>PVBE012240513.1_pt1 | contig 13073 bp, 8 predicted proteins | sample 1631181 | NCBI WGS metagenome assembly PVBE01 (sample SAMN08397723, study PRJNA350692) | Marine metagenome, whole genome shotgun sequencing project. | isolation source: water | place: Pacific Ocean | collected 2012-04
CCATGGCACCAGTGACAAAAAGGAGCAGTGCGGATGTAATACTGATTGCAGTTTTCATTGTATTTGCCTTTCTCTTGGGGCTTCTTGCGGTTATTGCCGCAAAGCTGCCCGACAAGAATCGTGTGGCCTCTGCACAGTCGCAATTGGCCGCGTTTCTATCTCATAAGCGGAGAGGCAGATCACTTCTTACAGTTGCTGGTCATTTTTTTTACCGCGAGTTCGGCTGTTCTCATCGCATACAGGGGATTTGACAAGGAAATGGGCTTGATGCACAAGGGAGAACCATGCCTGACGACTCCTCAGTTCTTTCTGAAGCTTCTTCCCGGCTCCACCACTCCCCCAACATTCCTGTATGATCGCTCACATGCCTACATTCAATCCCCTATCCGCCATGGCCACGCTACTGCGCGTACTTCCCATCGTCTTTGCCCTGCTCGGGCATGCTGCAGCACAGTCTCAGCAACGCGCTCCCAACATCGTCTATGTGCTCGCAGATGAGCTTGGCTACTACGAACTGTCCTGCTTAGGGCACCCGCATATTCAAACGCCGAACATCGACCGCATGGCCGAAGAAGGCATGCGTTTCACCCAGCATCTCGCGGGATCCTGCGTATGCGCGCCAACACGCGCATGCTTGATGACAGGCAAACACTCTGGCCACACCTCGGTGAGAAGTAACGGAGGCGGCACGCCACTGCGAGCCGAGGAACAAACGGTTGCCAGCATCCTCAAGTCGCGGGGCTACGCAACAGGTGGCTTTGGCAAGTGGGGGTGTGGCGGCCGAGGATCAACTGGCGTGCCCGAGTCGCATGGGTTCGACACATTTGTCGGCTACTACGACCAAGTTCATGCTCACTCCTATTACCCCGCCTACATCATAGAAAACAGCCAGGAGCTACCACTCAAAGGCAACTCTGGTGGACGCGAGGGGCAAACCTACTCTCACAACGTCATCGTCAACCGGGCGATGGCATTCGTGCGGGCCAACAAAGATCAGCCCTTCTTCTGCTACATGCCGGTAACGCCTCCGCATGGCATGTTTGATCTGCCCAATGAAGATCCTGCCTGGCAGATTTACAAAGACAAGCCATGGCCTCTGGACGCGCGACGCTACGCGGCAATGGTCACCATGCTGGACCGCCAGGTTGGCGAACTGCTCGCACTCCTCAAAGAACTACAACTCGACGACAACACCCTCGTCTTGTTTAGCGGCGACAATGGTGGCGCAGACTACTTTGCCAACAAAGAACGACCACGAGGATTCCACAACGCAAACGTACACCCAAAGACGGGCGTCGAGTTTCGGGGCAAGAAGGGGCAACTCTTTGAGGGCGGCTTGCGGATTCCGATGATTGCACGCTGGCCCGGCCATATCGCCCCAGGCACTGTCAGCGATCACCTCTCATATTTCCCCGACTTCCTGCCAACAGCCGCAGAGTTGGCCAACGCGCCTGTGCCGAACGACATCGACGGCATTTCGATGATGCCAACGCTGCTGGGCAACGATCAACCGCAACACAACCACCTCTACTGGGAGATCGGCGGACAAACGGCCGTGCGACACGGCACCTGGAAGGCCATTCGCCGGGGCAAAGCTCAAGCGTGGCAACTCTTTGATCTCAAGAACGACATCTCTGAAAGTCGTGACGTCGCTAAAGCGAAGCCCGAGATTATAGCCAAGTTGATTGCGATGGCTGAGAAGTCGCACGAACCGGTTAGAGAGGGCACATTCGGCAGCCGCGACCTGCATGAGAAGGATCGGCAGGCTAAGTGGGGAAAGAACGCTCCGGCGCGTCGCAACCGAAGAGGCCCCAAAGCCAAATACAGCATGCCCACTAAGGGGCTACACGCTAACAGCACTTGGAAAGTGCTGCGGGCAAGTAGCGAATCGACGTTTAACGGCAAAGTCGCGAACAACGCTATCGATGGCAAAGCCAAGTCGGTGTGGCATACCAGCTGGCAAGAACAGTCTTCTAAGCACCCACACGAATTGGTCATTGATCTCGGTGCCGCCATCACAGTCCATGGCTTCTGCTATCTGGCACGTCAGGACGGTGGTTGGAATGGCACGATCGAGAAGTGTGAGATTGCCATCAGTGACACTCCCGACGCGTTTCCCAATACCGCTATAGCGGCGATACTGAAGAAAACCAAAAAACCACAGACGGTACGGTGCGCGCCAACACTTGGCCGCTACGTACGGTTGCGTATTCTCAGCGAGATCAATGGCGGACCGTGGGCGTCAATCGCCGAGCTTGGCTTGCTCAGCAAGTGACCCCACAAGCCTGCGACCGAGCCAGACGCAACTTCCATCGACAGCACGTAGATCAGATCGCAGTTACCGAAGACAGAATAGTCACCAAAACAAGATAGCCATGACTAATCCAGATCCATCAGTAGCGCGTGGACCAGGCGATGATCAGCGCTGTGGCATCCCATCGCCCATGATCATCACCATCTGGTCCTATATTGGGCGACCTGGGTCTTCGAAATGACCGTTGGCCTACTCTTCCTGCTCATTCTGACCGCAACCTGCCCGCGGTCTCGCTTCGCCCGGATCATCTACGTCGTCACCGTCTTCCATTACCTGATTCTGGCCATCAATTTCGCCAAGAGAACCAGCTTCTATCAAGTTGGTCTTCGCAGCTGTGGTTTGACCATCTAATACACCTGAAATCGGCTCAACCACTCCCCCAACATTCGGTATGATAGTTCACATGCCTAGATACACCCTATCCGCAAAGCGCTTGAATCTCAGTCCCAAAGGGACCTCGATGGTGGCGTCGGCATTAATCCTGCTCGGCTCAGTGACATGCGCGATGCTCGGCAGCAACCCGACGGCCGCGAACGCAACCCGTGCGACCGAACCGGGCTTTGAGGAAATCGTCTTCGTCAAGCGCAAGCCCTACTCCTCCGATCACTACTATACAGACATCGACAACGGCACCTCCGCAGACCGATTCCTCCCCGGCAACGGCATCTACATCTACAACCTGCGCACTCGGTCAGAGCGCGCCGTCGTCACGGCCGCCGAGATGCCCGGCGGCAAGGGCTTCATCGGCAAGATCTCTCTGTCCTTCGATGCCAGGAAGGTGATCTTCGACTTTAGGCAGGATCCCGGCTCGGGTTTTCGTATCTGGGAGGTGGGGATCGACGGCAGAGGTCTGCGACAGGTTTCGTTCCCGCCAGCGGACGAGGCGAGCAAGGTCGCACGCTGGGGCAAACCCTGGCACACCGACGACATCCACCCGTGCTACCTGCCAGACGGCAAGATCATGTTCTCTTCGACCCGCTGCGAGCACACCATTCTCTGTGGCGGATCAGCCGCCCTGGTGGCCCCCGGCCTCCATCGAATGGACGCTGACGGGACCAACATCGAACAGCTGACCCAAAGCCCGGTCAGCGAGTTCTGCCCGGTAGTTCTCGACGACGGCCGCGTCATGTACCACCGCTGGGAGTACGTCGACAAGGGTGCTCGCGTCGCCAAGACCATCAGGTCCATGAATCCCGACGGGACGCAACCCGAGGAAATCTACGGGGTGGCCGACGACACGACGACGGTCTACATGTACCCGCAACCCATGCCCGGCAGCGTTCACCGCCTGGTCTGCGTGGGTACCTGCCACTTTCCGCAGGGTGGCTGCCTCGGATCGATCATGCTGATCGACAGCAGCAAGGACGCGCGGGTGCGGGGCCCGGACCCGGACGAGACGGACTATGTCCAGTGGAATGACCAACTGGCGGTCACCAACATCACCCCGGCCGTGTTCATCGAACGGCGAACCGAGCCCGGGTGGCATTTCCGCACCAAGGATGGCAAGTACGTCCACGACAAGAACGGCCGTCAAGGGCACCTGTACACCCACCCCTATCCGATCAACGATCGGGAGTTCCTGGTTTCGTACAAGGTCGACCCCACAGATCACTACAAGAACGTGGCCGATGCCTACGCGCTGTATCTCGTCGACCTTGAGGGTGGGCACCGCCTCGTCCACAAGGATAAGAAACTCTCCTGCTGGCATCCCCTGCCGCTGGTTGCTCGACGTACCCCGCCGCCGATCCGACAGTCTCGGCACTCCGAGTACGCAACCAGCAACCAGGCGGTCTGCATCCTCGTCAATGTCTACGAAGGTATGGACGGGGTTCGGCCGGGCGAAGCCCGATGGCTGCGAATCAACGAGACGCTGCCACGTTACTGGGACACCGGCAGACGGTGGGGCTCTTCCCTGAGCAGCGCCACCTGGAAAGCCGCTCTGTGGCCACGGGTCCAGTGGGGTGTCGTGCCCGTGGAGGAGGATGGCTCGGCCCACTTCCTGGTGCCGGCAGATCGCAGCATATTCTTCCAGGTCCTGGACGAGGACTTCCGTGAGATCCAGCGAGAGAGGACCTACACAAACTATCGGCCGGGAGAGACCCGATCCTGCACCGGCTGTCATGGGCGGTCCAACCGTGCCCCCTCCTCATCGGGTGCAGCGACCCCGCTCGCCCTGGCGCGGGCGCCGAGCACTCTGCAACCGCAACCGTGCGATCTGACAGAGAACGGCGGGGACGGTCGCGCCGGGCAGGTCATCCACTATCCCGCGGACATCCAGCCCATCTTCAACGCCAGGTGCGTCTCGTGCCACGGCAAGGACAAGTCTGCCGGGGGACTGAGGCTGACCGGCGAGGTCACGACCTACTACAACACGTCCTATGAACAGCTCGCCCGAAAGGAACTGGCCGGACCTCTCATCTCCGAGTTCACATCGTTCCGCCGGGGCGACCAGGGCAACTACAACGGCGGGTTCCTCCCGCCGCGAAGCCTGGGTTGTGCCAAGAGCACGATGATCGACATGCTCACCCGCGCCGATCACCCAAAGAACGTCAGCCACGACCATTCGCAGATGCTGACGGAAACTGAGCTGATGATCCTGAGTCGATGGGTGGACACGAACTACCAGTTCTACGGCACCTATTACGGCCGCCACCACGCGCGGTGGGGCAAGTCGGATCCCCAAAAGCCCGCCTACAGGCCGACCGACTTTCGACGCAGGCCGACCTTCGAGGAGGCCACCAGCTTCTTTGCACCAAAGTGGCATCGGTAACCGAAATAACGCCCGGCGAGTCTCGTGCACCCCGAAAATACCTCAGCTGCCTACACTCAATCAGGGCTCGCTGCGCGTCAGGCATGTCCGCTTGGGGAATCGTGCTTCAAGTCACCTCACTGCTCCAGGCGGGTTTGAACCTTCGCCAATAACCAGCCTGATCTTCCTCCAAGAGGTGACGGGCAGATTCATCGGACTGGAGTCAGCGTGCTGCAGCACTCCTGCGGTTGTTCGGCCTGGCCGGTTTTCTCGTAGAGGTCTTCTTGGCCCCCGGTTTGCGCGAGTTGCGACCGGGACGACTCGGACGACTATTGCGTGACTGCTGACCACGGCTGTTTCGTGAACGACCGTTGCGCGCGCGGTTGCGGCCGCCTCCCCTGGATGGCATCTCAAGGTCATCCGTTGTAATACCGTTGATCGAGCGGCGAGGAATCGGCGAGCCGATCTCCTTTTCCGTTGCAACAACCCAGGCGCCATCGCTACGTGTCACAAAGGTGCTGGCAAGCCCCTTGGTTTCAGAGCGACCGGTCCGACCGATACGGTGGGTGTAGGCCTCGGGCGTGCCGGGAACGTCAAAATTAATGACATGTGAGATGCCGTTGACATCAATTCCGCGTGCGGCGATGTCAGTGGCGACGAGGATATCATGCCTACCTGTGCGGAAGCCCTTCATGGCGCGGTCGCGCTGCGACTGTGTGAGGTTCCCGTGGAGGCCGACGGCGTTGTGCCCGGCCTTCTTGAGTTGATCCGACAAGCGACGCGCGCGCTGTTTGGTGCGAACAAAAATGAGGGCGGAATCACAATCCTGATCCGCAAGCATGTGGTCGAGAAGTCGACGCTTGTTAGCCACAGACACTGGGTAGATGGCGTGGTCAACCATGGCTGCCGGTTTCGAATTTGCGAGCTCTGCAACGTGCGGTGTTGTCAGCATCTCGTTCGCCAATCCCCTAACTTGCTTCGGCATCGTCGCCGAGAAGAAGAGGCTCTGGTATGTCGCTGGAAGATGAGTGAGGATCTTACGAATGTCTGGAAGGAAGCCGAGATCGAACATGTGGTCAGCTTCATCGAGTACCAATGACTCAACCTGCTTGAGGTGGAGCGCACCCCGCTGGACAAGGTCGAGAATTCGGCCTGGGCAACCAACGATCACTTCGGGTCGACGATGGAGCATCTTGATGTCCATACGGATGGGGACGCCGCCAAAGACGGTCGCGACTTTGAGGCGGGTGTGCTTGGCAAGCATGCGCACTTCCTCGGCGATCTGAGAGGCCAGCTCACGAGTTGGTGCAACGATGAGCGAACGAACGCCCCGCTGTCTGGTGTCAAGCAATCGGTCAAGCAGGGGCAGCGCGAAAGCCGCTGTTTTGCCTGTGCCTGTCTGTGCCAGGCCGAGCACATCGCGCGCGTCAAGGCCGGCTGCAATCGTCTCGCGTTGAATCGGACGAGGTTCTGTAAAACCGGCTGCTCGCAGGCCGAGCATGAGAGGTTCCTTCAGACCGAACTGATCGAAGCCAGACGGCCTCTGCGTGCGGTTCTGCTGGCGAGCCTTGCGGCGGGCGGAGGGTGTTTGGGTAGAGGACATGAGTCGCTTTCTCTGCATCCCGTCACTCACACGTTGACATGTTGGACGGAACGTCTGTACGTTTCCGACCCGTACAACAGAGAAGGGTAAGAGAGATTCAATGAGCGGCGAGACCACCTGATAGTGCGACAAGGGTCCTGTTGTTCGCCGTGACGAGCGGACGCTCGTCTACGGCAAAACTCTACTCACCCACTCTCAGTACCACAAGCGAGAGCCGCTGAGCCCTCACTTCTCGAGCTTCAATTCAAACGTAGCCTGAACAGGATAGTGATCGCTTAACTCCTCCAGAACAGATGGTTTACGACAGACTACAGCTCTTGTACATACCTTGGCGAGGCCTTTTGTCACAAGAATGAAATCGATGCGCTCAAGGAACCCTCTCTGGTCTTTTTCTTCCCGTACGTGCTTCAGAACGCGTGTTGGATAGGAGCCTAATTGCAGTAATTGAGAACGGCTGGGGCTCTTGTACCTCGCATCAAATGCGTCGCGGGCGACGTCGTGCAGCTGAGCCTTCAGCACAGCGTCCATTATGTGGTAGGTGAACGTGCCCTTCTTGAAAAATCGGGCTCTTGGACTTTTCCGTTCGTCGCCGGCCAGGCGTCTCTTGATCAAGGGTCCTTGATCCTTCATCCACCCTCGATCCGATGAGGCATGGGCGTTGAAGTCCCCCATCACCAGTACCTGGCGCCCCTTCTTCCTCATTTTCCGAACGATGTCAGTGAGAACCTTGACCTCGCCCAATTGCTGAGGAACACCGCCCGGCCAAAGGTGTGTGACGAGGATATCGATTCCACGAACGCGGCAGTGCAATACGCCGTGGTGAAAGCCCTTCGTTCGACGCTCAATCACCTCGATGGGATCGACGCTGGTCAACCCGATGTTATAGCCACCGCCCTTCAACGTCACCGCATAGGGGTGCTTCCACTTGAGCGCCGCCTCCTTGAGCTTCGCTTCATTCCACCCTAAAAGCTCCTGCAACCCAAGGACATCCGACTTCTGTGCGTTGATCCATTTCACTGTCTTCTTGAACGACTGACCTCCCCTGAAACCGTTGAAGACATTGTAGCAAACGACCTTCCATGCCTTTGCAGGAGGCGGATCGGTAGCGAAGAGATTGGAGGCGGAGGATCCAATAAAGAGAACGGTGAGGCACACAAAAAAAGAGAAGCGGTTCATTCAAAACTCCCCGTCAATTCGCTGACAACAGCCTAGCATCTGTCAGTCCGGATTCTCCTGCCATTCTCCGCAGAAAATTCGACGGGGCTCATGGACCCGCACGAAACGAAATCGTCTTTCCTCAGGCATCCAAATGCCCGTGTTAGCAATGAGTACGTCATTGGCGAACCTCCCGAATCCTGGATCGAATCAGCAGCTTTGCGACCTCCCTCAGGTTCAAGACTGAGCCCATCGATCAAGGGTCATGCCCTGACAATAAGCACCGAGCCAACGAATGGACCGATGCATGAGTCGCACTCAGCAATGATCTCGGCGGTCTTCATGGCGCGACGACACCGATGCTTCAGGTGAAGTTCAGCCTATCGCGGCGGCAATTGCTGTGCAATGAATGCCATTTTCTCTGTATAGCCCCGTAACGATCGGAAGAATTCAGTAGCATGATCACATGCTTGCGAGACCAATATATCTACTGGTATGCACCCTTCTGCTTTCTCTGTCCCTGAACGCCCAATCAACGCCCAACCTGCTCCTTATCGTTGCAGACGATATGGGCTACGGCGACCTCTCGTGCTACGGCTCGACGGTGATTCAGACGCCGAATCTGGATCGACTTGCAAAGGGTGGAGTTCGATGCACCGATGGCTATGTGTCGAGTTCAGTCTGTTCCCCGTCCCGCGCCGGGTTCATGACAGGTCGCAACGGCTGCCGCTTTGGCTATGAGCACAACCTGCACACGCCGAAGCATCTTAACGATCGATTCACTGGCATGCCGTTGGACGAGCCTCTACTCTCCGACCGATTGCAGAAGCTCGGCTACCGCACTGGGTTGGTAGGAAAATGGCACCTCGGCGAGACACTTCCCGATCAACATCCGAACCAGCGCGGCTTCGATCACTTCTTCGGCATGCTCGGGGGTAGCCACCACTACTGGCCGGGTCGAAAGAAACACAAGCTCCAACGCAACGGGATCGCTGCCGACGAACCGCCAACACCCTACCTCACCGATTGGTTTACGCTGGAAGCGCTCGACTTCATCAAGTCAGAACCTGAGGGCACAGAGAAGAAACCGTGGTTCCTCTATCTCTCCTACAACACTCCCCACGGTCCGATGCAGGCAAAGGTCGCAGACATCGAGAGGTTTACGCACATCAAGAACAAGACGCGCCGCATCTACTGCGCGATGCAGCACTGTATGGACGAGAACATCGGGAAGATCATCAAGCAACTTGATCAGTCGAAGCAACTCGAGAACACACTGATCGTCTTCATCTCAGACAACGGCGGCTCAGTTGAAGTCAGCCACGCACTCAATGCGCCCCTTCGCGGGACAAAAGGGACTTTTCTCGAGGGTGGCATTCGCGTCCCGACGATCTACCACTGGCCCGCCCGCCTGAAACCCTGCGTCTATGAGAAGCCAGTCTCAACGCTCGACATCATGGCGACATTCGTCACAGCTGCTGGCGGAACCCCGCCCCCGACAAATACCCGACAACCAAAGCGACGTCGGCAGGAGCGGATGCCTGTCTACGACAGTGTTGATCTCATTCCGCACTTTTCGGGCGAGAAGAAAACGCCACCCCACGAACGTCTCTTCTGGCGAATGGCCTTGCGAGGCTCCGCCATCCGTGAGGGTGATTGGAAACTGATCCGCCCTAACAGCCAACCCGCGCAGCTCTACAACTTGCGTGACGACATCAGTGAGACGAACGACCTGATAATTAAACACCCGGATATTGCGGGCAACCTCTTGAAGACATTCAACAAATGGGAAACCACGTTGGAACGCAATCCTCTGTTCCTCTCTGCGCCGTTCTGGCTGGGGTACAACCGTAGGCTCTATGAACGAACCTATGAGCTCAAACAACCGTCCGTGAATCAGAAATGAAACATCGTTGATCGTGCAGCCCTCTTGCACTACGATCTCCACATGTTCGGACTTCGTTCACAATGCATGACAGTTGTTGCGCGCCTGGTGCTCATCGCAGTACTCACCGAGCATCTCTTCTGTGCGTTCCTGCATCACCAAGACCACCATCATGAAACTCAAGCCCCGTCGCTTGCTGCATGCCATCATCACGATTCCGATAGCGGTCACACTCACTGTGACACCGACGAAAAACCATCTGAGCCCTGCTCCGAGAACCACGACTGTGGACACTGCATTGACCACCGCCACATTGCCTGGAAGCCCGCAACGAATCGGCGCATTGAGCAATTGACCTGCATGATTCCAATGATTGGTTTCGTCGCTTCGGCGGATCTCGACTCGACCATACCTGCGCCTCCTATCGATCAGGCACGTGGCCCAACCCTGCACTTCGGGCACCACTCTACCGTCGTCCTCACTTAGATTGAGCTGTCGGGCATCTCATCTGCCTCGCACTGTCAGCATCAACCATTAATCCAAGTTAGAGGACACGATCATGGATCGATCAACGATCCGAGCCGTCCACCTTTCCTTGATGACCCTCGCACTCACGAGTTGCGTTGCCTATGAGCCGCGCCCTCTGAACCCTGAGGCTATCATTGAAGAGGTCAACACAGCTCGGCAAACAAGACCAGCGAACAGCGACAACACACTCACATTTGCGCAGACCGTTCGACTGATGCGCGAGAGCGGTCCCGACATCAAAGAAGCAGAGGCCGCCTACAACACAGCCGCCGCAAGAGCGGGGGTTAGTACCCCCCTGCCGAACCCGAGGATTCAGGCCGGCCCTGCGTTTGGGTTTGGCCCCGACATCCAGGAAGACACGTTGGGAGGCACAGTGGGCTTTGGCCTCACGATCCCCCTTGGCGGCCGACTGTCTGCGATGGATGACCTCAACCAGGTCCGAGCCGAAGCGGCGCGCATCGAAACCATTGCTACCTGCCGTGAGCTCTATATCGATCTACGGCGCAGCTGGGTCAGGAACATTGCGGCTGTGACCATGCTCGCAGCTCAGAAAGAACTCGTTGAGTCTGTCAATCGGTCATTGGCTACTGCGCGCCGTCTTGTCGAAGCAGGCGCAGCCACTGCGATCGATGTGGCCCTGTTCGAATTAGAGGGAGGTCGGGCAGAGGCAACCCGTTTTGAGGCGAGCGCAAGGCTCGTCGCCGCTCAAGCCAGGATCTCACAGCTTGTCGGCGTCAATGCAACAACTTTCGATGGCATGATCGGCGCGACAACACCTGCTCTTCCACAGAGCACCCCGGACCGCGCGCAACTGCATGCCAACCTGGTAGACGGTCATCCCAACCTCCTGCGTCTTCGAGCCGCCTACGAACAGGCAGAGGCTGCACTGAGGCTGCAGATCGCAAAGCAATATCCCGATCTCCGAATCGGCCCGTTGCTCACCGACGAAAGTGGCGAGCAGAAAATGATATTGGGCCTGACGCTTGGCATCGAGCTTCCAATATTCGATCGAAATCAAGTGGCCGTCGCTGAGGCAACTGCTCGACGCGAAGAAATCAGAGTGCGCTATGAATCCGAAGCCAACCGCGCGCTGAGCCAACTCGATGAAACACTGCTGGCCTTGGACATAGCCAGGCAACGACACGCCGTTCTGCGCGATCGAGTTCTCCCAGCCGCCAGACGCAGTATCATGATTGCCCGTGACTCACTGAAGGCAGGATCTGGCGATGTGCTGCGACTCCTTCAGGCTGAACGCAGCTACGGCGAGATTCTGATTGACGTGAAGAAAGCCCTGCTCGCGGACTGCGAGGCGTGGATAGACGTCGAGGCGGCGACAGGATCGGCCATTCTGGACTTAGGTGATACACCCCTTGAGGGAGCGAGAGAGAAATGAAGAACTGGACAACAATTGTATTGGGCCTCGTCCTGACTGGGATCGGAGGAGCCGGCGGGTGGTTTTCTGCAAAACAAGCCAGCGGCGGAGAGGCAGGACACCAAGAACATGCGGGACACGATGATGACGCAGGTCATGACGACCAGGCTGGGCATGCCGCAAACCAGCCCAGGCTTTCTGCCATCACGTTGAAAAACATGGGTGTGACCATTAGCGAATTGGAGTTGCAGACATTTGTCGGCACTCGAGATATTCCTGCCATCGTCGAGGCACTGCCACTCAATGATCAGCCGCTGTTCGCCCCCATCGGCGGGCGCATTCAGGATTTGCGCGTCCAGCCAGGCATGACCGTCAACGCAGGCGACGTCTTAATGGTGCTTCACAGAGACCCCATTCCACGACCTGAACTGTTGCTCACTCGCGAGATCCTCCGCCCCACCTCCGAGTCAATTCATGAAGCCGTCGTTGAGCTGCGGCGCACGCTTCAGGAGATCACGATCCTTGAGACGGAGATTGCCCGCCTCACAAAATTCACATCGACGGGGACCTCGGGCAACCTGCCGATTATTCCGAAGCAACAGCAGATCGACCTCAGTTACAAGCTCATGCGGGCCAGAACGTCGCATGCACAAGCAACCCATGAACTTGAAAAGCACGGGTTCGACGAGGAACAAATCACCGAGATCGCCATGGGCGACGAAATCCCGAACCTTGGTAATGACAGTTGGCAAAGAGCGCTCGAACGCAACGGGCTCTGGCCCGCGTCAGCAACCGAGTTGCTGACGCTTCTTCCCAAACGGCTTCAGGAGCTGCCGTGGGTCATCGCAACTATCGGCGAGTTGGCGGCGAGTGGCTTGATCGACGGCAAACTTGTACCTTGGCTGAAGACAGTCCCTGATGACTGCAGTCATTTCCTTGAGATCGGCTCGTTACTTCAACGGGGCTACACCGTGGCTGACATTCGCGCTCTCCATGAATTGGGTGCGCTGGACGCCGTGATCGAGGTCAAGGCACCCTCTCGAGTAGCGGACTGGGATGTTGGCGAACTCCATGTGAAGGTTGGTGCACATGTAAAGACCGGGTCGCAACTGGTGACTCTCATCAACTCTTCGGTCATGTACATCAAGAGCCAGCCTGTAGGTGGCGAACAAGCCGACATACTTGACGCGGTCGCCAAGGGAACAAAGTGCAGCGCAAGGTCACTGATCAATGGTGCCGGGCCGACTCTGCAAGATCTCAGTATCGAGTATCTCTCTGCGGCGGCTGAGGACGGAGGTGCAATTGCCTATCTTCGAGCGCGTAACGAGATGCTGACGACTCGGGAATCGTCCAAGGGCGTGCGGCATCGCAGTTGGAAGCTGCGTGCAGGAATGCAGTACATCCTCGAAGTGCCTGTTCAGACAGTTGATGACGTCTTTGTACTTCCAGCCGGCGCCATTGCGCGCA
>PVBE010204597.1_pt1 | contig 13072 bp, 12 predicted proteins | sample 1631181 | NCBI WGS metagenome assembly PVBE01 (sample SAMN08397723, study PRJNA350692) | Marine metagenome, whole genome shotgun sequencing project. | isolation source: water | place: Pacific Ocean | collected 2012-04
CCTTTTTCGTGAGCTGAGTGGGGAGCCCCGAAAACAGATGTTTTTCAGACGGGGGAGGGCGTCCCGAGAACACACACATTTTGGACATTTGCCGCTTTTCATCGGTGTTCTCCATAGCTGTAGTTCTCTGCTCTGGAGACATAGACGTAATGGTTGGGGAAGGGCCCGTATGATCGTTTATAGACAGAATAGAACTCAAATAGGTACTTCTCTTCCTTCTTCAACGAACTCGAGGATTCAATCACAAGGTAGAATGGCCCGCTCCGGCTCTGGGGGCTCGGGGAGATTTGGCCGCCTATATACTTTCCTGGCATGGTCTGTTTCTGCGGCAGTACGTACTCATCCGGTTTCATGTCTTGATACTTCTTCTTGTCCGTAGACAAACGAGCCAATTCCTTCTTGCATTCTGATACCTCTTCCGGGGTGCTAGCCTGTTTCAACCAAGCGTTATGGCGCCCGATCTCTGAATCAATAGCCGCCAGAGTGGCCTGGAGACATGCTTGCTTGAGTGGTCGGTCGACAACACAGGAGACAGTCAGACACGACAGGAGAATTGCTGGCACGAGAATACTTTTCATCATCTTCTCCTTCTAACGTTACTGGTGAGGATTTGCCTCGTTGGTGGCAGTATCCTGCACCAGATTGTTTGCATTATGCTACCTAGAGCGCTTCGTCTCAATGCCAATTATAACACGGAGATTCCCGTGGACAGGTAGCGGTCCGACCGATTCCACGGATCGATATACGCCGACAATCCGGAGTTGCTTGATCACTCCCCTTCCCCAAACACTTCTTTTTTATTTTCCACCAATGAGAATCGACAGACTCCTTTTAGGTGGAGGGTTGAAGTACTGTTTTTCTATTACAAAAGGAGGCGAACCCTGTCTGTAAAACCAACCAAAGAATTAAGCAACGCCGGGATGAAAGCCGTGTTCGGGGGAAAGGCCCTGGCTGTGAAACTTTCAGAAAGCGCGAACATCCGCATGTTGGCATTGCAACAACAGGTCCAGGCACAAGCCAGGGAGTACGCCACCATCAGCAACATCATGAAGGCGAAACACGATACGCAGAAGAATGCGATCGGAAACATGCGGTAGCAGAAGCGGACGGGGTGGCCGTCCGCCGTGGGCGGCCGCTACAGTATGGAAGAAGGCCGTACCGGATGGAGGAGCGGCTTCTCGTGCGATTGGAATCCAAACCAGGCGTGAACCCGCTTCATCACCCTGCGGAAACGCCGCCGGAAGAAAGGGCGTGTCATCGATTCCAGGTACCGGTTCAGGTCGTCTGAAATCTCCCGGGCATCCTGGTATCGATCGGCAGGGTTCTTTTGAAGGGCACGGTGGCAGATCCGGACGAGATCCTCCGGCACACCCGGCATGGGCGCCGGATTCTCCTCCCGAATCTGGCGGAAAAGTTCCCCAAGGTTTCCCGCATCGAAAGGCAGGCTGCCGGTCAGGGCTTCAAACATGACCACCCCAAGCGAAAAGAGATCGCTCCGGGTATCCACGTCTTCAATCCGACCCTCGGCCTGCTCGGGGGACATGTAGGCCGGTGTCCCGATGATGTTGACCTGTTCCCCTGGGTTCCCCCCCTCCCCCAGCACACGGGAAAGGCTGAAATCGACCAGGCGGGACCGGCCTTCGCCGTCCACGAGTATGTTCCGTGACTTCAGGTCGCGGTGAATCACGCCCCGTTCATGCGCATGCTGCACCCCGCGGGCCACCTGCTCCAGGGCCCGGCAGATGACTTTCCAACGACCCCGCCTCCGCCGCGCCCAGCAGGAGATCGACTGCCCCTTGATCGGTTCCATCGCGATATAACAGAGGGGCCCCTCCTGCCCCGCGTCGTGAATCGACACGACATTGGGGTGGTTCAGCCGCGCGGCATTGTTTGCTTCGCTCTGGAACTGCTCGATCCGCTTGTCATAAAAATAGGAGTCAGTTCGCAGGACCTTGAGCGCAACCTTCCGGCCCAAGCGGTAATCCCGGGCAAGGAAAACCACGCCGCAGCTTCCCTCTCCCAGAACTCCCTGCAACGCATACCGCCCGATCTTCCGGTGGAGCGGAACCCGGCGAAGCTGCTCCCGGAGAAGATCCGAAAACTGCCTTGCGGTGATGAAAGCCTTCTGGATCAGGATCTGCCCGAGCATACGAGCCGGGTAGTGAACCTGGAACCGGAGACAATCCGCCAGCTGGTCGGGAGAAATCAATCCCCGCCGGAGAGCAAGATCCCCGATTCGATCCACGCCCGCTTCACGGGCAAGCAGATCCACCGTCTTGTGCACCGGAGGCCCGGTTTCCCCTCCCCCCGCCTCTTCCCCGGAAATATCTTCCTGTTTTCCAGTCATCAATACCTCCTTCCCCTCTCGTTCCATGCAAAGAATAAAATGTAATCCCGGTCGTGCGCTCCCGGACCGGCCCGGAGGGCACCCCATCAAAGCGGGCACAAAAAAAGGATGGGCGGCCACTCCAATCCGGTCGGGGATGCACGGCCCGGAGAAATTACCGGGATGACCCGACGAAACGTACGGCATCAACCGCTCCGCCTCAAATGCTCCCGCCGGGCAGGCGGGAGCGCTTGGGGGGGAGACATAATGAGGTAAGTTGCTCACCTCAAAACTGGTGGATGGATCGGTCTGTTATTCTATTCCCGGATCCTGGTTTTCAGGGAAACGCGGCGGGAAGGTCGATCCGGGCGGAGGAATCCCTGCCGCAGTCCTCCTTTGCCGCAAGCGGGATCCGGTGTCCGCAGGAGCAGGCTTCGGTGCGCGGGGTTTCTTCTCACCATTCGAACCTCCTTTCATCACGCCCTCGGTTTCATTTGTCTGGTACTCATAGGCCGTCATCCGGAGTGCGGTTAGAAAAAAATAAAATCCCTCCCTTCTTCCTCCGGATCCGGTCCCCGGGGGAAATCAGCCCTCCCGGGTTCTCTTTGTGATATAATGGGCCCGAATCGTTCAGCAACGAAGCCGGGGACTCATGACAGACCGAATGAAAGGAACCCCGGGAAGAGAGACGAGCCTCGGCGGAAAGGGGCATGGCTTCCCGAGCACCATGTGGGGACTGGTCTCCCGTATCCGGGGCTCCGATACGGAGGAACAGCGCGCCGGCCTGGAGGAACTCTGCCAGCGGTACTGGAAACCGATCTACCGATACGTGCGCATCGCCTGGGCCAAATCGAACGAGGATGCGAAGGATCTCACACAGGCATTCCTCCTCTGGCTGATGGAGGGGGAGCCGCTCCGGAAATACGAGGAAGACCGCGAAAAACTCCGCACCTACCTGAAGGTCCTTCTGAAGGGATTCGTAAGAGACCGGCAAAAGGCTCTCCAGAGATTGAAACGGGGGGGCAACCTTAAAATCATCGATCTGGATGCGGGCAACCATGCCCTGAAGGAGGCGATTTCCGATCCTTCCGCCGAAGGCCTTCGACCGATCCTGGGCGATCGAGGTGAGTCAGCGCGCGGTTGGACGGGTCCGCGACCGCCTTGCAGAACAGGGAAAATCAATCCCGTTCCAGGTATTCGAAATATACGATCTCGGCAAATCGAAAGAGCGCCCCACTTACAAAACCATCGCGGATGAACTCGGAATCAAGGAGACCGACGTTCACAACCACCTCGGCATGGTCCGCGAGGAAGTACGGAGGGAGATCCGGGCGGAACTCTTCGATACCGTCGCGACGGAAGGCGAGATGGAGGAAGAATGGAGAGAACTCTTCGGGACGTGAAACAGGGTTCGGCGAAGAGAGCCATCCGCCTCGCGGACAGGGACAAGGAAGATTCGTTCAGACCCTGACGGGGAGACGCCTCGCCCCCCACGTCCCGGCCGTTTCCGCGTAGTGGCCCGGTACCGGTTCCGAACATTTTTCACACCGGCCTTTCCGGACCCCCCACTTCCCCAGTTCGTACCAGTCCCTCTCCACCAGGAGGTGGCCGCACTTCGCACACCAGGTGGACTGGCCGTCTGCATCGTGAATGTTGCCGGTGTAAACGTGACGAATCCCCGCATCCTTTGCCCGGGCGCGGGCCCGCTGTACCGTCCCCGGCGGCGTGCGGGGCCTGTCCATCATCTTGAAGTCGGGATGAAACGCCGTAAAGTGAAGCGGGACATCCGGCCCCAGGTTCTCCAGGACCCAATCGCTCAACCGGGAGACCTCGTCGTCCGAATCGTTCTCCCCGGGAATCAGCAACGTGGTGATTTCGAACCAGACATCCGTCTCCTTCCCGAGCCAGGAAAGGGTATCGAGCACCGGGGCGAGATGGGAGAAGCAGATCTTCCCGTAGAACTGTTCGGTGAAGGCCTTGAGATCGACGTTGGCTGCGTCGAGGTGTTCAAAAAAAGAGCCCCGGGCTTCGGGCGTGATATACCCCGCGGTGACCGCAACTGTTTTAAGACCCAGGTCGTGACACGCCTTCGCGGTGTCGACGGCGTATTCGTGAAAGATCACCGGGTCGTTGTAGGTGAAGGCAACGGAGAGGGCCCCCGCGTCCTTCGCAGCCCGGGCAATCGCCTCCGGCGTGGCAGGGCTCTGAAGCCGGTCGTCCTCCCGCGCCTTGCTGATATCCCAGTTCTGGCAGAAGCGGCACCCGAGGTTGCACCCCGCCGTTCCGAAGGAAAGGACCGCCGAACCCGGATAGAAATGGTTGAGTGGTTTTTTCTCAATCGGATCGACACAGAACCCGGACGAACGGCCGTACGAGGTGAGTTCCACTTCCCCGCCGCGCGCCTGGCGCACGTAGCAGAAACCCCTTTGCCCTTCCCGGAGCGTGCAGTACCGGGGACAGAGATCACACCGGACCCGGCCATCTTCCAGGAGCGTGTGAAAATCGCCGACCACCGTGTTCGGCCCGGTCTCCCGGCGGGAAGAATCCATCAGGCCGAAACGCTCTGGCGCGTCCCCTCGAAACCGAGATTGTCAATGTCGATCGGCCCGGGATTGGCCGGCTGGCGCCGCTCCACCGCCAGTTCGAATTCCGGCTGGGAGAAGAAGCGGGGAAGAGGCCCTTCCCGGCCCGCTGATTCCCAGTCATCAAACCGGATCGCATTGGTCATGATGTATTCCTGCGGGTATCCCCGCGCGGCCTTGCAGAGCCATTCCCGCGCTTCGTCAATGTTGCCCCGCTCCCGCTCGATGCAGGCAAGATAGTTCTGCCCGATACTCGCCAGCGGATATCCCATCTCCATCGCCTTCGTCACGCACCGCTCCGCCTCCTCCAGTTTCCCGGCTTCGAGCAGGGCCCCGCCCAGATCCATCCAGACCGCATGAAGATCGGGAAGTTCTCCCGTAACCGAACGGAGTTCCTCCACCGTGTAGGGCGAGATCGATTCGATTCCCCGGTGGTTGTTCGCAAACTGGTAGAGGTCCTCCTCCACTTCCGGCGTTGCATCGGGGAACTTCGTCGGCTTCCAGAAATCACTCGTGAAGAAGAACTCCGTGTCCCCGCCAAACTCTTCCTGGAAAATCCGGAATTCCTCCGTCCCCGGGTAGATGGAAAGCGGTGTCCAGACCGCGGAATTTGGACGTGCCTTGTAGATCAGGTCCATGCTTTCCTGGAGCGACTCCTTCGTCTCTCCCCGGTTCCCGATCATCATGTAGAAACGGATCATGAAGCCGAACTTGCGGGCCTCCGCCGTTGCCTTGAGTATTTTCTGGGGCGTGATCCGCTTGCGAATATTCTTCAGGATGGCCGGAGAGGCGGTTTCGATTCCCAGGCTCAGTTTCTGGCATCCGGCACGCCGCATCGACCGCAACACGGACTCGTCAAGCATGTCAACGCGGGTATCGCAACTCCAGATGAACTTGTATCCCCGGCGCACGATCTCGTCGCACAGTTCGGTCCCCCGTTTCCGGTTCGCGGTGAAAGTGTCATCCTTGATCGCGATCATCGGCATGCGGTCTCGTACGACCGTTCGCTCGATCATTTCGAGCACATACTCCACGGAATGGAAGTAGAGCTTCAACCCCCACATCCCGTTGCTGCCACAATAGGTACACCGGCCGGGACAGCCACGCGAAGTGATCAGGAAGGCGCTCGTGTAGTACTCGTGAAGATCGGCGAAGTAGTCGAGAATTTTCCTGCGGGATACCGTCCCTCCCACCTTCACCCCGCCCTCTTCCCGCCACGCGAGTCCCGGCATGTCCCGGACCGGCTGTTTCTTCTCCAACCGGGAGATCATCTCCATGAAGGTCTCTTCCCCTTCACCCATCGCGCACGTATCGATCGCAGGATAGTGTTCCAGGATCTCCCGCGGAAGCGCGGTCGGATGAGGGCCCCCTACCGAGATGTGGGCCCGGGGGTGGAGACGGCGAATCAGGTCCGCCAGGAATGCCATTCCCCTCCGGTTGGCCGTAAAGACGGTCATGCCGAACAGGTCGGCGTCGAGTTTCGCAATAATCCGCTCCACTTCCTTCCAGGGGAAGATGGAAAGATTCAGCGCAATAACATCGTGCCCCGCCTTTTTGGCCTGTGCGGCCAGCGAGAGAGTTCCATAAGGGGCTTCGATGAAATCCCCATCCAAGACCATCCCCTCTCGTCCCTTCGGAGGACCTTCTCCGGGAGGATAGAGAGGATCCCCGGGTGCAGCAATCTTCCAGGGAGGGGGATAAATCATCACGATCCGCATCCCCTGCATTTTATATCATTCATTCCCCTTTTCCCGAAAAAAGAGGCTATAATAAAGTCGGAGCGAGATGCAGTTTTTCAGATCCATCCAAGCTGGGGTCCCGGGTTGGATCTCACTTCTTATCCTGAGCTTCGCTGCTTGCGGAAGCGAGGAAGAGCAGGAACAGAAGGTTTCCACTGAATCCCGGGATCAACCACCGGCAGAAGACAGACCCAAAGACCCGTCGGTTGTCCTTTCCGGACACAAATGGGGCGTGATGTCGGTCTCCTATGGTCCGGATGGGAAATTCGCCATCTCCGGAAGCAAGGACCGCACGATCAAGCTCTGGGACCTCGAACAGGAACTCGTCATCGCAAACTGGACCGGTCATGAAGGTGCCGTTACATCGGTCGCTTTCGGGCCGTACGGAAGACTCGCCCTTTCCGGAAGCGCCGATAAAACCGTCCGGCTCTGGAACGTCAGGACGGGAAGAGTAATGGAAACCTTCCGGGGGCATGAATACGGCGTGACCGCGGTTGCAATCAGCCCGGATGGTTCCCTTGGCCTGTCGGGAAGCGTGGACAAGACGGTGAAACTGTGGGACTTGGGAAGCCTCGAACTCATCGCAACGTGGACCGGCCACCGCTTTCCCGTCTACGCCCTCGCCTTCAGCCCCGACAGTGAGAGGGCACTTACCGGGGCCCTCGACATCAAGTACTGGGACGTGTCACGCGGAAACCTGCTCGCCACCTGGGACATCCATGACCCCCGGAATGCCCCGCCCCCGGGAAACAGGCCCCCGCCGGAAGAACTCAAAATGGGAATCTGGTCTCTCGCTTTCGACGCAGAAGGGAAACGGGCTCTCGCCGCAGGCTTTAACAGGACAATCACCCTCTGGGATGTAAAACCAGGCAGACTGCTCGCCACATGGAAGGGACACACCCTCCCCGTCAGTTCGGTCGTCTTCTGCCCGGATGAAAAATATGCCCTTTCTGCAAGCCTCGACAAGACCCTCCGGCTGTGGAACGTGGAACGGAAAATGGATTTCGCCGTATGGGAAGGACACTCCATGGGCGTGGTGTCGGCCTCGATCCGGCCCGATGGAAAACAGGTCCTTTCCGGAAGCAGCGATACCACGATCCGCATGTGGCCGATGAAGCAACCCGAACAGACACCCCCCGACAGTTCGCCCATCTCCATGAAGTAGCCCCCCCGGAAAATAATCCGAAAAAGGTGGGAATCTTCCCCGTTTTCTTCTCCAATCTCAGGCATTCCCCATGGATTTCATCAACTGGCAGGAGTGCTCATGAAAATCGCAACTTTTGAGATGGAACGGATGCAGTCAATCTGGGAAAACCGGGTTGAACTGAACCTCTCCGAAAGCGGAGTCTTCCCGATGAACCTGGGGGAACTCCTGGATACCCCGGAATTGCGGGACCGGTTTCACCAGATCAAGCTTGGGTACCCGCAGACAAACGGAACACCGGAACTGCGCCGTGCCATTGCAGATTTGTATCCAGGCGCCGGTGACGAACAGGTCCTGGTCACCAACGGGACGGCCGAAGCCAATTTTCTCGCCGCATGGAGCCTGGTGGAACCGGGCGACGAGGTCGTGATCATCCAACCGAACTACCAGCAACTCGAGGGACTGGTCCGTTCCTTTGGAGCGGATTTGAAACCGGTCCCTCTCCTTCCGGAAGAACAATGGAAACCCGATTTCGACGCCCTTGAAAAAGCGGTCACTCCCAAAACAAAATTGGTCGCAGTCTGCCATCCAAACAACCCCACAGGAGCTGTCCTCACACCGGAAGAGATGGACCGGATCGCGACAGCCGCGAAGAAGGCGGATGCCTGGCTGCTTGCCGATGAAGTCTACCAGGGAGCCGAACTCGAAGGGGCCCCCACTCCCAGTTTCTGGAACCGGTACGAAAAAACGATCGTCAATTGTGGCCTGTCAAAAGCCTACGCCCTTCCGGGACTCCGGATCGGATGGATGGTCTCGACACCGGAACAGGCCGCCCGGGCCTGGTCCTACCACGACTACACGACAATCTGCCCCACCGCCACGAGCGATTTCCTGGCGAGGGAAGCGCTTCGGCGGAGAGCTGCGATCCTCGAGAGAACCCGGGGAATCCTGCAGAAGAACTACCCGGTGCTGCAGGAATGGGTGAAAAAAATGGGAGAAACCGTCTCCCTGGTTCCCCCCAGGGCAGGCGCGATTGCCTTTCTCAAGTACCACCTGGACATCCCTTCGCAGGAACTCGCCGACCGGGCGCGCGAGCAGGGGAGCGTTCTGGTTGTCCCGGGAATCCAGTTCGGAATGGAGCACTACCTGAGAATCGGATTCGGATACGACGGGGAAACACTTCGGAAGGGTCTCGACCGGCTTGGAGAGTTTCTTCTCCGGACATAAAAAAACGGCCAGGCTTCCTTGCGAAGCCTGACCATTTTTTGTTCCTTGGGAGCACTCCTGCACAGGACCCGTCCCCTTTGGGCCCTGCAAGGAGCAACCCTGTTCTTTAGCTAGTCGCGGGAAGAGAGAACATTACGGGACCGGCGAGCACCATAGTACCCTGCGAGCAACAGGAGGAACCCAAAGAGGAGTATGGATTCCGGGAGCCGTCCCCATGTTCCGTTCACCGCGGAACCAGCGCAAAGTGTGTCATTGATAGCACCGTCACCATTGTCATTGTCCCTTCCGGAGCCGCCTGATCCCGGTCCGGGATTCACGCCGCCGCCGCCGTTGGGATTGAAGTTGGGCGATTCGTACACCTGGGTATTCAAGTCTCCACCATCGAGCCAGGAGGTCAGGAAGCGGCCGCCAAAACCGGCACCGATCGTCGGCTGGATGTTGCCCGCCGACAGGGGATCGCTGACCGCGATTTCACTCTCCTGCACCTTTCCGTCCTGGTTCAAGCGGACCAGGCGAAGGTATTTCGGAGACGTTTCCGTGAAATACTCGTAGGCGATGACATATTCCTGGCTTTCCGGCGAGTAGGCGATGGAACTCTGAAGTTCCACGAAGTCATCATTCACATAGGAAACAACGGGGTAAACCGTTCCATCAAGATCGCCGTTTGCCGTAACAAGCTGGGTCTGAACTTCGATGGTCCTCAGGCCGGGCCCCGTGAGAGAGATTTCCTGGTAGCTCCAGCTGACGAGGAAGCGGGGGTTGGACGGATTCGGATCGGCCGCAACATCCGGGAAAATCGTCATCGTGATGCCCTGGGCATAGTACGGCTGCGGCTCTGCGATCAGGGTCTTGGCCGGGGAAGACTGCGCGACTTCATTATCAAGGAAGTATCCGAAGTAAGCATCGTTGGTGGGCGCTTCCCCGACGATGAGAAAATTGTCGGAACCCGCGTTATAGGCAATACGAACGGGCTCGTGGTTGGCCGAACCGTCCGGAATGACCTCGATATAATCGGTGCCTTCTTTCTTTCCGTCCGTGTTGACAAACTGAGCGTTGACAAGCCCGCTGGTGAAGGATCCGGATATCCACATCTGTTCGTTCCAGGCGACGAGCCAGTGGGAACCGCCCCAGACAACCTGCGGGTCCCTCTTGTCGAGCGGTCCGAAGTCTCCGAGTTCTTCGACGTCTCCGAGAAGAGCGCCACTGGCATCGAGCCTCTGCGCATAGATGCCGTAGAACATCGGGGCGTCTTTCGCCTCGAAAACGAGAAGATATTCGTTCGTCAAGGGGCTGTAGGAAACTTGGGGATTGGTCAACTCCAGGCTCAGGGACATGGCTCCCGTACTGGTCAAGGGGATGGAAAGAGCGGCCTTGTCGATCGAACTGTACATTCCGACCGGCGTCCCGTCCTTGTCGAGCCGTTGAATACGAATCTCGTAGTCGGTGGAGGTCTTGTTCCACCAGGCCATCATGTATTCTTCATCAAGAGTGTTATAGGTGACACCAAAGCGGCGTTCTCCGCCGGGCGTACTGGATTGGGCAAGCCCTGAATCCAGGGTGGAAGGACTTCCAATCAAAAGAGGAAGAAGTGTGGGAAGTGCTGCTTCTACCATCAACCCGCCCGCGAATACCATTCCCAGAACAAATGCCGTCCGCTTCATACAAGATCTCCCAATCAACCAAAAGACGGGGAGGAGCTTAACCCCTTGATACCCAGACAGATACCCGGAAACCCTACAGGGTTGTGTGTTTTGCTCCCTTTTCCTTGCTGCTCGTACGGGAGTATCTGCGGAGGGGGGTTGGTTCCTACGGAGAAATTTGATTTTTTTATGAAAAATCCTGTAACAATCAGCGCATCCACTGATCCATGTCGGAAACCACCGTTTTAAGCGCTTCAGGGTCAATTGGGGAATAGTGGAGATCAAAGTAGGATTTACGGGGATCCAGGATGTGGCCCTTTTTTGGGAAATACCGGAATTTCAGGTTCTCCTTTTTCCACTTCAGCCGGTTGCTCGCCTCCATCGCCATCACGTTGTAGGCGGGGGTCTGGTTGTCCCACTTTCCCTGGAAGAAGACAACGGGGTATTCCGCCTTCTCAAGGACCTCTTCCATGGAAGGATAGGCCAGTTCCTGCCGGGTATACCGGGCAAAACTTCCCAGGTGGGATTTCCCCCATACCCGGAACGCCCGGAACTCCGAGAGAGTGATATGGTCGTTCAGGTCGATATCGAACCCCTTCATCCGCATCAGGATGGCAAACCCGACCGGACCGCCCTTGCCCAGTTCCGCCTTCGACAGCTTTGAATCCTCATCCTTGTCCATCTCGTAGAAATAGCTCTCATCACGGTAGACAATCTGCTCGAAGGTGACCGTGTCGATGCTCTGTGTGTAGAATCCGACCAGCGCCACACCGGAAATCCAGCCCAACTCTTGAGAAGCCCAGAGGGCAACATGCGTTCCCTCGCTCGCCCCCAGAAAGAGGATCTTCGCCTCCGGGTACCGTTCACGTGAAAACGCGGCAAAGCTCTTCGCATCCTCCACGAAAGCCTTCAGGGGATTGGCCTTGAAATTTTCAAAGACTTCCAGCAGTTCAGGAGAGAGCTTCTTTCCCGCCTTCTGCTCAGCCCGGATTCTCTTTTTAAGCTGGTAGTTCCTCTTGTTGTACCGGACCGTGGCAAACCCCTTTGCCACCAACGCGTCACTGACATCCTTCAACCAGAAGATCGGGGTCTTTCCTCCTTTCGAGGCTCCCGTCAGATCCAGGTCCATGTCATAGACGCCCGACCCTCCAAGCAGAACCACAATCCGCTCCACGTTCCCCTCCGGCAGGGCCAGTTTCGCATCAATGCCGAATCCATCGTAACTGGTATGTGTGAAAGGCTCTTCCCCGGCCGAAGCCAATTGATTGAAGAGCAGAATCGACAGGATCATCCAGATCGGGCGCATCTCCGTCCTCCTTCGCAAGTGCAGGACAGTATAGCGTGAGGTCCGGTGTAAGAAAGCGAGAATCGATTCTTGCCACTGCCGGGAAGGGAACGGTAAAGTCTACTCTTCATGGATATTGTCGACATTCTCATTCGTGTAAGTTTGGGCGTTGGAATTGGATTCTGCATCGGCATGACCGGTGTGGGAGGGGGTGTCCTGGTCATTCCAGCACTCACCCTCTTTCTCAAGTTAAAGGCACCCGAGGCCATAGGCACCGCGAGCCTCTACTCCGTCCTGACAAAAACCTACGCGACCTACAAGCACTCCCGCCTGAAAACGATCGCATTCAAACCCGCGTTGCTCTTCCTCGTGGGAGCCCTGCCGGCCGACATTATTGTTTCTTACGCCATCAATCAATATCTCCAGGCACACCGGAACGAAAACCAGACCCTGGCTGCATTTGAAGACCACCTGAAAATGTTCATGGGCATGGTGATTCTCGCTTCCGTTTTTTTTCTCGTGCTGAATCTCATCGTTAAGTCCCGAAAAAAAAACAAGACCGATCCCAGGGAGAAACAAAACAAACCCCTGAAGTATTCCCCTTTACAAATCTTCTCCATTGTCCTTCTGGGTACCCTCGTGGGCGGACTGATTGGATCCACCTCCATTGGAGGCGGGGTCCTGATTATTCCCGCCCTTATCATGGTCTTCGGGATGAGGACGGAGCGGGCGGTGGGAACGTCCATCTTCATCGCGGTGGTTCTGACCCTGGCCACCGCGGTGATTTACGGAAAAAGCGCCAGGCTCGACGGCATGACCGCTGGGCTGATGGCGCTGGGATCCCTCTTCGGAGTGCATTGGGGAAGCAAGCTTTCGGTGAAACTGCCGGAAAAGGTGCTCCAGGGGATCCTGATCTTCCTGATCTTCACCGCGGCCCTGATGATGGTGATCTAAATCTTCCGGAGTTGCCGGAGAACCCAGAGAGCCGCCGCCACGTTGTCCGGCCCTTCGACAAGCTTCCTTGCCGTCTCCATCCGGGCCCACGTCGCTCCGTTGGTACGCTCGATCCGGTCCCCGTTCAGCCAACCCAGGGTGCGTCCGGAAAAGGTTTCAATGGCCCACTTCGAGC
>PVBE012338863.1_pt1 | contig 13071 bp, 9 predicted proteins | sample 1631181 | NCBI WGS metagenome assembly PVBE01 (sample SAMN08397723, study PRJNA350692) | Marine metagenome, whole genome shotgun sequencing project. | isolation source: water | place: Pacific Ocean | collected 2012-04
CGATAACGATTCGGGGGAAGGGGCGGCCTTCGCCAAGTGCGTGGAGGCGGTGATGGCCAAGTCAGCACATCCTCTGGTGCTCATGTCCTCCAAACCCGAGGCCATGGCCGCCGCCCTGGAGAAGGCCGCCACCTCCAGGCCCCTGATATATGCCGCCACCGGGGACAACTGGGAGCCCATGGCCGAGCTGGCCTCGAAACACGGCTGCCCCTTGGCGGTGGCCGAACCCAAGGGCTTAAGCGAGCTGGCCGCCCTGGTGGAGGAGGTAAACAAAAAGGGGGTGGAGGACATCGTCCTGGACCCCGGCGCCCGGGACCTGGGCTCCTCCTTAAACACCCTGACCCAGCTGCGCCGGATGGCCCTGAAGAAGAACTTCCAGCCCCTGGGCTACCCCATCATCACCTTCCCCGGGGCCAATGCCGCCAGCGTGGATGAAGAGGCCGTGCTGGCCTCCCAACAGGTGGCCAAATATGCCAGTGTCATCGTTTTGGACAACTTTTCACCGGCCCTGGCCTATCCCCTGCTGACCCTCAGGCTGAACATCTATACTGACCCGCAGAAACCCATCCAGGTCCAGCCCGGCATCTACCCCATCGGGGCCCCCAAAGAATCCAGCCCCCTGTGCGTCACCACCAATTTCTCCCTCACCTACTTCTCCGTGGCCGGCGAGCTGGAGGGAAGCGGACATGCCGCCTGGCTCCTGGTGTGCGACACGGAGGGTCTTTCCGTGCTCACCGCCTGGGCGGCGGGCAAATTCGATGCCGAGAAGATAGCCAAGAACTTCAAGGAATTCGAGGTCGGGAGCAAGATCGGCCACCAGAGGGTTATTATTCCCGGCCGGGTGGCCGTGCTCAAGGGGGAGATCGAGGAGGAACTGGCCGGCTGGGACGTCATGGTTGGCCCGCCGGATGCCATGGATATCGGCGGTTACCTCAAAAACAATTGGTAAAATAGCCCCGGAGCCGTTGCTTTGAAACATATGGGGGACGGGGTTTGAGCAATTTCGAGGTTACCTTCGAGCCCTCCGGCAAGAGCGTTTCCGTGCCTGGAGGCACCCTCATACTGGACGCCGCGGCCCGAGCCGGGGTCCTCATCGATACCCCCTGCGGCGGGCAGGGGAGATGCGGGCGTTGCCTGGTCCGGGTGAAAGATGGGGAGGCCAGCCACCGGGATAACCCCCACCTCACCCCCCGGCAGGCGGAGGAGGGCTGGGTTCTCTCCTGTACCGCCCGGGTGGCCGGAGACCTCCGGTTGGATGTGCCCCGGAAACGGGAGCGGGAACGGGTGGTGGCCGAGACGGCTGCCTCCAGGACGGCCCAGCCCGTCGATGGCGACTGGCCCCGCTCCCCCATCATCCGCCAGGTCTTTTTAAAGCTCACCCCACCCACCCTGGATGGCAACGCCACCGACTTAGAAAGGCTGAAAGCCGCCCTGGCTACCGAGCACCAGATCAACCGCATGGCGGTGGATCTGCCCGTGATGCGGCGCCTGGCCCGGGGCCTGCGTGAGGCGAAATGGCAGGTCACCCTGACCCTGGACATGGGGGAGGAAGAGGCCAGGCTCATCGATATCCAACCCGGGCGGCAACGGGGACCCCTCCTGGGTGCCGCCGTGGACATCGGGACCACGAATGTGGTCATTCACCTGGTGGACCTAGGCTCGGGGAAAGTGCTCGGGCAGGCCACCGCTCGCAACCGGCAAATCTCCCGGGGAGAGGACGTGATCTCCCGCATCGTCTACAGCGAGCGGGGCAACCACTTGGAGGAGCTCCGTCAACTGGTGGTGGAGACCATAAATGAGATCCTCTCCGAGCTGGGCCGGAAACAGGATGCGGACATGGCCCAGGTCCAGGAGATGGTGGTGGCCGGCAACACCACCATGACCCATCTCTTTCTGGGCCTTTCCCCCAGGCACCTCCGGGCGGAGCCCTATGTACCAACGGCCGCCTTCTTCCCCCGCTACCGGGCCGGGGAGCTGGGGGTGGCCATCAACCCCCTGGCCCCCGTTTTCTGCCTGCCAGCTGTGGCCGCCTACGTGGGGGGCGATATCACCGCCGGGGTCCTGGCTTCCTGCCTCTTTAAGTCCGATAAGCTCACCCTCTTCCTGGACGTGGGCACCAACGGCGAGATCGTCCTGGGCAGCTCCGACTGGATGACCACGTGCGCCTGTTCCGCCGGTCCCGCCTTCGAGGGGGCGGGGGTGCGCCACGGGATGCGGGCCATGGAGGGGGCCATCGAGGAAGTGAAGGTCAACTCCAAAACCCTGGAGACCACCCTCAGCGTCATCGGGGAAGGTCCCGTCCAGGGCATCTGCGGCTCGGGGATGATCTCGGCCCTGGCCGAGATGTTCATCACCGGGGTGGTGGACAGGTCGGGGCGGATAGATATGGAATTTGTAAAGGGCCGGATGAAAAAAAGGTCGCGAGCCCGGCGGGGGGACCACGGCAGTGAGTATGTGGTGGCCTGGGCCCGGGATACGGGCCTGGGTGAGGATATCGTCCTCACCGAGGTGGACATCAACAACCTCATCCGCACCAAAGCCGCCATCTACGCCGGGATGGCCGTCATGGCCCGGAGCCTGGGCATCCCCCTCTCCGACGTCGAGGAGGTGCTCATCGGGGGCGCTTTCGGCCAGCACATCAACGTGGAGGAGGCCATACAGATCGGCCTGCTTCCCGATCTCCCCTGGGAAAGGTTCAAGTTCCTGGGCAACACCTCGGTCTGGGGGGCCTACAACGTCCTGCTCTCCCGGTTCGCCCGGGCCCAAGTCGAGGAGGTCGCCTCCAGCTTGACCTACATGGAACTTATAGCCGATAATACCTTTATGGACGAGCTCACCGGTGCCCTTTTCCTGCCCCATACCGACATCAGAAATTTCCCCTCGGTGAAGGCCCTGCTGGAGGAGCAAGAGGGGGAGAGGGCATCGCCCTGAACCCATCATAAGGAGGAAACCCCATGGACTTTGAAACGCTGACCGTGAGCCAGGAGGACGGTGTGGCCACCATCACCATGAACCGTCCCGACAAGCTCAACTCCATGAGCCCCCGGCTCATGGCGGAGCTCACCGTGATCACCGATGAGGTAGCGGGGGACGACAAGGTAAGGGCGGTCATTCTCACCGGGGCGGGACGGGCCTTCTGCGCCGGGGCCGAGCTGGACTCACCCCTGTTCACCGAGATCTCCGCCTCCAATTCCGTCAGCCTGTTCAAGGTGGTCAACGGGGTTATCCTCAATATCCACCGGATGCCCAAACCGGTCATCGCCGCCGTTAACGGGGCGGCAGTGGGGGGAGGCTGCAACCTGGCCTTGGCCTGCGATATCATCCTGGCCTCGGACAAGGCCCGCTTCGGCGAGGCGTTCATCAATCTGGGCCTCCAGCCCGACTACGGGGGCACCTTCTTCCTGCCCCGCCTGGTGGGCACGGCCAAGGCCCTGGAGCTTATGCTAACCGGCCGCCTCTTTGACGCCCAAGAGGCGGAGAAGATGGGGATGGTAAACCAGATAGTGCCCCTCGACGAGCTGATGAATGTCGCCCGGGAGTTGGCCGCGACCATCGCCAAGAAGTCCCCCCTGGCCGTGGCCTACACCAAGGCCTCGGTCTATCAGGCCATGCAGTCGGACCTGCCGGCCGCCCTGGACGCGGAGGGCCGGGGCCAGGGCCTGCTCTTCCTCACCGAGGACCTTCAGGAGGGGGTAAAGGCCTTCCTGGAGAAGAGGGAGCCCATTTTCAAAGGGAAATAGGGGGGAAAGAGGGGTTTATGAAGCCGGACAGCAATCCCGCCAACGTCCCCGCTAACATCCGGGTAACGGCGGAAAAATGCGTGGGCTGTCTTCGCTGCCAGCTCCTTTGCTCCCAGGAATACTCGGGCGCGTTTAACCCCTTGAAGTCCTGGATTGCCATCGAGCGGCGAGGGAGCGGCTACGAGTACCATATCGATTTCACCGAGAACTGCACCGCCTGCGGCATCTGCGCGAAGAACTGCGTTTTTGAGGCTCTGAGTCTCGTCTAGGAGGGAAAACGTGGCGAGCTATGGCCATGCCGGCAATATCCTATACATAGACCTCACCACCCGGGAGGTACGCAGCGAGCCGCTGGATGCGGGGTTAGCCGAAGACTATATCGGCGGGTGGGGCATCAACGCCAGGCTGGCCTACGACCTGATTCCGCCGAGCACCGATGCCCTGGCCCCCGCCATGCCCATCATCTTCGGGGCGGGAACCCTCACCGGCACCCTGAGCCCCTCCACTCCCAAGTCGTTCCTGACCACCAAGTGTCCGGCCTCGGGGACCATCTCCACCGCCGTGGGCTCGGGCTATTTCGGCTCCATGCTGAAGTGGGCCGGCTATGACCACATGGTGGTCACCGGGCGGGCCGAGGGGCCGGTCTATATCAACATCTTCGACTCCGAGGTAGAGATCCTCGACGCCGGGTCGCTCTGGGGAAAGGACCTGACCGAGGCCACCGATGACCTCCGGGAAAAGCACGGCGGAAACGCCTCCGTCCTCTGCATCGGCCCCGCCGGGGAGAACGGGGTCAAAATCGGGATCGCCCTGGTGGACAAGTGCTCCACCCTGGGCCGCTCCAATGCTGCCAACCTGGGTTCCAAGAACCTGAAGGCCATCGTAGTCCGGGGCAGCCGGGGAATCAGGGCCAGGGACGCCGGCCGGTTCGGCCGGGCGGTGGAGGGGCTGCGGGACGCGGCCCTGAGCGACCCCCTGCGGCAGAAATGGATCGACCTAGGCCTCTACCTGGTTTATGACACCTGGGCCAGGGCGGGTTTCTTCATACACCACAACCAGACCGAGGTCTTTCCCGCCGAGGAGGCGGTGGGGCTCTACGGGTCCGAGCCCTTCCTCGGGATGAGGAGCTCCACCATCGGCTGCCCCAGCTGCCTTACCCCCGACAAATACCTCCTGGAGATCAAAGAGGGGGAATTCGCCGGCCTGGTCTCCCCCACCTCCACCTCGGACGCGGCGGCCCTATCCTTCGGCATCAGGGGCGGGGCGGAGGACCTGAACCTGACGGTGAAGCTCTTCGATGAGGCCAACCGGCTGGGCATCGACGCCCTCACCTTCTCCTCCCTCCACGATTTCGCCGTGGACCTCTTTGAGAAGGGGATTTTGACCAGGGAGGACACCGGGGGCGTGGAGCTTAAAGGGGGCTATGAGGCACTCTCCCGGATGCTGAAGCTCACGGGCGAGCGAAAGGGCTTCGGGGCGGTCCTGGCTGAGGGGTGGCTGGGGGCCATCGAGAGCATAGGTCGGGACGCGGAAAGGTATGCCTACCACATCAAGGGCACCGAGCCCGACTTCGATGCCCGCATCAGCCTGGGGGTGGAGACCTTCGGGGCGGTAACCAGCCCCCGCGGGGCCCATGACATGCCCGTGGGCGGCATCACCGTAGCCAAGGGCAGAAATCCCGATTTCTTCAAGAAGGTGATGGCCACCCGGGGCTTCACCCCGGAGGCCATGGAGCGGATCTTCGTCCCCCCCGGGTTCGACCTGGGCCGGTTCGTGGCCCACTATGACAACTGGGGCATAGTCCTCAACTGCCTGGGAATATGCTTCCGCATGCAGAGCTCCCGCCTCTATGATTTGGATACCTGCGCCGAGCTCTACGGGGCGGCCACGGGCATCGAGACGACCGGGGGAGGGCTCATGAAATCGGCCGAGAGGGCCTATAACGTATACCGGGCGGCCAATGCCCGGGAGGGATTCGGGCGCAGAGACGACCGCTTCCCCCGGCGCTGGCTGGAGCCCCTGAAGCAGGCCGACGGCACGGAGACGGTCCTTATGGACTATTTCGGCACCAAGGCGGTAACTGCCGACGACGTGGAAGGGTTGCTGGACAGCTACTACGATGAGAAGGGCTGGGATACCAAAACGGGTATCCCCACCCGGGAGAAGCTCTCCGAGCTGGGCCTGGAATCCGTGGCCAGTGACCTTTTGCTGTGACCACGACTATAGCCGTGGCGGGAAAAGGGGGCACTGGCAAGACCTCCATCTGCGCCCTCATGGTCAAGCTCCTAGCAGAGAAGGGGGTAGTGCTGGCCATCGACGGCGACCCCAGCTCCAATCTCCACTTGGCCCTGGGCCTGCCCCTGGAGGACACCGTGGGGGGGGTTCGGGAGGAGATGCTGGCCCAGGTAAAGGGGGGGCGCTTCGACCCGGGCATGGCCAAGCAGGACTATATCGACCTGCGGATCCATGAGTCCCTGGTGGAGTCGGAAGGGCTGGACCTGCTGGCCATGGGGCGTCCCGAGGGGCCGGGGTGTTACTGCGCCGCCAACAACATGCTGCGCAACGTCATCGACCGCTTAGAGACCAACTACGCCTATGTGGTTATCGATAACGAAGCGGGATTGGAGCACATCAGCCGCCAGACCACCGCGGACCTGGATATGCTGCTCATCGTCTCCGATGTCTCCATGCGGGGCATGGTCACCGCCGCCCGGGTGAAGGAACTCATCGGCGAGATCAGGACCTCGGTGGGCAGGGTCGCCCTGGTCATCAACCGTTTGGACGGCGACCTGACCCCCGAGATGGAGAAGGCCGTGGCGGAGTCGGGCCTGGAGCTGATAAGCACCATACCCACCGACCCCCAGGCCGCGGAGCTGGACAGCCGGGGGCTACCCCTAGTCCGGCTGCCCGATGATTCGCCCCTCATGCGGGCGGTGCGGGACATATCCGAAAAGTTAGGACTCTTATAGAATCGCCTTAAGGAGGGCAAAAAAATATGATCGCCATTGGGGAGAGTATCCATGTTATCGCGCCCAGTGTCAGAGCGGCCATAGAGGGCCGGGATAAAACCTTCATCCAGGACCTGGCCCTACAGCAGGTGGAGGCCGGGGCCCAGGTCCTGGACCTCAATATCGGCCCCCAGAAAAAGGCAGGGGCCGAGATCATGCCTTGGATGGTGGAAACCGTCCAAGAGGTTACCGATGTCAGGCTTTCCCTGGATACCACCAACGCCGCCGCCATGGAGGCCGGCCTGAAGGCGTGCCGGACGACCCCCCTCATCAACTCCACCGATGCCACCCCAGAGCGCATAGCCGCCCTCATGCCCATGGCCGCCCGGTTCAAGGCCAATATCATCGCCCTGACCCTAGCCGGTTCCGGGCTGCCCACATCCTCCGATGCCCGCCTGGAGCTGGCCATGGAGGCCATCTTCCCCGCCGCCGCCGAGCACGGCATTCCCCTGGAGAACATCTATCTCGACCCCCTGGTGCTCACGGTGAACGGCAATCAGGACCAGGCCCTGCCCACCATCGAGGCTGTGCGCATGTTCAAGATGATCAGCGACCCCCCTCCCCAGACCACCTGCGGCCTGTCCAATATCTCCAACAGCTGCCCCCCCGAGTTGCGGCCCATCCTTAACCGGGTTTTCCTGGTCATGATGATGGGCGCCGGCCTGGATTCCGCCATCGTCGACGCCCTGGACAATGAGCTTATGGAAACCATACGCATCGTGGAGGCCCGGGACGGTTCCACACCGCTGAGCAAGCTCTATATCGACCTCTTCGATGCCTATGCCGGCGGCGAGGGTTTCGATGCTTCCGGGGTGGATATATCCGACTCCGCACTGCAGGACACGGTCAAGACCATCCAGACGCTGGAGAACAGGACCCTCTACGCCCACGGCTACTTGAAGCTGTGATTTTTTCGGGCCGGAGGCATAGTTAGGAACTGCTGTCGGGGCTACGCTGTCCGAAGGAATCAGTGCCTCCCAAACTCCTTTTCGAGCTGCCCTGCACTGAAGTGGACAATGGTGGGGCGTCCGTGAGGGCAGGTTCGGGGCATTTTGGTGGTCTCCAAGTCGCGTACCAGCTGGCGCATCTCCTCGTGGGAAAGCACTTGGCCCGCCCTTACCGCCCCGTGGCAGCACAGCGAGATGGCTACCCTCTCCTGCCAGTCGGATTCAGCACCCTCGCCCAGGGAGTCTACCACCTCCAGGACCGCCTGGGCCAAGTCCTGCCCCGCCAGCAGCGCGGGAACGGCGCGCACCAGGTAGGTCCGCTCGCCGAAGGGCTCAATCTGGAACCCAAAGCCCGAGAGGTCCTCTCCGCGCTCCTGAAGAGACACCTGCTGGCGGGGGCTGACCTCGATGGTCAGCGGCTCCAGAAGTCCCTGGACGTCCACCTGGCGGCCCTCCCTCTGGGCACTGACCCTTTCGAAGAGGATACGCTCGTGAGCGGCATGCTGGTCGACCAGATATAACCCCTGGGGCCCCTCGGCGATGATATAGGTGGAGGCCATCTGGCCCAGGATCCGCAGCACGGGCAACGACGGTGCCCCCTGGGGAGCGGGGCTGGGGGGGGCCGCGAACAGAGGGGCGAGGTCCATCATCGGGGCCGTCCGCGCCGGGTCAGGCTCCAAACCGGGGACGGCCGGCTCGATGCGGGGGACGGGTGTCTCCTCGACCAGGACCCTCCTCACCTCCCGCTGCAGCGCCGAGAAAACAGCCTGCTCCTGCCGAAACTTCACCTCGGCCTTGGAGGGGTGGATGTTGACGTCCACGTCCTGAGGCGGCACGGATACGTGGATCACGGCCACGGGATGCTTCCCCACCATGAGGAGGCCGTGGTAGGCGTCCTCCACGGCCCGGGCCATCATCCGGCTCTGGACCCAGCGCCCGTTGACGAAGAAGCTGAGGTATCCGCGCCTGGCCCGGGCCAACCGCGGCGGGGCCACCAGGCCGGTTATCCGGGGCCGGGAGGCCTCACCTTCCCTGTGATCCAAGTCCAGCATGGCTTGAGCCACCTCGATGCCATAGACCGCCGCCACACCATCCCTGGGCTGCCCGGTCCCGGGGGTGCGCAGGGCCGCCCGTCCCTCCATATAGAGCAGGAACCGTACCTCGGGGTGGGCCAGGGCATACTGGTCCACCAGGTTGGCGATATGCCCGTTCTCCGTGGCGGGCGACTTGAGAAATTTGAGCCGGGCGGGAACGGCCCGAAACAGGTTGCGCACCGTGACAGCGGTCCCCGGGGGACGGCCCCGGCTGGCTCGTTGGACCACGCGCCCCTCCCGGATGGTGACCTGGGTGCCCGCCGTCTCGCCCACCGAGAGAGAGAACATCTCCACCTCGGCCACGGAGGCTATGGAGGGCAGGGCCTCTCCGCGAAAACCCAGGCTGCCAATGGTCTCCAGGTCTGAAGCGGAGGTTAGCTTGCTGGTAGCGTTGCGGTAAAAAGCCAGTTCCACCTGATCCGCCGGGACCCCCTCCCCATTATCGGACACCCGGATGAGCCCCACCCCACCATCCCGGGCCTCGATGGACACCTGGGTGGCCCCGGCATCCAGGGAGTTTTCCACCAGCTCCTTGACCACCGAGGCAGGCCTCTCGATGACCTCCCCGGCGGCTATCATAGAGACCACGTCCGGGGCAAGGACTTGGATGGTGGTCCTGGACAAGCTATCCCTCTTCCCTCTGTTAAGATTCAGATTTCGCTCCGGCAGGGGAGCGGTTAATAACCGCCCGGGCGGAACCTGTGGAGGGTGAAGTACTTGCGGGATTTGGTGATCCACTCCAGCTCCTCCTCCAGCAGCGCCAGGTGGCCCTCTTCCTCCGCGGCCAGCGCGCCGAACATGGCCTTCCCGTGGGGATCCGGGGTGCTTTCCCCGGCGGCCCAGTAGAAAGCCACGGCCTCCCGCTCCGCCCCGATGCCCTGGCGCAGGGCCTCTCGCTCACCGGCGCTCACGGAGACATCCCCGCCGGCCTCGGATACGGAGGGAAGCTCCCCCCTCTCTATGGGGGCCGTCACCGTCCGCCACCGTACCCACTGGCCTGTGTCCAGCACGGACTTGAGCTGCTTCCGGAGCTTGGCCAGGTGCCTGAGTTCCTGCCTGGCCAGCCAGGTGAAGAGGCCCTGGCCCTGAGGGTCCCCGGTCACCTCGGCCGCCCGGCGATAGAACTTGTTGGCCCCCCTCTCCCTCTCGATGGCCAGCTTCAGGGCATTCACCGGGTCCATTCGTCTCTTTGCCATCTAGGACCTCCCTTCAGGCATCAAAGAATATCCCCTGTAACCTGCAAGTATAGCATACCATTCCCGATGTCTCCATTGCCCCGGCGCCTGTCCGTTATGGGGTCAATATCTCTCGAAACCCCCCTTTTTGGCACTCACCCCCAACAGGGGCAAGTAACAAAGGCCCCTTTTTCAATGTTTAAGAAAATGTGGAACAAAAAAACGGGCATAGGATATCAAGACCCTTGAACGTAGCGCGGTATGATCCGTGCCCGCTTATGGTCATCTATCAATGATAATGGCCCGGGTGGGCACCAACGAGGCCCAGCCGTTTCACATACGGGGGAAGGGACCGTTAAAACCCCCTTGCGAAACATCAGCATTACCAAGGAGGACCTCTATGAAGCGGCTGAAAATCCTGGGGACCTTGGTCAGGCCGGACGGCTCGCTACTGGCCCTGGAAATAGAGGTAACCGCCTTCGAAAGCAGCAAAGACGATGGCGACGGCGACGACGATGACGCCGAACAGGTCGCGGGGGCACACGAGTCTGACCCCAGGGTTTCGGGAGTAATAAAGGGAATTTACAAAGAGGCCCGGGGAGTTTCAACGCCTCCCGGCAAACAGAGGCCGAGAGCTACCGGCCAGCCTCTCCCAATTTTTTCTTGAGCTCGTAGAGCCTGGTGATGGCCTCTAAAGGCGACAGGGAGTCCACATCCAGCTTGGCCAGCTCCTCCAGGAGGGGGGACTTCTCCCCGAATAGGGGCAGTTGAGGGGAGGGGTGAGCGGGGGGACGCCGGCCCTTGGCCGGCGTCCCCGACCCGCCGCGGTCTCCCTCCAGCTCGCCAAGGACCTCCTCCGCCCGCCCGATGACGGCCCGGGGGAGGCCCGCCATCTGGGCCACGTGAATGCCGTAGCTCCGGTCGGCGCCCCCGGGAACTATCTTGTGCAGAAAGACCACTCTATCTCCCTCCTCCATCACCGCTACATTGAAATTCCTCACCCGGGGCAGATACCGGGCCAGGTCCACCAATTCGTGATAGTGGGTGGCAAACAGGGTCTTGGCCCCCAGCCGGGGGCTGTTGTGGATGTATTCCGCCACCGCCCGGGCGATGGAGATGCCGTCGTAGGTGCTGGTGCCCCGCCCGATCTCATCTAAGATAATCAGGGAGCGGGGGGTGGCGTTATTTAAGATATTGGCCGTCTCCACCATCTCGATCATAAAAGTGGACTGGCCTGCGGCTATATCGTCCATGAGGCCCACCCGGGTGAAGATGCGGTCCACCAGGCCGATGTGGGCCGAACCGGCAGGGACGAAGCTGCCGACCTGGGCCATGAGCACGATGAGGGCCACCTGCCGCATATAGGTGGACTTCCCCGCCATATTGGGCCCAGTGAGCACCACCAGCTGCGCCTCCCCATTGGAGAGGTCGGTATCGTAGGGAACAAATCCCTCCTCCAAGCAAGACTGCTCCACCACCGGATGCCTCCCCCCCGCAATGGAGATTCGGTCATCGCCGGCCAGCTCGGGCCGGACATAGCCGTTTCTCACCGCCACCTCGGCTAGGGCGGAGAGGACATCCACCCGGGCCAGGGCCCCGGCAAGGGAGAGGAGTCGGTCGCCCGACGCCCCCACCTGGGCGCACACCCGGCGGAAAAGGCTGGCCTCCAGCTCGTCGATACGCTCCTGCGCATGGAGGATCTTGGACTCGTACTCCTTGAGTTCGGGGGTGAAGAAACGCTCTCCGCCCACCAGGGTCTGCTTGCGAATATATTCGGCGGGGACCTGGGGGAGGTTGGGATTGGATACCTCGATATAGTAGCCGAATACGTGGTTGTAGCCCACCTTGAGCGACTTGATGGCCGTACGCTCCCGTTCCTTCCGCTCCATGCCCGCCAGGTAGTCCCTGGCACCCCGACAGGACTCCCGGAGATCGTCCAGTTCCGGAGAGAAGCCGGGCCGGATCACGGCCCCTTCGGCAGGCTCCTCGGCTATGGCCCTGGCGATAAGCTCCACAATGTCCCGGCACGGCCCGAGGCCCTCGACAAGCCACCCCAGGGGCTCACCATCCTCAATGATTTCCTTGATCCGGGGAACGGCCTCCAAGGCCCTGCGCAAGGCGACCAACTCCCGAGGAAGGGCCACGGCGCTCCTCACCCGGTTGGTCAGCCGCTCCAAATCGGCCATCTCCCCCAGGAGGGCTATGACCGCGCCCCTAGGGATGAAGCCGGCATGAAACCAGGCCACCGCCCCCTGGCGCCGCTCCAGCCGGGCGAGGTCCAGGAGAGGCTGGCCCAGCCACCGCCGCAACAGCCGGCCCCCCATGGCCGTCCGGGTCAGGTCCATTATGGAGAGCAGGGACCCGGCAGCGGCGCCCTGCCTGCCAGCCCCGAAAAGCTCCAGGTGCCGCCGGGTGGAACCGTCGAGGGTCATGAAGGACTCGGTGGAATAGGTGGAGAGCCCGCCGAGCTGTCCCAGGACCCCCTTCTGGGTACGCTCCAAATAGTGCAGAATGGAGCCCGCCGCCCTGACGGCCAGGGGGAGGTGTTCGCAGCCGAAGCCCTCCAGGGTGGCCACCCCGAAGTGGTCCTCGAGGAGGCGGCGGGCCGTCTCCAGCTCAAACCACGGCTCTTCCAGATGGGTCACCGGGACCGGCATGGGGAGGGGATATTCGCTCTCCCCGGGGGTGAGGATCTCGGCGGGCCGCAGGCGCTCCAGCTCCACCCCGGCCCGCTCCAGGGGCAGCTGGGTGGTGGAAAACTCGCTGGTGGTTATGTCCACATAGGCGATTCCCACCTCCTCCCCCCCGGCGACCAAGGACACCAGGTAATTGTTGACCCTGGTCTCAAGGAGGCCCGGCTCCACCACCGTCCCCGGAGTTACCACCCGGACCACATCGCGCTCCACCAGCCCCCGTCCGGCGGGGCTGAGTTGCTCGCAGATAGCCACCTTGTGGCCCCGGCTCACCAGCCGGGCCAGATAGCCATCCAGGGCATGATAGGGGATGCCGGCCATAGGCACCCGATGCCCCTTGCCCATCTCCCGGGAGGTCAGGGTTATCTCCAGCTCCCGCGAGGTCAGCTTGGCATCCTCGTCGAAGGTCTCGTA
>PVBE010123108.1_pt1 | contig 13069 bp, 13 predicted proteins | sample 1631181 | NCBI WGS metagenome assembly PVBE01 (sample SAMN08397723, study PRJNA350692) | Marine metagenome, whole genome shotgun sequencing project. | isolation source: water | place: Pacific Ocean | collected 2012-04
CGGAAAGTCTTAATTAGATCAGTGAGCTGTTACGCTTTCTTTAAAGGATGGCTGCTTCTAAGCCAACCTCCTGGATGTCTGGGCGTTCCCACTTCGTTTCACACTTAGCACACACTTCGGGACCTTAGCTTGCGATCTGGGCTGTTTCCCTTTTGACCAATGGAGCTTAGCCCCCATGGTCTGACTCCCGAGTTTTAATTTTCCGGCATTCGGAGTTTGGTTGGAAATGGTAGGACGAATCCACCCATCTCCAATCAGTAGCTCTACCTCCGGTAAGGATCACTCGAGGCTAGCCCTAAAGCTATTTCGAGGAGAACCAGCTATTGCCGAGTTCGATTGGAATTTCTCCGCTTACCACAACTCATCCCCTCGTGTTGCACGGCGAGTGGGTTCGGGCCTCCATTAGGATATTCTCCTAACTTCACCCTGGTCATGGCAAGATCACCCGGCTTCGGGTCTACTCCCTGCTGCCATTCAAGTATGTGGTATATTCAGCAACATCTGCCGAACACACCACATAAATGAGGCGCGCTGTTAACGCTCGCTTTCACTCTGCCTTCGTGCCGTAGCACTTAAACAAAGCAACAGAGAAGTAACTCGTTGGCTCATTCTTCAATAGGAACACGGTCACCCATAAATGGGCTCCCGCTCTTTGTAAGCATATGGTTTCAGATACTATTTCATCGGCCTTATCGGCCTGCTTTTCACCTTTCCCTCACGGTACTGGTTCACTATCGATCATCAAAAGTATTTAGTCTTACCCCATAGTCGGGGCTGGTTCACACAGGATTTCACGGGTCCCGTGATACTCGAGAATTAATGTAATAAAGTCTAACCCATTTCATGTACGGGGCTATCACCCTCTTCGGCCGCGCTTTCCAACGCGTTCTACTATGGAAGCTAATTTCTTTATTGAGCCTTTGCAAGCAGGCTCACACATTAATCTACAACACCAATACAACAACGGCTTGCACCTTTAACGTATGCTCTTGACCGAAGTCTTTCACATACGAACATTATAATGGTTTGGACTGTTCCCTTTTCGCTCGCCGCTACTAAGGGAATCGCGACCATCTATATGTTTATCTCCGTAAACGGAGGCAAACATATAAATAGCACTGTTCGCTTTCTTTTCCTCAAGGTACTAAGATGTTTCAGTTCCCTTGGTTCCCACATACAACCTATGTATTCAGTTCTATGTAACATGGCTTCTCCATGTTGGGTTTCCCCATTCGGACATCCCCGGTTCAAAGCTTGCTTATCAGCTCCCCGAGGCTTATCGCAGATTGCTACGTCCTTCATCGGCTTTTGATGTCTAGGCATCCACCTTATGCTCTTAGCAATGTTTAGTCATAAGAATCGTGTCACATCTATATAGATATGATTATCTTACGTGTTAGTCATTACGAGATATTTTTTATTCGTTTAATTACTCATACCATATCGTATGCCGGATGCATGCGATATGATTTACGAAATTGCATTCGTTAATAATTTACGTATTCAGTTTTCAAACAACTGTCATTATCTGCCACATTACGGACATATATTTTATATATGTATAATATATATTCGGGGTCTGGAGATAATGATGAAATGTACGAGATCTGGAAATTTAGAGATGAAAAAAACCGCTTTTAGCGGCCTAGCAAACAAAATAACGTAGCTGATTAGCCGCTTATAATTGATGTATTAGTTTGTATTCTCATATTTGGGGTATATCTTTTATATACGTGTATTTTATTAACACTAATAATAATATGTATTTAATAAACTGTCAACCCTTTTCTTTTTTGGGAGCTTATTGAGAAACCCTTAATTTATAAGGATTTTTACACTATTTCGTCAGTACAGACTTAATTTTTGCGATTATTTCTTCTGGAGTAAAGTGGGCCTTTACTAAATAGTCGGCAGCGCCAAGGCTCATGCCTTTTTCTGCGTCTTCTTTTTCACCTAAATTCGTAAGTAAAATTACTGGAATTCCCTTTACTTTTTCGTCACTTTTGAGTTTTTCAAGTACTTCAAACCCGTTCATTTTAGGAAGAATGATGTCTAATAGAATTAAATTTGGGTTTACGTCAATAACTTTTGCAAGCCCTTCCTCTCCATCTACTGCCATTTCTGCTGCAAATCCCTCTGTTTCAAGCTTTCTAGAAATAAGACTTCTTAAAAAAAGGTCGTCTTCTATTATCAATACTTTAGTTTTATCTGCCATGTGTTCTTTATATAAATGAATAATTATGTGTGTAATTATACAAAAAATTTGGAGTAAAGTAAAAGAGGTCCTATATAGGGTGCCTCTTTTTGCGGTTAGCGATTTACTCGCCTTCCTACGGTGAATACTTGTTCCGTCCTTGCGGTGAGATCTTCTGCGATCTTCAGATCGCTTTTCGTTGGTTCTCGCAGCACCACTATTTCGTAATCCATGTTTGAGTCATCGACGTCGACGACCTTAACACAACTGCCTACGGCTGGAATACCGTTGGACTGACCGAGTGTGCAGTCTTCTCCTCCTACGATTAGTACCAAGGCTCGCATGAGAAATCCCCCTGTAGGAAACCTTTATGTAAGTCTACCACTTCTTTTTGTCTAAAAAAAGAAGCGTGAAGAAACCCTAATTTATTATAATAACACTCATGTGTCAACCAACTCCTTGACATATATTTATTTCTCATGTATCATGTGGACACCTAAACGTTCATTGTATCTATATATCTATCTAGAGAAACTTTACTAAAAGTTTCAGCAACCATCATAAGAGTATGAACGGTGCTTCTCCCTTTAAGTTGGGAGGATAATATATAACGTAGTTTTGAACCTGAAAATGCCCTCGCTTCTATGCAGGGCATTTTTGGTACTTAATATTTTTTTATAATTTATTTTCCTGCGCTTGGGTCATGCACCCACTTATTTGCTTTCACATGCCAATCTGAAACATCTACTTCTCTTAATAATTCCCACATTTCTTTTGCTGAATCTGTATATAGTTTTTCTTCAAAAACTTGTTTTCTAAATTGTTCCCATTTTTTTGGAAGCTTACTTCCTTTTTCTTCAATCTCTTTTAATTCAAAATCAATGTCCATATTGTCTGCATCTTTTACTATCTTTGCTTCCATCGATTCTCTTTTTTCATATTCTATAAAAATATCGTTAAAATCTCTGAGGCTAGTGCCATCCGTCATATGGTCTGCAGCCTTAAACTCATCTGATGTACAGTACATTTTTTGCACATAGCTCAAATCGGTTGTCCGTGATTCCACAAGATCATGCATGAGTGCCATCTTCATTATTTTTTCTTCGTTTTGGACTCCTTCTTTTCTGGCAAGTACCAGTGCAATAAATACAACGCGCATTGTATGTTCAAGATTATTTGCTGCTTTGTGTGCTAAATGCTGTTGCCATCCTCGAGGTACATGACGAATTGAACCTAATTCGTATAAGAATTCTATATCACGTTTATTCATATTTGGAGTATAGCATGTCAAAAACAAAATAGAAGTTTGTTGCTTCTATTTTTATTAATTTTATTATCATGAAATACAAAACAAGGTCTTTAACCTTGCTTACATTTTGTGGTGCCGGGGAAAGGACGCAATTCGCTTTGCGAATTGTTATCTCTATCGTTCGGAAATGAAATAACTTTCATTTCACTCACTTCACTCAATAATCGAACCTGTTCTCGTCCTATTCCATCAAACAACGCAAATAAAAATAGAAGTCATGGACTTCTTTTTTATTTGCGTGGTGCCGGGGAAAGGACTCGAACCTTCACGGGTTTAACCCCACTGGGTCCTAAACCCAGCGCGTCTACCAGTTTCGCCACCCCGGCCCAATTTATTTTCCTATGATAAAACGTGTGTTGTATTGTACTTTTTTAATATTTATTGTCAATGACGATGTTCACTGATACACTTTAATTTATGAAACAATATTTAGACCTCTTACAGCATATTTTAGATGAAGGTACTGATAAGGGCGACCGAACTGGAACTGGTACGAGAAGTGTTTTTGGCTATCAGATGAGGTTTGATCTTTCTAAAGGTTTTCCTGCAGTAACTACAAAAAAATTATTTTTACGCTCTATTATTCATGAGCTTCTTTGGTTTTTAAACGGTGACACAAATATACAATATCTTTCTCAAAATAATGTACACATTTGGGATGAGTGGGCGTTTCAACCATATATTATTGCAAATAAACTTGAAGAAAAATTTCCTATTTATTCCTCTGAGTGGATGGAAGAAAAAAAACGATTTGTAGAAAAAGTAGCAATTAATGATGAGTTTGCAAAAAAGTGGGGAGACCTAGGACCTGTTTACGGAAAGCAGTGGACTTCTTGGACAGCACCTGATGGAAGCTCTATTAACCAAATTGCAGAGGCTGAAAAAATGATTAGAGACAACCCTGACTCAAGACGTATTATGGTGAGTGGCTGGAATGTAGGAGATATATATGAGCTACTTAAAGGAAAGTTTACTGCTCCTCCTCCATGCCATACTCTTTTTCAGTTTTATGTTGTAGATAATAAATTATCTTGTCAGCTTTATCAGAGGAGTGCAGATGTATTTCTTGGTGTACCTTTTAATATTGCGTCTTATTCCCTTCTTACCATGATGCTTGCACACGTGACGGGAAAAGAGCTTGGTGAATTTATACATACATTTGGTGATGTTCATATATACAATAATCATATGGAACAAGTTAAGCTTCAACTTTCTAGAAGCACTAAAGAGCTTCCGAATATGAAAATAAATCCTAAAAGAAATTCAATCTTTGATTTTGAGTTTGAAGATTTTGATTTGCAAAACTACGATCCTCATCCTGCAATCAAAGCACCTATAGCTGTATGATTTCTGGAATAGTTGCTGTAGACAAAAATAATCTTATTGGATCTTCTGGAGAAATACCTTGGAGTCTTCCTTCTGATCAAAAACGTTTTAAAAAAATTACTATGGGACATCCTATTATTATGGGAAGGAAAACTTTTGAATCAATAGGCAGAGTGCTTCCTGGTAGAAAAAATATTGTAATAACGCGTGATACATCATATGCAATGGATGGCGTTTCAGTTTTTCATTCTATTTCTGAGGTAATTAATGAAATAAAAAATGAGGATGAGTCTTTTGTTATTGGTGGTTCTGAAATCTATTCAATGTTTTTACCACATATACAAAAATGGTATCTCACTGTTATTGAACATACTTTTAAGGGTAACGTTTATTTACCTAAAATAGATTTTTCTTCCTGGAAAGTTTTAGATAATGAGCTTAACGAAAAGACTAGTGAATTTCCATATTCATATAGATATATAACATATATAAAAAACTAGCTACTTTCTTAAATGTAAAAGGTTGAAAGTTTTTTATTGTGCGCTACAATATTGCAAGTGCCATACATGCAAATCGGGGGGATACCATGGCAATGAGGAGATTTTTCTTTTTTTCACCTGTGAGACTTTTGGTAGTCCTTTTTGTGCTAATGGTAGCACTCGCATCACTTTCTTTCTGTACGAAACAACCGAGAGGGCGGTGGGAAAAAAGGCAAGAGGAGGGTTTCTCTTTTTCACAGTTGGCCTTTGACAGCAATCAGGGTATCCGGCTAAGGGTACTTTCCTTCAATGTGCGTGGGCTTCCTGTAGTTCCAGCTGAAGAAAATGCTGGCCTTATAATAAAGATGTTTCATAGCGCAAGGCATCAATATCCGAGCATAAATGCAGTTTACGAAAGTGCGAGAAGAGTGATTCCCGCTGAAACGACATTTCTGTCACTCGGTTCACTCATTCAAGGGTCTTCCTATGATGCTGTCTTTCTGCAAGAAACTTGGTGCTGGAAGCCTTTTCTATTGAAACACATCTCTCGCTTTCCGTTTATAGGAGAAGGTAGAAGTAACGATCTCACTATTGCGTCGTCGTTCTTTTTCACACTCTCCTATCTGCTGAAAGAGGCTGGATCGTGTGATGGCTTTCTTTCTTCTGGACTTACCACATTGGTAGCTCTTCCAGGAACAACAACCGCTCTTCCGTATGAGCCTTTTTCAAGTTGCAGTGGCTACCTTGAAGGTAAAAACGACTGCTTTTCTGAAAAAGGTGATCAGCGCATCCGACACACGTTCCCCAATGATGCAGAGCTTGACTTGGTGAATGTTCATATGGATGCAGCTTCAGGGCTTGAGGACCTTGCTGCTCGTGAGAAGCAATCGGAAGAAATTGAGCGCGGGCTAGAGGACAGTGGGGCTGTAATAGTCGTTGGTGACTTCAACCATTGTTTTGGAGGGGAAGAGGAACCCCCTTCTCAACTTATTGAGTCCTTCCCTGCTAGAAATGGTCTTACCAATGCCAATGCGCGTAATGGCAACCGAACAAGGCCTTGTGCAGATTCAATTTTTTTTCGAGGCAGTGATAAGATAGACATTGAGCTCCTTCGTGCTGGCGTCGACAGAAACTTTGAGGGTAAGAGCGACCATCCTGCAATCTTTGCAGAGTTTCACATACTCTTCAAAGGCTCGAGATAGCCGCCTACAACACCTTTCTTTTGAGAGGTGTTTTATTTTAGAGTGTGTAAATTTTTCTAGGTTTACAAATAATTTTTTTAGGAGCAGTATAAAAATAGTACATAAATCAATCAGCTAAAAGGGGTTTTCGTGGTAGAATTCGAGCGATGCCCCTCTTGTAGGGGAAGAGGAAACCGTCCTATCATCCGGCCCAAGGATGTGACTCACACGTGGTGGGAGTTTATGTGGAGATTCCCATTCATTCGATTGGTAACTGAAGAGTTCAAAGGTGTACTCACCTACGAAGGTGATAGGGTGTGCGAAAAATGTGCTGGTTGGGGAGAAATTCCCATTGGTGGTATTGCATCAGACGAAAATAAAGATAAAACTCTGCATTAATGCTTCTTGCGTTTCTACGCTGAGGCATTTTATTTTTTAATTTTTACTTGCTTTTTTAAAATTTTTCAGTATAGTGGTAATTAGCACGTGGGGATGTCCCACATTTTCATCAACAACATCGAGAAGGACCGAAAGAGAGGGCATATGACAGCGAAATGGCTCCGGTGGCGTTGGCCACATCTACTCGCGCTTGCGCTTGTGGCATGGATGGGGGCGATCCTCATCTCGACTTCGGCAGTGGCAGATGCCACCGACACTCCGCCTCTCGGCTGCGTGATCAGCGTGAGCTTCACCATCAGCAGCGGCGGACCATGCGGAGGTGACCAAGCGATCGTGGCCATCTACCACGGTGCGGGGGGGGAACATGGAGGCGCCAGGTGACAACGGTATTCCAGTGAGCTGGAAGCCGCTCGGTTCAGCCGAGAGCATCAGCGCCAATCCCATTGCCTTTTTCGCAATCCGCGGTGATCCGTACTACGTCTGGCACACGACAGCCATGCTCGTGCATTTCTTCGGAAGCGTGGAGGCGGTGACGACTGACAGAACGGTCTACTCACCGGCCTATCGGGCCACTTTCCTCAATGACGAGTACTGGCACGACGCTCCGTACAGGCACGTGAGCTTCTTCGGCAACACGAGTCCGCCGTCGCCACATCAGCGGCGCTAGGCGCCATCCCACCTCGGGCCGCCTCGGGGACGATAGTTTCACTTACTTGTGTAAACCAACATTTGTAAGGGAACTACGTCCCCTTTTATTTTAGTAAAAATCCCTTGACGAAACGCTGTTTTTATGATAAAATATATTTAGAACCTTACATATGGTTTGTTCCAAAAAGGAGGCGGCAAAGACCGTTTATCAAACCACTTTTTGTTTTTACCCTTACGCTTCACCCTCAATCGATCGTCCGAGGATTTTTATGTCACTATTGTGAACTGCTTTTCTAAGTGTTCTATTTATTGCATACGCATGGTTAGCTCTGAATAACATTCACAACATTAGAGTAGTTAACATCCTGACTATATTACTTGTGCACATCACACCCCGAAACGAAAGAGTAAAAATAACACGGCCCACCCACAACTGGTGGGTTTTTTTGTTGCGAAAAAATACTTTTTTATATATATTTATATATGTGCGCCCCCATCGGTTGGGGGCATTATCACAAACGAGCAAACGGAGGTTGCAGATATGCAACGATTCCATCCGGCCCCTCGAGGGTCCCCCTCGGCCGACATCGGCCACATGCAGGCTGCCCAGGAGATGGCGACGCGCAAGAACGCCAAGGCCGGCCAGCACGACATCCCGTCCGACGTCACCCATGCCATCAACCACTCGATCTGAAGGAGGTGCGCGCATGCACCCCATTCACCGGTGTAGCGCCAAGCGCATATAAGCGCCCCTAGGGGCGCCAGACCCCCGATTCGCAAGAATCGGGGTTTTATTTTTGTTATAAATTGTCAAATATGTCACTTGTCTTATGTTGACAACAATCAAAACAAATTTACTCTTGGAACATGAAAGAATACCTAACTTTGTTTTTCTTAATTTTTCTATTCATTTTTTCTTTTAGCAATTTTGTAAATGCTTCTGAAAAACAACTTTATATTTCTGAAATTTTTTATAATGCGGATGGTAACGATACTGGTAAAGAATATGTTGTGATTACAAATGATAGTGGTAGCCAGGTAGACATGACTGGCTGGGACATTGACTTATCTTCTGCTCCATACTTTACATTTCCATCATTTATTCTTTCATCTCATAGTTCGATTATATTACGTGCAAATACTGAAGGTGTGGACACAGAAGATATATTACATACAGGACTTACTAGTAATATGAGTAATACCAAAGGGCCTATTGCATTATTTTCTAGTACTGAACATACGACAGAAAATCTTGTTGATTATGTTTCCTATGGCTTGGGTGGTCTTACAAATGAATCTAAGGCAGTTGCTAATAACTTATGGGAAGTAAATAAATTTATTCCACTACCTATAAAAGGAAATGCATTATTGTTTGATGGTACTACCTGGCAATCTTTTCCTCCTACTTATTTTTCAAATGTGATTGATGAAATTGTAGTTGATACTATTGAGAATAAAGTTGAGGAAGAAAATGAAGAAACTTTGGTTGAAGATGTATATACTATAGAAGAAGAAAAGGATTTTGACGAAGATGTGCCTTTAACTCAAAAACGATCAATTTCGCAAAGTAAAATGATTCCTGTAGAAAAATCAGTTTCTTCTAAACCTATTTTTAAAAAGAATGAACCAATGAAAATTATTACTGGTTTAGTTATTGATGCTCCCACTAATGCTATTGCCGGGGAAACTATTCGTTTTGACGCTACTAAATCAGATTTTCCTGGTGATGATTTGCCTTATATATGGGAGCTTGGTGATGGTAATGGGCTTGAGGGAATTTTTACAGAATATACTTATAATGCGACTGGAACATATGATATCATACTATCTACAAATTTTAATGGCAAAAAATATTCAAAAACACATAATATTATTGTAACTACAGAAGAAGACAACACCTCTCAACTATTACTATCTGAAATATCAAATTTACCAAATAAATCTTTTGTGACTGTGAGTGGCATTGTTATTGTACCACCTGAACATTTTGCACAAACATATTTTTATATAGTAAGTGAATATTCTGATGATGAAAACATTGTTCGGGGTATTAAGGTTAAGCTTCCACGTAATGGCTCTTTGGAGCTAGTTTCTGGTGACGTTTTAGCAATTTCTGGCACTTATACAAAAAGTGGCGATGAGCATTATATTCGTGTTTTAAATGAAGATGATGTAAGTATTTCGAATACTGGCACCTTGCCTCATCCTACACTTTTTTCTTTGGAGTTTATTGATGATACTTTACTTGGCTCGTATATCACAATTACTGGAGAAGTAATTCAAAAGAAAGGAAATAACATTTATATCGATGATGGTGTTGAAGAAATCAGGGCCTATATTTACCCAAATACAAACATAGATAAATCACAAATTTCAAAAGGAGATATAATTGATATTTCAGGAATACTTTCTAAAACACGCTCGGGTTTTAGACTATTGCCTGTAGGTAATGATGATGTGCAAAAATTTATAGAGCCTCCTACTATTACAGAGCAATTACAAATTGAACCAGTTGCGGATTTAAATACAAAAAATACATTTATGCAATTTCTAGCTGTGTCTATTGTTGCTCTTCTTATTTTTATTATTCTTATGACACTTAAAATAAATAAAAGGAAATTAGAAATACATTCTTTTGAAAAGTAAAACAGACCTTGGTGGTCTGTTTGGACAAGTCTGTTTGTCACCAATCCTCTTCTTGTCCGTTGTAGTACATTTTTACCGATTCCAGCAAGAGCGCTTCTTCCTCCTCAAACTTTTCTCGATTAATGAGCATTTTGAGGAGCCGTTCCAACGTGTGGAAGCTTCGGGTTTTTACTGGTTGCGCCATGAGCATCCTGCAATGAGCCCTGATCATCTCTCTAACTGCGCTCTGCTCATGTGGGTTTTTCAAGTATTCGCTTCTTGCGAAAAACCTGAAAAAAACATTCATGAACTTTCCGTGAGCCTTGTACAGGTTGTTGATTCTCGCCTGGTACTCGGTCACTTTGTTCACGGTCAATACGTAGAGAAAACCAAGCAACACGACGATACTTAGCAACACGACGATTAGTATCCACAGTACAGCTTCTGAAAACACTTTGGTTTCCTTTCTTTTTCTTCTTGCCCACACTTGACGAAAGTTCGTGGGCTCACTACATGAAAAAGTATACCGTTCCTGCAACAACGGTTGCTGCTAGGAGGAAGCGAATGGGTCTTCCGTACCCCTGTTGCCCACTATCAGGATTTCTCAGGCACTTCTGACAAGTGAGCAGGTCATGGTCGGTGACATACCCTCTGTAGATATGCCCCTCTTTACACCTGTCGCACTTCACTCCGTATTCGACAGCAGTCTGGTTAATTCCCAAAACTTGCCCCCTTTTCCAGTCATTGCTGTTATGTACTAAAATAGTCTTAGCACATTAATTTTTATTTGAAAAGCATGCATATTCTCTACTTGCGCTATCAAAAAAACCTGGTATACTGGTCTCCACTTGGCATTTCTAATAAATTTTAAGCGGGAGTGGCTCAGTGGTAGAGCGTCTCCTTGCCCCACGTCGTTTACAAAATATTTTATCTATCATTTTTTCAGAGCGGGAGTGGCTCAGTGGTAGAGCGTCTCCTTGCCAAGGAGAAGGTCGCGGGTTCAATCCCCGTCTCCCGCTCTGAGAAAATGACTAAAAAATCATTTTTGTAAAGCGACGAGAAGCTCGAGGTCGTTAGGGTTAGTGGCCCCGTCTACCGCTCCACATTAACCCTTTATTGGGTTTTTGTTTTGACAAAACATTGATACGCTTTCATAATAGTTATCACATGCCCGGGTGGCGGAATTGGTATACGCAGTAGACTTAAAATCTGCCGGAAGTATTTCCATGCGGGTTCGAGTCCCGCCCCGGGCATATCTTTTGCTAAAATTTATGCTTTATACAGGTAATGGCGATTATGGTACAACTGGTTTGTGGGGTGACGGAAACAGATATGAAAAAGATAGTCCAATGTTTCATGCACTGGGTAGTTTAGATGAACTCAATTCTTTTTTAGGAATTTGCAAACATAAAACTAGTCATCGTTCGATTATAAAAAATTTAGAAAAAATACAACATCATTTATTTATAATTCAAGCTGAACTTGCTGGCTCAAATAAACAGATTTTAGATACTCATATAATTTCAATGGAAGTTCTTATTGAAAGTATTGATGATATTCTTCCTCCAATCACAACTTTTTTATTGCCTGGTGGTACTGAGATAAGCGCTTATCTTGATTACGGACGAACTCTTGCAAGAAGAGCCGAGCGTGATGTTATTGCTGTTACACGTTTAAAAGAGATATCTCAAGAAAGTAAAACATATCTCAATAGACTTTCCACACTCCTATATGCGCTTGCTCGGTATATGAACTATGTTCATCAGGCCACTGAAACTCCACCCAACTATAAGTAGTGCTCTCATATTGATTTATTATGAGCATCTGTTAAGTTAGCAACAGTTCTCGGACAATAACTTCTTCAACTCTCAACAACAAAGAGGTTGTCATGACAGATCTAAATCAGATGTTTCCCCTGAACGGTGACGAAGCAGCTCTGATTGAGCAGGCGGGTGCTATATACAGGTGTCCCAAAGATGCAGATGGAAAGCGCCTTGGACCCATTGCGGGACTTTCTTCAACTCATCCGTGGGATACGGATGGCGAAATGAGTTACGTCAGTGATCTCTATATCAACACTGGCATGCTCGATCGCTGGCCGCACCTCATCGATAGCTTCGCGAAAAGGCTTTCAGCAAAGATAGCTGAAGCCGGACTCAGATGGGAAATTCGCGGTGGATACTTTGTCGCAGCACCAATGGGAGGTATTCAGCTGAATGCCTTTCTTGCAAGGCAGATGGAAGCGCAGGTTGCCTACACTGAGAAGGCTGGAAAAAGGTTTCAATTCAGACGATGTCTTCCTCCCGAAGAGTCTGCGAAGGTCATTATCTGTGAAGATGTGATTACATCTGCGCAAACTGTGGGGCAGGTCATACAAGAAGTTGAAAAAAGCGGTGCTGAAGTTCTTGCAATTTGTACGATTGTCAACCGCTCTGTCCTCTATAAATTCTCCAACGTGCCTATCATCAGCCTTGTTGATCTTCTCGGGGATGTCTATTCTCAGGATGATCCTTATGTGAAGGATGATGTTGATGGCGGCAATGTCGTCTGGGCACCAAAGGAAGTTTGGCAAGACATGCTTTCTGTTATGGAGGCACACGGTGGACGCTCTTAAACGAATCGTTGTTGCGCTAGATGTCAGTTCGTACAAAGATGCGCTCCTGCTAGTAGAACAGCTTGGTACAGATGTCATGTACAAAGTTGGTCTCGAGCTCATTTGTGCGGGGTATGGTGCAGACGTTGTGCGTTACCTAAAGAAAGCAGGGATACCTGTTTTCTATGATGCCAAATTTGCTGATATCCCGACAACCATGGGAAAGGCAGCAAGGAATATTGCGCACCAAGGTGTAGACATGTTTTCGGTTCATGCATCTTCTGGTGCTGAATCGATTCGAGCAGCTCAGGAATC
>PVBE011810380.1_pt1 | contig 13068 bp, 8 predicted proteins | sample 1631181 | NCBI WGS metagenome assembly PVBE01 (sample SAMN08397723, study PRJNA350692) | Marine metagenome, whole genome shotgun sequencing project. | isolation source: water | place: Pacific Ocean | collected 2012-04
ATAGAGTTAATTAGTTTTGCGCTCGCCTGTGAATGGCGCCTTGCCGAACGGCGTCTCGACGCTACCAGACTCCGACGACCAGGCAGGGCGTTGGACAGCCTTAGTCTTTATAGGATAGGTAAGTTAATGTTTTATAGCAAGAAAAAGCCGTCTGGACGGCTTTGGACTTTGCTGGAAGCTAATATGGGCTGACGACGTACACTGGCGACGCTTTAGTTTAATCTCGGTATCCTGTCGTTTTTCATTCTGATTAGCTTCTTTCCCTTCCAGGTCGGCCGAATGATTCTCTGAACTGATTTGAGTATCTTTATAAATGCCTATCAGTCTTTTAGCTAACGACTGTATTGTGTTTAGGTCCGTGTCCCTAAACCTTTGTAATCATTCTCTGCGAACCAACCGTTCTCTCGCGGCTCCAGCGCAACCACAATGCAGGGCATCAGGATCAGAATCACTGGAATTGAGAACAACATGCCAAATCCAATGGACATCGCGACCGGGCGCATTGCCGCCGCTTGAATAGACGCACTAAATATAAGAGGTGCCAGCCCAACTAATGTGGTCACGCTGGACAGCACGATTGGCCGGAAGCGATCCTGTACGGCTCTTATCATCGCAGATTCAGGACTCGCACCAGTATGTCGTGCTTCGCTATAACGCATATAGAGTAACAGCCCCGCATTGATGACCAACCCACCAAGGGCCAACATTCCTATGAAACTCGCAGCGCTTAATCCTTCGCCAAGAATCAAGTGACCGAGAATAGCGCCTGATGCGCACAATGGAATGGTGGACAAAATAATCATGCTGTAGCGGAGACTACGAGCATAGGATCCTATGAGCACAAAGATGGCAGCAAGAACCGCAACTGTCGCCAACAACAAACCCACTACTGTTTCAGCATCTTCATTTGTATCAATCGCCTCACCCCATGTTTTCAGGCCCAGAAACTCGTTTTCCAAATCCGGCAGTAGCTTGTCTCCAACAAGATCTTCAACCAGGAACTTCGATGTCATCCGTCGATCAATAGTTGCCTCGACCCGTTCGATGCGCTCGCCGTTTATCCGCCGCAACTGAACCGCGCCATGCTCCCAATGAATTCTCGCGATGTCTCCCAAAGCCACCTGACGACCTTCACTGGATGTCAAAATCAGGTCGTTCAGATCAGGCACCACGCGAGAACTTCCGTGATTACCCCTAATCATCACCCGAACCTCGTCGTTACCACGGGTAAATCTGGAAGCTTCCAGCCCGTCCAACTGGGCACGCAAACGGCTCGAAATTTCCGACTCGTCGAATCCAAGTGCCCGGCCTACTGTGGTCAAGTCAAACCTTACTTCCGAGCGAAATGCGTTGCCGCTGTATGAAATTTGCCCGACTCCAATTATTTCTTGCAACTGGCGCACCAACTTTTCACTCGCCTGACGACTAACCTCAGGGTCAGGATGGGCAAGTTCAATGGTGAGATCACGACCATCTCCCGGCCCCTGCATGTAGTCGACAGAAAGTTGTGTCAACCTGGCGGGCTGTCCGATTAGATCTCGCCATTGCTCGGCAAACTCTCCCGCAGTAAAAGCTCTTTGCACAGGTTCCACCAAAGTAAAGGTTACCTCTCCTTGATGACTCACGGGCGTTCCAAGGACCATGCGCACACCCTCGATGTGGTCGTTATCACCCAGCCTTGCAAGGACCTGACGACCCAGCATTTCCATCTCGATCGCCATCTTATCTACTTGTGTTTCTGATGCCCCAGGATTCAGCGCATATAACGCCGAGACCTCATTACCCTCGAAGGCCGGTTGCAACGAAATCAGCATTCGGCCACTGACAACCCAACTGAAAATTGTGCCTGCAATACTTAAACCTGCGACAATCACCAGACCACGATGTCTAAGGCATGATTTCGCGAACGGGATAAACTGTCTATCACGCCAGTTTTCGAACAACACCTGTACTCTTCGCGGATTCTGCCCGATAGGTAACTGACCTCGCTTACCATGCGTTAAGTGCGCAGGAAGAATCCATAGCGCCTCAATCAACGATACGATGAATACACAGGTTGTTACGACAGGGATCGCCAACAAAAACAAACCGAGTTCACCTGGCATAAAGAAAATCGGCATGAACGCGATGATGTTGGTGATGATGGCGAGAGTGATTGGGGCGCTGAACCGTGCTAGCGTTTCTTCCGCCGCATTGACAGGGGTCTTCCCACTTTGCATTCCTGAGTAAATAGACTCCCCGATGACCATCGCATCATCAACAACAACGCCGATGACGATGACGAATGCAAATACTGATATGAAGTTAATTGTGTAAGGGGTCATCGCGAATATCGCTACCCCCCCAAGCATTGCAACCGGCAGACCAACAGCGACCCAAAAAGCAACCCGTGCCTCCAGCACCAGAAACAGAAGAGTCAGTACTAGACCCAAACCGATGAGCGCGCTATCCATCAGGATGCCGACACGGTCGGCGTAGCTCTTCGCATCGTCATCATAGATATAGGCCCCACCACCGGCAGGCATCTCGGATTCAATCTCATCCAGCAGAGCTCTCACGCTGTCTGAAACCTCTTTGGGAGAGGTTGATCCTGATGCATAGACGGTCATCAATACAGCGGGCGATCCATTGATCAGGAATCGCTTCTCGTTCGGGCGAAAACCGTCCTCGATGCGAGCAATCTGTGAGAGCGTCAAAGGTACACCGGTTGATGACTCGACGATTGCTATATCACCGAACTCGTGAGCATAGCGTCGATCAATCCCGGTGGATAAACCATACTCTCCGATTGAACTTCGGATAGCGCCTCCAGAAAGTTCTAGCGTTGCCCGTCGAATTCGTTCCGCGACGCCATCTAGAGACAGGCCAAATAGCCGTGCCTGGTGCGGAGATACCCAGATTGTCACCTCCGGTTCACCGGCACCTTCGACTTCCACCTGCCCCACGGTAGGCAAAGATAAAAGCCTTTGTCGGGCAAGCTCCGAGAACGCATGAAGTTCTGCGCGTGATTCAAACCCGTAGAATCCTAGATCAACCGCGCCGCCAGTATCTCTGACCTGAATGATGGTTGGAGGATCCATATCAACTGGAAGCGAGTTAAGGCCATTAATGGAATTACGAACTTCATCCAACGTTCGCTGGGCGTCTGAGCCACTCTCCAACATGACATATATGCTGGTGCTACCTGGCTGAATTTCACTAACTACCGTGCGGATGTCGCGCAGTGTATCGATACTCTGTTCCATCGGCTGCACCACCTGTGCTTCTACTTCTGAAGCGGTTGCCCCCCGGTAATGTGCATTTATCTCGATGGTATCTAGCAACGCACTCGGAAAGACTTCCTGCCGCATCGTGAACATGGCAACGATGCCTCCAACAATGAACACGCACATGAGCAAATTGGCAGCAGTAGGATTATGCAGAAACCAGGTGGATATCGATGGTCGACGCTCTGCCGTCATGCTATTCACCTGCCACGTCGACGTCTGCGCCATCGAACAGTCCGATAGGACGTTCAAGTATCAGGGCATCGCCCTGGACGAAGTTATCTTCCACAGAAACAGTTCGACCAGAGGACTGTATGGGATGCACCTGATGCCGCCTTGCCTTCCCTTCACGGTAAATCCAAACCAGATTGCCACCAACAATGAGTTCCGCCGGTATCTGGGCAATTGCACGGTGCTTCCCCGTTACGATGTTAGCCTCCACATGCATCCCATAAGCCCAGCCACCTTGTGCAAGAGGCTGATCGATACGAACGCGAACTGTTGCAAGCCGCGTGTCATTGGTCAGATTTCTAACAATTCCTTCAAGCGATCCAGTGGTCGGCGTGATTCCCATATCGTACACTGGTCGCAGCTCCACTCTTTCTACTCCTGCGTCAATTAAGTGCAGGGTATTGACCGGCACCTGAACCTCAACCATCGCAAAGTCCAATGGGAACAAAGTGGCGATGACCTCACCTATCGAAAGCACTTGCCCTTCGATGGCATTGGCTTCAACCACGGTTGCAGGCCACGGCGCTCTTACCGAGGTTCGTTCCAACGCCAGGTGTGCGCGATCTAGTTCCGTGTGAATCACTTTAAGCGCCGCTAGCGCTTGCGCCCGCTGAGGCGCTCTGAGCGCAAGTGGACTTGCTTTTGCTTCTTTACCATGGGTCTGCTGCCATGATGACCATTCAAGACGGGCAACTTCAGAGCGACCTTGCTCAAGATCTATGTTGGCTTCAGCTTGTTCGTAACTGGCTTTGGCCCGTGCGACTGCAATGGCGTAGTCCCGTTCATCTATGCGGAACAGCTCATCTCCTTCAGCTACCTGACCACCCGCAGCAAGACTATCGCTAACCCAGGTAATTTCACCTGGCACCTGTGTCGTGAGTTGAAGTGTTTGTCGCGGCATCAGGGAGCCAAAAGCTGTCACAGAGTTTGCAGCAACTGTGCGTTCGATCTTGCCAACCGAGATAAGAGGCTTGCCATGAGGAACACTGGTCTCAAGCGGCTCGGGACCGCTCAGTACAATCAGGATACACACAACAATACCGGCACAACCAGCCAGCAATATCATCAAACGAGATCCTTCCATACTCACACCACCCGCTTAAAACGGCACGCAACTCAACAAGGGAGGAATGCACGAGAGAACACTCTGGCGGCTCTGGCAAACCAAATGAGTATAGTACGAGGTAAGAGGTAAACGTTAGGTTAACGCGACCATCAATGCGGCCAGAATTGAACAACAGTGACCCTGCCATGCGGTCTTTCTTGAGTGGTGCAGTGCCAATCAAAACGTTTGCATATGAGAGTCACCAGTTCGAGCCCCAAGCCAAATCCGTAGTCTCTGTCAGATCGAACGCCGTTTTCCGTGTCCAGCTCGCCAGAACTTGCGTTTTCGACACTGACCTCGTTTGGACCAAGGGTAATTCGCACATCACCATCAACAGTATATTGGAACGCATTCCGCAGCAGGTTCGACAACACGATGCGCACAGCGGCGGCTGGTGCATCTATCATTTCTTCGCCACCTTCAACGCTGAAGGAGACGGACCGAGCGTCCAACAGGTAGCGATAACTCTCCACGATGGTATCCACTTCCTGACGAAGATTTATGCTTTCAGATTTAGGCAGGTTTTTCGATTGCCTGTTCACCCAGAGCAACGTTTCTATCAGTTGTCGTACATCATCCAACGCACGATACTGCCTCACGAATGAGGCCTGCTCTGCATCTGTACGTTCTGGACGATCTGTGAGTCGGTCAAGTAATTCCACATTGGCGGACAAAATGGTGATTGGCGTTCTCAGCTCATGACTCGCGTGACGCAGAAAGAGCTTTTCCTTCTCCACACCCTCTTGCATTCGATTGAACGCGAATTGCAATCGATTTGCCAGCGAGCCCAGCTCCTGGAAACGCAGATCTGGCACCTCTAAGTTGGAGGTGTCTGTGCCAAGTGCCGCGCTCCAACGATCGAGTTTGCGGAGCGGACTGTCAATGCTACGGATAACCAGAAATGACACGAGAAAAAACCATACGGTAAATAGACCCCCAATCGCAAAAGCGACCTGCTCCAATTGCCTCAGCTCATCGTATATTGCGGCGCTGCCAACGATGCCGTGAACCAGATACAGCCAACTTTCATCTCTCAATTTGTACGGGTACAAAAAAAAGAGATCACAGCGCCCTTCGGGACATAGATCAAGCGTATCTACTGTTACGGGTTCGTTATCACCGTCCAGATCCAGGTTCATGTAGCGCAGAATCTCTCCATGCTGAAGATTGCCCAACCGGAATACCGAGCGTATTTGTAGGGGGATGTTATCGAGGCTACGGTATGCCTTAAGGCTTGGATCGGCTGGTAGATCCGACCAGTCACCGTCAACTGATTTCCGGGCGTATTCCTGGGCGGTTCGCTCCAAAAACGATTGCGTTCGCAGATCGATACCCAGATCAACGTAATAATCCAGCAACTCCGTATAGGCAACCACCATCAGCACCGTGCAACCCACAATCCAGGTCAGAAGATATCGGCGTAATCTTGGCAGTGAACGCATAGGTGTGTTTTCAGTCATTGGACTCTCGTATGACAACGCCGTGATTCGCAATGGTGTGTAAGAGTTTTTCTGAGAATGGTTTGTCTACCTGTTCCCGCAGTCGGTAGAGATGTACTTTCAGAGAGTTTGAGTTCGGATAGTCCACACCACTCCAAATAGTGTTCTCCATCTTCTCGCGACTAACAACATTCGGCGACTCTCGCATTAGCAATTCAAGAAGCTTCCAGCCTGTTGGTGTCAAGCTAATCTGCCGGTCCTCTCTGGTCGCAACTCGCAGGGACAAATCAAGTACGAGAGGACCAACTTTCAGTTTCTTTGAACGCGAACTGCGACGTTGTGCCAGCGCTTTAACTCGAGCGGTCAGTTCACTAAGCTCAAATGGTTTGACAACATAGTCATCCGTTCCAGCATTAAAACCAGCTAGCTTGTCTTCCAGAGTGTCCCTTGCGGTGAGCATCAACACTGGAACATCGACACCCTGATGGCGCAATGCCTCGCAGATTTCGAGGCCATTCATTCGCGGCAAATTGATATCCAGCAAGATGGCTTCATAGTAGTTGGATAGTGCCAGCTCTAATCCGTGCGGACCTGTAGACGCATGGTCGCAGTCGATACCCTCGAGATTAAAGTAGGAAATCACGGTTTCCGCCAACGACAAGTTATCTTCAACTAATAACGTTTGAATTTTAATGGCCTGCTAACTCTGAGAACAGAAGTATAAACCACATTTTCCGAAATTCACTTTCATCCTCGAGAGGTCGTTTCAAAATGCAAGCAAACAAGGCCAGATGGTGCCATATGGGCTGACGTCACACATGCAGAACAAACCTCTCACGCTCCTCATTGATATGATCGAGAAGAAACTGAACTCACCGCTTACCTCTTCCTGTGGGTGTCTTTTTAATAGCATCTCGGCCATCCTGTCCCTAAGCCCCCATAACATAATGTTTGAGGGTCAGCTGCATCGCGACTTGAAGTAGTTGCACGCGATCGCTTTTCACAAACTGAGAAAGGTTATGAAGCTGAAGTGGTCGATCAAGATGACCTCTTACGAATCAAGTGGACACCCTTGTGGCACGCGGTACTAGTAGATCTGCAGCAGGGCAAGGGGGCGGACCTGATCGCCGCCCGCTTCCACAGGGGACTGGTTGACACCATCGCGGAACTTGTAATCAACCTGGCAGGTACGCATGACCTGGATACCGTCTGCCTGGACGGTGGCAGTTTTCAAAACAGCCTTCTGTTAGCCGGTATCCAGGACAACCTATCTGCTTCAGGGCTAACGGTACTCACTCCCGGCAGTATTCCTGCAAACGATTCCGGACTTTCTTTTGGTCAGGAACTCATCACTGCCACCAACAGCGAACAGGCTTCCTAGCTCGGACTTTCATTAAGACGGATCAGCAACCTGAACAAGTTGTTTCCCCATATTCGCCCCGGAAAAAATTCCCCGAGACGCCTCTGGTACCTGCTCGAATCCATGGGCAACATCAACGACCTCCTGGAGTTTGCCTTCCTTCAACCATTGACCTAGTCTCTGGGTAGCCCTCGCAAAGTTTTGCTGATAGTCGGAATACCAGAATCCATGCATGCTTCCATTTCGTTGTGCAAGGAGGATATGGTTGTACACGCCCATCTGGGGATTATCGTAGCTACCGATACCACCACAGACTACGACTCGACCCCAGGATGCCAGATTGAGTAAAACGGCATCCAAAACCGTGCCACCCACGTTATCAAACATAACGTTGACTCCCCCTGGCGCTAGTCTGCCTAGCTCCGCTGTAACATCGCTAGACTTGTAGTCAATCGCTGCGGTAAACCCAAGTTCAGACACCAGACGCTGACACTTATTCTCACCTCCAGCAATTCCAATAACCTCACACCCCGCTAAGCCAGCGAGTTGCCCTGCAATATTGCCAATGCCGCCAGCCGCTGCAGACACAACAACTATGTCTCCCGGTTTTGGCGAGCCAATATCCAACAACCCAATATAGGCGCACAGCCCCGTCATTCCCAGCGTAATCATACTGGTTGACAGATCAAAGCCTTCAACTCGAGGCGATAAGGGTACTCCATTGACATCATTCCCATCGGACAAGGTGTAGTCAGCCCACTCCAGATTCCCATGTACCAGGTCACCAACATTGAACCCGGAGTGCTGACTGGCAACGATCTGACCGCCTGCATGCCCCTTGATAGTTTCACCCACAGGAAGAGCGTCGATCCTGCCGGGGACACCCTTGACCCAGGCATGGACCAGTGGTTCACATGCAAACATCAGATTGCGAATCAGAACCTGTCCTGGCCCAGGTTCAGGAATGGGCACCTCGCGCACACCGAAAACCTCTGCTTCCAGACACATGCCAGCGCTGGTCGAGGCTTGTGCAACGATCCATTGTCGGTTTATTTCTGCCATTGGAATATCCTTTTTATATCACTCAAAACTGGAAGGTTATATTGAAAACGGTTTCATTACGGCGATTGTCGCCACGACCAAACATGTCTCCGATCGACCAGGGCCCCTGCTCATCTCCGCTTGCGCGCCAATACAGATTCTGCTGCACATTAAAAATGAGATGTTTTGACCAGAGGTATTCCAGAGATAGCTTGTTGAATGCCCCTGTGGACCGTGGATCATAGGCAAACACGAATGTTGGTTTCCAGCGACCCGCCCTACCGTAGCTTGTGGAGGCAGCAAAGGTGATGACAAATTCGTCACGGTCCGGCGTATTGTTGTTCAAACTCATAAATCGATCCGGCACAGTCACACCGCCGATGGTCGCCGGTACCACAGAAGAGACACCCTGATAGTGGGAACTATAATCCAGGTATCGTCGCCAGAAGAACTGCGTCGATATAAAGAAGGTCCGTAGTTTATTCAGCGGCCTGATCCAGGTCGGCCGATCCAAACCAAGCATGATCACACTCTGACTAACGGTATCAAATTGATCCTGCTCAGGGTCAATCCCGAGTGGCGCACCGGGTTCTATGGAAATGGGAATACCTTTGGTAACCGTTGCCTCCAGCCGAATAACTGACTGGGTAAAGCGTTCTTCAGAATAATTTGCGGTCAGCCCCACTACATGGGTGCGAGGATTTACGGTTTCCACCACCGTATGCAGCGTACTACCATCGATTTCAACCAGGTCCGAACGGACCTTTACACCCGGTGAAGATGAAAAACCATAGTAATAGTTGAGGCTGAAATCGATATCACCCCAAATGCCCTTAAAGCGAAACCCGCCTTGGCCGTTTCTTAACTTTCTGCTGGGACTCAGATCCCTTACGGTAACATCCAGGTCATAGAGTTGATCACCTATAACGACAGAATCTGCAACCTTCGGCAGACCTGCACCATAGAAGGCCCAGGGGTAACGAGGGTCGGTATCAACCTTGTTGCTTTCAAAATCCGTTGGGACCCAGACGGCCTCAACAAAAGTCTCTTCAAAGGGCCCGATCTTTCCAATGTCAACAATGCCCCGTGCCATCCACAGGGGAATTCGGATGTCTTCCCAGGGTTCTTGACTCCAGTGCCAACTAAGGTCAAGGGGATTGATGACATCAAGGGCCCTGAAATTATCCGTTTCACCCCACACCACCTGTTGTCGTCCAAGCCTCAAGGTAAATGGCGGCAATACCATATCGACAAAAACTTCACGTATTTTTGATTCAGACTTACCTTCGAGTCCGTCGTAACTGTCCCTTAGATCGTAAACCGAATCATAGACACTGCGGCCGATCACCGTCAGCGTCGCCTCTTCCAGCCGTCCGGTTGAAAACCGGCCAAAGGCTGTGCTGTCACGCAGGAAATAGTATTTCCCCTCCAACTGCGCAGTATTGCGCTGCATGATGAGGTCACCGTTGGAGAAATTCGTTGCACGCACAACATTTTTTGCGTTTACAAAACCCTCAAGCTCCAGGTTATCCGTAATATTTACGATACCCCAGGATGAAGAAGTGAAAAATAGTGTACCCAGCAGAAGACCTGCGAGGGCAGCCTGTTTCTGTTGTCTGATCATAGCGTTTGTCTACTAACGGCGGCCACTGGTCATGTTGCGGAGGGAGTAAAATTGTTTGGCTCTTGCCGGTGAAAAATTTCTTTTCTTAACGTAGCAATGCGTCATCGTAGCATGGGGCTTTTTAGCGTTGATATCTGTTTCGCCAAGATGCACGAACACCCTGTGACCTACGTTCTTTGAAAAGTCCTGTTTCATAAAGGGCGCCTGCTGCGCCATTTCGCTAGCATAGCTTTCAGAGTATTTGAGGAAATGCTGATTCATGCGCAACAGCTGATCGTCCTCACGGTCGAATGCAAACATCCAGTGAGTCCAGTTGGTTTCCGCATCAATGAAGACAATACGATAACTATATGGGTGATTGTCTGCTTTTGGCTCGATCAGAACGACATGACTTTCCCTTACTTCCCAGCGTGCCTTGTGTGGCACCCACAGGTGTGGTCCGCCAAACTCCGGGTTATCGCGGACATTGATCGTCGCGAGTACCGATCTTTTCCCAAGATATGTCCAGTTGTTCTCGTAGAGCTTTCCCGAAAACCCGAGCGCATCTTCACCAATCATGTCCATACCCATTGTCTCACCGGTACGCTCCGAAGACATGGTTCGTCGGGGTTTACGCTGTGCAGGCACATACAGCCAGCCAGAATTTTCCTTGTAGTGATCGACATAGGTGATGGTCATACTCTTGGTACCGGCCATATCGCGTGGAGAGCGGAATTCCATAATCGACTTGCTTTTGACTTCTTCATAGCCGGGTACGAGGCTATGGTCACCACGGGCATAGGTTGCAGACACCCCGACGAACTCCATCTGCCGATCCAGCTTTCCATTTTCACTTCGCAGCCAGGTCACCATAGGCATATCATAGTTATCGGTACCGGGCCGCCACAGCATGTTCCAGGTAACCTTCTGGGCAGCCTGTGGATCATCCTGCTTGATCTCCGGAAACGGAATCCTCCCACCAGTGAAACCCACCAGTACGCCCCGCTCATCCAATTTGTATTCAGATATGGGCTTCTTGTCCCAGCCCGTTGGCGGAGGGTAGTGGCCCGTTGCGCCTATCTCCATATCCATACCGGCAAAAATGTAGTATTCCCAGGCAGGCTGGGGAATGAGTGGCTCCAGGTATTTTTCCCTGTCCTTTTCTGTCAGGTGCTGGCCCGGCGTTGGGGTATCGGCAACGGATGGATGACTGTCGATCCATTGTCGAAGGGTTTTATAGCTCTGGTCTGTTGAAGCATAGGAAGAAATTGAAATGCACAGCCCGATCACCGCCAGTACAGAGGCATGTATATAAAGGGGGCAATTCCGCCAACTTAAATTGATTTTCAATCTGCTATGCTCCGTCATCATTTCGACCATCTGCTATATGGACGCATGGGTCGCGTCCATTTATACTTTTTGGATTGAAGCCTAAGGTAACCCAACTGGTGCAGATTTGACAGGCTTGCTGTCACTGGGTTTTCGTTGACGATCGTACCCTGGGATATCCCCAGGACCGAAACAATATCAGCTGCCTTCTGGTCTGTTGTAGGATACCAACCATGCAATTGACACAGGGTCGGTGAACATACGTGAAGATGTTACTTCAGCCAGCCGGCTCTTGCAGGATCCTGGATCATTGGGCCAGGCCAAACATATAGATGATTACCAGAACGCAGCTCATTCTATTTGCCCTATTGCTGGTTAGTTGTGGTGACCATGGTCCGTCGATATCTGACAATCAGCAGTCCGATTTTTCACCAGCCCTTGAAGTTCATTTCCCACCACCAAACGCGCATTTTTCAGGGGCCAGTATCGACGTCCAGGGTCGTTACCTTGATGCCGGAAACGATTTGGCTAAAATTGAAATTGGTGCTGGAGGAAGGCCTGTTACGGCAACTTTAGACCCTGTCACCCAGACATGGCGCGCAGTCGATATCCCCATCATTCCCATGGGCGTTTCCATACCAATCACCGCCTTTTTGACTAGCTCGTCTTCTGGTGAAATTACAAAAAAGCAGGTTGGGCTACTGGATTCCAATGCTTTTCTAGTCAGAGCTACTGGAATAGCGTTCGATCAGCTAAAGTCCCGCGCTCTGGTCACTGATTTTCGACTGGGAGCGCTCGTTAGTGTGGATATAGCTAATGGTGATCGCACCTTGGTCACAAAGCAGCCGACCGAAGGCGGGCAAAGTTTTCAATCACCTACTGCCATAAAGCTGGACCCCACCTCTAACAACTTATATCTGCTGGACCCAAGCCTAAGTGCACTGATTGAAATCAACCTGTTCACCGGGCAAAGCAACACCCTATCAAGCCCTGAAATAGGTACCGGACCGGTCCTGAGCAATCCCCGTGGTTTTGATATCGATTTACTTAGTAGTCAAGCCCTGGTAACTGATTCCAAAATCAATGGATTGTTCTCCGTTAGTCTTGACGATGGAGGCCGCTCAATTATTTTTGACAAGACATCTCCTGACGGAAGCTTGCTGCCATCACCGCAAGGCGTCGCAATCGACAGGAATCGAAACAAGGCTCTCATTGCCGACAACCAACGCCACGCCTTGCTTGAATTGGACCTGACAACATTCGAATTGAACGTAATATCTGACATCGACACCGGGAGTGGGGCATCTCTGATTTCACCTAGAGACGTACACCTCGACGCTCTCAATAATCGCGTCATTCTGCTGGACACTGTGCAGGCTGCAATAATGGCGATTGACCTGGCAACGGGAGATCGACAAGTTCTCTCGCACCAAAGCGTTGGCGTTGGCCCGGGTTTCAAATCCCCCGCAGCAATGAGTGTAGATTTATTGGGTCAACAGGCATTTATCGCTGACAATGGCTTAAGTGCTCTCCTACAGGTTGACCTGGAGAAAGGCGCAAGACAGTTCTCTTCCCGCGTTGCAGTTGGGTCTGGGGATAGAGTTGACTCACCATTTGGTATTTTCATTGACCCAGTTCAGCTACACCTGCTAGTCGCTGACCATGGCCTGGATGCTATCATTTCAATTGATAGC
>PVBE011315347.1_pt1 | contig 13066 bp, 8 predicted proteins | sample 1631181 | NCBI WGS metagenome assembly PVBE01 (sample SAMN08397723, study PRJNA350692) | Marine metagenome, whole genome shotgun sequencing project. | isolation source: water | place: Pacific Ocean | collected 2012-04
CATCCCGTGCACGTACTCCATGGCGATGTAGTACGAGTCTTGGATGCGCCCGAGGTCGAGCACCTGGGCGATGTTGGCGTGATTGAGCGTGACGCTGATCTTCGCCTCGTCGATCAGCATGGTCATGTACTCGTTGTTCTCCGAGAGGTGGGGCAGCACCTTCTTGATCGCAACCCACTTCTCGAAGCCTCCGATCCCCATGGTGCGGGCGCGGAACACCTCAGCCATGCCACCACGTGCGATGAGCTCGACGAGCTCGTACTTGCCGTAGCGGACCGGTAGCTGGAAGCTCAGTTCCGCCCCCGGAGGCTGCCCGCAGGCGGTCTAGGCGCACCTATCCTGTTCAGTCCGTCGGACATCTGCGCGAAGGGTAACCCCGACCTGCGGGCCCGGCTAGGTGCGTGACGCAGGTTCCAGGGCAGGAAGGTGCCTAGGCGAACCAGCCCCGGTGGAGCATGCCGTAGATGACCACGCCGGTGACCGACACGTACATCCAGATCGGCAAGAGCACGCGGGCCACCGGTCGGTGGCGGTCGAACCGGGCGCGGTATGCGAGCCAGAACACGGTCAGGGCCATGGGTACGATGACCATGGACAGCAGCACGTGGCTGGCCAGGATGCCCAGGTAGATGCTGCGGATCAGACCCTGGCCGCCGAACTTCGTGTCGCCGTGGACGTAGTGGTAGGCGACGTAGCCGACCAGGAAGAGCGCCGACGACGCGAACGCCGAGACCATCAGGTACTTGTGCACCTGCACGGCCTTGCGGCGGATCGCCACCCAGCCTGCGGCCAGCAGGCAGGCCGACAAGGCGTTGAAGCACGCGTTGACCCCGGGCATGAATCGCAGGTCCGCCCCCCCGGCCGCCAGGTCGGCGCCGGGCGCGGCCCGGAACAACAGCAGCCAGGCGAGGAACGACAATGCCGCGGCAGAGACCACGGCGTTGAACACCTGAAAGGCCCGATCCTGGCGGCCCGAGGAGGCGTTCGCCGTCGGGATCACTGCGGCGCAGGCATGAAGACCACCCTGCGCTCGCCCTGCTCAGCCACCTCGGCGGTGGTCCAAGGGAGCTTGGCGTACTCGTTGCCCAGCCACAGGCGGGACTGGTCCGACCAGTGGGGGTCGCCCAGCTGCGATGACTGGCCGCCGGGCAGGATGTTCCAGGCCTCGGGGCCGTCTGCGCCCATCTTCACGATGAAGCGCTGAACCGGGCCGCCGGTGAAGTCCGCCTGGTCGGGGCGACCGAAGCCGGGATGGGCGGCGTCGACGTTGTACATGTCGCCCGGGCGGGGATAGCCGGTCAGCGAGGCCCGCGGATCCTCCGCCGGGTCGCCGAGGTCGTCGGCCACCGGCATGTTCGAGGGCTTTATGGAGTAGGCCGTGGTCAGCGGCGCCGCCGCCTCGTCGCGGCCCAGGATCTCGTCGATGGGGTGCATGAACGTGGCGGTGTGGCGCAGGCCCCAGAGCCACCTGCTCATGTCGTCGGTCCCGAAGCCGCCGTCGACCTCGCTTCGCAGCACCGCCAGCGCCTCCCGGAGCGCGCCGCACAGGATCTCGCGGGCGGTCTCCGTGACGTCAGGGGTGGTGGTGTCGTCCCAGTACACGTGGTCCTGGGCCACCTCGTCCCAGCCGGCCATGTCGAACGGCGCCTCCACCATCTGGGTGAACAGGCGGATCCGCGCCAGGTCTCGGCCCTGGTTGGAGTGCACGTGCTGCAGGCCCTCGTCCCCGAGCACGTGGTCCAGGGTGACGCTCAGCCAGACGTTGAAGATGGTGGTGGCGACCGCGTTGTCGCGCTCCGCCTCGTCGACGCCCGAGTGATAGAAGGTCTCGACGCCCGAGCTGGCCCAGGGCTCGGACTGCCACGCCTCCAGGCGCGCCACGGCGTCGGGGAGGCCCTCGTCGCCGCACGCATCGCCCTCCAGCGGCACGATGGCGCCGAGCATCGAGTCGAGGAAGCGGGCCGCCAGGTTGCTGCGGTGGTCCGCCTGCACCGACGCCATCTCCTCGAACCCGATGGGGGTGTCCGCGTCGATGTACTCCTGCAGCCGCTGGTCGATGCGTGAGGCTCTGAGGCCCAGGGAATACGCGGGTCCTACGTAGACCTCGTCGTTGCCCGAGTCGTTGTCGAACGACCCGCCGTTCAGGTCGTTGTTGGCCACGACGACGATGCCTTCGTCAGTGGAGGTGCGCGGGTTGTCCTCCCACGACACCGCCTGCTTGCGGGGGTCCGCCGAGTCGGTGATGAGGTGGAGGTCGTCGTCGAGGTCGAACTCGAAGTCGAGGTGGGTCGCGCCGTCGAGCAGGAACACCGGGGAGCTGCCCTCGGCCCAGCCGCCGGTGTCGGGGTCGCGCAGGTAGCTGCGCAAGGGCAGCGCCTGGAATCCGGAGGCGCCGACCTTGCCCCCCGAGTCGGCGAACGCCTTGGAGTTGTTGAAGGTGACGGCGTGCTTCTCCTCGGCCATCGCCTCGTCGACGTTGCCGGCGGCGAAGAAGCCGTTGAGCACCTCGAACACGGCGTTGGGATCGAGGGCGGTGAAGTCCATCGACACGCCCTGGATGTGGCCATCGCCGTCGACGTCCCGCGGGGCGATCCACTCGCCGGCGACGTTGACCGCGGTGGGATCGCTGCAGTCGGCCGGCGCGTCCACCTCGTCGCCCTCGAGGACCATGAGCAGGCGGCCGGTCGCCGTGGCGTAACGCCGGATGGTGCACTGGTGGCGCTGCACGCCGGTGAGCACGAAGCCGATGACATCGTAGGTCTCGTCGATGCCCACCAGGTCCTGGGGGCCGTCGAGCCCCATCGTCGAGGCCGGCCGGCCGTCTTCGCCCAGCGTGATGTCCTCGACGTAGAAGTCCTGCAGATCGCCGTACAGCCGGGTCAGCCCCCAGGCGACGTCCTGGGTGTGGCCGCCCACGGGCACCGGCAGGCCCGGGATGGTGACGCCAGACGCCTGCAGCGGCTCATCCGTGCCGTCATGTCGCAGCTCGGTGTCGGTGTGGACCAGGTAGAAGAACGTGGGCGCCTGGAAAGCGAGGTGGGGGTCGTTGGCCAGCCACGCCGCGCCGTCGGCGCCGACCGCGCCCGACACCGCCCAGGTGTTGCTGCCCCGGTCCTGGCCCTCGGGCATGAACCGCTGGGAGCGCTCGAGGAACCGCCCGACCGCACCGTCCAGACCGGGGGGCAGCCCGCGAGGGGCCAGGATCGTACTGCCTCGGTGCGCCTTGTGCGCGGGCGCCCCGTGCTGCGCGATGGGGACCACCGGCGCGAACGAGCGGAGCACGTCGTGCTCGGCCGCCTGCATCCGCAGCTCGTGCTTGGGCAGCGGGTCGCCGGCGTCGTCGAGCGCCCACTTGTCGCGGTTGGCCCACGCCCGGCCGCGTCCCATGTCCTCGGTGTCCCAGCCCTCCTGGTAGATCACCTCGATGCCGACGGCGACGACGTCCTCGGCGGTCCACTTGGGCATCAGCTGCGCAAGGCTCTCGCCGGTCCCCACGGTCAGGATGTCGAGCTCCGAGGGCTGGGCCACCTTCACGGCGACGGCGTCGTCGATGAACGCGTTGATGCCCGCTGCGTAGGAGTCGATGACCGCCCGGACCTCGGGCGTGACCGCCTCGGCCAGGGTCCGCTCGCCGGTCGCCCGTTTGCCGATAGTCCGATCGAAGACCGCGCGGGACAGCGCCAAGGTCGACAGCAGGCCGGACAGCTCGCCTCGCGAGCTACGACGGGCGAGCTCCATGCCGAACCAGCGGTCCCGGGCCGCCACGTAGCCGTGCACCCGCGCGGCGTCCACCCGGTTGGCGCCGTAGATGTGGGCCATCCCGATCTGGTCGTAGACCACCTGCACGGCCGCCGACAGGCCAGGGATCACCACGGTCCCGTCGCAAGCCACGCCGGCCAGCGGGCCCGCGTCGTCCTCGACGCAGCCGTCGGGCGCGGGCGTCGGGGGCTCGCCCTCGCCTTCGCCCGGATCTCCCTCGCCTTCGCCCCCTTGTGGCGCCTCGCCTTCACCGCCCTGTGCCGCCTCTCCCTCGCCGCCGTCGACCTGCTCGCCGGGGGCCTCGCCCTCACCCTCGCCGCTGGGCGCCGGAGTCCCGCCCCCGCTGGAGTCGTCGTCGCAGGCCGGGCCCACGGCCCCGAGGGCCAAGACCAAGAACAGTCGTCGGATGCGCATGGTGGGTGCTTCTACATGCTAAGCTCGCGCCGTGACCACCCGCCCCGCACGGGCCACGGCGGCGCCCTACGCCGACCCTCTGGATCACCTGTCCGACGAGGTTCGACGGATCCAGCTGCTGCTCGACCGGCAGACGCAGATCCTGCGCCACCAGGGCCAACTCGCAGACAACCCCGAGTTCCAGGGGATGTTCCTGCAGGAGTCGGAGATCGACGCCCTCCTGGGTGACGCCGCCTCCGATGCCTCGCCGTACCTGGCCCGGGTGGCCGAGATCGACCGCGAGGTGGCGCGCCTGCGCCAGGGCATCGCGGCCCGCGTGCGGGCGAGCGAGCCCGGCCTGCTGACCCTGCCGAGGCTGCGCGAGTCGTTCCTGCTGGACGACTTCGAGACCGACGTCGTGCTCCTGGCCCTCGCGCCCGAGCTCGATCTGAAGTTCCACAAGCTCTACTCGTACGTGCAGAACGACTTCACCCGGAAGCGCCCGAGCGTGAACCTGGCGGTCGGGCTGCTGCGGGATCGGTTCGATCAGCGCATCGGTGCACGAGGCTACTTCGCCGGCGATGGCACGCTCATCCGCTACCGCCTGGTCCTGTTGGACGCCCCTCCCATCGGCGGCGAGGTCAGCCTGCTGACGCGGGAGTTCAAGCTCGCCGACCGCACGGTGGACTTCCTCGTCGGACGCGAGGCGGTGGACGAGGAGCTGGCCGACTTCTGCCGCGTGGTCGAGCCCACGGCCACGCTTGACGACGTGCTCATCCCCGAGGCCACCAAGAACCACGTCAGCCAGATCCTGTCCGACGCGGAGGACGAGGGAGGCGTCCGGCCGGTCGTCCTGTTCCACGGGGTGCGCGGCGTCGGCAAGAAGATGTTCGCCGAGGCGCTCTGCCAAGCACGGGGCAGGCCGCTGGTGACCGTGTCCCTCGCCGCGGTGCCGCTGGACCGGGTGTCGTTCTCGGAGGTCCTGCTGCGGGTGCTGCGCGAGGCCGGGCTGCGCCAGGCGGCGATCTTCCTCGACGACTACCACGTCCTGCACAGCACCGAGGGCGACGACCTGCACGGGCAGCGCTCGGCCTTGCACAGGTCCGTCGGGAGCTTCCCCGGCTCGGTGTTCCTGGGCGCCGACACCCACGAGCTGCAGCTGGGCGTCCTGGAGCAGGAGACCCTGTTCCGGGTGGGCTTCCCGATGCCCACCGTGCCGGTGCGGGAGCAGCTGTGGCAGCGCTTCCTGCCGGACGCCCACGGGCTGGCCGACGACGTCGACGCCGTCGAGATCGCCGCCAAGTTCAACCTGTCGGGCGGGGCCATCAAGAACGCGGTGATCGAGGCGATCAACCGCGCCGCGATCCGGCCCGACACCGACGGCACGATCACCCGCGACGACCTGTTCAGCGGCTGCCGCGCCCAGCTCACCCACCAGCTGTCCACCTACGCCGATCGGGTCGAGCGCCGCCTGACCTGGGGCGACCTGGTCCTGCCCGACGTGGTCATGGAGCGGCTCCACGACATCGTCAGCTTCTACCGGCGGCGCACGTTCGTGTTCGACGAGTGGGGCTTCGACCAGAAGCTCGGCAAGGGCCGCGGCCTGTCCGTCCTGTTCAGCGGCCCCCCCGGCACCGGCAAGACGATGGTCGCGGGCATCATCGCCAGCGAGCTCGAGATGGACCTGTACAAGATCGACCTGTCACGGGTCGTGTCGAAGTACGTCGGCGAGACCGAGAAGAACCTGGCCAAGATCTTCGACGAGGCCAAGGAGTCCCACTCGATCATCCTCTTCGACGAGGCGGACTCGCTGTTCTCGAAGCGCACCGAGGTCAAGTCGAGCATCGATCGCTACGCCAACCTCGAGGTGAACTTCCTGCTGCAGCGCATGGAGAGCTTCGACGGCATCTCCATCCTCACGACCAACTTCGAGAAGAGCATCGACGAGGCCTTCAAGCGCCGCCTGAACTTCCGGATCCACTTCCCGACCCCGGACCAGGACGGCCGGCTGAAGATGTGGAAGGTGATGATCCCGCCCGAGGCCCCCACGGCCGACGACATCGACTGGGAGTGGCTGGCCGAGCGCTACGACGTGGCCGGCGGCAACATCAAGAACGCCGTGCTACGGGCTGCCTTCCTCGCAGCGGAGCGGGGCACCCCGATCAACCACGAGGTGCTTCAGGATGCGGTGGTCCGGGAGATCGAGGAGATCGGCAAGCTGGTCCGGTCAGGGGAATAGGACCCGGCCGGGGTCGCACACCCAGCGCGGGTCGACCGGCACACACTCCCCGCCGGTGAGCGCCGGCGCCTCGCCGGACCTCGCCAGCGTGATGGCCGCACGGAAGTCCGTCAGCTGCGCGACGGGACGGCCGGGATCGGGTCGCTGCATGCACTCGGTCTGACAGGCCGGCACGGCGCCGGTGGCCGTGCACGTGGACGAGTCACCTTCGCCATCGCAGAACGACATGGTCGTCTCGGCCTGGCAGGGGCAGGGGGCGCAGGCGACGCCCTGCACCTGCAGGTCGGTGAACAGCACGCCTCCGGGCAGCTGGTCGCGGGCGCACACGGCGGGCTGGGCGCCGGTCTCGCGCACGAGCAGGGGCCCGCGGGCGCCCGCGGGCGGCGCACAGAGACGCCCCGGGAAGGCGGCCAGGTCGCACTGGGCGGGTCGCTCCGGCAGCGAGTCCCGGCAGCACAGCCTGGTCTGGACCTCGTCGGCCACCGAGCAGGTGGCGTTGTCGAGGTCCGGCGCCCCACCTTCCGTGTTCAGGACGAGCCGCACGGCGTGGCCCGGCGCCGGGTCGTCGCACAGATCGGCCTCGCACACGTCGGCACAGCGGACGGGCTCGCGCATGAACGGCAGCCCGCATTCGGGCTCGGTGAGGTCGTAGTGGATGGGCGTGAGCTCGGCGTCGCAGGTGCAGGCCGAGCACGCCACGTCGAGGGATGGGGTCCCGCTGCGCAGGGCGCCCAGGTCGGTCGCGTACTCCGCCGGGCAGCCGTCGTCGGCGCCCACCGACACGCAGAGGTCGACGTCGGAGGGCAGCGCGCCCACGGGACACGCCACCGCGCAGGGTCCGCAATCGAGGCCCTCGTCGACCTGCTCGTCGCAGTCGTCGTCGGCGCCGTTGCACACCTCGTCAGAGGCGTCGCAGGGCGCCTCCCCCTCCCCCTCCCCCTCACCTTCGCCCTCGCCACCGGGTCGCTGCGGCTCGCCCTCTCCCTCGCCGGCTCGATCGGGGGTCTCGCCTTCACCTTCCGCGCTCTCGCCGCCTTCGAACCCGTCGTAGACCGAGGCGTCCACAAGGTCAGGTGCGTCCGAGGGCACGTCCCGGTGCACGAATTGGGGGGTCTCGGACTCGTCGGCGGTGCAGGCGGCGAGGGCGATCAGAGCCGCCAGCAGCAGGGAGGAGATCCGCATTCTGCGCGGCAGGGTATCGAACGGCCGACGGTGGCGCGCTTTTTTTCCTCAAGGATGATCCGGGCCCGACGATGTCTCTGGTTGAGCACGGGGTCGAACCCAACAAACGCAGCGAGCGTTTCGGGGGAGATTGCCACGGAAGGTCACCCGTGAAGTCGTCCAAGGATGGACGGGGTTAGCAGGAAATATCCGGAAGCTCGGTCACGAGCTCTTACCCGTGATCGATTGTCGTTCGCACGTGGATTCTCTTGGCATTGAGGATCCGAATCCGGAGGTGCGCCGGAGAGTGCGGGAGGGCTGAGGCAACTTGTTGTCGCAGTGAGATCGATGCGGATTCCCCCGTCGTCGAGTCAGGGCATGGCATGTGTCTCTGGCTCGACGACGGGGACACCTTTCTGCCCCCAAGCTGAGGCGTATGATGATCCGCCGAGGCGTTTTTTCGTTCAGAATCGTCACGCGCGAGGGAACCCAATCTCTGGGTTAGTCTCCCCTCGTGCGTGGCGACGAACGAACGGACCTCTTCCTCGATCTCACACCCGATCGCGTCCTGCAGGCCGTCGAGGCCGGCGGACTGCTGACCAACCCGGTGTGCTATCCGCTGAACTCCTATGAAAACCGCGTGTACGAGGTGGAGCTCGAGGACCGGACCCGGGTCGTCGCCAAGTTCTACCGACCGGGTCGGTGGACTGAAGACCAGCTCCTCGAGGAGCACGGCTTCATGCAGGCCCTCGGCGCCGCCGAGGTCCCCATCTGCCCTCTGCTGCGGTTTCCGAACGGCCGGACCCTGCATCGCACCGAGGGCGGGATCTGGTACTGCCTGTACCCTCGCTTCGGCGGCCGGGCCCCCGAGGAGCTGACCCCGGAGCTCGCCGAGCGCCTGGGCATGCTCATCGCCCGGCTGCACAACGGCGGCGCCAGCCTCGACCCGCCCGCAGAGCACCGCAGGCGCCTGGACGCCGATACGTTCGGCTGGCAGTCGCTGGACGTGCTGGACGACGCGGACGTGGTGCCCAGCGACCTGCACGAGCCCTACTTCGACGCGGCGTCGCGGCTGGTCGAGCTGGCGGAGGCCCGCCTCGAGGACGCAGCGTTCTCCCTGGTGCACGGCGACTTTCACATGGGCAACCTGCTGCTCCGTCGGGGGGAGCAGCCGGGGGACTCCGTGGTGCATGTGCTCGACTTCGACGACTGCGCCATGGCCCCGGCGGTGCAGGACCTCTGGCTGGTCCTGCCCGGGCGAGGGGAGCACTCGGACCAGCTCCTGACCCACCTGCTCAAGGGCTACACGAAGTTCCGGGAGTTCGACCGGTCCACGCTGCACCTCATCGAGCCGCTGCGCGGGCTGCGGATGATCCACTACGCCGCGTGGCTGGCCCGGCGCTGGCACGACCCGGTGTTCCCCAGGACGTGGCCCCAGTTCACCACCCAGGAGTGGTGGCGCAGCGAGCTCGACGCGGTCCGGGGCTGCCTCGCCCACGCCCAGGAGGCCGTGGCCGCGGTCACCGCCGCGGCGCATGCCGGGGATCCGGACGACGAGGAGGGCGAGGAGGAGGCCGAGCCGGAGCTCACCAACAAGGACTACTTCTGGGATTGGGAGGGCTGAGCCCTCGACGGGCTACGGGATCAGCTGGATCTCCACTCCGTACCGGCCCCTGTCCGACACGGGGGACGCCTCGGTGACCGAATAGTCCGCCTGCTCGGTGTCGGCGAACATCGGGTCCACCTCGAGGTTGCCCTCGCCCTGCTGCAGACCGACGAAGTTGCCCTGGGCGTGACCAAAGGAGTCGGTCGTGTCGGCGCTGAAGCTGCTCGCCGGGTTGCCCTCGGCGTTGCGGATGCCCTGCCGGGTGCCGGCGGTGGCCACGATGCAGCGCGTGATGGAGGCGGTGGCGGCCTCCCGGACCTCGAAGCCCGCGCCGTCGGCGGCGCCGCTGACGGCGGCGATGGTCGTGTAGCTCACCACCAGCCGCTCGGTGCCCGCCTCTGCCTGGATGCCCCATGCGGCGTGGGCCTCGATGTCGTGGATGAGCGTGCGCTGCACAGTGGCGTCGGCGGTGTCGTCGATGGCGATGCCGTAGGCGCGGCCTGCGGCTTCGTCGCCGGGGTCGGTCACGGCCGCGATGTTCGCGATGGTGACTCCCGACAGCACGGCGAAGTGCGCCCGGGTGCCGCGCAGCGCCTCGGCGCGGCGGCCAGCGACGTCGGCGATCTCGCCGTCGGTGATGCTCGCGTCGGCGGACTCGAACAGGGTCACGCCCAGGGCGGTGCGGCCGGTGATGTCGGTCACGGAGATCGAGGTGAGCCGGGCGTCGGCGCTGGTGTCCACCGAGATGGCGTAGGCGAGGGCGGCGCCGGAGACGCCGCTCACGTCGAGGTCCTTCAGATCCGCGGCGTCGCAACCGGTGAGGGTGATGCCGCCGGTGAACGGCAGGCCGCCGGCGATGTCGTAGACCTCGACGCCGTCTGCGCGCAGCGCCTCGTGGCCCTGGATGCGGATGCCGTGGGCGGCCGCGTCGGAGCCGCGGACGTCGAACACGGTCAGGTCCGCGAGCTGGCCGCGCTGGCCGCCCAGGACGAGCAGGCCGGTGGCCTCCCCGCGTACGTTCTGGATGCGCACGTCCTCGAGGACGAAGCGGTCCTGGTCGACCACCTGCAGCCCGGTCTCGCCGCCGCCTGCGTTTACGCCGATCCGGTGGACGCGCACGTCGTCGGCGGAGATCTGCAGGGCGGGGGCGTCGTCGTCGCCGTCGATCCAGGTGGCGAAGCTGTCGCTGCGGAGGGAGACAAAGGGGGTGTCGATGAGCACGGGACCGTCGTAGGCGCCGCGCGCCACCTCGATGGTGTCGCCCTCCTCGGCGATGGCGGTGGCCTGGGTGATCTGGGTGAACGGCGCCTCGATCGTGCCGTCGCCGCCCTGCGCCGCGGTGATGTCGACGAACAGGGTCCGCCCGGCGCGCTCGACCTCGCAGCCGTTGCTGGGGTCGCCGTCCACGTCGTAGTAGCCCCGCACGCACTCGCGGACCACGCAGGCGCCCTGCTCGCAGAGCGGGACCGCCCCGGGGTGGTCGCAGACGACGTCGCAGCCGCCGCAGTGTCGGATGTCCGCCTGGAAGTTGAAGGCGTCGTCCACCCGACCGTCGCAGTCGTTGTCCACGCCGTCGCAGATCTCGTCGATGGGTGTGCACTCGGGGCGCTCCGGCGGATCCTGGACGTCCGGCGTGTCGGGCTCGCCGTCATGGGGCGGGTCCTCGACGTCCTGGCCGTCATCGATGCTGGGGGTCCCCCCGCCCTCGATGCGCCCGTCACCTCCGCTCGGGCCGTCGTCGTCGGCGGGCGGCGCGCCGTCCTGCGGCGAGGGGTCGGTCTCATCGTTGGCGTCGGCAGCCGGCGCCACGTCCTGCCCCGGTGCAGGGTCGACGTCAGGTCGGGCGGGGGCGTCGGAGGTCGGCCCGTCAAGGGCCTCCCGGTCGATGGGGAAGCCGTTGAGGTCTTCGTAGGGGCTGCAGGCGACGGACAACAGGACGAGGCAGAGCGTGTGGCGGAGCGGCATGGATCCCCGGGGGTGCTTGGGTCCTAAGGGGTTTCGGCGCGCAGCATTGGTCGGCTTTACTTCCGGGCCGGCAGAATCAGGCCCCATGCGCCCGATCTTCCTACTCGTGGTGGCCGTCGCGCTGGGCGGTTGCGACGACCCTCCGAGCTCCTCTGCGGACGTGCCTTTGGTCGGGGACGAGCCGGGCCCGGTCGCGGGGGAGGGGGAAGGTGAGATCGACGGCGCCGACGTTGGATGGCCCGCCGCGCCGCCCGCGCTGCGGCGGCTGTCCCACAGCGAGTACAACAACAGCCTGTTCGACCTGGCGGTGGAGGCGGGGCAGACGCTCCCGCCCCAGCTGTTCGCCGAGGACCCGACGGTCGACGGCTTCCAGAACCGGGCGAAGGCCCTGGGCCCCTCGCCCATCCTGGTGGAGCAGAGGCGGGCGGCCGCCTCGCAGATCGCCGCTCGGCTCGCCCCGCAGGCGCTCCCGCAGATGTGGGCGGGCCCGATGCTGCGCCGGCTGTTCCGGGGTCCGATCCCGGCGGACGATGAGCAGGCGTTCGCCGAGTTCCTGGCGGCCGCCACGGAGGCCACCGACGAGTCCGTGGCCGGTCGCGCCATGCTCGTGGCGGCGCTGCAGTCGCCTCGATTCCTGTATCGCGCCGACGACAACGGTCCCCATGCGGTGGCGTCTCGACTGTCCTATCTGCTCTGGGGCTCGCTGCCGGACGAGGCGCTGCTGGCGGCGGCGGACGCCGGCGAGCTGGGCACCGAGGCGGAGGTCACCGCCCAGGTCGAGCGCCTGCTCGCCGACGACCGATCCATGCGGCGGATCCTGGAGTTCCACGCCCAATGGCTGGACCTGGACTCCATCAAGGGCGTGAACAAGGACCCCCGGACCTTCCCCGCCTACGACGAGCTGCTGAAGGCCTCGATGCGCTCCGAGGCGGATCGGCTCATCGAACTGCACGTGGCCGCGGGCGGGGGCCACGCGCAGCTGCTGCGCGACTCGACCGGGATCGTCGACCGCCGCCTGGCGGAGCTGTACGGCGCCGAGGTGCCCGAGGAGGGTCCCCAGTGGTGGGCGCCGCAGCACCACCCGGCGGAGCGGGCGGGCCTCCTCACCCAAGGCTGGTTCCTGGCCAGTCGTGCCCACCTGGTCCACCCGTCGCCGGTGCTGCGCGGGGTGTTCGTGCTCGACCGCGTCCTCTGTCGCACCCCGCCCCCGCCGGACCCGGGGATCGACGCGTCGCCCCCGACGGGCGACGAGGCGGACGCCCCCATCACCAACCGCCAGCGGTACGCCGCGCACGTGGTGGACCCCATTTGCCGGGCCTGCCACGAGGCCATCGATGGCATCGGCTATGCGTTCGAGAGCTACGACGCCATCGGGGCCTATCGCCTGACGGACGCGGGCGAGCCCGTGGATTCGAGCGGCTGGGTCATCCTCGACGATGAGCGGGTGGAGGTCGCCTCGGCCGTCGACCTGGCCAAGCGCCTGGCGGACAGCGACGAGGTGGATCGCTGCGTCGCACGGCAGTGGTTCCGCTTCGGATTCGGTCGGGATCTGCAGAGCGCGGACGAGGCCTGGTTCAAGACGTTCGTGACGCGCTGGCAGGCCGACGGCCGAGGAACCCACACGCTCCTGCGGTCCCTGGCGATGGCCCTGGCGATGGCCCGATGAGGCGGCGCGACTTCCTGCGGGCCTCCGGGCTGGGCGCCGTCGGCGCGCTGCTGCCTCGCCTGTCCGCGCTGGCGCAGTGCGGGGAGGTCGGCGGCCCAAGCGGCTCGTGATCTTCTACACACTGCACGGCGCGGTGTACGACCGCTGGCGCATCCGGCCCCCCGAGGCCGCGGGTCTGCAGACCTGGGACGTCCCGCTGGCGCCGCTGTCGGGGGACGACTTCAGCGAGTCGCTGAGCCCGCTGCATCGGTGGCGCGACAAGCTCACCGTGATCGAC
>PVBE011641963.1_pt1 | contig 13066 bp, 18 predicted proteins | sample 1631181 | NCBI WGS metagenome assembly PVBE01 (sample SAMN08397723, study PRJNA350692) | Marine metagenome, whole genome shotgun sequencing project. | isolation source: water | place: Pacific Ocean | collected 2012-04
AGTACGCCTGCAGCAAATCAATTAAAGTTGTCTTACCGGCATATTCGATACCGACGAAGATGGATCTCATGAAGGACTCCTGGAAATGGTGTTTGATACTAACTGCTGAATTATGATTGATACGCTCATCCGCTTAATCTCTTTACCCATGCAGTTACAACCGCCTCGACCATCAGGTTGCCATGATCGGCATTCGCTGTCCAACTATTTTTTTCTTCATCCTGACGGCAGTACCAGGGGGCATTGCCGTCCAGACGGCTCTGGTCCACCAACTCGGGTCGTGTGGCCAGAAGGAATGAAGTTTCGTTATATCCCGCATGATCACCTCCGGCAGGTGGTGAGGCCTCAGGCAGGATCATGGGCAGCACCTGGATACGGCCGAAATTCTGTGCTGTTTTTGACAGCTTGTCGTCCGCCCACCATCCACGGGGATGACCGTTTTCAAGGACCATCTCAAAGGATAACTCGGCAGCTGATTTCTTGAACGCCATCGCAAGCGGCGCTTCCATCCCCTGATGCATAATAGGCACAAAAATACGCTTGAAGCCCATCTCCAGAAAATTGCGCAGAATGGATTTTACATAGGGGCCGAACGCGTCATTTCCCGGATCAATAGTTCCATCGGCCGGCCCGCCCAGGGCATAGCCTGTCGGACCGTAGTCAAACGACGGCGCAATGATTACAGACAGGCGTTGACCAATCCGATCACAGATCTCCTCAACAATAATTGTATCGTGACCGATGGCCATATGAGGTCCGTGTGTCTCGATACAACCGGCTGGCACCAGCAGCGGATCGCCGCGTTCGACGGCTTCATGCAACTGATGTGGACGCATGCGTTTAAGGTACATGGGGGCTCCTTGGTAATGCCAAAGGAAGAGAGAACATCTTTTCGTCCTTTCGTCCTTTCATCTTTTCATCCTTTCATATTCTTTTCTCAAACCCATATGCCCGTTCCACCTTACAAACCCGTACCACATAAGACGCATACCACGTCTCCCGTCCGGCTTGCTGGGCCATCAGGTGCTCGGTCTGAGCTTTCCAGGCGGTAATGGCTTCCTCGTTATTCCAGTAGAATATGGTGATACCTAACTCTTCATGGGCTGATTCAAAGCCCACAAACCTCCCGGTTGGATTTGTCATTTACCAATCAGACAATTAGACCATCTACCAATTATTCTGTAACGGTATGTTCATACGCCGTGACGGGAATGTGATGCTGCTTCGCCCATTCCCTGATCGGCCAGTCAATACCGTCCGGCGCCTCACGGCCCTGACTATCGACAGTGGCACCCAGTAACTGATGGCCGACATCGTCCGTCCTGTTGAGTAGATCCGCGTCCGGTTGTCTGACGCCGTTGTAAAATCGCATGTAGTGGTCCGGTCTGATCCATCGGAAGTGATAACCATAGATCACGGCCTTGGCAATATAATCCGTGAAGTTGAACGCCGGCGCGTGATAGGTGCGGCTTTCAAAGAGAAACGCGTCGCCCGTCCGCAGAATCGGCTGGTCGTAATCATCAGGATGAAGCTCGCCTTTCCTGATCTGCAAGGCGGTCTTCAGGTTATTGCTACCTCGAACGAACATGGTCGCCCCGGAATCCGGCTGGGGGAAATCCGTCAGGCAATAACCTATTTTCAAGCCGACACGCGGCAACCCCCCATGACCGATATCGAGTGATACCCCTACATCCCGGTGCCAGTTGCAGTTGTCCGGTTGCTCGGGCGGCTGCGGATGTTTGTAAATCAGCGCGGTATTGGTGACATGAATATTGGCATTGAGCAATTGCACCATGAGCGGCACGGTCTGTTCGTTGGTTACCAGGTCCAGAAAGGGTTGCTCCTGAACAAGCCCTGACCGGCGGTGCGCATAGTAGTCATGAAATTCAAAGCCGTCCATCAGCCGATCGCCTGTTTCCAGAAGCTGATCGATTTCCGATGGACCCAGGGCATTGGGGACAATCAAATACCCGTTCTCCTCAAATGTCCGTCGCTGTTCCTCTGTTAACAATGTCGGTTTCATACAGGTTACGTCTCTAAATGTCTGTTGATCTTGCCGCCTGCTTCAACACTCTGGATAATGCATCCGGGTCGAACGGTTTCTCGAATATCGCAGTGACGCCCCGGGATTCGAACTGTTGCCTTAAACGCTCAGTAAGGGTTGATGAAATAACGATGACGGTTTCGGGTTTATGCGTTTGATATATCAGCCAGTCCAGCGCTAATAAACCGCCCAGAGTCAGATAGGGCGCTGTGGGTTCGGGCGTTTCTGCGAACCCGATATCCGAAATAATGGCATCCGGCTGTTCCGCATTCAGAAATAGTTTGAATTCACTGAGCGAGCCCGCCTCTACCACGGAATAGCCCAGCCGTTCCAGATACTGTTTCAGGAAAAGACAATAAAACCGGTCGTCCTCTACGAGAAGGATTTTGTATTGGTGGCCGGGTGAATCCCGGTGGGATCGGAACGGTTTCCGCAGCGTGTCTTCCTCATTAGCGAACGGTATTCGGGACATGGGGCAAATGGTCTAATGGTTGGTCTCTATGGGATCGGTTCAGCCGAGGCCAATTGTTTAGGCGTCTTCATGCCATAGAGATTATTGGTAATGGTCGTATGATCTGATGAGCGTACAGACCGTTTTTCCGGGTTCTGGTAGAACCAATTGTTGTAAATCGTCGCCCCTTCTGTCGGTACGCCCCGGATGACAACGGCGGCTTCAGGACATCGGAAGGTATTGTGATGCACATTTATCCATTTTCCGGCGATGTCGGTTCCGTCTCCGCGGTCCCTGCCGCCATGCATATCGAAGCAGTGGCTCAGTGAAACGCCCATCTCGATATTATGCCGGGCTTCGTAGCCACTGTCCGGCGATCCCGTCGCTGCTATCGAATGTCGGTTATGGTTGAACAGATTGCATTCGATCAGAGAATAGGAGGTCACATGGGAGATGCCGTATCCAAGGCCGTTGTACTGATTGTGATGGATGAAATTATGGTGCACATGGTGGTTTTTGCCATCCTTCAAAAAAATGGAGGAATGACTCCAGCCCGCTAGTTCGCAATTGTCTACTTCAAGATGGTCATACGAGGTGTCTATCCCGTCGGATACTGGGAATTTATAGTAGTATTCGTGCCCCCGTCCTTCCTGAAAAGATCGTCTATGATGATCCATACCACGGTGTGGATACGGACCTCTGATACGCAGACCGGTGACCCGTACACGGGGTCCCAGCGCCCGAATCAATGGGCGTGTGGCGAAGGTGTCGCTCATGATCATAGCACCGGAAGATCCATAACGGCCCCGGTCGCCGGCCAGCGTAACACCCTCGGGGATCTCCAGAACAAGCTGATCTATAAACACACGTTCAGTACAGTCGATGACGGTTTTGCCGCTGATATGGATGACATCGCCTGCTTGCGCTGTCCTCAACGCATTAAGCAGATCATCAAGCGAATTGATTGGCGAGCTGCCCGGTGATACCATGCCCTTGTACCCGGGTCCACCGCCAACCAGACCAAGTTCGTTGGATTGAGCGCCGTAGATCTCGCCGTCACGATCTATCCAGGTCGCTCCAGATACAGTCTTCTGAGCACGGAACATGATTATTCCCTTCATACGTTGGTCACGGATACGCGGCCAATGTATTCGTCAGCAAATCAAAGAATCTTTCCCTATCGATTCGTAGCCCAACCTCGGTATACGGCGGATCGCCCATGCGTTTACCGATCCGTTTTATCTCTCCATCTCCCAGCAAAAGATGCCGGTGATCGCACAGGGTCATCCCATAGGTGTGTTCGCCATACAGCTCGATGTCTACCCGCATGGGTTCAAATTCAATGAGCGTTGGGTCGATAAGAGGCACAACGGCGCAGGGATCGTGGAGCGGGCCGCCCAGCAGGTCGAATAATTTTTCACACGTACCCAGAAAAAAGTCCAGTAATTCGGCGACGACCTGCCCCGTCCGATTGCCGAGCGCCCGCATACGATCGGCTTCCACCGGGGTGGCCATCACCTGTCGGGTCAGATTGATACCGCACATTTTCACAGGCGCGCCGCAGGTGAATACGATGTGTGCCGCTTCCGGGTCCATGAGGATGTTGAATTCTGCGGCGGCGGATACATTGCCGTGCGTCAGACCGCCGCCCATCAGACTGATTTCCCGAATACCTCCGACGATGTTCGGTTCACGGCGTAGTGCCAGGGCGATGTTGGTTAACGGCCCCGTCGGCACTAGGGTAACCTCATCATGGGAGCGGATGGTTTCTATGATAAAATCGACCGCATGCCGACGGTCAGGTGATATGGTTGGTTCCGGCAAATCGGGACCGTCCAGGCCGGTCTCCCCATGAAAGTCCGGGCCGTGCACATCGGGCTTCTGCCGGGATGTCGGTACCAGTGGACCGGCCATGCCCCGAGCAACGGGAATATGCGTGAGACCAGCCAGGGTCAGGATCTTCAGGGCATTGCTCGTAACCTTATCTATCGTCTGATTACCGGCTACGGTAGTAATGCCAAGCACATTTAAATGACCGGCAGCCATGAGGATGGCAAGCGCATCATCATGGCCGGGATCACAGTCTAAAATAACATTACGCATGGCCAATTACACCTGTTTTACCTGTCAGAATTTCTGAAAATCGTATTTTGTTGCACGCAATATGTCGGAAGATCATGGTATTGTCAACGACTCGACCACAATATCATGCAGATGCCCCCGATTAAACCGGTAGGCATCCACGCCGCGTAAATCCGTGGCTTTAGCTTCTTCCGGCGTTAATCCGATAAGCTGAGTGAATTCCCCCGGTTCGTGGTAATCCGAAAGTCTATCTGCGGTAATCGGGAGGCGGATCGTATAGGGGAATTCGTATTTCCCCCGGTAATGATGAAGCCCCCAAAGGGTGAGATCCCTCGTATCATAGATCGGACGGGTCTCTTCCTGCATTTCCATATGCATGAATCGGCGCATATCATCGAGTGCGTTGATTGGTATCTCATCTTTGTTGGCCGTGTCACACATTTCGGTCCGGACAGCGGCCAGGGAATAAATTTCGCCGAGGTGACGATCTTTCTCCAGGTGAAGACTGCTCAGAAATAACGCGAACACGTCCTGTCCACAGAACCACATAGCGAGCGTTTACGTGGTTGACGGATTGAATAATGGATGATAATATAAATCTATTGACTCTGAAGATGCAACTTACCTTTTCATTGAATTTAATTCAGGAGCGTAACCATCATGCCTCTGTCACCAAATGAGATCGCCATAACGGTTTCGGATTTGCAGACCTATCGTGATCGGGGGTACTGGATCAGTCCGGTGTTGTTTGATGAAGAGGAAATCAAGACGATCCGGCACGAGGTCGTGCGGATTTGCAATGGGGAACGGGATTTTGATACGATGCACTGGCTGGGGACGCCGAACTACGCCGCCGACAGTCCGGATATGCGACAGGTGTGTAACGGCTGGTGGGTCAACGATATCATGCAGAAGATGGTCAAAACGCCGGTGATCGGCCACATCGGCGCAACGTTTATGGCGACCGAGACGGTGCGCATATGGCATGATCAGATGCTGCACAAACCCGGCCTTGGCCCTGACGGTGACAAAGTCCTCGTCAACAACATCGGCTGGCATCAGGACTATGCACACTGGCAATGCGCTAACACAGATCATTTCTGTACCGCCTGGGTGGCGTTGCAGGATACGGATAGGCGCAATGGTTGCATGCAGTTTATCAAAGGGTCGCATACTTGGGGGTTGTTCGAGGACGCGTATTCTTTCGGCGATAAGGATCTGGATGCGCTGGAGAAGAAGTACCGGCGGGATGATCGGGCATGGGTCGAGGAGCCGTGTATTCTTAAAGCTGGTCAGGCCAGCTTTCACCATCCGTTGCTGTTTCATGGCTCAGGACCTAATCCGTCCCGAGAATCCCGATTATCCTTTGTCGTCCATATGATGGCGGGCGATTGCGGGTACAAGAAAAGTGGCCGGTTTCATCCGAATGCGGTTCTATTAGGCCCGTTCGTTAAAGACGGCGACCTGTTCGAAGGGCCGCTCTTTCCCCAGATTTGGCCGACTGAGGCTGTGCCTCAGAGGGCACAGCGGGTGGCATTCGCAAGGGGCTCTTCTAAAAGACAGGTAAGGAGGGTAAACAATGATTATTGATACGCACATTCACATCTATGATCCGTCGCGACCGGAAGGCGTGTCCTGGCCGCCTCCGGAAAACAAGCTGTTATACCGTACGGTCTTACCGGAACATGCGAAAGCCGAGGCTGTGCCTGAAGGCGTCACCGGCACGGTTATTGTGGAAGCCACGGACTGGCTGGAGGACAATCAGTGGGTGCTTGATTTAGCCGCCGATGAACCATTTATCGTAGGGTTGGTCGGCCGTATCGATCCCTGTACCGATAATTTTTCGGAGAGTGTGGCACGCTTCGCGGCGCATCCGTTATTTCAAGGCGTCCGGTTCAGAGGGAAACGGTATTTTGATGATATCGACCGCGGCAGTTTCATGAAAGATATGGAAACGCTGGCCGAACATGACCTGGTTCTCGACGTGGGGTTCGGTAAGGAAGATATGAACGGTTTTCTTATGATGCTCGAACGGTTGCCTGAACTACGCGTTGTGATTGAACACATCGCCGGCGTAACCGTTGATGGAAATAAGCCGGATCGCCGATGGTTGGAGGATATGACTCAGGCCGCCGCGCATCGGCAGGTCTGGATGAAGGTATCGGCCCTGATGGAGAACAGCGCCACCCAACCAGCCCCTTCCGATGTCTCGATTTATACATCGACACTGGATGCTTTGTGGGATATCTTTGGTGAAGACCGCCTGGTCTACGGCAGCAACTGGCCGGTTTGTGAACGGGCAGGCACCTATGCAAATTGTATGCACATTGTCCGCACCTACTTTTCCGGCAAGCCTGAAGAAGCGAAAGAGAAGTTTTTCTGGAAGAATTCTCAGATGGTATATCGGTGGAAGTAGGGAGATTATGATCGAACGAACCCTGAATCCTGGAGAAGCCGCATCCGCCGCCGACATACAGACCGCATTGGACGAAATGGCCGGTACCGGCGGCAGGCTGGTTCTGCCGGCGATGGAACTGGAACTGGACCGCGGTCTTCGGCTGCATAGCGGTGTGACGCTTTGTGGCCAGGGCGAATCGACGATCCTCCGTAAAGGGCCGGGACGGATCTATCCGCTAAACGGCTATCATAATTACGGTATGTGCGATGTGCCGCTTTGTTCAACAGATGGCCTGGACGTAGGCATGACCGTGTCGATCCACGACAACCGCACCCACGGTGGGTTCTACGAGACGTTCGCCACCATTACCTGGATCGACGGCGACTGGGTTGGTCTGGATCAAGGGATTGAGGCGGATTATTCAGCCGATCAGGAACCCTGTCTGACCACGATCTATCCGCTTATTTTCGGTCATCAGATCTGAGAGGCGGCGGTTCGAGATCTACGTTTGGAAGGCAACAGGTCGAAAAATGCCAAGGCGATGGGTGGGTGCCGCGGCGGCGCGGTCTACTTTTATCAGAGTCGAAACATCGAAATCACCGATATCTATGAGCTGGATTATTTTGGGGAGGGATTAGACTTTCAGATGTGCCTGGATGTCGTTATAAAAGACTGCCGGTTTGATGAGAACACCGGCAACGGCCTGCATCCGGGTGCCGGCAGCGCCCGCGCCCTGTTCGAAAATTGCAGTGCGGAGGGCAATGAAAAAAGCGGTTTCTTCTTCTGCGTCCGTGCAAACTATATCACCGTGCGGGACCGCACATTCAAACGTAACGGAACCGGCCTGTCCATCGGCTCACGGGACTGTTACAACCTCATCGAAGACTGCACCATGCAGGACAACAGGGCATCCGGTATCCTTATCCGGCGGACGCCGGCGCCTACCGAGGTGCATAACTGCCTGATCCGTGACTGCGATATCAGCGTGAATGGGACCGAGTGCGGAGAAAGCCAGATACAGATAGAGCCGGCCGCCCATGATATCTCCCTGGTGAATAACCGTATAACCGGCCACAGCGGGAGAATGACAGCCTCACAGACCATTCACCACAGATTGCCTGCGGCCATGACGCCGCACCGAACACCGCCGCCCGGTATCTGGGTTTTTCAGAGACCGGGTGGGAGATTAAACCATAAGAATTTACTGATTTGTTGATTGTCTGATTGCCATGGAAACACTATAGGTTTTGATTTTCAATCAGACAATCAGACAATAGGGGTACCTATGTTCTGCTTCTCATACGGTTCGAATATGGCCAGTCGTTATTTACTCAAATACTGTCCGAGCGCCGCGCCGGTTATGCGGGCGGATTTGCCAAATTATCGGGTGGAGTTCCGTCGGTTTTCGACAGATATGCAGGGCGGGATCAGCAGCATTATGGAAGCACCAGGGGAGATGGTTCGGGGCGTAATTTATGAGATTCCGGAGCAGCAAGTCAAAGCGTTGGATATCCTGGAAGATATTCCCCAAGGATTGTACCGACGGGATACCTTTCTGGTGCTCGGCGAGGACGACCGATGGCATCATGCCGATCTCTACCGGGTCGTCAACCCGTCCGGACCGTACGACCCCGCGTTGCAGTACATCGACATGATGATAGAAGGCGCGCGAGAGCATGACCTTGATCCGGCGTATATCGACCACCTGGAAAGTTTGAGAGATAATCTGGCGTAAATTACACATGGATGGCCTATGCATATTATACTAACCAACGACGACGGCCATAGTTCACCGCTCTTGAGGTTTCTCATTGATTATTTGCGTACGATTGGAGACGTAACCATTGTCGTGCCCAAAGAGGAACAGAGCTGGACCGGCAAATCCATGACCCGGTTTCGGCCTTTGCATGTAGATGAAATAAAGCTCGGGGATAGCCAGGCCTTTTGCGTGGACGGGACCCCGGCCGACTGCGTCAATCTGGCACTGTATAATCTGGTACCAGAGAAGCCGGGCCTGGTAGTTTCAGGCATCAACATAGGAAGGAATACGGGGGTCGGATTCGCCATCTCCTCCGGTACCATTGGTGCCTGTCTGGAGGGAAATATCGCCGGCATTCCGGGCATCGCGTTCTCCCAGGATCTGGCCTCGGACGTATTTTCCTATTGGAGTGAGTACCGTGGTTTTCGCCCGGAAGATGTGAATCAATTGGCGCATCAGGCAGTTGATCTGTTTCCGCGTATCACGGACTATCTTCTCGACGGTTTGTGCGATGAGCCGGTCACCTGGAATGTCAACCTGCCTCAGCAGCCTGCCAAAGACTGCCCGCTGACACACGCGTATTTAGGTCATTCTCTATACGATTCCTGCTTTGAACCCATAGGCGATCAATACCGCCACAACCTCAAGTCCATTCGTCCGGACACCCGGCCGGATTCCGACGGTGAAGTGATCAAGGCAGGCCATGTCAGTCTGACGAAGATTGATATTCGGGAGATAGGCAGGATGGGGTAGGTAAATGGTGATTTGGTGACTTGGTGATTGAAAAATAGACCGAACCTTTTTTAACAGCTTTTGTACCCCCTTCAAAAACAGGAAACCAAATTATCCTCCAACAGGCTCGATAATTACTGAAACCCCAGGTTGTACGGTACCTTACGGCTCATTTGTCCTTTGATTTATCAACGCTATCGTAGGCTCTTTGATAAAATCCACATACTTTTTTATACGATCGAGTGCACGCAATTTATCTTCTTTAGAAGACCATACAGCCGTCTTATCCATCCATTTTTTTGTCAATTCGATTCTTTTTAACGTGTACGCTGCACTTTTTCTATCAGCTGGCATTTCACCATTCCATATCTTCCCAACGGCTATACCGCGTGATCAGCGGATGCAGATTGTCCTCCCGATTCCATGGGCAGTCCATCAACGCCACGGGCGTGGCCATCCGGTCCGCCACGTAGGTGGCCATCTCAAGCGAATCCTCGATGGCGAGACAGAAATCCAGGGTCGCTAATGCGTCCTTTGAAATGGCGATTGGATCGTCTGCCCTGAAGCGTCCGAACTTATCCACAATGATAAAATCATCATAGGGGATCTGATGCCGGGCCAGCCATTCGTGGGAGACATCGTGCAGGCTGGGTGGTCGACCTGTCACAATGGCCAGCGCGTAACCCCGATCGGCCCATTGTCTCAGTATGTCTTTGGCGCCGATTTTAGCCGTCAAGCCCAGAATGACCTGCTCCGCATGGGCCAGTTCGAACAGTCGGTCCACCTCATCCCGGGTAATACCGCAGGCTTTTCCGAGATCGAACGTCGTCAGGTCTTCGTAGGCCACGTGCTTGCCGAATTCACGTTCCAGTACGACCATAAAAGCACGCGCGGTTTCGCACAGGACATCGTCCATGTCGATGTAGATGGTATTTGAGGCGGTCACGCACCCATCCTCCCATCCCGAAGATACTGATGCACCTCATCACTCGACATGGCACCTTCGGAAAAGACGTCATAAGGACTGTAGGCGAGCAATTCTTTCGCCACATTTTGCATCGTGGTCAGCGCTGCCTTGAAGAGGAAGGGGCCGAGGCTGAGGCGGGCGATACCGGCGGCTTCGAGCTCTCGCATCGACGGGACGTTCGGCGGGGCCAGGACGTTGATCGGCGCCTGTATGGCGTCGTGTATGGTCGTGAGGATCTCAAGAGCATGGACGACGATGGGATAGATACAGTCGGCGCCCGCTTCCAGGTACGTTTTGGCACGGGTGATGGTCTCTGCAAGTCGGTCTTCGTCGGACAGATCGTCTTCTCGGATGTGGGTATCCACACGGGCATTAATCACCAACGGCACGCCCTCCTGATTCGCCATCGAACGAATGGCGCGGATGCGATCACCCTGGAAATCGATATCATGGAGCGAATCGCCTCCGATCCTGCTGTCTTCGAAATTGATGCCTACGGCACCGGCCTGCAGGACCTGGTGCATGTTTTCCGCTACGTCCTTCGGCTGTTCGGCATATCCGCCTTCCATATCCGCCGTGACCGGCACATCCACGCTGTCCGCCACACGGCGAACGGCCTCTATCATCGCCGCCAGAGTGATCTTCTGCCCGTCGTGATAACCCAGAGAAAATGCCACGGCGGCGCTGGCGGTCGCTACGGCGGGATATCCCTGACCCTGAAGCAGGCGGGCGCCGATTGGATCCCAGATGTTGGGTAACACCAGCAATTCCGGATCATGATGGAGCGCCAGAAATTGTCCCGCTTTTTTAATTTGCTGTGCTTTCTTGCCTGTGTTTTTCATCATTGTTCACCCTGGTGGTCTTCCATTCGTCCATTTGAAAATCTGTCAAATTGATCTCGTAACTTGTCAAACATATCCGAGAGCGATCGGGCCTCCTCTGTTGAGATTGCTTGGACGATGTATGATGATGACATGTTATTGATTGGTCAATAGTTGAATGTTCAGCTTGACTGGCCGAACGGCGGCAGGTTTTTCCGTCGAAGGAGAATCCGCCCATTCAACGGAACCAGAACCGGTTTCTGTTCATTTAATTGTCGAACTCCCTGCCTGATGTAAACGTACGGCGCGCCGTACGTCTCCTACCGTGTATACACTATCGGATTCATTTTGCTATCGGCGATTTCGCCTTCTTTGCGGCCGCCCAGAAAATGTTCGGCATCGTTGACGCGACTTGGGTTGCTGCATTCGGCCACACGGGTGCCGTCAGGATAGAAGGTCACGATCATGGCCTCGCGCAGGATGGAGGTGGTATTGGGACCAGCACTGTGAAGGGTCCAGGCGTTGTGGAAGGTGGCGTCACCCGCCCGCATCGGATGCTGCTGTTGCGGGAGATTTTTCTCACGAACATAGTTGTCGAAGATTTCCTGAGAGACATCGGAAATTTTAAGCTGCCCGAGAAAACCATCTGCATGAGATCCGCCGGCAAAACAGATGGGCCCCATATCCATCGACACGTCCACCAGTGGCATCCACATACCCACCGCCAGGTCCGTGGCCAGCGGCCAGTAGTACTGATCCTGATGCCACGGCGTGATGCCGCCACCCGGCTCTTTGAACAGCGCCTGTTCGTGATAAATCCGCACCGCATTCATGCCCGTCAGGTCCGCCACAATCTGGCCGAACCGGCGCGCCAGCACAAATTGCTTGACGCCTTCGTCCTGGTAACGGAGATTCAGCGTCTGGAGAAAGGCTTTGCCGTAAGCGTCACGTTCCCCTATCGGTTTTTGAGGCGCGAATGCCGCCATGGCCGTACGGACGATCACCTCACGATGCGCTGCGACTTCGTCAGGCGAACAGACGCCGGGCAGGCAGACATGGCCGTCGTGGTGAAAGGCGTTAATATGTGCCTGCGTGATCGGGTAGAAGGAGGAGAGATCTGGTAGCATGAAATAATTCTGGAATTATGATTTTTGAATAATGATTGTAAAACCAGTGTTGAAAAGATACTATAAGTGTTATATCCAATGTTAGCGATAGAATAAATCATAATTCAAATAGCAAAAATTGATATACCAATGTTATCTTCTCTTTGGGAGGTTTGAAATGGGAGCGTTTGCTTTACAGGACGGTCAGACGATTTTGTTTATCGGAGACAGTATCACGGATTGCGGACGGCGGGGCGCTGAAGCGCCTCTGGGCAGCGGGTATGTAAAGATGGTATCGGAAATGACGACAATCCGGTGCCCCGAGCGGTCGATTCGGTTTATCAATAAAGGCATCGGGGGCAACCGCATTACGGATCTGAAAGAGCGCTGGCAGGATGATGTGATTGTCCATACACCGGACTTGCTTTCGATAAAAATCGGCATCAACGATATGCATAGCGACCTGCGTGGCGGGGACGATCCGGTAACACCGGAACGATACGAACAGTTGTTTGATGAAATACTGAGTGAAACAAAACAAACGCTTGGATGTCCTGTGCTGCTGATATCACCGTTTTACATCAGCAAGGACCAGGGGCGGGATACCCACCGAAGCTGCGGTAGGCGGCGCACGGGCGGTCTGGTCGGACCACCCCGCGTTTGTAGAGGTGATCATTCACAGGAGGAATGCTAGAACATCATTCAC
>PVBE012276803.1_pt1 | contig 13066 bp, 11 predicted proteins | sample 1631181 | NCBI WGS metagenome assembly PVBE01 (sample SAMN08397723, study PRJNA350692) | Marine metagenome, whole genome shotgun sequencing project. | isolation source: water | place: Pacific Ocean | collected 2012-04
AACTGCAAAGGGCATTGCCGAAGTGCAACATCAGCCACGACTTCGAGTAGCACCCCCTAACGCCCCTGCTCCTGCTGGCCAATTCCTGGTGATCCGCCGAAGGTGGCTTGTGAAACGCATCGGTGGTGAATACCCTTTCCAAGGCTAGCGTCAATTCGAGTGGCGTGAGGGCCATAATAATTTTGCTGTTGATGGTGATGGGAAGTGTGCAAACGCACGCTGCTCCCAAGCCCGCGATGCCATTCACCAACACCTTGGGCATGAGGTTTGCGCCCGTTCCCGGAACGAAGGTGCAGTTTTCAATCTGGGAAACCCGGGTGAAGGACTACGCGGCGTACGCAGTGGCCAATCCCGGGATTGATGAGGGTTGGAAAAATTTTGTGTATGGGGGGTTCATACAGCCGGCGACACACCCGGTGGTGAATGTAAACTGGGATGATGCGCGGGCGTTCTGCGCGTGGCTGACAGAAAAGGAGCTGGAGGAAGGCGAAATCAAGCCCGGGCAGCGTTACCGGTTGCCGACGGATGCCGAATGGAGCATGGCCGTGGGCCTGGGCCAGGAACCGGGTAACACACCCACCGAAAGGGCCGAAGCATCTGTGCCCGCCATCGGCGAGCTTGATCCTGAGCTGATTGCCGACGGCAAGGTACTCTTCCAGAGCAAGAGTTGTTTTACCTGTCACCAGACCGCAATCGGCGTGCCCGCGCCCGCGGGATTGCCGCTCAAGGCGCCAAAATTCATGGGCGATTTCTGGAGCAAGGAACGCGAGGTGGAATTAAACACTGATTCGGGTTCCGCAGTATTTGTGCCCAGCGGCAAAACCCGGATGGTCAAGCTGGATGAAGAGTACTTCATGGAGTCGCTATTGAAACCCAACGCCATGGTGGTGAAGGGAGCGATTCCCGGCATGCCCCTCCTGCCGACCACGCCTGAGGAACGCAACGCCCTGATGGCCTACGTAAAATCACACAGCGGCGCAGGAGCAAAGATCAAACTGGTGGTGATGAACGGGATTGTGCTTCAAAAGATCGCCGCGGTTAAGGGCCTGTATCCCTGGGGGAAAAAATGGCCCCCGCCCGAAGGAGCCGGAAATTACGCCTTGCAAGGACAGAGCCTGAAGGCGGACATCTTTAAATACACCTCGCCCGCCGGCAGCTTTGCGGCAAACGCGTATGGCCTGCACGACATGGGCGGCAATGCATACGAATGGTGTGAGGACTGGCATGACCCGGCAAAAAAACAAGACCGCGTGTTACGCGGTGCGTCCTGGAATCTTTATGGCACCCTCGACCTGTTGTCTTCCTATCGTCACCGCGATTCCCCCGGCAATCGCATCATCAACAACGGTTTTCGGTGTGTGTTGACCGATGGAACAGAAGCGGCGACCGCTCTCCCTAAGCCTGATCCAACACCCCCCAAACCCTCCTTCCCCAAGCCTTTCGTCAACACGCTGGGCATGAAGTTCCTCCCGGTTCCGGGAACGGATGTTCAATTTTGTCTCTGGGAAACACGGGTGAAAGACTACACGGCGTATGCAGCGACCAATGCGGATGTGGATGAGGAATGGAAAGAATTTGGCTATGGATTCAAGCAGGCGAACACGCATCCGGTGGTGAACGTGAACTGGAATGAGGCGCAGGTATTCTGTGCGTGGCTGACCAAAAAGGAATCGGCAGCAGGCAAATTGAAGCCTGGGCAGAAGTACCGTTTGCCGACGGATGCGGAATGGAGTCTTGCGGTGGGATTGGGCAAGGAAACAGGCAGGACGCCCTGGGAGAAGAGGCATGGAATTAAAGGCGTGTACCCTTGGGGCAAAGCGTGGCCCCCGCCGAAAGGCGCTGAGAATTACAGGCAGAGCCTGAGTGTAGACAGATTTGAATACACTTCACCCGTGGGCAGCTTTGCGGCGAACAAGCATGGCCTGTATGACATGGGGGGCAACGTGTATGAATGGTGCGAGGACAAGTATCGCACTGAAAAGACACATCGTGTGTTGCGCGGAGCGTCCTGGGGCGGCGTCAACTCTGACTCCCTGTTATCCTCCTTCCGCTTCAAAGACAACCCCGTTTTCCGTTCCAGTCTCTACGGTTTTCGATGTGTTCTGACCAATGCTTCAGGCCGGTGAGGATGGCTCCTGCAAAAGCCCGAAGCCTTTCCCACAGCCGGCTTACTTGCCCCAGAAGGATATCTTCCCGCCATCAACTTTCTTGATGCGAACAATTAGACCTTTTGAGGACTGCTAGTACCCCGTATAGCAACACGGTGCCGTCTGCAGCCAAGTCGCCCCTGGAACAACCCCTGGCAGAACTCCCCGGTGTGGGGCGTGATCGCGCAGAACAGCTTGCCCGACTCAAGCTCACCACTATCGGCGACGTGCTCTGGCAGCGACCACGGCGTTATGAGGATCGCCGCAATTTTCAGTCAATTCAGGAACTCACCCTGGAGGAACCGCAACTCTGCCGCGGCACAGTCATCACGCGCGGCGTGAAGCGGTTTCGCGGTGGGCGACGCTCGGTTTTTGAGTGCGTGATTGAAGACGACACAGCCCGACTGCACCTACGATGGTGGAACATGCCCTACATGGAAAACTATTTCAACGTGGACGATGAAGTACTGGCTCATGGCAAGCCCACCTCACTCAAACCACGCACGATGGACCATCCGGAGACAGAAGTTTTCACCGACGAGGATGAGGCGCGCATTCACCTTGATCGTGTCGTGCCGATCTACCCGTTGACTGAAGGTCTGCCGCAGCGCTGGATGCGCCAGTTCGCGTGGCAACTGGTCGCGCAATACGCCGATCACATCAAGGAACCCACCCACGATGCGCCCGGCATGCCCAAAATCACGACGGCAATCGGGCAGCTGCATTTCCCGGATGAAATGGACGACGCAGAAACTGCGCGACGCCGACTGGCCTTTGATGAGTTTGTGGGCCTGCAAAACACCATCCGAAGCCGCAAAGCCAAACTGCAACAAAACACACAATCCCGCGACTGCACGGGCAATGACTCATTGATGGGCGATTTCGCAAGATCGCTGGGATTTGAAATGACTGGCGCACAGCAAAAAGTCATTGGAGAAATCAAGACTGACCTCGGAGGGCGACTGCCCATGCGGCGCCTGCTACAGGGCGATGTAGGCTCAGGCAAGACTGTGGTGGCGGCCTCAGCCATCCTGATGACTTTGGAAAGCGGCTTTAACACGCTCCTGATGGCACCCACCGAAATCCTGGCCGAACAACACGGACAAACTTTCCGCCAATGGCTTGAGCCGCTTGGCATTGCGGTTAAGCTACAAACCGGAAGCCGGCACGAAGCCAACAACGAACCCTCACTTTTCGAGAGCGACGATCAACCAACCCTTGTGGTGGGCACACACGCGCTTTTCCAGTCGGGATTTCAACTAAAGAACATTGGCCTCGTGGTAATCGACGAGCAGCATAAATTCGGCGTGGAACAACGTAATGAACTGCTCCGCAAGGGCGACTACCCCCACCTCCTGGTGATGACCGCCACCCCCATCCCCCGCACCCTTGGGCTGACGCTGTACGGCGACCTGGACATCTCGACGATCAACGAAATCACCGCCGGTCGCGGAAGCATTCGCACCCACGCGCGCACACCGGACCGCTGGCCCAAGATCATCGATTTCATCAACACCCAGCTCAACGAGACTCGACAGGCATACGTGGTCTATCCCCGCGTGGAGCATGCCGAGGACAACGTGAAGGCCGTCACTCGGGAGGCCGGCAAGTTGCAAAAGGCGTTTTCACCCCACGAAGTGGGCATCATGCATGGACGCATGAAAGGCGATGAAAAAGAGGCGGTGATGGCAAAGTTCCGTGAGGGTCAAATTCATGTGCTCCTTTCCACAACCGTTATCGAGGTTGGTGTCGATGTGCCCAATGCCAGCATCATGCTTGTGGAAAATGCCGAGCAATACGGCCTGGCACAACTGCACCAATTACGCGGACGTATCGGGCGCGGTGAACATGAATCACATTTTATCATGATCACCAGCAAGGATTCGCCGGAAATTCAGGAACGCCTCGAGGTGCTGGTGGAGACAAATGACGGCTTCAAGGTGGCTGAAGCTGACCTGCAATTGCGAGGCCCTGGCGAATTGCTTGGCCAAGAACAAAGTGGGCTACCGCCTTTTCGCTTCGGCGATTTACGGCGTGACCTCGACCTCATTCAACTGGCGCGCGACACCCTCTTGAACACCGCTTAACGTCATTTGGCTTTTCCCGGACGGCTTTTTCATGCTAGGGTGTATGCATGCCCGGATTTGACGAGGACCAACTCCTGCTGGAAGAGGAGACCGCGACCGAACCCAAGCCGGTCTATAGCCAGGATTACACCACCGCGATGTCGCATTTCTATCGTGGCGAAGTGGGGCGCATTATGGTCTGGCGTCAGCGTCTGGACACCACCACCACCTGGGCCATTACTTCCACGGGCACCATTTTTACCGTTGCCTTCTCCTTTAGTCACGTGCCGCACCTGATCTTTTTCTTCAATTTGGCCATCGTCCTGATGATGCTGTGGATCGAGGCCCGCCGATACCGATTTTATGACGCCTTTCGAGCACGGGTACGAATGCTGGAGGCGCATTTTATCACTCCGGTTTTGATGTAGGAAAAACCGAAACTTGAGGGAAACTGGCGAAAACTGGTGGCCGAAGACCTGTTGGTTCCGGCGTTCAAGATCAGTATTTTCGAGTCTATAGGCCGGCGGCTCAAGCGCAACTACGCTTTCATTATCACCATCATCCTGACGGCTTGGATGACAAAGATTCTTATTCATCCGCCTGAAGGAGGCACCATCAATTCACTGCGATCCTTTTACAATGCCCTCGCAGTCGGCGCGATTCCAAGCTTGTTTGTGGCCCTTGTGATGACGGGCACTTTCTTCGCCGTAGCCTCCATCACCTGGTACATCGCTCGCAATTCCACGGGTGAAATTACTGAGGTCGGCAAATCCAGCCGTTCCAACTGGCTCGGTTAAACATGGGACTTGCCGATAAACTTAATCCCGCCCTGCGGGATTTGCCGGTGTATCAACCAGGCCGACCGCTGGAGGAGGTTGCCCGCGAAATCGGATCATCCCCCGATCTGTTCATCAAGCTTGCCTCCAATGAAAATCCACTGGGGCCATCCCCAAAAGCGATCGCGGCGATGAAAAACGCCGCCTCCAAGATGAATCGTTATCCTGATGGAAACGTTTTTTACCTGCGAAAACAGCTTTCAGAGAAGCTCGGTTTACAGCCAAACAACCTTGTGTTCGGCAACGGCTCGAATGAAATCATTGAATTTATCGCCCATGCACTGCTCGGGTCTGGCGATGAAATTGTCGTCTCACAATATTGTTTTGCGATCTACCCTATCGTGGCAAAAATGATGGGGGCAAAAGTAATTGAGGTGCCTGCCAGGGATTTCGGACATGACCTGCCGGCCATGCTCAAAGCAGTGACGCCAGAGACCCGGATCGTGTTTGTTGCCAATCCAAACAACCCCACTGGCACCATCGCGACCCAAGAGGAGGTGAATCTGCTGATCTCCGGCTTGCCCGATGACGTACTGCTGGTAATGGATGAGGCCTACATTGAATACCAGGACAACGCCATTGATCTTCTTCCGCGTATCCGGCCCGGGGAATACCCAAACCTGCTCCTGATGCGCACATTCTCTAAAATTTACGGTCTTGCCGGACTGCGGGTGGGTTATGGCATTGGCCACCTCGACTTTATTGGGTCACTGGAAAAAGTGCGACAACCGTTCAACTTGAATGCCGTGGCGCAGGCCGCTGCCATGGCGGCTCTCCATGATGAGGCCCATCTCGACATGTCCCGCAATCAAAACCGAAAAGGGTCAAGTTATCTTAAAGACGCCCTCAATCGCGCCGGAATTCGATGCCTGCCAACAGCAGCTAATTTTATCCTGATTCAAACGGGCGATGGAGACTGGTTGACCGCGCAACTAAAACAGCTAGGCGTTATTGTGAGGCCGATGGGCGGCTACGGATTGCCCGAATGGATTCGGGTCACGATCGGCAACGACGAGGAAAATGAGCGTTTTCATGAGGCCATATGCCAGGTGCTCAATAATGCTGAAGATTAATTCGTTGCCATCCCGGCCCCTGGAATGATAACCCAGAAAAACAGACGTGAAGCCTACTGATTTAAGAGGGATCCTGCAGTACATCCCACGCTTTCGCGAGCAGACATTTGTCATCAGTGCCGACGGGGCGGTGGTGTCGGATGTCAACTTCACAAACCTGTTGCTCGATATTGCCGTCTTGCGCTCCCTGAACATCCGCGTGGTGCTGGTGCATGGTGCGGGCGAACAGATCGAACAACTGGCAAGGGAACGCAAGGTGACCCCAAGCAACCTGGACGGCACAGGCATTACGGATGATGCCACGCTGGAACTGGCCATGAATGCCGGCAACCGTCTAACCCACGAAATACTTGAAGGCCTTTCTGCCTGCGACCAGCGGGCCGCCAGTGCCAACGCCATCATCTCGCATTCCAAGGGAGTCATTGAGGGCGTGGACCAGCAGCATACCGGACGAATTGAGCGCGTGGATGTTTCAATGCTCAAGACACTCCTAACTGAAGGTATTATTCCGGTGATACCACCTTTGGGATTTGATGGCGAAGGAAACACGTTTCACTTGAACTCAGATGCCATCGCCTTGGCAGTCTCCGAGGCATTGGGAGCCATCAAGCTGATTTTCGTCGCCACGACTGATGGCCTCAATATCGACGGCAAGCTGGTTCGCCAGATGTTGTCCAGCGACGTTGAAAAGACGCTCATGGATAATTCGGGCATTGAAGCGAACCAGGCCTCCAAGGCCCACCATGCGGCAACAGCCTGCGCCAAAGGGGTGCCACGCGTGCACCTCATTAACGGCCGAGTCGCTGAGGGGTTGCTAGCCGAGGTCTTTTCCAATGAAGGCATCGGCACACTTATCTACGCAAATGAATACCGGCAAATCCGACCAGCCACCAAAAAGGATGCCCCGAATATCCTCAAGCTCACACGCGAGGCAATGGAAGGCGATGAACTAATAAGTCGGACTGGTGAAGTAATTGATCAGCACATCAACGAATATTTTATTTATGAAATCGACACCAACCCGGTTGCCTGTGTGGCACTTCGGGAATTCCCCAGCGAATCAACAACCGAACTCATGCACCTCTACGTGAGCCCCTCGCATGCTAATCAGGGGATCGGGCAAAAACTGATCAAGTTTGCTGTTGACCAAACAACTGAACGCAAACTAAAGCGGCTAATCACGCTTACGACCCAAGCCTTTACCTATTTCAAGTCCAAGGCGGGCTTCGATGAGGGCACCCCAAAAGACCTGCCACCGGCACGACACGAGGAATATGAAAGCAACGGTCGCAACTCAAGGATACTAATCAAGCACCTGACCCTTTAACTTTAACCCGTGGCACGGCCAAAAAATCTCCCTGAATTCGTACTCGTCGCGTTTACCTGCCTGTTAATTGGCTACGGAACCGGCGCAGTGATCTCAACGCGAAAGAATTCTTTGACTCTTGGGGAGACGGTTGCGGTTAGATGGAGTGATGGGATACACAATGATCCAGCCTATGGAGCACATGTCTACCTTGATCCCTACATGACAAACAACTTTCGTGGACATGCCGTGAGACTACGGATTTTCATCGGGCGCAAAGAGTATGAGCAAAAATTCACTGCCCCCCACCACCTTGGCCTCGCCAAAACTCAGGATGAAGCCGTTCGCCAGTGGGGAGGTCTCCGCTGGGCCCGCGAGGGGCTATATGTCGGGGCCAACAATCAAACGACTTTCATTCCCCTGGGTCAAATCACGCCACAATGGTGAATTCCGCCATCACGGCCTTTACTGAATCCTGCCGTCAACTGGATGTGCGCCCTACTCCCCTGGCAATGTTGGTCTCGGTGCCCAGCCAAGTTGCAATTTCATTGAATCTGATTGATGGCACCACCCATTACGAACCCAGCAAATCTTGTGTTATTTCCACCTCGCGCTTTGGCGTTGGACAGCAGAAAAATTCACACTGTACTCCCTTGGGGCTCCATCGCGTGGCTGAAAAATATGGAGACAACCTGCCACCGGGATCGGTTTTCAAAGGGAGAAAAGTCATTGGACAAATAACCGATGATAACCCGCACGCGGATATCGCCCACCGCATCCTGTGGTTGGACGGATTGGAGCCAGGCTTAAACCGCGGCAATGAGGTGGATTCGTATTCCCGATATATCTATATCCATGGCGTAGGAGATGAATCTACTCTGGGACAACCCGCATCCCAAGGCTGCATCCACATGTCCGCAGGTGACCTGTTGCCATTGCACGATCGACTTACCGTCAATTCGCTTGTGTGGATTGGGCAATTCCCGCTTCCTCAGAATGAGACAATCGATTAACCTGTCTCACCCATGGACTTGACCGATCAAATGAGTGAACTTGCCGGGCAGGCAAAACGTGCCTCACGACTTTTGACACGAATATCCACGGACGACAAAAATGCCTGCCTGCTCGAAATGGCCGAGGCGCTGGAAAACAATACCGCCCTCATCCAGAAAGCCAACGCCAAGGACATGGATACGGGGCGTGAAATGGGCCTTTCCCAGGCGATGCTGGATCGACTGCTGCTTAATGACGATCGGATTGCAGGCATGGCAACCGGATTGCGGGAGGTGGCCCAACTGCCTGACCCGGTGTGCCGGGTACTGGATGAGCGCAAGCGCCCCAACGGACTGATCCTGCGTAAGATCAGCACTCCAATTGGTGTAATCGTGATTATCTACGAATCGCGCCCAAACGTAACTGCGGATGCAGCGGGGCTTTGTTTCAAGTCAGGAAACGCCACGATCCTACGCGGTGGCAAAGAGGCACTCCATTCCAACCGGATGATTGCACAACTGATGGTTAAAGCCGGCTGTAATGCCTCTGGAGATTTCCCCGAACATTCCATTCAGGTGGTGCCGACCACAGATCGTGCGGCTATTTCAGAGCTCTTGGCACAAACCGAATCGGTAGACCTTTGCATCCCTCGTGGCGGCGAAGGCCTAATTCGAGCCGTAGCCGAATGCTCACGGGTGCCGGTCATTAAACACTACAAGGGCATATGTAGCGTATATATTGACCGTTCGGCAAACTCGGAGATGGCACTCCAGATTGCCGTAAATTCCAAGACCCACCGACCGGGCGTCTGCAACGCCATGGAGACGCTCTTGATCGATGAAGACATTGCCGCTTCGGTTTTGCCCCGCATGGATGAAGCCATGAAAAAATACGGTGTCGAACTTCGGGCCGACGAAAAGGCCCTAGAAATTCTTGGTGATGGATGCAAGGCAGCCGTGACGGAGGATTGGGACATGGAATATCTGGATCTGATTTGCGCCGTTCGCCTGGTTCAAGGGCTGGATGAGGCCATAGATCATATCAACAATCATGGCTCAGGCCACACCGACACTATTGTAACCGATGATGCCGCGGCAGCAGCACGTTTCCAAAATGAAGTTGATTCATCAACGGTCTTCTGGAATGCCTCTACCCGCTTTACCGATGGCGGCCAGTTTGGAATGGGTGCAGAAATTGGGATCAGTACGGATAAAATCGGGGCACGCGGCCCCATGGGACTTGCCGAATTGACCAGTTACAAATGGCTGGGCATGGGTAACGGACTGATTCGCGAATAACATGAACGCCTCCGCCCGGCGCGCGGCTTTCATCCGCGAACAACTCCCCAAAGAGGGCCTGTTTGCCGGGCATCAATGGCGCGTGGCGACTAAGCCCTTTGGGTTGCCAGGAAATCTAGTGAAAAAACTGGAGGGCTTGGGGCGGGTTCTGCTCAAGTTTTACCAATCAGCGGACCTCCTTTACCGGCAAAGCGTGTCTGGCAAACAACCCCAATGGGTTGCCGAGCACTTAGATTTGGGGAAGCCCGAGAATCTCATCGCACTGCAACGCGAAAACCGCCTCAAGACTGCTCTCCCGGCGGTAATTCGTCCCGACATCCTTCTCACTGAAGAGGGATGGATCATCACTGAACTTGACAGCGTCCCGGGTGGCATTGGGCTCACTGCTTGGCTGAGTCAAGCATACACGGATTGCGGAACGGAAGTCATCGGCGGTAACGCCGGAATGACCAACGGTTTCTCGGGGATTTTCGAAGGTTCAAATAATGTCCACATTATCGTTTCTGAAGAATCGGCAACCTACCGACCCGAGATGCACTGGCTGAGCACTGTTCTTGGCTCACGATTTTCGGTTCGCGACTCCAGTTTTACAGAATGGAATCCTGGCGATGCGATTTATCGATTCTTCGAACTATTTGATCTGACCAACGTGAACAACGCTCAAAAGATATTTGGCGGGGCCACATCCGGCGACCTGATTGTCTCCCCTCCCCCAAAGGCTTATCTGGAAGAAAAAATGCTTCTTTCACTGTTATGGAATCGCAACCTACGCGAATTCTGGAAGCGCGAACTGGGCAGTGCATTTTTTAACGAATTGATTAAACACACGCCCCAGTCGTGGGTAATTGACCCAACGCCCCTCCCCCCACATGCGGCAATCCCAGGACTCGAAATGACTGACTGGCGTCAACTAGGCGAAATGTCCCAACGCGAACGAAACCTGATCCTGAAAATCTCTGGTTTTTCCGAGCGCGCCTGGGGCGCAAGAGGACTGCACGTTGGCAGTGACTTGTCGCAGGCCGACTGGACCAAGGCCGTGAAATGTGCGCTGACAGAATTCAATCGTTCCCCATGGATTCTCCAGCGCTACCACAAGCCATGCCGCATGCAACAAGAATGGTTTGATTTCGAGTCAAACGAAACACGGACCATGGACGGGCGAGTTCGCCTTTGCCCGTATTATTTTGTATCTGGAGAGGGAGATTCAGCAAAAGCGCAACTCGGCGGAATACTGGCCACGGTCTGCCCGGCAAATAAAAAGGTAATCCACGGAATGCCCGAGGCAATCCTGTCCCCGTGCGCAGTGATTAACGACGATTAAAGGGCAGGTCGGTGGGCGGCTCAGCAGCCACAACGCCACGCGGAAACTCCCGGTGTGTGTTGATTTGAGTAGCCACAATCATTTCAGTCTGCACCACCTTGTCAAAAACCGGCGACTCCTTATACGGACTTATATCACCTCGTTTTCCAGGTGATCGCTGAGGAACCGGCGTCAGTTTCCCGCCGCCACCGCTGGGCGGTCTCGTCGGTGTAGTTGGCCGCCTGATATATCTGGATGAAGAAGATCTCCGAGAACTGTTGCCCGAACTCCCACGCGAAGAACCTCGCCCCCCAGCCATTGACTCAATTCTCCCATTGCCTTTTCCTCGTCGAAAGAACGCGTTGCTGCCTCCCCCTTGATGTCAAGTTTCACCTCGCCTTTCTCCGGATCGATGCTCAAAACCCTAACTCCATTAGCAGACTCAGATTCCGCCAGAGCGTGATTTAACGGCGTTGCTCCAGCACCGGGCACCCTGATTTCCAAAAGCACCTTCTTATTCCCCCGAAACGCCGTCATACCTGTAAGGCGAACCGTAGGCCTTGCCGGAGGAGCCGGCTTGTATTCTGGTTTTTTAATCTTTGGTTTATCACTTGGGCGCTCAAGGTTAAATGGGTTGCGGCGAATAAAATCTCCAAAATCGACCCCACCAAGTGGCTCTGGCATTGGCTCGGTGGCTTTAGGCTTCTGCGCAGTCTTGGGCACCCCTTCAGCAGCTGATCCCGGAGGCGAGGCTGGTTGTGAATCCTTCGGGGTCGGAACCGTGGGTGGCATGGCTGGAGCGGTTTTGTTCTGGTCGGTCGCCGGCTTGGTCCCATTGGATTCCTTGGAGGGCTCTTCGGCGGGGGATGCCTTAGGCGACTCTTGGGCGTTTAACTGGCCTATGCCTACCATGCATATACCCACCAAAAACCCTCGATATTTACCCCCTTTCATCACTTAGAATGTACGCAACCGACTAGACAAATGCCAGTCTTTTTTGTTACCAACTCTGTGGCAAACCAATCAATATGCCGCCTGCGCGCCTTTCACCGCCCGCTTCTTCATCCATGGCATCATGCTGCGTAAGCGAGCGCCCACTTTCTCGATCGAGTGCTTTTCACCCTGCTTAAGTAATTTCTGATAACGCTTGTAGCCACTTTCGTATTCCCTGACCCAGCCCTTGGCAAATTTGCCGCTTTGCACGTCTTTTAGCGCCGCCTTCATGCGTTTCTTAACGCTCTTATCAATGATCTTTGGGCCAACGCTGACATCACCCCATTTGGCCGTCTCCGACACCGAGAAACGCATCCCGCTGATGCCGGCCTCGTTCATCAAGTCCACAATCAGTTTCAATTCATGCAGACATTCAAAATACGCCATCTCCGGCTGATAGCCCGCCTCCACCAGAGTTTCGTAGCCGGCCTGCACCAAGGCGCTCGCGCCACCGCACAACACCGTTTGCTCGCCAAATAAATCCGTTTCGGTCTCCTCCTTGAAGGTTGTCTGGATGACACCCGCGCGTGTCCCGCCGATACCCTTCGCCCAAGCCAGCGCCACCTTCTTTGCCTTGCGACTTGGGTTTTGGTGAATAGCAATTAGCGAAGGGACACCCTTGCCCTCCACATATTGTCGGCGAACAATATGCCCGGGGCCCTTTGGCGCCACCATGATCACGTCCACGTCTTTCGGTGGAGCTACAGTGCCAAAGTGAATTGAAAACCCGTGTGAAAAGAGCAGTGCCTTGCCCTTTTCCAGATTGGGCTCAATATCCTTCTTGTAACAAGCCGCCTGCTTGGTGTCCGGCAGGGCCACCATGATTACATCAGCACGTCTCACGGCCTCGTCAGTATCGTAAACCTTGAAACCATGCTGCTTGGCCACCTTTCGAGACTTGCTCCCCCGGTAGAGGCCAATAATAACCTTGCATCCGCTTTCCTTTAGGTTAAGCGCATGCGCGTGGCCCTGACTGCCAAAGCCCAGGACCGCCAGTATTTTGCCTTTCAGGACCCGCAAGTCCGCGTCTTTGTCTGTATATACTTTTGCTGCC
>PVBE010844825.1_pt1 | contig 13065 bp, 9 predicted proteins | sample 1631181 | NCBI WGS metagenome assembly PVBE01 (sample SAMN08397723, study PRJNA350692) | Marine metagenome, whole genome shotgun sequencing project. | isolation source: water | place: Pacific Ocean | collected 2012-04
CTCTTTTAAACGGCTTTGATCAATGATATCGCTTAAAGATCTCCAGACAATGCTACAGATCCGTGCAGTGGAGACAAAGCTATTGGAACTTTTTTCACGGGGCAAAGTGCGTGGGACCACTCACACCTGTATTGGTCAGGAAGCTGTCGCTGTAGGTGTGGGCGCCGTGGGTGTGGATGACGACATTGTCCACTGAGTTGTTCCGGCAGAAGAGATGGATGATCTCGTCCAGATTAGTGCGCAGTGTCGGCTCACCTCCAGTAATGCTGAGGAACTTTATGTGGCCCCACTTCCGAGAGATCTCGCGCATCTCGTCCAGAGTGAGTTCCTCGGACACCTTGGCGTTGGCGATCTCCTGCCATTAGAAGCAGTGCGCGCATTTGAAGTCGCAGCGCCCGGTGACGTACAGCACCACGTGGCTTGGGTGCTTGTTAAACAGGAAACGAAATGCTCGAACGTAGCGCACAGGCGCCAAGTCGCCGAAGAATATCCAGACTCGCTTCAGCGTGGCTGCAGTGAGGCCGAGGAGGCCGCCCAAAGTCTGGCTAACCGTCCAGAGCATGTTAGGAAAAACACTCTTGACCAGGAATACCGCACCTTTTTCTTGGTATAGGAGGCTGTAGAACTCGGTGTTGAGAATGATATGGGCACAGAAAAATAGTGCGGGTACTCCCAGCAACGCTGGATTGATCAAGCCTAGTGGAGCGGTCAGGACGATGAGGAGGCTGAAGAGGCCAATGAGGGACTCCTTCAGAGTGGCGACGGTCGTTTCGAACTTGCCCGAATCCATGAGGATGGACGCCCAGACGTAGGCCCTTTGAAACACCACTTTGGTCCGGGGCCAAATTTTCTGGAAGTGGTGGTCCACGGTGAGTTCAGGGTCGGTGTGCAGTATGTAATGCTCGCGCAGGCGGACCCCCAAGTCGAACTCCTCTCCGCCGCCGGGGGGCTTAAAGCTCTCGTTAAATCCGCCAACGGAATCGAAGGCCGATTTTCTGATGGACAAGACGTGGGAGTATGTGAAAGAAGCCTCCTTGATGTGCCTCAAGAGGTAGTACCACCGCAGGGCCAGAAGTTGTGGGCCGAACCCCTCGTCGGTGTTGAGTGGGGTTTTGGAGGCTAGGCCCTGATAGACGGTCACTTGCGGATCCAGGTAAGCCCGGGCGACTTTCTCGACGGTGTCCGACTGTATGCGAACATCGGAATCCACGAAGAACAGAATGTCTCCCGACGCCATCTTGGCGCCGGTGTTTCTTGCCACTGCCTGACCGCCGTTCTTTTCAAGGCGGATATAGCGAAATCCAAAAGGGCTCACCACATCTTCAGACTGATCCGTAGATGCATCGTCAATTACGATGACCTCATGGGGCGTGTGGGAGGAAGAGGCTATGGCTGCAAGGCATTTCCGTAGGCTGGTGCGGTCGTTATAGGTCGGGATGATGACGGAAATTGTAGCTGCCTGGGTCGTCACGGTGGAGATGTTGGCGGATTTCAGAACCGGTTCGTAACCAGATTTTTTTTTGATTTGGACGGTCAACCTGTTTCTCTTTGCGTTGGTCATGGAGGTGGACGCATATTACAGTCGCAGGGTCGTTAAACTAAACCATCTCTAACATTTTTACAGAAACGTGAATAACAAATCTTATCTCATTACCGGAGGAGCGGGGCTCCTTGGCTCTGTAATTGCCCGGCGTTTGCTCGCCGAGGGGCATTCCGTCAGGATTCTGGACAATGAATGGCGCGGGGATGCGCGGCGGATTGCCGACATAAGTGACGACACGGAATTCATCCGTGCCGATATCAGGGATTCCGACGCCGTGGACAGGGCCGTAGTGGGTGTGGATGGGGTCTGTCATCTGGCCTATGTGAACGGCACAAAATTCTTCTATTCCCAGCCAGATCTTGTTCTAGACGTGGCCATCAAGGGCGCCATGAACATGATCGATTCGTGCATCAAACACGGGGTGAGGGAGTTGTTCCTTGCCTCCAGCTCGGAGGTCTATCAGTCTCCGCCGCATATTCCCACTGACGAGACGGCCCCGCTGGTGGTTCCCGACCCTCTGAACCCTCGTTATTCCTATGGGGGCGGCAAGATCATCAATGAATTGATGGCCTTGCACTGTGGCCGGGAGCATTTCGAGAAAGTCGTCATCTTCCGTCCCCATAACGTCTATGGGCCGGATATGGGCTGGGAACACGTGATTCCGCAATTTGTCATCAGAATGAAACGGCAGCTTGAGCAAACCGGCACCATTCCCTTCCCAATTCAGGGTGACGGCAGTGAAACCCGCGCTTTTAACTTTATCGACGATTTCGTTGAAGGATTCGCTGTCCTGTTGGATCAGGGCGAGCACAGAGGCATCTATCATATTGGCACGCCCGAAGAGACGGCTATCGCCGAGGTGGTGCGAGAAATTGCCGGCTATTTCGGCCGGGATGTGGAGATCATCCCCGGTGATCTTCGGGAAGGCAGCGTTACGAGGCGCTGCCCGGACATTTCCAAACTGGCTGTGCTTGGTTATTCTCCTCGCGTCTCCCTGCACGAGGGAATTGCTTTGACCGCCAAATGGTATGACGACCATGCCGGCGAGGCGCCCGAAGGCGCGGGGGAGAAAGCTTAGCATGTCGACATCGACCACACTTGCTGCGGGGACTGGCGGCGGCATTCCTGTGGAGCGATGCCAATCCTGCGCCCACGGGAAACTGGAGCCGATACTTTTTCTAGGCTATCTACCGCCGGTCAACCAGATGCGCGTTGTTGGCGAAACGCCTTGTGAACAGCCCTCCTATCCAGCGCAACTTCTCTATTGTCCCAACTGTGAGCTTCTGCAACTGGGTCTGTCGGTGGACCCCGCGATTCTGTTCCCCCCCGACTATCCCTATACCAGCGGCTCCACACGTATCCTGAAAGAGAACTTTGCCGGACTTTATGCTGAAGCCAAAGAATTTCTCGCCCTGAAAGCTGAAGATCTGGTAGTTGATATCGGTTCTAACGACGGGACACTCCTTTCAAATTTCCATGATGGCGGTCACAGGGTCCTCGGTATCGAACCCACCGATGTGGGACAAATCGCCCGCGAGCGGGAGATTGAAACCGTGACCACTTATTTCCGTCCCGAGGTGGCGGTAAGGTTGCGCAACGAACACGGCCCCGCGCGCCTTGTCACGGCGGCTAATGTGTTTGCCCACATGGAAGACATCCACGCCGTTCTTGATGGAATTGTTTCGCTTCTCGACGAGGATGGCGTCTTTATCTCGGAATCCCATTACGCCATAGGCCTGCTCGATACCCTGCAATACGACACCATCTATCACGAGCATCTGCGCTATTACTCTCTGACCAGTCTGAGAAACCTTCTGGAAGGACACGGCCTCGATGTGATTCATGCCCGGCATATACCTACCCATGGGGGCTCCATCCGGGTCTATGCCGCGAAAAAGGGACGCCGGGATATTCAGCCTTCGGTTCAGGAAATTCTTAGCAACGAACCCACTGGCGATGACATGCGTCGGAGGTTGGAGCTCTTCAGGAAAGAGGTGGTCCTGTCTAAAATGCGGCTTCATGCCATGCTGCGCGGTATCAAAGAAGAAGGCGGGCGAGTCTGCGGTATCAGCGCCCCTTCACGGGCGAGTACCCTTGTTCACTATGTGGGTCTCGACGACGGCATTCTCGATTACGTCCTTGAAATCCAAAGCTCCCTGAAAATAGGAAAATATCTGCCGGGAACCCTTATTCCCGTCATCGAGGAGTCCCGGCTGTTTGAGGACCAACCCGAATATGCCTTAATCCTGTCCTGGCACATTGCCGACGAACTGGCCCCTAAACTCCGTGAAAATGGGTATAAGGGAAAATTCATCATCCCTCTTCCCCAACCGCGTATCCTGTAACCAAATCATGACGAAGCAGAAAAACGCCAATAAAAAGGCTGGTCCTGACATCGATCTCGCCATCGTCGGCGGCGCCGGCCATGTGGGCTTGCCTCTGGCTCTTTCCTTCGTGGACAAGGGGCTAACCGTCCTGATTCAGGACATCAACAAAGAGGTTTTGGAAATTATCGCCGAGGGTCGTATGCCGTGGATCGACCAGGGGTGTGATGTTCTACTGGCAAGCGGCCTGGCAAGCGGCCGGCTGCATCTGGCGAGCGATCCGCAGGCCATTGACGGGGCTGGGAAAGTGATCGTTACCGTCGGCACGCCGGTGGATGAATTTCTCAATCCCGATCACAAGGCTTTTCGATCATGTATCGACGGGATTGCCCTTTATCTACAGAACAGCAATCTGATGATCCTGCGCTCCACTGTCTTTCCCGGCACCACTGACTGGCTTTATGGGTATCTGCAGGAACAGGGGATGGATCTTCCTGTGGCCTATTGTCCGGAAAGGGTTGTGCAAGGGCTCGCTCTTGAAGAACTCCGGTCGGTGCCGCAGATCATCAGCGGCACCACATCTCAGGCCGTGGAAGAGGCGGCAAGCCTCTTCACCATGCTGGCGCCGTCCGTTGTGTATACCATGCCGAAGGAAGCCGAATTCGCCAAGTTGTTCGCCAACGCGTACCGCTATATCCAGTTCGCAACGGCCAACCAGTTTTATATGATCGCTACCTCTGCGGGTCTGGACTATCACAATATTCACAAGGCCATCACACAGGACTATCCACGCGCCAGTGGTCTTCCACGGGCTGGATTTGCCGCGGGGCCCTGTCTTTTCAAGGACACGATGCAACTTGCGGCCTTCGCCAACAACCAGTTCAGCCTTGGTCATGATGCCATGCTCATCAACGAAGGGCTGGTCCTGTTCCTCATAGAACAGGTACAAAACCAATATAATCTTGGAGAACTCACGGTTGGTTTGCTGGGCATGGCCTTCAAGGCCGATATTGACGACACCCGGGCTTCTCTCAGCTATAAACTGAAAAACATGCTGACTGTCCGCGCCAGGAAAGTCCTGACCACCGACCCTTACGTCAAGGATGACCCTGGTCTTATTAATCTTGACCAGGTCATCGCCCAAAGCGATCTGTTGTTCCTGTGTGTCCCCCACAGCCAGTACAAGGACTTAATCGTAGGCGAAACACCCGTTATTGACGTGTGGGGCTTTCTCGCCGACCACGAAACTGACTGAAAATTCCCATGCCCGATAGCAAGCTGGACATCATCATCCCCGTCTATAACGAGGGAGAAAACATCTCTGCTGTCCTTGATGCGCTTGTCCGGGAAGTGCGAACACCCTTTCGGGTGTCGATTTGTTACGATTTCGAAGAGGACGATACCCTTGATGCTCTCAAGCGCTATCCCCGGGAAAAGATAGACATTGTCGAGGTAAAAAATCATGGGAACGGCGTGCACGATGCCGTTATGAGTGGATTTCAGGCTTCCGATGCTCCCGCCGTACTCGTCCTTCCTGCAGACGATGACTATAACGCCAGCCGTATAGACCATATGGTCTCGCTTCTTCTGGAGGGCTGCGACATTGTCTCAGCGAGCCGTTTTCTTCCCGAGGGGAAAATGGTGGGATGTCCCTGGCTAAAGTCCATCCTGGTGCGCACGGCATCCTTCGTGCTTTTTCATTTTGCAAGGCTTCCCTGCCACGATGCCACCAATGGCTTTCGTCTTTTTTCACGCCGGGTTGTGGATGTCATAGAGGTGGAATCGTCTGCCGGTTTCACCTACAGCATTGAATTGCTGGTCAAGAGTCACCGCATGGGCTGGCGTATCGAAGAGGTTCCATCCTGTTGGTATAAACGCAGACAAGACCAGGGGCAAAGCCGTTTCCGCGTATTACAGTGGTTACCCGATTATCTGCACTGGTTTTTCTACGTCTTTGCCACCACGTGGCTGTGCCGTGGGCCGGAAACGGTTCTGTTAAAAACGCAGGTCTGAAGCCGATAGAAAAATACCCGGGATTTCAGGCCGGGCCATTTCCCGGAACGAGGATGTCAATGCGGCATCCCGTTTCATGGGAGCGGAAGACGGCATCGAGAAGAATCTGCACCCGGAGCCCGTCTTCGAGACCGGGCCCGGGGGGCGGCCCGTCCGCCGCCAGTCCATCCAGGAAGCGGCTTGCCAAACGCCCCACCGCCACGATTCGGCCATCTCCTTCATAGTCGTCGATGGCGTCGGATACGGGGAGCCACTGCGCCCCGTCATCTGTCCGCTTTCTCACGGACAGCGTGAAATTCTTCACATAATCCGCCGATGGATTACCAAGCGTCATCTTCCCCTCGTCCCCATAGACGGTCAGATGGTGACCTTCCCCGCCGAAGCTGTAAGCGTTCGCCGTGATGGCCACCGTCATCCCGCTTTCCATGGTGAGCGCTATAAGGGCTCCGGTCTCGCCGGGGCGTGGATCATCGGGCGCCCTGAAAAGACTGGCCGACACCGATGTCACGTGGCCAAACAGCCATTCCAGATAATGAAAGCTGTGAGAAAGGAACATATTGACCAAGCCGCCTCCCTTGGTTGTATGGTTCTTCCAGCCCTCAAGGCCTAGGCGGTTGCCTTCGGTTTCCATATGCCAGACCAGGACAGCCTGTCGCAAGACTCCCAGTTGCTCTTCGTCGAGTATACGTTTGGTCTCCTGCCAGGCTGCTATCTCGGGAAAGATGAAATCCACCATGCCGACGGCTTTTGCATCGCGCGCAACGGCGACCAATTCCTGTGCCTCCTGCAAGGATGGGGCGAGCGGTTTTTCACAAAAAACAGCTTTGCCCTCATGCAGCGCCGCCACGGCCACCTGGGGCTGCATTGCTGGCGGCAAGGCGATGGCGACGGCATCCACATCCGCAGAATTTACAAGTTCGCGCCAATCTCCGAAATGCCTGGTAATGCCGAGAGATTCGGCCGTCGTAGCGGTTTTTTTTTCGCTGCTTCCCGCTATGGCCTCGATTCGGCAACGGTCATCCAGCCGGAAGGCCGGGGCAATGACCCGTGCCCCGAAACCCGCGCCTACAATCCCAATTTTAAGCGGTTCAGAAACGGGCATGTTTCAGATCCTTCCATTTTTTGGCTATCCCCAGAAGACCGCCGAAGGCAAGCATGAGGATCAGCGGATGAACGGCGGGTTCGTATCGTGAATAGGCCCCATCACAAGTCGGATGCAGCCATACGATATTAATGATTTGTTTGTGTTGTTAAATAATGATTCCTGTTTGTTCCCCGCCTTAACTTTATTCATCCCCATACTACATCTGCGGCCTTTCCATCCACGTCCCTGGAGACACGCCAAACATGCCCATTTGGCCATGTAAACTGTCCAGGGATATGGTATTAATCACCATCCACATTCTTTTCGAAATTTAGTTGCCAGCATCCGAAGTATGATTGCCTTCTCTAAAGTACGCCGGATTGTTCCGGCCCTTTCCCGTCTCCTTCTTATCTCTGGCCTCGCTGCCGTCCTCACTACTGTTGCTGCACCTTATCTTGGGTTCGGCGTGGGAGAAGACTTCCTTTTTTACCGCTTGGCCGAATGGTCGCGGTCGGACCTGTTCCGGACGGGTATTTTTCTGTCTCTCCTCGGCTTGGTTTTGGTTTTGTCGGACCTGATGCGGCTGACAAACACCTGGTCATGGACGGAAGACAGGTGCGGGCAGATTCGGGCATATTTTGCTTTTCCGCCTGCAGAACCCCTCTTCACATTTTCCCACCGCCATCAGAAAATTATTCTTGGAGCTGCGGTCCTGTTCCAGGGCTTTTTTCTGCTGATCATTCCCCTGGGGTTCGAATGTGATGCGGCCATGTATCTCAACTTTTCTCGTTATCTTTTCGGGGGCGAGGGTGGCAGCTTCAACTATTACCGTGCGCCGGGTTTTCCAATCTTTCTGGGATTGTCAGGCCAACTTTTGTTCGGTTCATTCGTCCCCACCGTGGCCGCCCACGCCGTCATGGGCATCCTATCTCCGCTGATCTTCTACCGCACCCTGGCCCCGGTCAGCCGCACAGCCGCCTTTATCGCCGCCTGCGTATTTATCATCTCCACCACACCTTTTTTTGCCGCAAAGATTATGCTGGTGGAACAACTTTTCGCCTTTTTGGTTATCACCTGTCTCTATGGATTTTCGCGTTATTATTTCTCGCGTGACGTGCGTTTCCTTCATCTTTCCCTGTTCTGTATCTTTGCCGCTACCTTTACACGATGGGAAGCCAGCCCGCTCCTGTTCATGAGCCTTATCGTGCTTTTCTTCATCGCACGTGGACGTAAGCGTCACTTGCGCCACTTCGTCCTGGCCGTAAGCCTCATCGCGATCCTGGCAGGGGGATGGTCGGCGATGCGCAGCTATACCCTGGCCGGCAACATGTCCCTGCTGGGCAGTTTCCATAACTGGGCGGGGCGGCAGTCCTTCTGGATGATCTATTGGGGGGACAGATATAAGTTAGAGGTATGGGAAGCTGCATTGGGCTGGGACCAGGCTGAGAACAACACCTTGGCAAGGAGAGTCTTCGGAACCAAGGATATTGGTTCGCCTCCGGAACTTTTTTTCTCTGACCGCCGCGCTTTCGTCAGGCCGGAGAATGGCCCTCACACCCAAGAATTAAGAGATTTGATTTGGGATATTTTTTCAGAAAACCCGGAAAGCTATCGTGCGTTGGAACCGCTGATGAACCAGGCGCACCCACACCCTGATCCTTCCTTTCAGGGATTTTATCAGGAATATTTTGGAAAACTTGACGGAAACCCTCAGGCTTTCGTCGATAATTATTTCATAGCGCCCAATGGATTCTATACGGACTACGTTCCGGAGGAATTACGCAAGCGTCTTGGTCTTGCTGGAATGAACAAACTGCTTGGTTCTGTTGTTATTGAGACGATTTCAGCCTATCCCACGCTCGCCGCCCTTTTGGCCGTCCAATCGGTCTCCAATATTTCTTCTCTTTTCGGCATAAATCTAAAAATCCTTGCAAAAACAACCCCTTCCCAACAACTTGGGGCCGGGCTACCTGTTCTTGCCTTCTGGGGAAAAAATTACTCCTCTTATGTCCCCTATAATATGGCCGGCTGCGCCAACGCGCACTTGCCCCCTGGGATGCAGCAGGAACTCATCCACGACCACAAAACGACGGTTGAACTCAACAGGCTCCTTTTTCCTGTCGCAAATTTTCTTAGAAACAGCGTGCGTAATATCTTTGGCCCCATGGCGCTTGCATTGCTGTGTTTCCTGCCATGGGGACCACAACGAAAATTTTCACTTTTCATGTTTGCGATGGTGATTGTCTACCTTATTTTCGGGTGTTCCCTTGGTTATCATGTGTACGCAAGATACGAACTGGCCGTACAGCCGCTCATTCTCATGCTCGCTGCTCTTGGGGCTATGGGATTGATGAATGTCATCAGAAAACTCCCTAAAATTGAGAGTTCCCGCCAAACTAATTAACTACTATCAAGCCCATTAGTCGGAACCCAGGTCAAAACCATCGAGAGGCATAGCATTTTTCCCATGTCAGGTTTTAGCGACCTTTCCCATCCCATCGCATCATTTTTTGCCTTCCCGCCCAAGCGGACAATGCTACTGCAATCAATGCCAGACGTTCATTGTCAGAGGCGTTGGCGGACGGCTGATACCAAGTCCCTGAGACCGGCAACGCCGGCCGCAGCGACCATCACCAGCAATGGCTGGACGATCACCTCATAGCGGGTATAGGCGCTGATGCCTGCCATGCCAGACGTGACTAGATAGGCCAACCCGATAAAGCTGATACACAGACCGAAGCGCCATTCCTTTGCAAACGGCACGAAGAAGACCGATAGCAAGATCAAAGGGCCGAGAACGTTACGAACCATGTTCCTTATGAAATTCACAACTGTGAAATACTTCTGGTGGAAGGGCCGCGTCAATTCGTGGTCGATCTTGATCTCTTCCTGCATGGAGGTCGGAAGCGAAGACTTCGCGCAGTTGCCAATATTGTAGGGTACATTCGAGTGCCCATTGATATCCCAGAAAGACGCCACGGCACCGAATGCGCGAGGCAGATCGATATGACCGCTGCCACGGCTCAGCGGCGCGACCTCTAAGAACGGCGGCACCACGTATTGCGTGCCGATCAAATGAGCGGCTTGCACATTCTTGACGTCACTGCGTGGGACGGCGTCGGACCCGGTCACCGCAACCGCGACGGTTGGCAGGTCGATACCGAGCAACGAGAGGATGTTATCAAATCCGGCAAATAACAGCAGCCAGAATTGCCGTGTATGCACCAGAGTCTCAAGCACCGCCCGCTTGTAGAGGTCCTCGGCTTTCAGAATCCCGATTCGTTCGATGATGCGCTCGGAGACGAAGTCGGTGTAGACACCGTTCGGGTGGCGGAAAACATTATCAGCAAAGGCTTCAGGCCGGCCCTCCAAGCGCCCGAAATATTCCTCGTAAAGATCGGCACCCTTGTCCACGTGCTCTATGTGTTCGAGGAGCGGCTTCATCGCCCAGAGTTTTTCCGGGGTGTCACGGGCGACCTCAAACATGTGCTGCCAAATCTCGCGGTTCGCCGGACCGTTCTCCTTCTCGATATAGTTTGGAGACAGATAGAATAAATCGCGCCACACTATCGGTGAATTACCGCCGATGTCACGCCAGCCGAGTGCGACGTCCCAGGCTTTGTGGTAGGGCATGTGACCCCAATAGGTCATCCAGAACGCGTGGCGCCCGCCGAAATTGTTGACTGTGCCGAACAAGCTTGCGTTGCCCATCCACGCATAGCTGCGGACTAGGGAGAACCCCGATACGCAAATGGCGATGGCCATCACGGCAACGCCAAGATGCCGCGAATGACGGTTCCTTTGCAGCGCTAATATCAGCAAAATCGACAGGAGCGCCACAACCAGGGTGGACGCCTCCCAGCGGGTAAAGAAAGTCAGAACGCCGAAAACAGCCGTCAAATACAGGAATCTGACATGCATGGAATAGTAATATTTCGACAGACAATAGAGTGCAGACAGCATGAGTAGCCCGTAAATCTGCTCTGGCATCATGATCTTCGTCGCATAAAACGGCGCGGTTGACAGCATATAGACGACGGACGCCAGAAGGGCGAGCCAACGCCCGAATGGAACCACAATCCGGTAAAGCAGGACCGGCAAGACGATGCCGATGGCGAAGTGCGCTGCTAATGTTACATAAAAGGTCTCGGCAATGGGCTGTCCGGTCAGCGCAACGAAGGCGGCGAAAAGCGGGGCCCGATAGTAAGTGTAATGCCCACCAGCTAAGCCGAGTAGCTCCTTTGAGAACGCGAAATACGCAGCAGCATCGCACTCAAAGGCCAACGGGATAATGAAAAAAATTAATGCCTGCCCGGCCGCGGCAAGACATAAGATTACCAATTGGTCACGTTTGGCGTAGGTTATTGATTGTGCTTGGGAAAGTTCGGTGACAGCTAAAAAGGCCGCCGCGCGCTGCCGCCACGTATCCAAAAAGCGGGTACAAATTCCCACCACCAGACGCATGCGCCACCAACAAATGCCAACCACGGCTGCTACGGAAAATAATACTATGCCGATCCAAAGCGTATAGGTACGGGACAATCCGAAAGTTCTATAGAGAATAAAATTCTCGTTCTCTCCAAGCCCGAGATACGGCCCGACCAACGCAATCGCAGCCAACCCGGATGCACCGAAGAGGATCGTCAGGAAGCCTAGTCGAACACAATGAAAATATATACGCACGTTTCGTTCCCCACCGATTCGATGACCAGCTCACCGTCGCACTAAGGAGTATTCAGATACCAGGGTATGAGGGTCAAATTTTAGCAAAAATTGTCTTTTGCCGACCGCTCATTGACCGATCAGCGTAGCGCAATCTTGAAGACTTGGCGCACCGCTTTGACTTTGGCCATAATTATCTTGGGATTCCTTGTGTCGCGGAGAAGTGTTTTGACAATCTGATCTGGCCTCATATAAACGGCCCGCAGGTAGCGGCCCATGAAAGCGATACGTTCTTCAAGGGAATAGTATTGTGGGGCCCCGGCAAGTAGCGTGGTGATATCATTTTCGCCCGAAAGGATAATGTCGCGCCAAAAATCCGCGCCGTCATGTTCGTCTGACCATTCTCGATAAATTTCGGTCCCAGGACCGTGATATGCTGGCAAGCCAATGATATGATCAAGTTTCAAACTGGACACGTAGTCTAGGGACCGTTCCAATGAATCCCGGCTTTGACACTTGAGCCCGTAAATCATGTAGCCCGCGACTTCGATCCCCTGCCTCTTGGTTTCCTCGACCATGGCACGCGTTTGATCGGGGGAACCGCGTTCACGCCGGTTCATATTCGCGAGCACAGCAGCATCGCTCGACTCGATGCCGTACTGCACTCGATAGCATCCCGCCGCTTTCAATTGCGCCAGTTGTTCCGCGTCCATCAAGTCGACACGTCCACGGACGGCAAAATGAATTTTGAGACCACGGCGGACAAGTTCCTCGCAAAAATTTATGAGCCGCTTCTTGTTAATGTTGAAGGTCGGATCCCAGAAATCGAATTCGCGGACGCCTAACTCGTAATGTAACCACTCCATCTCATCGACGGCCCGTTTCGGTGACATCGCGACATATTTCCATACACTCTCGACACAATAGCTGCATGAAAAGGGGCAACTCCGCGCGGAAAGAAATCCGACGTAGTTCTTATAGCGCGCGCCGGGTGTGACATACTTTTCAATAGGCAGAAGGTGGTAGGGTAAAAAGGGAAACGCGTCATAGTCGCTCAATTGCTCAGACGGACCGGTGTTCGTCACACCACCATCTTCGTTGCGAAATGCAATTCCGCTTACGCCCGAAAGAGGTTGCTCATCGCGCCATGCCGCCAGCAACGGTCCGAGGGCGAAGTCCGCCTGACCAGGGACAACGGCATCAATCGCCTGACACGCCAGTAGGAGTTCCTCGGGATATTCCCTGGCGAGTTCCCCACCGACGACCACCTTGCATCCAATTTCACGTTTGACTGCTTCGATCCATTTTTTCGAATTCAAGTTGAAGTCCGCCGAACATACGGTAAATCCGACGACATCGGGTGACGTCTTCCGCAACTCTTCGAGCGTTTCCTCGATCCCCCAGGCATTGACCGCAGCGTCGATAATCTTGACGTTGCA
>PVBE011073610.1_pt1 | contig 13065 bp, 14 predicted proteins | sample 1631181 | NCBI WGS metagenome assembly PVBE01 (sample SAMN08397723, study PRJNA350692) | Marine metagenome, whole genome shotgun sequencing project. | isolation source: water | place: Pacific Ocean | collected 2012-04
ACACAGAGGGACACCTACGCTTCTTGCCTCTCTCTCTCTCTCTCCCTGACATCTACGCCCCCTTCATCGGCGCCCGCTTCTCGACGACGCGCAGGGCGATTGGTTCGAGGCGGCCACCTCCCTTGAGCCGGGCCCTCGAGCACTTGATCACTTTTTGCGTAAATGTCCGCCACTCGAGCGATGGGGTTGCTGCTAAAAAGAAACCCGCCGGGCGCCATCTTTTCTAGAGCTCTGTGACATCGCGTCCTTTCCCCGCAGTCGGCCAACGTTTCCTCTTCTGTGGACGGGGTCGGCACCCGAGCAGCGACGACGTCGTCGTTCCCCGTTGTCACGCGGACCCGCGAACTGCGCGCTGCCCCTCGAGTCGAAGCGCGGCCTATCGGGTGGGTGGGAAGAGGTGGGCGCATCGGGACGCCCAAGGTCCGCGGCGTGGGTACAGCAGCACCATTCGGCCGTCCGGGAAGAGCAGAGGATGGTCGTCGCATTGAGAGTGAACAGAGAGAAACGAATCGTCAGTCGGCACAAAAACTAAGCCTGCGGGCCGAAGAGGGTGGGCATAGGAAGGTCCGAGGAAGGAGACAGAAACACGCAGTAGCGTGGTTGGCTCGAACGAGGGCAGGGCCTCGCTCAAGATGTGTCGGCGCGCATCCTGTCTGGTCATGTGTCCCCTTCTGCTCTCTGCACTCTGAGCCTCTATCTGGGCTGATCTTCCCAGCTGACCGATTGCGTTTCTTGCGCAAGTACGAATTCGCTATTCTGTTTGTCACCTCCATTGTCCAAGATATAGGCGATAGAAGAGACCAGCTTCTACCCTAGTTCGTCGCGCCGCCACGCCATGACAACCTCGGGCGCAAACGCCAGGCGCCAGACGAGGCTGCGCAAGGTGTCAGATCAGCAGATGCTACCCACCGAAACCAACACAAAAACATCCTTTCGGTGCCGCTCATCCCACCAGGGCCTTTGCACCAAGGTGTCGCCGGGGAAGGACGCCGACGAGGTCAAATGCCGGCAAATACACAAATCTGCAGTGCCCCAGAGCGAGCTGCGCGGCCGCAAACAGGTCGAGTGCCACGATGCGCCGGCGTCGCCTCAGCGAGCAGCACAGACTACCACTCGTGGAGCTTCGGCGGCGAAGCGAGGCGAGGAGGAGGAGGCGTCGCGCGAGGCGAATGTGGAGACAACAGCGCGAGAATCAGAAGAGGACCACTCCGCAGCTGCGTTGCGGTCGTCTCTGCGGGATTGTCAGGGACGCCTCGGCTCTGCAATCGCGCTCGTCCATCAGCTGAGAGCAGAGAGTGAAGCGCAGAAAAGGCTGAGCGACGCATCGCAGAGAATGCTCCAGAAACGCCTCTCGGCTGTGCTGGCGATCCGTTCGGGCGGTGGACGCGCCACCATACAATCGGCTTGCGTGTCTGTCCTGGATGCGCTCGACCTGCTTGAGGGTCATCTCCCGGGACCCACGGGCGCAAAAATCAAGAGCGACTTCAGGAGACTCTGTCTACTCACTCTGCACCCTGACAAGACAACTCGCCCCGACCAGCGCGACATCGAGTGCTTTCGGGCACTGCAGGAGGAGTGGAGAAGACGCGACACGTAACAGATGTGGGCGGGCCTCGTCGCTCTAGCAGGTGAGCCGCTGCACGCGGTGTGGCGCACAGCCTCTCGTTGGAGAGCGGCGTGCGCGAGGAGACCAGAGTAGGAGGGCGAAGTCTACGCCGTGTACATCTATGTAACCATACGCTTTCGAAATTGGTCCACAAAAAAATCCAAAAAGTAGAGAGGAGCGTCTCGTGCCAATCGTTTCCTTCGTCGCCCCGACCTCGCTCTTCGTCGTAGTGATTTTGCTGTCTTCGCCATCGTCCCCACCTCGCTCTTCGTCGTCGTAGGCAAGCAAGATGGCGCCGTCGCCCGTTGCCAAGTTCGAGCTCGACGCCCAGAGAGCCAGATACGAGGCACTCCTGAGCCGCCATGTGGCTTGGGCACGGGTTGAAGTAGGAGCACCCCGCGAGCTAAACGCTGCGGTTGCCAGGGTGCAGCGAGCGGAGCGCAGGAGGCGGCACCGAGCCAGAGACAGGGAGCGCTCCCAGTGCACCTGCCCTATCACTCTGGACACTGTGGCCAACCTCGACAATCCCGTTGTCATGTCCGACGGACACGTCTACGAGCGGGAAGCGATGAGTTTGTGGTTGGCTCGCAGCTCGCGATCCCCGGTGACTCGGGAGACCCTCACGCTCTGGGGCGTTCCGCTGGCCAAAGCACGCGCAGCTGTGGCTCGGGCCGGCTAGCGCTGCCCGGACTTCCTCTTCTCCGTCCCGTGGACCCTACCGCTCGAAAAGAGAGAGTCTGATGGGACGTCGACTTCGCGTCGTCACGAGAGAGCGCACGGACACTCATGAGGAAACGATCGCGTGCCGCACAGGAGTACTGGCTCAACAAGCTCTCCCATGTACTCGAGCCATGGCGTCATCCTTGCCGCAGTGCTTGCTACTCGCAAAGATGCGCCTGAAGCAGAAGGAAGCGCACGAGGTGCTGCCTTGCCGGCTGCCCTCGACGCTGAAGCGAAAGGGTGCTATTCAGGCGGACCTCGCGGTCGCCCTGCGCAAGGTCCAGCTGGAGCCACGCACCGCAAAACACCAAAAACTGGAGACGCACCAGCTCGTGCGAGGCAGCTCGGCCACCCGCGCGCAGCTTCGCTCGCTCGGGTCCAGTGCCCTCTTCGATGTAGCCGCCTTCGAGGAAGGATCGTCAGCCTCTCGGCGGCTTCAACTCTGTCCCCGCTGCCTGCGCTGGAATGCGTGTCAAGCGCCCTGTGGCGCGACAGGCTACGCCGCGCCGACATCGTGCCATGGAGGGGAGCCACTCACTGCCTCGCTCTGGCTCTCGGCCGGGACACTCGAGTTGCGCGTAGACCTGGCGCCGCAGCTGCTCGGCATCCTGCGCCGATGTCCTTGGCCAGGCGTGCAATGGAGCGGAGTGGCGGGCCTTGTGGATCTGCGGAGCGAAGCGGCGCGACTGGGCTGGACTGCGGGACTACGTCGACTCGAAGGTGACGAGGAGGAGAGTCGTCCCGAGACGCTCGACGGAAACGAGCTGATCGCCTGGTCGAGACAACGGGAGAGGCCCGCCGAGTGGCGCTCGGAGCATCGCAGTCTCGTGGCCTGTGGTGAATGGCTCGACGCCGGTGTCGAGACCGTCGTGGAAGCTCGCTCAAGTTTGAGTGGCGGCGCAGTCTTCGAGTTGGACGCAGGAATGAGGGCACGGCTCCTGCGCGGTCTCGTCCTGACCGAGGAGGGGAAGGACACAGATGGCCCTACGATCGCGCTTGCGTCCACCGAGGAGGCAAAAACACTAAACTCCTGGCCACGTACTCTTGCGGTAACGTGCGCATTGGAGTTAGGCGGTCTCATCGAGGAATCCCTCCGGGACGTCACACTCCTTGTTGTGCCTCACGCCCTGGCGTCATCGCCGCGGTCGCCTCTTTTGCCCGGCGGGGCACTGCACGGCTTCAAGTGGCGGCGTGTCATCCTCGTGAACGAATCGGCGACGGGGACCTACGCGAAGCTCCTCGCCGGCCTCGAGGCCGAGAGCCGCTGGCTACTTGCGGCGTGCTGGCGAGACGGCGACGCGGAAGGTGTTGCTGCTTTCCTTCGGGCCCCCCTTCTCCGCCACGAGGAGGAGAGATCCTTCGCACGCAGGTACATCTGTTTCGGTGCCTCGATCCGTTTGGTGCGCTATCGCAGAGAGCTAGTGAAGGTGGCACTCTGCGGATTGGAACGCGCCTGCTACGAAGCGGCCTACATACAAACACAACTGCATTCGGAATGCAAGGTTGCCTGGGCTCGATGCAAGCGCCTCTGCTCCCATTGGGCGCCCGAACCAGGGCACGCCTCAGTCCAGGATGCGTACGCCGCTGCGCTGCAGGCACTCGAGCGCGAGGCGGCGCGTCACAGGCTGACTTTGAGCGCCGATGCCGAAACCCTGGGGCCGGCGAGCTCTTCGCGCGTGAAAGACAGGATGCAACAGCTGGAGGAGCAACGTCGCTTCGTAGAGCACTGCGCCGCAAAAGCCAGCGAAACCGACGTCTGCGCCATCTGTCAACAGGAGCTGACTCCCTCTGAAGAACGACTTCTCCTGCCCTGCGCCCACGTGTTTCACGCCGAGTGCCTGATTCGTTACCAGGCCTCCATGCCTTCAGGGCGCTGTAGCATCTGCAGACGAGAAACACGCCCCCGCATGGGCTCCCGCGTCGTTGCGCGACCTCTTTGGATCCACGCGGAGACAACATCCGAATCTAGCAAGATGCGCGCGGCTGCGCAGATCATCTCTGCGCACTGCGCGCGGCAGGACACCTCATGCCTGCTGGTCCCGGCTACCTGGGAAGCACGCCATCTCCGTCGAGCCCTAACTGCCCGCGGGCTCGCCGACGGAGAGAGCAAGACCCGCCTGAGAATCGGCGAGATCGACGCGTTGCTGGAAAAATCGATACAGGACGTTAGCAGCGTCCTCTTCCTTTCTCCTACGTCCACATTGGACGAGGAGCAAGAGATCGTACAGCGTCTGAGCTCGCCGGGGCAGGTGGAGGTACGCGTATTTGTGCTCTATTGCCACGATACATTGGAAGAGCAGACGCTTCGCACCAGGGGTTGTATCCAAGACAATGCGTCTCGCTGAAAAAGAGAGGAAGGGTAGTGAGTGCGTGTGTGTCTCTGTGTTCTGCACACATTACCTAGGCGACTCTTTCTCAGATTCAGAAAACGCGAGAGAAAGAGAGACATGTGTCACGCAGCGACTAGGGCTCGTCTTTGCGCAAGTTTCGCGGCTCGAGCAGCAAGAGAGATCCGCCCACAACTCGAAGCTGGACATGACAGATCAGCAATCTCTCACCAACAGCGGCGATTCTGAGAACATGGTAGACGCTGCCACCTACGCGTTTTGGCAGACGCGTGAGCAGCTGCGGGAGTGTGAGGCCAAGTGTTCGGCCCTACGTCGCGAGTGCTTGGCTCTACGGTGCGAGCAACGCGCGGTGCGCTGCGCAGAGAAGGACGCAGAAGCGCGCGAGGAGCTCCTCCATGGCGCAGTCAGAGCCAGGAATTGCGCCCTGGGCCTGCTTCAAGAGAGCGAGGACAGCGACACCCAAAAAAAACTTGAAAGAGGGAGGGTGGAGGGGAGAGGCCCTGGCTCGTGCCTCCTCGCGCACTCGCAGCACGCATACCACATGTTACACAAATCGACAGGACGACAAGGAAGAGCTGATTCATTTCCGCGAATTTTGTAGACCGGGCGTGGCCGACTACATCCTCGAGGGCTTGGCACGCAGCACCGTCGGCGCCTGGGCCAGACCGGAAGACGAGAGCCGCCGCGAGGACATGGGCGGCGTTTTGCGCCTTCGTGCCTGGCTGTTGCTTCTGGCGGAACGGGGGGACATGGCTGCATGCGGCTTGGTGAAGGAGGAAGAGCACCTCGGCGCGCATCAGGACCTGTGGATATACCAGGCGGTGCCTCCCGCGGAGGAGGTCCTCGTGGGGCCGCAAGAGGAGCAAAATCCGATTCCCCCAAAATCGCCCTGGGTGGAGAGAGGGCAGGCGCCAATGGTGACTGTAACAACCTGGGGGCCGTGCCAAGAGCAGGCACCCATGGTGGAGGCTCCCGTCTGCGCGGTCGGCGAGGAGGCGCCGTGGCGAGCGTTCAAGAGACGCAAGAAGCGCCAGGAGCAAGGGACGGCAGCGGAAAACGAAGAGGCACACTATAAAATTCTGGCCGACAAAGACCGCGAGACTGTCGAGACGCTACGGCTGCTGCTGGCGAATTGAGAGACAGAAACACACACACAGAGAACAGAGCGTTTGCTGCAGAGTCACGAAAAAAAGTCCATACACACCCCTACCACCCAAACACTATGGGTGGTGCCGACGCACTCCTGCTAGGAAAGTGGCTGCTGATATGGCCAGTGGCGAACCCCTCCTGATGTGTCCACCGGGAAGCTGCCTTATGCCTTCCAACATTCCCGCCGGGACCCTGGGGTCCCTCTCTAGCTTCTTCGTATGTCGGGACGAAAGCTCTGGAACGAGCCAGGGCGCTTCCGCGTGGCTCCCGGCATCTGGGGAGATAGCCCTGAGTGCCTTCCTGAACGCGGGCTTCCACACACAGCCGTGTTCCACACACCTCGCCGAGTGCGACGTGTGTTCGTGGATAGTGCCTAACGGGCTTCCGACACGCTTACTTGCAGACCGGTGCCGCGCTTGCGCAATGGGCTGATCCCATTTCACCTATTCGATGGGCAAGAAACCTCAAAGCAAAGAAAAGATAGCGATGGCCATGAGCTCCCAGACATCCGCGGAGACATGGGGCCAAGTTATGGAAGAGTGGCCAGAGGATGCTCTGCCTGAGGAAGTCGTTGAGGAGGAAGAGGAGTGGGAAAACGATGAACTGGAGGAGGACGACGACGGGCACGGCGAAGAGGACGACGTCGTGGAGCTCGGCAGGCACAGACGCCACTGTAAGGGTGGCGGCAAGGGGCCAGCGAGCCATCAGTCTTTCGACCCATACAATCCCTGCTGCAAGGGGGGCGGCAAGGGGCGCGGCAAGTGGCCAGGGCCAGGCATCGTCCAGCCTTTCGACCCATACAACGCATGCTGCAATGCGCCCTGCCCTCCCGGCGCCTTCTGCAACAGTTGCGAGTGCAACAGGCCAACGGAGTTCTACGTGCAGAAGTGGACATGTGTGTGGCAGAAGACGCCGCTGCACTGCTGCAAAGGCAAGGGCAAATCGGACGAAGAGTGTGCGTGGACTAAAGCCTGGAGGTGCAACTTCAACCCTGTCTGTCGCGAAGACTTGCTCAGAGTGTTCCGCCCATGCGCGCCCCCTCCTCGGTGCCCCATGCCGTGCGGAGGAGAGAGTGAATGCTTTGTCCCTCAGGACACATACTTCGCCAAGGTGTTCGAGATCGGCTACGAGGAGTGCGACAAGAAGACCAAGTACCCACCCGGTGACTGCTTCCCGTACAGGTACGGAAGGACACCATGTGGAGAGTGCCTCCAGGTAGGCGGCTGCGCCTGCTGTGGCCTCTTCCAGACTTGTTCGGAACGCTGGGTGCGCATTCGCTGCAGGGCGGAGATACCCCCTCTCCATCCGTACGAGCTACCATTGCCATTCTACGAGCGTCCCCACTGCGAGCCCAAGCGCAGGCTCCACTGTCAGTGCGTCACGTGTGCCCCTGCGGTTGCCCGGAGCCCCGATCTGCGTGGACTTGGCACCCCCGTTGTATAAAGCGCGCCCCGGCGGGCGCAGCGCACCGGCAAGTCCCTAGAAAAGGAGCGAGACCCACGGCAGCGCCCCGGGCACCGGCGGCCCTATGGCTACTCTCAAGCGAAAACGTGAGGAGGAGCCGCTAGAAAGATTTGGGGAGTGCACGGCGGCCTGGCGGGCAGCGCTGGCCGCGGCGCGCCAGTGGCTGGTGGTCACCTGTGGCCGGGGAGACCTGACGGTCCACGACGAAGAGGGCCACCTCTGGGCACTCTTCCGATCCCAGACGCGTGGGTACCTCTACTATAGCCGAGCCGGCAACGCACCAATCGCCGTCAAGAGCGGCCTGACGCTCCGGCCTCGGGGGCCCGGGCCCGAGTCCAAGGATCTTCCCGCCCTCCTCATTGTCAGACCGCCGCGCAAGGGTCCGGCCCCGCGCCCCGTGCATCTGGTTTCTGGCCCCGCCGTCGCTCAAGGCGCCTTCGCGCAGATATGCCTCGCCACGGATGGGCAGCAGACGTTGGCGGTAAAGCGCGCGTTGCGCCCCCGTCGGTCCTGCACCGAGAGCGTTCATCGAGATGAGCACTTCCTTCGCCTGTTGCGCGGGAATCGCCACGTCGTCCGCCTCTTGGGCTCCTATCTCGACGAGCAGCACCGGCCATGCCTGCTGCTCCCGGCCGCCGCGGGCGATCTAGGACGCCTGCCTCCGGCCACGCTCGTGGCCTTTTGGGACCTGGTGGACCAGCTCGCCCAGGGTCTAGCGCACGTGCACTCGCGCGGGGTGGTCCACCTCGACGTCAAGCCGGGCAACGTGCTGGTCTTCGAGGGCGACCTCCACTGCCTCGCCGATTTCGGGAGCGCCACGCGATCGGGCCACGCGCTCGACGACGAGAAGCTCTACGAGTGCACTCGGCCCTACCGGCCGCCTGAGATCGTCTTTGGCGCGGAGACAGCGGCCTGGCCGAGCCAGGACCTCTGGTCCCTCGGCGTCCTGTTGTGGCAGTCGTGTCCCGAGGACTCGGCATGTCCGCTCTTGGGCGCGCAGAACGGCGTAGAACAGGCGGCCCTGGTGCTCGCCCTCGCAGGCGTCTCCCCCGGTGTTTTGCGCAGCTGGCGTTTCTCGCCGCAGCAGGCGGACGCCTGCTGCGGCGCAGGGTACGGACTCGATCCCTTCTGCTCTTTCCCGCACACATCCGCGACTTCGAGGCTGCGCAAGGCACTACTGCGCCCACGTCCCGCGGAGCGGTCGCTCGCGTCGCTCCTCTCACTGAGCCACGGTCCCTGTGGGGCGTATGCTCCAGAGGAGCAGACAGAGTGCACCTAGGGCCACCACCCCGTTGATTATGTTGAGCGAAGCGGCCGTGGTAGAGCTGTCACAATACTGAGTGTACGCCTGGCTGTTCAAGTAGCACTGCATGAGCAGATAGACGCACACCAGCAGCGCGAGCAATGTCCCTGTTGTCGTCATCGCAGCCATAACGACGAGGGGGGGATGCTCTTTCCTGCAGTGCGTGAAAATCAGAGTCCGAAGGCCGACCCGCGCGTCACCGCCCGTAGCGGCAGAGCAGCACGCTAGCCAGGTCCGGCGTGTCGCCCGGTGTCCGGCCGGACACGTGCAGCCGCGAGAGACAGTGCCGCAGGGCGGCCGCGTCGCTGCGCCCCTCTGGAAGACAATGGAGCCCGTCGAAGCTGCACTGCAGGGGGCAGCAGGGCAGGTAGCCGCTGGCGCGGGTCGGGCAGCAGAGCGCGCCATCTCCAATGAGGCCAAGCTGGGTCGAACTGCACGAGAGCACACGATTGCACGCGGCTGGCAACGAGTGGTCAGTCATCGCTGTTTGATTCTACGGCGGCCCCAGTTTTGTATTTGGCGCATGTAGCAGCACGCAAGGCTTTATGTGCGCAGGCGGCGCCTTTGGCAGTGTTTTTGTGTTTTCGTCCTAGAGGCCCATTGTGAGCACTGCCAAAGGCGCCGCCTGCGGCGGCTTGAGTCGCGTGCTGTTAGCGACAGCACGGTTTGAACGTTCCAAGCGAGCCGCGGTAAAAGATTTGGGGGTGTTTTGGTGTTTTGGGGGTGCGGCGTTGAAGAAACAGCGAAGCGTGTTGCGGACGCTCGACGGGAGCAACGTAGCTAAACCTCCGTGGCTTCCCACCTCCATCTCTTTTAGGGGCTCCCCTCGGGGAGCGGGTGAGTTTACAACGCCAGCGCAGAGGTGCTCAAAGCTGCGTGAGACTATTCAGGCGGGAGTGCGTACTTCTTCGGTGCGTATTTTTCTGTAGTCCCCTCCAGTTTTCAGAGGTGCGGTGTTTTCCACCGCACCTCTGCAATTCCAGGCCGCATGCCAAACGTGCCACACACATCTGCTCGAGGACTTGCACTGTCGGGCGGGGACGCCACGCTACCCCCCGTGAGGGAGGGCCGCGTGTCAGCGGACATCAGCAGCGTCGATTCCGACAGATTGTGTCAGACCGGAGTTCTCCGCCTGGTGGACACCAACGGCGACGGAATGCCAGATGTCATCTTGGACCCTCCGAGCGGTTGCTTTGCCCCCGTCGACACGAATCGCGACGGCCACTTCGACTCACTTGCGTACGACACCACAGGGGACGACCTGATCGACGAGGTTCTAGCATTGCCCGAGGGTTGGGAATGTCTGCCCGATGCGCAAGGTGAGCCTTTGCTGTTCCACGCTACCTTTGGTGCCTTTCGAATTCACTGTGATTCGAGGCTACGGAGGGCAGAGCGAGATGCTGAATTTCTTGACGTCAACAAATCCCTACTGATATCGTCTCTTCCCCGAAACGCAGGCAGCCAGAAGCTGAGGCTCGTCTTCAGCGCGTTCGGCTCTTTGGCCTCGATCAAAATCATACATGACGATTATGGATCGAAATGCTTTGGCTTCGTCAATTTTATGGAGGCTGCGGCAGCCAAAGAAGCCTTCCACCAGTGCGCGCGCGGTCGTATCATTCTGCAAGATTTGAGGGGCAAAAAGTGGCACGTCAAAGCGTCTTGGGCGAGGGTGGACGAGGGTCGACCTCGCGGTGCGGGACATAGAAAACCAGCTGCCCCGTCCTGCCTCGAGGCTCCGACGCACGCGCGGGTGCCCTGGCGGCCGCGCCGCCCGGCTTTGCGCTCGAGACCTGAGCCACTGAGGCAGATGTGATGCGCCAGACGCGGACCTGTGGATTAGGGACTTCCCTCTTTTTTTGCAGGCTGTTGCGCAATTGCACAGGGCATCGCCCGGGTTCAGAGCGTGTGGCGTGTAGGAGGACAACACGTGTCACTCTGCTCTCTGCACTCTCTGATCTCCCCAGCGGACCGAAGGCCAGCGCTGCTCTGAATGCACGGTGCGTTTTTGGTTGTTGCGTTGGATCGGGCGCACCGTATAAACACGCGGCGGCTCTGACGAGAGAGCGAGAGCGGCGCGCACTCAGAGTTGTAGAGTCTAGAGTACCGCAAGAGAGGGAGGCTGCGCGTTCGAAGACGTTTCCTCAGTTCCTCAGGTTCAAGAAAGGAGCATGCAGGCCGAGGGCACGCGCATGCTCGAGCCGTCCATGGCGGAAGCGAGTGGACCTAGCGGTCCCCTTTGCAAGAAGCGTCGCGCCTATCATGTCCGGAACCTGTGCACATGTTTCCAAAAGCCTCTGTGGATTGAAAGATCCGACCTCTTCGATTTCACAGCGGCTGCGTTAGCGATGGCTGTGTGTCGAGGTTGGCAGTCGTTCATGCGGCCGCTCGCAATGCTGCGTGCTCCTCTGTGCGAGCTGAACGGAGCTAAGGAGACGTCCATTTCGCGACTAGAAGCTGCTCTTGTGCTTTCGCCAGGCACTATCGACGTGAGAGTGATTCTTTCTGCCGTACCCCAGCGTACGAGATCCCGTTACCAAATGCGCCCCTATACCAGCTACGACGCCCTAGGGGCTCTCTTGGCTGCGCTCAAGTCAACAGGTGGACTGCATGGACTAGCCAGCCGCATCGCGGCAAAGCAAGACCGACGAGCGCGTCAGGAGACGCAGCAAGCCGTGAAAAAGGAATGCTTTGCTGTTCTGGAGCACGCAGTGAGCGCAGCGCTGGGCGTCTTGGGCTTGAAGCTGCGCTCGGACTCGGCGCTCTGTGCTGAGTTTCTCGCCAGTGGCGCGTCTGGACCAGGGTTAACATCTCTCTTGCGAAAGATGGCCTTCTCCAAATTCCTTCACGAACACACGGATAACGCCTACTCCCGTGCCGTCGAGGACGAAGTCGAACAGCTGGCTGAACGGAAGGGCTTCTTCCCAGGTATCTACGCGGAAGCGGCGGCTTACGCTCGCTCTCGTTTCCAGGCTCCAGCGGTACTCCCGTGGCTAACCTGCACCACCGAGCAAGCACTTTCGCTGGCGACGCGCGCAGCTGTGCTCACGATGCAAGAGGCAGCTGGGGGAGAGGGGGACACGCCGAAAGGGAAACTTCTGCGTCTGTTGACACGCCGTGTCGCCGAGACCGCTTCGCTCTTGTTTGCTTCCCGCGAGGCGTCTCTCTATAAAGCGTTGAGTTCTCTCGTATCGTCCGACCAACATAGAGCTCCGAGGGAATGTCTATGCCGCTTCTGGGCGGACGACTACCTGAGGACACGCATTTCTCGCACGAAGAAAGATAGCATTTTACCCAAAATTCTGAGACTCAATGGCGAGTGCATCGCTGACGTCTATCGCGCAACGATGAGCGTGGGCCTCTGCGGCGCCGAAGCGAGATTTGAATTATTTGAATACTCCTCCCCTCTAGCGATGTGGCTGGAAAGCCAGACAGAAGAGCTAGCAATCCGACGCATCTGCGAGTATGCAGGGCTGCAACGTATCGCCGCCCTCCCGAGTGCACATGGAGAATTTGAGCGAAGAGTGGGGATACACATCGTAACTATTGCGGCCCATCCCCACACTGCGGCCCATCCCCACACTGCGAAGAAGAGAAAGAGCAAGAAGCGCCCCCATCGACGTGAGTCGCGACGTCCGGCAGGCGGCAAATGCATGCGGGGCACTACCAGGTCATCTGAGACGTAGAAACGCTTCTTGGGCCGACCTACGAACAACGAAGATACGGTAGCAAAGAATGAAGCGATACAGAAAGAGGCGGTCGTAGCTGTCCCGGGGTCGCCAATAGCGTCGCTTGCGACAAATTGGCTGGGCTGCTTGCCTGAACGGGAACTTGTGCAAAGGCACATGCAAACCTGAGGGAAGGCCAGTTTAATTGGTACGCTCTCAGATTTTTGCCTTGTGAAACATGCAGCCATCACTCTTGCAACGTCTGTTGTCTTGGACCATGTAGCGGACGAGAGAATGAAAACAGAATTATGCCAAGCCTATTGTTAGAGCAATTTATTCTATCGCACCTTCCATTGCGGTAGCGCACCTTGGATTGGGCGCATATTCCACCCGCCATCAATGTTTGACTCAATCTGCTACAGGGAAGAGACGGTCCGAGGACGGAAGACCAAAACACGTAGTAGCATGTTTGGCTCGGAAGAGGGATGACGGACGATGGATCTCTGCCCAAGAGAAAGCTTGTTGTTTCGTTTTCGATAACATTTTGCGCAGCAACTCAGACATGGCGGCTGCGCCGCCGCACGGAGGCGGCGCTGCAGGAGGTGCGCGAGTGGCTCGACGAGAAGAAGGCGGGCGGCGGGGAGGAGGGCGAGGCCTTCGCCTACACCTTTGAAGGTGTGCTGTACACCTTTGAAGGTGTGCTGGGGCCTCGCGACAAGTGCGAAGGCAAAGAGCAAGGACCAGGTTTTTGGGGGTGCCCTCTGCACCCGCGACAGAAACTGCGAGCGAGCGCACAAGCTGCACGCGGCG
>PVBE011768990.1_pt1 | contig 13065 bp, 7 predicted proteins | sample 1631181 | NCBI WGS metagenome assembly PVBE01 (sample SAMN08397723, study PRJNA350692) | Marine metagenome, whole genome shotgun sequencing project. | isolation source: water | place: Pacific Ocean | collected 2012-04
ATGGGAATGATCGTATTAGCTACGGCAGTGCTTCCAAGGCTTGGTGTAGGGGGGTTAGCTCTAATGAGTAAAGAGGCTACAGGTCACAAGTCAGACATGTTCAGGGCAAGCGCGACCAGAACAGCGAAAACATTATGGACAGTTTATTTCGCTTTTACGGTGACGATAGCGATTGCCTTGTGGATTACGCCTGGGCCAACGTTATTTGATGCAATAACTCACGCATTGTCAACTGCATCAACAGGTGGTTTTTCGACGTATAACTCTTCAGTGGGGTATTTTGACTCTGTAGCGGTTGAAATAATTATTATTCTGGCGATGCTCTTTAGCGCTATAAGTTACACCTTGCATTACAGGGCCTTGGCTCAAAGGGAAAGATATGCTTGGTTTCGCTCATCAGAAACTAGAGTTTTCTTGGGCTTTACGTTCACTGCCACTCTGCTAGTAACGCTCATAAATACCTCAGATGACCTTGGATCGTTCACTACTGTTCTTCGTGATTCAGTTTTCAATGTTGTCTCCCTCGCGACATCAACAGGTTTCAGCAATGCGCGGCCAGAGGGAATAGGCGATTTTGTTCTATGGGGTGCTGCTTCGCAGATTCTAATCCTCTTTCTAATGACAGTCGGAGGAACAACAGGTTCGACTGCAGGCGGAATGAAAGTCCTGCGGCTACAAATTGGATTAAAAGCTCTTAAAAGAGAATTGAGATTATTCGAACATCGAAAAGGTATCTTTCCGATCACAATGGGGCGTGAACCCGTATCCGACAGAATTATCTCTTCTGCCTTAGCGTTCGTGGCTCTATTTATCTCTTTCGTCATTCTCGGCACAATAGCTATCGCAGCATTGGGTAATGACCTTATAACATCTGCCAGCGGAGTTATCTCAGCGATGAGTAATATGGGGCCCGCACTCGGAGACGCAGGGCCTACAAGTAACTACTTGTCCTTCAGTCGGCCCGCACGATCAATCCTCGCATTTTTGATGATCCTAGGGAGGCTAGAAATTTACGCGGTGCTATTGATGTTAGTCGCGCCAGCCAATCGAATTCTTATACGAAAGTAATCAACGATCAGTAAAAAATGATTGGCAAAACACTTTTAGATACTCCTGATCCTTTACCCCGCAAATTTCCCGTACAGAATGCATAGACAATTGAGGTACACCAATGTCAATGGTTCTCACTCCAAGATTCGCTGCCGTAGTCGGTCCGATTGTCGATCCGCAGCTTAGGTCACTTCTATTCGAAAAGACTTGATGAGGTATATCGCTATTCTCACATGTCTTCTTAGCTAGAGCTTCTCCAACAGCGTCAGTTGCGTATCGCTGGTTAGCATTTCGCTTAATTACAATTCCCTCATTCAATCTTACAAAATGATTTAAATCATGTCGCTCAGGGTAGTTCGGGTGAGTGGCGTGGGCGCCATCAACTGAGGCGCACAAAGAATTCTCTAATGCAGTTGCACGAGATTCCGGAGATAAGTCAGACATGATCCTGTTAATCGCACCAGATAGGAAATTTCCAGATGCCCCAGCCGATGAGACACTCCCCACTTCCTCATGGTCGAATAAGCAAACTAGAGGAGTTGCTTCTAAATCTGATATCTCTATATCGCACAATGTGGATATAGCTGCATAGCATGAGACCAAATTGTCGACCCTGCCTGATGCGAGCCATTCTCCTTGAGCTCCTAGTATTTCTGATGGCTGTACATCATGCAGCATTAGATCCCAGGAAATAATTTCGTCCGGATCGGATGATAATTGACTAGCAAGCCACTCGTTGAAAGTCGGAGCAGTTGGAGTTGAGTCAGCCCAAATGGGGACCAGTTGGGTTTGCGCGTTCAATTTCAACCCCTTCTCGTTTATGTCCCTATCCAGATGAATAGCTAACTGCGGAACTCTGCATATTGGCGCACTGGAAGAAAAGAGAACTTCTTCGAATGGATCATTCGCAACAACGACTCTTCCGGAGATGCCTAAGTCTCGATCTAACCAGGAGTTTAATAAGGGGCTCCCATATGTCTCTAACGAGAGCTGTTCGAATGCACCACTTGACTGTTTTTGGAATGGCTTCAACCGCAGATTTGGGCTGTCAGTATGCGCGCCTACAATTCTGAAGCCGTTCTCAGATGGTAAGTCATCTTTCTCTATCCAGGCGATGATACTCCCATCACGAATAAAGAAATTGTGGCTTGTTCTACTAACCCAACTATCGTGATCTGATACTTCGGAGAAGCCATTCTGCAAAAGAAGCGCTTTTGCATTGCTTACGGCATGGAAAGGTGACGTAGATGCATCAAGAAACATTCTGAGGCCGCTGAGTTTCTGATCTGAGACAAACTCCATGACAATTATTCTGCCTCAACGTCGTTACTTTTCCATGCAGGAAAAAAAATCTTTGGGGAATAGTAGGTAAAAAGGTAGAATGTGGTGCTGGGCCTCTTCGCCTGCACAGCTGATCGAGAATGAAGGAAGTCTTCATGACCATGAATCCAGATCTACCTCAAGCTCAAGGGTTGTACGACCCATCATTTGAGCATGATTCATGCGGGGTCAACTTTATAGCGAATCTGAAAGGCAACAAGAGTCATGAAATCGTCGCCTCGGCTATTGGCGCACTGTGCCAACTTCAACATAGGGGCGCCTTAGGATCAGAAGAGAATACGGGCGATGGTGCAGGAATTTTGATTCAAGTACCTGACAAATTCTTAAGAGAAATGGTCGACTTTGAACTTCCTCCACAAGGTGAATTTGCCACCGGAATAGCGTTTATGCCACAGAATTCTTCAGAGTACGAACAAGCGGTATCTTCTATAGAAAGTATCGCTTCAGATTTAGGATTTTCTGTATTGGGTTGGAGAGAGGTTCCAATTGACAGTTCAAATCTTGGCTCTGGAGCTTTGGGAACGATGCCAAATTTTTCTCAAATATTCCTCGCATACCAGATTGATGATACGAGGTATTTGGCTGGGATAGATCTGGATCGTAAAGCTTACAGATTGCGAAAGAGATGTGAACATGAAATCAATTTCGAAAGAGCGGACGTTGCTGGAGAAGGCATGGGTGGAATGTCAAAGAGACATTCAGGCGTCTATTTTCCGAGTCTTTCATCCCGAACCTTCGTATATAAGGGGATGTTAACGACCCCGCAACTAGGAGAATTCTTTCTCGACTTAACTGATGAACGTGTGGAAAGCGCCCTTGCTCTTGTTCACTCAAGATTCTCAACTAATACATTTCCATCTTGGCCTCTTGCTCATCCGTATAGATTTATTGCACACAATGGCGAGATAAACACAGTGCAAGGAAATAGAAATTGGATGAGAGCTCGTGAAGCGGCCCTTGACTCCAAAGTCCTAGACGGCGACATGGAGGAACTATTTCCAATATGCACTCCTGGGGCCTCAGACACGGCTGCGTTTGACGAATGCCTAGAGCTTCTCGTTTTGGGTGGTTACTCATTACCTGAAGCAGTTCTTATGATGATTCCTGAACCATGGGAGAACCATGAAAGCATGGAAGATTCACTCAAATCGTTTTATCGATACCATGCGACAAGAATTGAACCTTGGGATGGTCCTGCGTCAATAATTTTCACTGATGGAGTAGTGGTTGGGGCGGTTCTAGATCGCAACGGCCTCCGACCCTCTCGATATTGGTTGACTGAAGATGACTTAGTAATTATGGCCTCTGAAGTTGGAGTTCTCGATATACCAAGCTCGAAGATAGTTGAGAAAGGAAGACTGCAGCCCGGAAAAATGTTCTTCATTGACACTGAACAGGGAAGAATTGTGAGGGATGGTGAAATCAAAGAGATGCTTTCCACTGCTCATCCTTTCGGAGAATGGCTAAGCGATAATGAAATTGCTTTAGCCGATCTGCCAGATAGGCAGGTGGCTCGGCTGGAAAACAGTCCCCTGATAACCCGTCAAAAACTATTCGGTTACTCTAATGAAGAGCTGAAGCTCTTAATGACGCCCATGTATCTCAATGGGAAGGAGGCAATAGGGTCGATGGGTACAGATACGCCTCTCGCCGTTCTTTCTAATCGACCTCGTTTGCTCTATGACTACTTCAAACAACTTTTCGCCCAAGTAACCAATCCTCCGCTAGATGCAATTCGAGAAGAGATTGTGACCTCCACTAATGGCTGGTTGGGTCCTGAATTGAATCTATTGGAAAGTGAACCAGAGTCCTGCAAACGAATTTTTCTAGAACACCCAGTTATAACAAATCGCGAACTTCTCCGTTTGCTGGATATTGACGGAGAGCTGAGTGGGCAGTCAGGACATAGCGAGTTTCAAGCAGAAGTAATCCAGTGCTTATATCCAGTAGATGAAGGAGGAAGCGGCCTCAGGGCTGCGATAGAGAATACGCGTGCTCTCGTTTCGAAAGCTATTGAATCTGGAAAGAACCTTATTGTTCTCTCTGACCGAGGCTCCAGTGCAAGCCACGCACCCATCCCTGCACTTCTAGCAACTGCTGCCGTCCATCATCATCTAATAAGAGAAAAAACTCGTTCAAAGGTCAGCCTCATCATCGAAACAGGAGAAATGCGTGAAGTTCATCACCTGTGTCTTCTCCTCGGATACGGGGCGAACGCAGTAAACCCATATCTCGCCTTTGAAACGATCGCAGACCTAATTGAAAAAAGAAGCAGTGATGAAAGTTCAACAATTACTGTCGAAGATGCGTTTAAAAACTATGTAAAAGCATTCGACAAAGGCGTGCTAAAAGTAATGTCCAAAATGGGCATATCCACAGTAAGAAGTTACATCGGGTCACAAATTTTCGAAGCTATAGGTTTGGGGAAGCCGTTAGTGATTGATGCATTCCCAGGCACAATGAGCCGGCTAGGTGGCGTTGGATATGCCCAAATAGCTGAGGAAGTTAAATTTCGACATCAGATTGCATTCCCACCGATGCCAACCCACCGTTCTCACCGTCAGTTAGTAGCAGGAGGGGAGTATCAATGGAGAAGAGAGGGGGAGTACCACTTATTCAATCCTGAAACTATCTTCAAATTACAGCACGCAACCCGACAAGGCAGATTCGATATCTTCAAAGAATACACTGACCGAGTAAATGAACAAAGCACGAATTTAGCTACATTACGTGGCCTGTTTAAGTTCAATTATGAATCACGCCCCTCAATTCCTTTAAATGAAGTTGAACCAATTGAAGAGATAATGAAGACATTCTCCACCGGTGCTATGTCATACGGTTCAATTTCTGCTGAAGCACATGAAACTTTAGCAATTGCTATGAATCGGATTGGAGCTAAATCTAACACAGGAGAAGGTGGCGAACATCCGAGCAGATATGAACCGGATGAGAACGGGGATCTTCGGAGATCGGCAATCAAACAGGCCGCGTCTGGCAGGTTTGGGGTTACAAGCGAGTACCTAGTAAATGCTGACGATATCCAGATAAAAATGGCACAAGGGGCTAAACCGGGTGAAGGCGGCCAGCTGCCCGGACACAAAGTGTGGCCTTGGATAGCTGAAGTTAGACACTCCACCCCCGGAGTAGATCTAATTTCACCACCACCTCATCATGACATCTATTCAATTGAGGATTTAGCGCAACTAATCCACGATCTCAAAAATGCCAATCCTGATGCACGGATACACGTCAAACTAGTCTCCGAGCTTGGAGTAGGAACGGTAGCCGCAGGTGTTTCCAAGGCTCACGCTGACGTAGTTTTGATCTCTGGACACGATGGGGGAACAGGGGCGTCACCGCTAACATCAATAAAACACGCTGGAACTCCTTGGGAGCTAGGACTTGCTGAAACACAACAGACATTACTTCTGAACAATTTGAGAGACAGAGTCGTTGTTCAGTGCGATGGTCAATTGAAGACAGGAAGAGATGTTGTAATTGCGGCGCTGCTTGGTGCTGAGGAGTTTGGTTTCGCAACAGCTCCGCTGGTCGTAATGGGGTGCATAATGATGAGAGTTTGCCATCTTGATACTTGTCCAGTTGGTATAGCGACTCAGAATCCAGAACTGCGAGAAAAGTTTGAAGGTCAAGCTGATCATGTAGTGAACTTTATGGAATTTATAGCTCAAGAGGTAAGAGAACTGCTATCTGAACTCGGTTTCCGAACACTGAAAGAAGCAGTCGGGCAAGTTGATGCTTTGGACGTCTCTGATGGAGTGGACCATTGGAAGGCAGCAGGGCTCGACCTCTCTCCCATCCTTTATCAGCCACCTCTGGCATCAGACGCCGTGCGATACTGCCGTGAGCAGCAAGACCATGGCTTAGAACATGCACTCGACCAAACACTAATCCAGCTCGCTGAAGGTTCGCTGAAACATGGCGATCGAGTACACATAGAAATGCCGATTCGTAATGTAAATCGAACTGTGGGGACTCTGCTCGGGCATCACCTGACAAAACGCTGGGGAGGTGAAGGATTGCCGGATGACACAATCCAAGTTGACTTTACAGGCTCAGCAGGGAACAGCTTCGCAGCGTTTGTTCCAGCTGGAATAACTCTTCGCCTCCATGGAGACGCCAATGACTACCTTGGTAAAGGGCTGAGTGGGGGCAGAATTATCGTTTCACCTCCAGAAGACTCACCGTTCAGGTCTGAAGAAAATGTCATCGCTGGAAACGTCATTCTCTATGGGGCAACAAGTGGTGAGGTATATCTTAATGGCCTAGTTGGTGAGCGATTTTGTGTCCGTAATTCCGGAGCTCTCGCTGTAGTAGAGGGTATAGGCGACCATGGATGTGAATACATGACTGGAGGTCGTGTGGTGATTCTCGGTCCTACCGGAAGGAACTTCGCAGCAGGAATGTCAGGCGGAATAGCGTATGTCCTAGATATCGATGGAAGTTTTCCCAGCCGAGTTAATCGAGAATTAGTAGATTTAGAGGAACTAGATGAAAGTGATATCGGATGGCTTCGTGAAACCATAGCCAAGCACCAAGGAGAAACTAGTTCGGAATTAGCAAAGCGTTTACTAGATACATGGCCAAAGACAATGGATCAATTTGTGAAAGTTGTCCCACGAGACTACAAGCGAGTGCTCGAAGCTATTGCGGAAGCAGAAGCTAAGGGCACAGACATTGTCAAAGCGGTAATGCCTAGCACCGGAGGATCTTGATGGGTGACCCTAAAGGATTTATGAAGCATGAGCGGGTCGTTCCGGACTCCCGACCTGTCCCTGTTCGACTTCGTGACTGGCGTGAAGTCTACGAACCATTCGATACAGACATTCTCAAATCTCAAGCCTCGCGTTGTATGGATTGCGGTATACCTTTTTGCAATAACGGTTGTCCGCTGGGTAACTTAATTCCGGACTGGAATGATTTGGTCTACAAGAACGAATGGAAACGGGCTATAGAAGCTCTTCATGCCACAAATAATTTTCCCGAATTCACTGGCCGACTATGTCCGGCCCCATGTGAAGCTGCTTGTGTACTGGGCATTAACGAAGATCCTGTGACTATAAAACAGGTCGAAGTTGAAATTATTGAACGTGCATGGAACGAGGGATGGGTTTACCCGATTATCTCAGAGAAGAAAACTGGAAAGAAAATAGCAATAGTAGGCTCGGGGCCCGCTGGGCTAGCAGCAGCACAACAACTAACCAGAGCTGGCCACGAAGTCACTGTTTATGAACGAGCTCCAAAGATTGGGGGGCTACTTCGTTACGGGATCCCAGAATTCAAGATGGAGAAACGATTCTTGGATCGAAGGTTGGAACAGATGATCGACGAGGGAACTCGCTTCGAAACAGGTATCGAAGTAGGGAAAGATTTAGACGTTAACCAACTCAAAGAGGACAACGATGCAGTTGTTTTAGCTATAGGGGCTACTCAATGGAGAGGCTTACCAGTACCTGGTCATGATCTACAAGGCATATATCAGGCAATGGAGTACTTGGTCCCTGCAAATCGTGTCGCTGAAGGCCAACTAGATGAACACCCGTTCTCTGCAGCAGGAAAGGATGTCATCATTATCGGAGGAGGTGACACTGGCGCTGACTGTCTAGGGACGGCCCACCGACATGGAGCTTCATCAATTCATCAATTCGAAATCATGCCTGAGCCACCAGAAAATAGGGACATATCAACTCCTTGGCCTACATGGCCTATGATGCTCCGAACATCTTCCGCTCATGCTGAAGGAGGAGAGAGGGTCTTCTCGATTAGCACCAAACAATTCATTGGAGAGAACAACAGAGTTAAATCTTTAGAAACTATTGAAGTCGAAATGGTGCATGAAGATGGAAAGATGAAGTTTGTTGAGATTGAGGGAACGGAACGAGAGTATAAGGCAGATTTGGTCTTTCTAGCACTCGGATTTACCGGCCCTGAACAATCTGGTATTTCAGGTGAATTGGGGATTGACTACGATGAACGTGGCAATATTGTCCGGAACGAGAATTGGATGAGCACTGAAGATGGGGTGTTTGTAGCTGGTGATGCGGGGCGAGGGCAGAGTCTCATAGTATGGGCTATAGCTGAAGGAAGAGCTTGCGCAGCAGCTGTGGATCAATGGTTGGAGGGAAATTCGTTGCTTCCGAAGCCGGTGACGCCATCCACACAGCAATTGCGATAGTCCTACCATTCTGGAACGGCGTCAAGAAACTCTAGGGCGCTCTCTAAGAAATGGAAGTCCTTAGGGGTCGCAAAATGGTCGACGCCCTTCAAGGTGACGAGGGTTGCATTTTGGAGTATATTGACCAGCTTTGTAGCTGGCCCAGCAAAATCATTTTCTCCCAAAACAACTAAAATAGGAATATTTATCCCCGCAAGACTGTCAGGGTTCATCACTGATTCCTGATTCTTTAAGTAACGGGCGATGTATGTGCCATCTATATCTGAATGTTCTGCAAGCTGGTGGAAATATCGGCTTTCTGGATCTTCGAAGTCTTCAGCTCCACTAAGTGCGTCCGATATTCGTGCACCTCTTTTCAAGTCAGGTTCAAATAAACTATCTCCAACACCTGCCAAAACTAATTTCCTAAATTGATTGGGGTTCGTACATGCTATTTCCAACAGAACTCGTGCTCCAAGGGAAAATCCGACGCCATCTACAACGGGAAATGGTATGGCTCCACTGACGTAATTAGCTAAATTGCCGTCAAAGTCGGATGTAGTTTTATATTCGACTCCGTGTCCGGGGAGATCGATAGGGAGAAAATCTCTTTCAGCTTCTCTTACAAGGTCAAACCACCCGTTGTCACCCCAAGTTCTAGCGGAAGTGGTTGCGAGCCCATGAAGGAAGAGAATCGGAGGTAGATCAGTCATAAGTCTAAAGGAAGCAGGTAGCGGCTTGGAACATTTAATACACCGCTAAAAACACATTAGCCCCGTCAGGTTTTCTGCCGAAACAGAATCCCTTTCGGGGCTGTGCAGTTTAACGTCGTTTCCTAAGTCATCCCCTGAAGGACTTCCTTGGTTCCGGTACCGTTCCCGATCTGGCTTTCGCCTTCTCGACCTTCCCATTTCTGCTTTCTTCTCCTGAGAGTTTCTGCTTTCATGTTCCGGTTCGCTTTTCCCCTAAGGGTCTTGCTCTTCTCGGCCTTCCTTCCCTTCCTCCTAAGATTCCGGGTTGGTCGTCTGTCTGGATTTCTGCCCTAGAGCTTCTTTCCTTCCAGTTGATTCTCTACCTAAGTAGATCCTCACCGTTAAACCTGTTCCAGTGGCCGTTCATACCTTCCGATGGCCGAGCCTACCCGGGTTTCGATGCTGCCACCGCTTCCCGTTTGGTTTTGCCATTTTCTTGTATGCCGTTGTCACCGGCGTGAACACACATTTACATTTTCTTTTAGATCTGTCAAGTGATTTTTAGAAATCCTCAGCTTTTCCCCAGTATTAATTTGTAATCCCCAAATACGACGACATTGCCCACAGTATTTCCACAGGATTTTAGCTATTCAGTTGCAAAAATCTGGTCAAGATTCTCGAAGTGTTTAAACTCTAAAGCATTCCCCGAAGGGTCGCGGATAAACATCGTCCATTGCTCACCAGGAAGATTTTTGAATTTAACGTGAGGATCAATCTCGTATGCCCATCCGGCAACGTTTAGACGCTTGACGAGGGTCTTCCAATTATGATCATCAAGGATTACTCCGAAATGTGGAACAGGTACAAGGTCTCCATCTACAACGCTCGTAACCTTATCTAAAAAGTCGGTATCTGAGTCATCAAGGTGGAGGACAAGTTGGTGTCCGAAAAAATTGAAGTCGACCCATCTTTCATCTGAACGCCCTTCGCTTGCTCCCAGTATTCCTACATAAAAATTTCTAGCTTCTTGTAGGTCCTTTGCAGGGATGGCAAGGTGAAATAGGGGAGCGGGCATTAGACCCATTCGTTCCGGCTCTGAAGAACCTCTTTGAGTACCAGCGGCTTATCGGTCATAATCCCATCAACGCCTAAATCTAGTAATCTATGCATTTCACTAGGTTCATTAATCGTCCAAGCATGAATCGCTTTTCCAATCGAATGAACCCGATCGATAAAGGTTTCTGTAATCAAAGGAACTCCCTTGATAGTTGTCGGGACCTGGACACATTGCCCATTCAATACGGTCGAATTGTTGGTAAATTTCCCTAAACGAAGCCTCGTGACTCCTGAAGGTCCGATGCCCGTGCATAGACCCTTACCAACAAGTTTCGAAATTTCGTGATTCCGTCTATCAGAGAAAGAGGATACGCAAATACGAGAGGTTGCCCCTGCCTGTTTGATGACTTCTGCTAGCGGTTCTGCAACTCGGTCACTTTTTGGATCAATGTTGAAACGCGCTTGAGGAAAAGCAGTTAGTAACTCTACTAGCAGTGGGATTTCAGAGCGCTCTTCTATGAGGGCGGTTTTGATAATCGGTAGAGGTGTTTGGGATACCTTTCCAGAGAGGTTTGTCACACGGTCAAGGATGTCATCGTGGAATGCTATGACATGCCCATCTGAAGTTAGGTGAACGTCAGTTTCTAGATACCGGTATCCGATATTGACTGCAGATTGAAATGCTGCCATAGAATTTTCGGGTGCATCTAATGCACCACCCCTGTGGGCAAAAGCGATTGGAAAATCGACATCAAGATAGGCAAATTTATTTCTCAAATTTTCCTCCGTAATTCTTAAATGTATACACCGAAAGTGTTCTATCACGCATTGCAGGGACAAATTCAAGCTGATACCCCCTAATCGTCTACAAGGTCGGTAGCGTTAAAGTATGGATAGGCGCACTAAAATTATTGCAACAATCGGACCGGCAAGTGACAGTGAATCGACTTTGCGAGATCTCGTAGATGCAGGAATGGACGTAGCACGACTGGGACTTGCGCACGGAACTCTTGATGAGGCACTCGAACGCTATCAGAGAATTCGGAAAGTCTCTAAAGACTTGAAGAAACGGGTTGGAATATTAGTTGATTTGCCAGGGCCTAAGATACGGTCAGCTCCTTTTCCAAGCGAGGGCTCTCTCTTGGAAAAAAATACTGTCATCAAACTAATTCCGGGAACAAAGGCGTCTTCTGAAAGTATTGTAGAAGTCGCATATGAAAATGTTTTAGATGATCTAGTTCCCGGGGATGTGATTCCATTCGGTGATGGGCAGGTGGTGGCTCGTGTCGAAAGCGTAGGAAATGATGAAGCGACAGCGACCGTAACAAGTGGGGGCGTGTTGCACGGTCGCCCAGGGATCCGGATCCCTTCAGAGCGACTTAGTTTGCCGACACCTACCGATGACGATCTTCATAAGCTTGATGCATTTGTTGAACAAGGTGTTGATATGGTTGCTGTCTCTTACGTCCGGTCAGCTCATGATGTGCGGAGAGTGGGTACTGAACCACACCCTCGCGGCCCTCTCGTAGTGGCAAAGATTGAAACTCGATCTGCTGTCGAAAATCTTGCAGGAATTATTGAAGCTTCTGCTGCGATAATGGTTGCTCGGGGAGATCTCGGAACAGAGTTTGACATAGCTGACCTACCACACTTACAAAAGAAGATCATAGCTGAATGTATAGCGGGAGGCTTACCAGTAATTACCGCCACACAGATGCTGGAATCTATGATGAATAACTCTTCTCCAACGCGGGCTGAGGCATCAGATGTAGCTAACGCTGTTTTCGATGGCACTTCGGCAATTATGCTTTCCGGAGAAACTGCTATAGGAAACTATCCTGTTGAAAGCGTAGAAACTATGGCCCGTATCGCTCAAAGAGCTGATCAGTCATTTGATTTCGGCCGATGGGCGGAACGCGTAGCAGAACTCAGGCAAACAAGTGAGGCAGATGAGAAAAATGGAAACTCACAAGGAATAACGGATGCGATGACTTTGGCTACATGGAGGGCCGCAAATGAACTTGATCTAGCTGCGCTTTTATGCATCTCAGGTTCTGGTTTCACTGTACGGTCTATGGCTAGGTTCCGCCCTAATGTTCCGATTCTCGGTATGACAATGGATGAACGGACAGCGCAACAATTGACCTTGAGTTGGGGAGTTACGCCCTTTTGTATCGAAACAGCAATGGGATATGAAGAACGTATTGGAAACGCTATTGCTACAGCCAAGTTGCAAGGGACCCTCGAGAGCGGTGACCTTATCGGGGTCCTAGCTGGAATAACTGGTGACTCTCAAGCGACTGATGTCCTGAGAATTATGAGAGTAGTGTGATGAAATGACTAGGTCGCAGTATGAATAATGTCTCAATTTCGAGAGATGGTCTTCCTGAAACAGTTTTGCCGCCAGAGAACCCTGAAATAGATGAAGCTTTACTTACTGTTTTTGACACAATAGATCAGAATCTTCGACGTCAAAAACTTAATGAAGTTGCTGAAAAGTTCCCCTCTTCTATTACGGTTTGGAAAGCAGTGGGGGCATCTGGTCGAGATATTATCGAATCCTATGCTGCATTTCGCGTTGGCTACCATCGTGGGTTAGACGCATTAAGAAGGAATGGATGGCGGGGGTCAGGGTACGTCCGGTGGAGCCACCCTAGTAATCGGGCATTTCTAGAGTGTTTATCGGGTTTGCAGGAGATATCAGAAATAATTGGTGATCTTGAAGAATCAGAACGATGTAAAATATTCCTACTC
>PVBE010140848.1_pt1 | contig 13064 bp, 10 predicted proteins | sample 1631181 | NCBI WGS metagenome assembly PVBE01 (sample SAMN08397723, study PRJNA350692) | Marine metagenome, whole genome shotgun sequencing project. | isolation source: water | place: Pacific Ocean | collected 2012-04
GATGAACCTCGTCATCGAGACAAACCCCGGCACGGTATACATCGGCCGCTTCGACAACTCGAACGGCTTCGAGGCCCTCTTACACGACGTCGATGTCTACGAGCCTCAAAAGGGCGCAGACCCCGAGCAATACATCCGCGAGACCGCCACCTATGGCGTAGACGTCAAGCACCGCAACCTCAAGGTCGACGCCAGCCAGGTCACCCGCTGGCGCCCCCTCGGGGAGATCGAGAAGCTCCAGTAAGAGCGCGCCCACCTGCGCCTTCGCGCAGCTGGGCGTCTACGTCCTCGCGAGTCAGCGCGGAGCCCTACTCAACCTCCCAGGTGTTGCCCTGGTAGATGAGGTCTCGCAGCTTCCCCTCTCCCATCGCCTCCTTGGCGACGGCGATCTGGCGCTCAGTCTCGACCTCGAATGCGGGCGCGTCGATCTGACGGAAGATGCCTATGGGACGAGGCATACCAGCCTCGTTGGCGAGCTCACCCATCATGACAGCGGGCGCGGTGGACTCGACCTTCGGGTCCCAAGCCGCCGCCTCTCCCTCTGCGCATCGCTCGAGACCCCACCCGTTGAACTTGAGGCCCTTGTCTAGCTCCTTGCCATACACAAGGGGCTCTCCGGGTCGGAGGTCGATCGTCATGTCGTCACGGATCTTGCGGTCGGCGACGCTGTCGAAGGCTCCGTCGTTGAAGATCACGCAGTTTTGATAGATCTCGACGAAGGAGGTCCCCTCGTGAGCAGCGGCCGCTTTGAACATCCGAGCCATGTGCTTCACGTGCGTGTCGATCGTCCGCGCGACGAAGGTCGCGTTCGCCCCGAGGGCGAAGTTGACCGGATTGAACGGGCGGTCGATGCTCCCCAAGGGAGAGGTCTTCGACTTCTGACCGACCGGTGAGGTCGGGGAGTACTGCCCCTTCGTGAGGCCATAGACCTGGTTGTTGAAGAGCAGGATGTTGACGTTGACGTTCCGCCTAAGGATGTGGGCGAGGTGGTTGCCCCCGATGGACATCCCGTCACCGTCTCCTGTGACCATCCAGACGTTGAGGTCAGGGTTGGCCATCTTGATCCCTGTGGCGAAGCCCGGAGCGCGTCCGTGGATCGTGTGGAAGCCGTAGGTGTCCATGTAGTACGGGAAACGACTGGAGCAGCCGATCCCGCTCACGAACACGGTGTCTTCGCGAGAGAAGCCGAGCTCTGCGCACACTCCCTGGACCGCGCTCAGGATCGCGTAGTCCCCGCATCCGGGGCACCAGCGCACCTCCTGATCGGATTGGAAGTCCTTCTTATTGAGGGTCTCTGCTTCACTCATGACGCGTTCTCCAAGATCTCTTGGATCTTCTCTGCGATCTCATAGGCCCTGAACGGTTGGCCTTGGACCTTGGAGTAGGAAAGGAAGTTGTGCTTCGGGTACTCGCTGCGCAAGAGGCGCGCGAGCTGCCCGAGGTTCATCTCGGGTATGAGGATCGACTCGTATCTTGAGAAGATCTCCTCGAGCCCGTTCGGGAGTGGCCAGACGTGCCGCAGGTGCATTCGACCGACCTTGTCTTCGTCCTCGTTCGTGCGTTCGACCGCGTCCGCGATCGAGCCATAGGTGGAACCCCACCCGAGGACGAGGAGCTTCCCAGACTGCGCCCCCTTGACATGAGGGGTCGGGATCGAATTTGCGATCCCCATCACCTTCTCTTGGCGCGCGTGGGTCATGAACTCGTGGTTGTCAGGGTCGTAGCTGATGTTGCCCGTGAGGTGCGCCTTCTCGATACCGCCGACGCGGTGTGCCATATCTCGCGTCCCAGGCTTCACCCAGGGGCGCGCGCCTTTCTCGTCGCGGGAGTAGGGCTGGTAGTTCTCTGCTTCGGTCCGGAACTCCTTGGGGAACTTCGGCAGGTCTTCGACCTTCGGGAGGCGCCAAGGCTCGGCGCCGTTGGCGATGAAGCCGTCCGTCAGCAGGAACACGGGGGTCATGTACTCCGTCGCGATTCGCACGGCCTCGATCGCGCAGTCAAACGCGTCCGCTGGAGTCGCACAGGCGACGATGGGGATCGGCGCCTCACCGTTACGTCCGAAGAGAGCTTGGAGGAGATCCGTCTGCTCCGTCTTCGTTGGCAAGCCCGTCGAGGGCCCTCCCCTCTGAACGTTGACGACTACGAGCGGGAGCTCGACGCACACGGCGAGCCCGAGCGCTTCCCCTTTCAAGGCCACGCCAGGGCCAGAGGTCGTAGTGATCCCAAGGTCTCCGGCGTATGAGGCGCCGATCGCAGCGCACACGGCAGCGATCTCGTCTTCAGCTTGGAAGGTCTTCACGCCGTGGTTCTTCATGCCAGCGAGCGACTCAAGGATCGTCGAGGCGGGGGTGATGGGATAGGAGCCAAGGAAGAGCTCGAGCTCGGCGGCCTGAGCCCCCGCGACGAGTCCGATGGCGACCGCGTCATTACCCATCACGCTGCGGTATGTACCCGGAGTCAGGACATCACACTTAGGGACCTCGTATCGACCTTGGAAGAGCTCGTGGATATCGCCAGCGTTGAAGCCGGCTCGCATCGCGACGATGTTCGCCTCAGCGAAGTGCATCTTCTTCGCGAACTTCTCCTTCAGCCACTCTTCGGTGGGAGCGAGCGGACGGCTGAAGAGCCAGTACATCAGCCCGAGGGTGTAGAAGTTCTTGCAGCGCTGAATCTCTTTGGGCTTGAGCTCTGTCTCGGTCAACGCCTCCTTCACGCGCTGGTTCATGTCGACCTCGATCACGCGGTACCCGTCGAGGGTGCCGTCCAAGAGCGGGTTGGTCTCACACTTCGCCTTCTCTAGATCCCGGTCGCCAAAGTTGCCTGTGTTGACGACGACGATCCCGTCCTGCTTCAGATCTTTGATGTTCGCCACGAGGGCGGCCGGGTTCATCGCGACCAAGACGTCAGGGCGATCTCCAGGCGTGAAGATGTCCTTCGATGAGAAGGCCAGCTGGAAACCAGAGACCCCCGCGCGAGTGCCTGCTGGCGCGCGGATCTCCGCGGGGAAGTCCGGCATGGTGGCGAGGTCGTTGCCCACGACCGCCGAAGTGGTCGCGTATTGGTTGCCGGTGATTTGCATCCCATCGCCAGAGTCGCCTGCGAAGCGAATAACGACGGACTCCTGCTGTTGCAGAGGGAGGTCTGAGCCCGGTTCTTTTGTGGTGGTCATATTCACTCGCGTGCCCCGAAACTGGGGGAACACAGCCCAAGGCGTCGGTCTCTCGAAGGGTGGACCCAATCCACGATAGGGCCCTCTAGGGCCACTTATCCAGGAGACTCTTGGTCGAGACTTTGATCCTGTCCAAGCAGCTTTTCGGGCAACTATCCTACATGCTGTCCAGAGACCCGTCAGCCTGCCTTGCTGAGTTCTTAGACCTAATCGAAGCAGACCTCTCCCTCGGTCGCCGCGCTCCTCCCTTTAACCATGATCTAGCCCCTGATCCGTCCCCCCTTGGGTGAAGGCTGCTAGGATCCTCGGCCACACCCGACGCAGCCTCCTCCTCTCCCGTGCCGCTGATGTCCGCTCTGCGGCCCCCTGTGGCCGCTTCCCCTCGAAGGTCTTCCCGGCCTCTGCGACCTCACCGGCCCTAGAGCAGCGCCTGAGCGCCCCCTCAACCATGACTGAGATAACACCTGAAGAGATCGAGCGAGACCTCGAGTTCGCTATCAGCGTCGCCCAAGCAGCTGGGAGACGCGTACAAGGCCTGCGAGAGGCTGAGCGTTGGGAGGGAAAGATGCTCGCGGACATCGGCGACCAAGCAGCTGACGGCTACCTCCAAGGGGTCATCGCAGGTCGCTATCCAGGAGACGGCATCCTCTCCGAGGAGACCGCTGACTCTCCTGAGCGCCTCTCGATCCCTCGCGCGTGGATCATCGACCCCCTCGACGGGACGAAGGAGTACAGCCAGCTCCGCGAGGACTGGGCCGTCCACGTCGCCTTGACCTTGGACAACGAGTGCGCGCTCGGTGCAGTCGACCTCCCCGCCCAAGGGAAGACGATGTGGGCCGTCAGCCTTGAGGGACAAGAGCGCTGCGGCCTCGTGGGTGGCGGCGACCTCACCCCCGGAGACTCCGAAGCCCCCGAGACCATCCGCATGGCCTGCAGCCGCAGTCACACCCCGCCCTGGATGGAGAAGCTCCAAGCCGAGCTCGACGCGAGCCTCGTGCGCGAGGGCTCTGTCGGGAACAAGGTCTCGACCCTGCTCCTCGGCCGCGCTGACGTCTACGTCCACAAGGTCGGCTTGAAGGAGTGGGACACCTGCGCGCCGGAGACCATCGCGCGGGCCGCAGGCTGGCACGTCTCCAAGCTCCGCGGAGAGCCCCACCGCTACAACCAAGCGGACCCCGTCAATCACGAGCTCGTCATCTGCAGACCTGCCGTCGCCGAGCGCGTCTTGGCGGCCATCGAGGCCTGCGGGGCGCTGGAAGACTAGCGGCGCTCTTTCGGGTCCGGGATCTCTGCGACGAAGTCCATCCAGGCCTTCTGTAGCTCCCAGATGTCGACGTCCTCGAAGGCCGCGTCGACGGCGGCTTCGCGCGCCTCCTTCTGGGCAGCGAGCTTGGCGGTCGCGTCCTCTGCCTTCCCCTCTGCTTCAAGCCTCTCGAGCTGCTCTGCCCACGACGCCTTCAGTGTCTCGAAGTAGACCGGGAGGATCTCAGACCAGACCTTGTGGCGCTGGGCCGCCTTGCTCGTGTTGAGGAAGTAGATGAGGGACCAGCCCTCTGCGTAACAGAGGCTGGCGTTCCGGTAATAGTCACGCTGCTCGAAATGGATGATGTCTGCGAGGGGGACATGCTTGCGGTCCTCGACGGCTTTCTTGATCGTCGCCACCCGCCACGGGTTGGGGCCGATCTTCTTCACCTTGCCGCCAGAGATGTCAGCGCCGGAGAAGAAGTCGCCGTAGCCCTCGTTGAACCAAGAGTGGGGTGAGAGCTTGCCAGCCGAGTAGTGGATGTATTGGTGGAAGGCCTCGTGGTAGAGGATGATGAAGGTGTTCGACTTGTCCGTCTTCTCGCCCTTCTTCCTCACCGTAGCGTCAGGGAGCACAAGCTCCTCGGTCACGTGATACCAGTAGCCAGCCGAGCCGGGCGGCCCGCCGTAAGAGTGGTACTCCGCCATGCTGCTGCAGACGCGCACGGTGGAGACCGCCTCGATCGGACCGATGGGTGGGAAGAGCTCGATGTACTTCTCGCGGATGTCTTCGAGGTCTTTGACGATGCGGCGCACGAGCGGCTGGTCGGAGGTGTTGTAGATGACGATGTAGTTCTCCGTGTCCTCTACCTTCCAGCCGTCCTCCATGGCCTCGATGCGCACCGGCGTGCGGTAGTCGATGGCGCGGTAGCCCTTCTGCGCGTAGCGCTTGCGCCACTTCACGTCCTCTCGAAGATCTGGTTCGTAGAGGCGCAGCTCCGTGCCGACCTCCTCAAAGATCGGCTCGAGCTCGTCGAGGTCATCCTCGGCGCACTGACCGAAGGCCACGACGGTGCGTCTGCGGGGCATGTTCCAGACGTAGGCATAGCCTGCGCGACGGGTGCTCTTGTTGCTTCGGCCGCGGCGTCTGCCGCCCTCATCACCGCCGCGGCTCCCCCGAGACATGTGGTAGACCGCTCGCGTCCAGACCTCGTCGCGCGTGCCCTTGGGCCTGAGCTCCTCGACGAGCTCCGCTTCCCACCCCTTCAGCTTGCGCTCAAGGTAGCGCTCCCAGCTGTTGATCGGGGGCGGGGGCGGCTTCTCCTCTTCCGCCTCCTCCTCGTCGTCGCTGTCACCCTCAGGGTCTTCGCTCCCCTCTCCATCGCCGCCCGGTTCGGGTGTAGGCCCGACGGGTTCATCCTCAGACTCAGGCGCCCCTGTGGTGGGGACGGGATCCGAGACGTAGACGATGTCGATGATCTCGATCTTCGGCTGCAAGCGGCGCCGGTCGCGCTCCTTCTCAGGGACCGGCTCCAAGAGCTGGAAGCGGACCCACTCCTCGGTGGGCTGCACGGGGAGCTTGTCCCAGCGCTTGGGCTTGCGAAAGTCGATCCCCCGCGAGGGATGCTTCTTCGTCACATACCCCCCTTGGGCCGGAGCCGCGGGAGCGAGGGTGACGAGCGCTAGGAGGAGCGCGGAGCCTGCGAGGAGACGTCTCATCCTCCCCGTTCTATCCGTGACGTCCAAAAGCGGCAACGAGGAGATGAGTTCTTAGCCGCGAATCGCTGCCAGGGCTTCGGCCGAAGCCTCTGTGACTCTGGGGTCGACCCTGCCTGTTAGGGCCTCGAGGAGCCTCGTCGCCATCTCGATCGTGGCGGTCCGCCCCCCGTTGAAGTGGGCCCAGACCTCCTCAGGGTCCGAAGCGCTCTCGAGCGACTCCTCGAGGGCCTTGAGGTTGTGCAGCTGGTCGGCAGCCTTCACGAGCGCGCCCTCGGCGCTCATCGTCGTGGCTTTCTCTGCAGCCGCGAGCTTGCGCTCCTCCCAAGACTTCGTCTTGTCCTCCGTGAGCTCTGCCACGATCGCAGTGACCTCAGCGCCGAACTCGGACTCGAGGCGCTCGAGGGTCCACTCTTTGCAATCCTCCACGACGTCGTGGAGGAGCCCGGCTTGGACGGTGGTGCTTGAGGCGCCGACGCGGACCAAGATCATCGCGACGTGTACCGGGTGCGTGATGTAGGGGAGCTTGGATCCCTTTCGGGTCTGCTCCGCGTGGGCGATGGCCGCTGCGCGTACGGCTCGCTCGATCCCGGGGTCGAACATACAGGAGAGCTTAGATCTTCACGCCGAGCGGCTTCAAGGCGAGGAAGCCAAAGAGCATCGAAGCGACGATGAAAATGATCAGCACGCCGCCGATCCCGCCAGGCAACCAGCCGAGGTCTCGGTCTGGGTAGATGAACGCGACGCGCTCCAGCGGAGAGCCCTCCTCGAAGCGATGCTCGGCAGGCCACAACATGGCGCTGAGGACGCTAGCGACCCGCTCAGGTTGCATGACGCGGTCAGGTTCATCACCTGCGACGACCGCTTTGGTCTCAACGCGCCCGTCAGGGAAGCGCAGCTCGATCTCATAGGAGCCGGGAGCGCGTGCGACGAACTCCTGGAAGGCGAGCCCTTGGGAGGGAACGCGGACGAGCGGTGAGGTCGCCTCAAGCCCGTCGGGCAACACGACCTCAAGGCCGGCGCACTCGGCCTTCTGGCTCGACTTGAACTCAATGCGGAGCTCATTTCCCGAACCAGCGAGCCCCTCCTCGGCGACGACCGGGATCGGGTCGAAGCCGTAGCGGACGACCGTCTGGGCGACGACGAAGACGAAGGGGATCGCGAGCGGAATGAACGGGCCGAAGTTGAGGCCGACGTACTGGAAGTTCCGCAGGAGGACCGCGCAGACAGACTTTCCGACGATGGCGAGGTCGTCCTGGTAGATCCTGATCGCGATCATGTGCCCCTTGATCCGGTCCTTCACGAAGCCGATCCCCTTCTGCCAGGAGATGTACTTGAAGATCCAGAGGGCGAGGACCCCGAACACTCCGCTCACGAAGATCAACGCGAACGCCTCGCCGCCCCACTCGAGGGGGGTGAGGATCGCGTCGAAGAGCGACGTGAAGAAGGAGTTGACGGCGTCCATGGGGTGACCTTCGGGTCAGCTCAGCTGATGTAGCCCAAGCCTTTCAGCTTCTCGGTGATCTCGTCATCGGAGGCGCCGTCTTCGAAGTTGGCGAGCTCCTTCTCGATGATGTGGGTGATGAACTCTTCGTGGGACGCGTATCCCGCGACCTCGGCGACCTGCTTGGCGCGCTCGATGAGGTCAGCGTCGAGCTTGATCTTGTTTCCGCCTCCGAACATGGCTGGCTCCTGGGTTTTTAGGTTTGTGGTTGAAGAAGGTGAGGGTAATTAGCGCAGCACCGGGTGCCCGGTCTGATCGACCGCGGGGGCGATCCCGTACTGCTTGAGGATCTCTACGGTGAGGTCCTTGAGAGAGTGAGCGCCTTCTTGGACGGGCGCGTTGGTGAGGAGGGTCCCTTGGACGACCTCGGAGGCCATCAGGTGGTTCCCGTTGAAGGTGCCGCCGAGGTTGTCCTCGAGGACCTTGTTCGGGACACGGCCCGTGGAGGCGGCGTCAGAGTTGCCGTATCCGTAGTTGAAGCCGACCTGGATGTCCGGCGCTTCGGGGATGCGCGGCCCGTTGTAGACGTCCTCGGCGATGTCCGCCGTGAGGACGACCTGAGCCCCGTCCTTGGGGTCACGGATCGCCTCAAGCTTGGCCTTGATCTCTTCGAGGAGCGCGCGCTTTTCTCCCGCCTGGACGATGCCGGACTCGTCCTCCTCTGTCGCCTCATTGTCGAGCTCGCGACCAGCGAGGTTCAGGTAGAGCCCGTTGAAGCCCATGCCGTAGGCGCGGGTCTTCGACCAGTCCACGGAGTTCATGATGAAGACTTGGGCGTACTCAGGGTCGGACTTCGGGAGCTCAGGCTCGAAGCCTTCCTTCAAGACGAGGTAGCCCTCGTCATAGAGCCAGCGGTTCAAGCTGAACTTGCGCGAGAAGGGCGCGAAGCCGTGATCGCTCATCACGAAGATTAACGTGTCCTCTCCGACCCGCTCGCGCAGTCGGCCGAGGATCGGGTCCATCTTGATGTAGAGGTCGTGGACGACGTCCTTCCAGGTGCTGCCTTCGCGACCGGACCAAGCTGATGAGTCCTCTGCCGCGAGGCCCTTCATCTTTTCGAACTGCGGGTGCCCCTCGTCTGAGAGTCGCCACACCATGTGACAGCAGAGGTCGACGGTGGAGTAGTAGAAGAAGAGGAAGCCACCCTCAGCGTCATCGATGTAGCGATCGACAGCCGCGTCCATCATGCGCACGCGCTCGTCGTAGACGAGCTCGGCTTGCTGCATGAACTCTCGGTCTGTGAGGGCGTCGTCCTTCAGGGCGTTGACCTCCTCGGCCATGCCTTGGGTGTAGTAGACGCCGATGAGCTCAGCGAGGTCGGCCGAGGCCGTGTCGGGCTCCGAGACCGGCATCGCCGGCGCCTCGGGGTCGATGTTCACCGGCGACGCGTAGAGTTCGAGCTCTGGGTCGATCGAGCGCAGGTAGAAGCGCACGACGCCGCCGATCCCCATCATGCCCATCGGGAGCATGTCGAAGTTGACGTGGGCGAAGTCGCTCCACTCCCCGGGCTCCATGACGATGACGTCTACGCCTGTGTCGATCGCGACGGATTGTGACTCGTGGTCGACGTAGATCGTGATCGCGGCCTGAGAGGAGGGGTCGCCGACCTTGAACTGGTTGGGGGGGCCGGTGAGGAAGGTGTCGATCACGCCTGAGAACTCACGCACGGCGCGGTACTCACCGCCGGACATGCTCATCTTCACGGGCGGGTCCGTCGTGAAGATCGTGTACTCGCCGTAAGCAGAGTCGAGCGCTGGAGTCATCATCCCGGGAAAGGAGAGCCCGAGGGCTGGTTCGACGGGGAAGTTGATCGGCATGCGCCAGACATCAGCTGCGACGCCGTTGTTCGCGAGGGTGACCCAGAAGGCCTCGCCTGTGCGGTTGGACGGAGAGTCGCCACCCAGGGGCAGCTTCCAGTCCCCGAAGAGCCCGAGGCTGTCCATGTGGCCGACCTTCACGGTCGAGGCGGCGGGTGCCCTCGTCACGGGGTCGCGGTGGATGAAGTCGAAGATCCCGTGGCCGCCGGGGTCGAGGCCGGTGATGAAGTTCGACCAGGCGACCGGGCTCTGGGGCGGGATGCTCGTGCCGAGGGACTGTATGCCGTCGCCTTCCGCGATCAGCTTGCGGAAGTTCGGCATGTGCTCCGGGTAGAGCCGTACGGTCTCCGCGAGGAGCTCCGGGTCGAGGCCATCGATCCCGAGGACGACGACGCGCTTGTGCGGTTCGTCTCTCACCACTTCACCGCGCGCCTCCGCAGCGGCGCCGGGGTTCGGGTCCGACACCCTCCGCGGGACAGAGGCGACGAAGAAGAAGGCGAGAACCGCCAGGGCGGGCCACACGGTCCAGCGAGTGTTCTTCATGCGCTCACCTCCCCCTCTGGTCCGCTGAAGAGCGGGCGGCCCTTCATGTAGCCGGGGCGCTCCACGCCGAACATGTCGAGCACGGTGGGCGCGATGTCGATGAGCTCGGGGTCCTCGACCGCGACCTTCCGGTTGGACCAGAAGACGCCAGGGACGAGGCGCGGGTCGACGCAGTGGTCACCCGACCAGGACTTTGTGTTGTCGGTGAAGATCTCCTCTGAGACGCCGCCGGTGGCGCAGTCCCAGGAGTGGCGGAAGCCCTTCTCGTAGCCGAGCAGGAGATCCGGTGCCATGTCCGCGTAGGGACCGTCATGCATCTCCTTCGTGACGAACGCCTCGCGCATGACCTTCTTGCCGTCCTTCGGATCGTGCAGCGCGTCGAGCTTGGCCTTGATCTCTTCGCAGAGCGGTCCGACCTCCTCTTTGGAGACGACGCCCTTGGCCTCGCGTCCCTCGCGGTTCAAGAAGATGCCGGTCAGACCGAGGGTGAAAGCCCTCGTCTTCTCCCAGTCGACGTCGGCGAAGTAGTCGCCGCTCGTGGACTTGCCCTCCTTTAAGACGAGGTAACCCTCGTCGCGGAGCCAGGAGTTGATGTTCACGCCGCGGCGGAAGTTCGTGAAGCCGTGGTCCGAGATCACCATGAGCAGCGTGTCGTCGTCGAGCTTCTCGCGGATCTCGCCCAGGAAGTCGTCCATCTTCCCGTAGAGCTCGGGGATGACGTCCTTGTGAGTCTCGGTGTCCTTGCCCTCGTTCGCCGGGTGATCGGGGTCTAGGTAGCGATAGAACATGTGGCTGATGCGGTCCGTGGTGTCGAAGACGACCGTGACGAAGCCGCGCTTGGTCTTCTCGACGACATCCCAGAGCTGCTTCTTGCGCTCTTCGAAGATGAGCCAAGCCTGCTTGAGGAAGGCCTCCTCGTCGATGACGCGCTCATTTAGAGCCCAGGTGTCCTCCGCCAGCCCGAGGGTCGCGTAGGGGCCTTGGGTCTTCGCGAGGTAGATCGCGTACACGAAGGGGTGGCTGATCGGCATCGCCGGGCTGTCCGGGTCGAGGTTGATCGGGGTGCAGTAGATCTCTGTCGCGTTCTCGTCCCAGGTTTGGATGTAGAGCCGCGCGATGCCGGTCACGCCATCGAAGGGGACCTTGAGCCAGGGCGTGTACTCCTTCGGTCCGACCTCGACGGTCTCGTCCCCCACCGTGATCTTCGCGCGACGGGTCTCGTCGTCGAAGACGACCTCGAAGGGTGACTTCATCTTGGCCCCGTCTTTCCCGGGGGGACCCGTCAGCATGGAGCTGATCGTGTCACTACGACGAGTGACGCGGTACTGCTGACCGCCGATGTGAGAGTCCGAAGGCCGGTCCTTCGTGGAGTAGAAGCTGAACGAGCCCTGGGTCCCTTGGATGTCCGGGACGCACATGCCTGCGAGGAGCGTTCCGTTCTTGAACTTCTGGGGCGGGAAGGTGATCGGGACGCGGATGATCGAGGACCAGACGCGGTTCGCCCCCAAGAGCTTCCAGAACGGCTGGCTCTTCTGGAGGATCCTGTACACGGCCTTCGACCCGAAGGGCACCTTGGCGAAGCCGAGGTTGAGCGTACGCGGGACCGTGCCTGTCTCCGATGAGGAGAGGATGGGCAGGTAGCTGCATGGGTCACGCGTGAGGAAGTCGTAGATGTTGTGTCGGGAGGCGTCGACGCCTGTCGCGTAGCTCGACCAGGCGACGGGCGAGATCGAAGGGCAGGAGGTCCCGAGCGAGCTGAAGTGGCCCTCTTCGCCGAGCGCCTTGAAGTTCGGCATCCGGCCCTCGTCCATGTATTGCTTGGCGAGGCCGGGGTCGAAGCCGTCAAGCCCCACGACGACGATCTTCTTGGCCTTGGCCTTGCCCCGGCGGCGACCTGTCAGGAGTCTCACGATGGCCTTGAGAGGCCAGAGGAGCACGACCCCGATCGCGAGCAGGAAGGTCCCGGCCAGGACCAAAACGGACCCTGCGGCTGCAAAACCCGCCCCTGGGCCGATGTAAGCCATCGCCGGCTCCGCACCAACTGTGAGGAACAGCCAGACGAGCCCGAGCGTGCGCAGGGCGCGCTGGGACCGTTCTAGGGGCTTGGAGGGGGTCATGAGGGGGGAAATGGGCAGATTCAGGAGACGACGGAGGACCCCGGCAAAGGGGTCCACGGGGTTCATATCGGCCACCCTCGGGGCCTCCATGAGCCCCGATCCGGTCCAGATCCAGACCCGGAACAGCCTCTTAAGCCACCGGGGGGGCAGAGACCATACGAAGGACGGAGGCCCCGGTGAGAACCGGGGCCTCCGCGTGGATGAAACTGTGCTCCTGTTCGGAGCGAGGATTCGCTCCTCAGCTCGGGAGCAGGCCTGCTCCTGCGAGGTACTCGACGACCCTGTCAGCGGACTCCTCGATGGACTCGTCGCCGGTGTGGACGGTGACCTCTGCGTTCTCGGGTGCCTCGTACGGGTCACTGATGCCGGTGAAGTTCTTGATCTCGCCAGCGCGCGCCTTCTTGTAGAGGCCCTTGGTGTCGCGCTCTTCCACGACCTCGAGGGGCGCCTCGACGTAGACCTCGACGAAGGTCGCCTCGGTCGCAGCGCGGACCTCATCTCGGATGGAGGTGTAGGGGCTGATCGCGGCCGTGATGGCGCAGGCGCCGTTCCTCGAGAGGAGGCGCGCGACGTATCCGATGCGGCGGATGTTCGTGTCGCGGTCTTCCTTCGAGAAGCCGAGGCCTTTGGAGAGGTTCTCGCGAACCTCGTCCCCATCGAGGACCTCGACGTTGCAGCCGCGCTCCAGGAGGATCGGTGTGAGGTATTGGGCGAGGGTGCTCTTGCCAGAGCCGGAGAGGCCTGTGAACCAGAGGATGAATCCTTTTCTATCAGTCATGGCTGGGGTCTTTTTCTTTGCTGGGTGTGTGTGGTCAGCGGATCTTGCCTTCGACGTAGGGAACCTCGAAGACCTTGTCGTGCATGATGGGTCCGTGCCCGAAGTAGCCCTCCTCACCAAACAGCTCGCCGTGGTCGGCGGTGATGATGATGTGGGTGTTCTCCGGAACGTGGTCGTA
>PVBE011927817.1_pt1 | contig 13064 bp, 7 predicted proteins | sample 1631181 | NCBI WGS metagenome assembly PVBE01 (sample SAMN08397723, study PRJNA350692) | Marine metagenome, whole genome shotgun sequencing project. | isolation source: water | place: Pacific Ocean | collected 2012-04
GGAAGGCGTTCTAGACGCGGGGTCTCACGGCTCGCGGAGACGGGTGCTATCCTCCACGATGTAAAGCGGGTGTGAAGGCCGCACATCCGCACCCGCGCCAGACGCCCCCGGCATCCACGAGCCTTCCACTTGCCCCACCTCGTCTTCGCCATCCTCCTTCCCCTCCTGGGCTGCCACCCCCTGATCGAACCGGGAGACGACAGCGTGGGCCTCTCGCCGAGGACGCCGCCCGCCCCTCCAGCCCTCACCGCCCTCTCGGGAGAGGGCGTGGTGCTGCTGTGGCTCGACCGCGAGCTTGATCCCGACGAGCGTCTGGAGCGCCTGGACGACAGCGGCAGCTGGCAACGCTTGGCCACCAGCGGCAGGGTCTGCGTAGATCCCCAGCCCAGTGGCGCCTATCGCTGGTCGGATTCGGGCAGGGTGGTGCTGGCGCGCCTAACCGTGGGAGAGCTTACCTTCACCACGCCGGAGCTACCGCTGGTCCACGCCCCCGGCTCCAAGGTCCAGCGCACCCTGCACTGGGACGGTCCGAGCCTGGACGAGCTCGAGCTCGCCATCGCCATCACCCGGGAACACGACGGCGCATGGCTGGTGGAAGGCGACGATCTGGACGCATGGGAGGACGGCGAGAGTCTGTGGAAGAGCTTCGAGCCGGGGGATGCTCCCACCAGGCTGTCAGCGGAGTGGTCGGCCGATGCGGAATTCCCCATGCTGGCACGGGTCGAAGCGAGCCTGTTGGTGCACTGCGAGGGCCGCAGCTGGATCCTGGCCCGGGCCGAAACCCAGGTGCTCGAGCTGGGACGCCAGCTCGCCTGGGGCGATACCCACAACCACACCAACCTGTCCTTCGATGGCTGCGAGGACACGGAGAACTTCTGCGCGACCCAGAACGAGGCCCCCGGCGCGGAGTTGTTCTGGGAAGCCGAACAGGCCGGGCTCGAGTTCCTGGCCCTGACCGATCACGCGGAGTGGGAGACCTACATCAACCTCGAGCACGACTACACCCTGAACATCTGGGAGAAGACCCTCGAGCTGGCCGCTCGGGCCGAAGGGGGCCCGGTCCTGCCCGTGGTCGCCTTCGAGTGGACGGGAGCCTACGAAAACAAGGACGGCGAGAACATCGGCGGCCACCGGATCGTCTACTTCGAGGACCTGGATCCCTGCGAGGAGTTCTGGAAGAGCGCCGGAGAGCGCGAGCAGGCCAAGTCGGCATGGGGCCTCGAGAGCTACACGCTCCGCAGTCGCGCCGCCGGGAAGCCCCAGGTCCTGGTCGAGGCCCTCGAGGCCACGGCCGAGATCTGTGGCGCTACGCGCTGGCTCTCCTGGTTCCACCACACCGCGTACAGCCCCCCCCGACCGGTGGCCTGGTCCGAGGACGTCAACCGGATGCTGAACGACAGCGTGGTCGAGATCCTCTCCGAGCACGGCTCGTCGGAGTGCTACGACACCACCCTCGAGGGCTGCCGCTGGAACGTCAACATGGACCGCTGGGCGGGCAAGGGCTCGGTACAGGAGGCGCTGCAGGTGGGCCTCCACCTGGGCTTCGTCGGCGGAACCGACAACCACGAAGCACGCCCCGGCTCCGTCGAGGACGGCGCGGGCCCCATCGCCAGCTACTACGACGAGAACGGCGACGGGTACGAAGATCCCTACCACTTCATGACCGCCCCCGGCTCGATCACCGGCGTGCTGTACGCTGGCGCGGAGCTCGACCGCCCTGCCCTGTTCGACGGCATCGAGGCCCGCAACACCGTGGCCGCCACCTGGCTGTTCGACGAGGTGCGCGTCGTCGCCGTGGGCCAAGACGGCGAGGTCTACCTACCCGGCAGCGAGGTCCCGGCCATCGCCTCGCCCCTACGCCTGGTGGTGGAGATCGGCGAGGAGGTCATGGACACTTGGCAGATCCTGCTCCTCGACCCCTGGAACAACGTGCACGCCATGGCGGAGGAACGCCGCCTCGACACCGACATCGACCTTGCCCCCGGCGACGCGCGCTACCTACGCGTGGATGCCTGGTCCGACAAGGTCCAACATCGGCTGTGGGTGTCGCCTTTCTTCGGCGTGGAGTGATCCACGCCTACTGCGGCTCCATCTTGAACACCCGCCCAGCCATCAGCCGAATCGGATCGTCGAAGAAACCCTCGACCGTGGTGCTGGTGGCCAGCCCCACGAACAACTCCTCGGAATCGTGGCCCTGCTCGGCCCACAGATCCTGCCCGTCCTCGGGTACGGCCGTGCCCTCCGGGCCAAGCTCTCCCTCGGCCAACTCGGACACCTCGACCACGCAGTAGATGCTGCCCACGGTCTCGGAGCCGGTGATCCAGCTCCACACGAGATCGAAACCCTCGGCGTAGACGGGTGTGTCGAAGCCCGCTTCGTCACCCAACACGTCGCTGCCAGGGACGTCGGCCGGCGCGGCTACGCTGGCCTCGAGCCCTTCGGCGGTGGCGACGAGGGTGTCACCGGAGCTGGCGAAGGGATCGTCCCCCTCGAGGCCCTCGAAGTCGTAGTAGCCGTCGGCATCCCAGCTGGCGGTGGCGGACAGGGCGCTGGTCTCGATCCGGATCGGCGAGACGCCTGCCTGCTGGTCGGTCCAGCGGTCCAAGACCCGACAGTGCTCGCTGCGAGCCCCGGAGGCTCGGGTGTCGACATCCGCCGAGAAGAGCAGCGGAATGAGCGCCTGCTGGTAGGTCACCCAGCGCCCACCGGAGACCCACACCCACTTGGCGGAGGCCAGCATCATGGCGCTGGCCGGCTCGATGCCCGGATCTTCCGCCGCCGTGTCTTCGGGGGGTGTACATGCGGAGAGAACCAGGGCGAGGGCGACGAGGACGACAGGCCTGCGGTCCATGCTTCCTCCAGGGTCGAGGGCGCCGTTGTCGCCTAACGCGAGGCGGGACCTCGAGGTCGCACCGCCCACCAGCGCCGGGACCAAGACCTCGCAGCGGGACCGCTGAGGCGCACGACGACGATCCCAGGCACCTGGCCCGAAACTTGCTCAGTACGGGCCGAATCGCCGCCCTGGGCTCCCGGAGGTCACCATGACGACCGCGTGTTCTCTTCTCCCTCTCGCTTCCCTGGCCCTGCCCGGGCTGCTGCTGCTCCACCCAGGCCACGCGATGGCAGACGGCTTCTCCCAGGATTGCCCCTTCGGCGTCAACGCCCACCAGGCTTCGGACGCCGAGCTGGAGCTGGCCGCCGCCGCAGGCATCGGCTGGGTGCGGATGGACTTCAACTGGTACAGCTTCGAGCCCAGCCACGGCAGCTACGACTGGTCGGTGCCGGACCGCTTCGTCGCCAAGGCCCAGGAGCTCGGGCTCAACGTCTTCGCCAGCGTGGGCTACACGCCTGAGTGGGCCGTGTCCGGAAGCTGCGACAACAACTCGAGCGACGAGAACCAGCGCTGCCTCAACGCCGTCCCGGCGAGCACGGCCTACTGGACCGACTTCGTGACCGCCTCGGTGAACCGCTACGGCGGCACCATCAAGCACTGGGGCATGTGGAACGAGCCCAACCTGACGGGCTTCTTCCAGGGCACCCGCGACCAGTACGTGGACATCATCCTCGTTCCGGGCAGCGCCGCCGTGCACGCGGCCTGCCCCGACTGCCAGGTGCTGGGTCCCGAGCTGGCCCACCTCCGCAGCGGCTGGGACGAGGACGAGGGCACCTGCATCGCTGGGGAGTGCATCTTCAACGGCTGGGAGGTCAGCCTCTCGGAGATCCTGCAGGACGCGGGCAGCTCCATCGACATCGTCACCCACCACAACTACGAGGATCCCGCCTCGGAGTTCTGGCCCGAGATGTGCGACGGCGAGTACCTGATCATCCAGTACATGCACGGGGTCAAGGAGATCACGGACGCCTACGCATCCGGAAAGCCGGTCTGGATCACCGAGTTCGGCTACGAGACCAGCCCAGGCGGCGACTACTCCGACGCAGCAGCCGCCTCGGAGCTCGAGGCCACCTTCGAGGGCTTGTACGACGTCCAGGCCGGCATCAGCTCGTGGGTGGACAACCAGCCCTGGCCAGAGCTCGAGAAGATGTTCTGGTACGACCTGACCGACGACCCCAACACCTACGACGGCGAGATGTACACCTGGGGCCTGCTCGAGTCCGACCACAGCCCCAAGCAGGCCTGGTACACCTACAGCGCCGTCACCGCCGACTACGGCGGCTGCTGGGAAGAAGACGAGGAGGATCCCGTCGAGGACACGGGGGAGCCGGAAGACGACCCGGAGGTGGACACCGATGAGCCCGAGGACGATCCCGAGGACGATCCCGAGGACGATCCGGAAGAGGACACCGAAGCGGAGCCGGGGGACGACTCGGAGAGCGACTCGGCCGCGCCCGAGGACAAGGACGAAGGCACGGGAGCCGGCAGCGGCTACTGCGGACTTCGAAGCACGGGTCCCCAAGGAGGCTTGCTGCTCGCTCTACTGGGCCTGCTAGGCCTGGCGCGGAGGGAGCAGGAAGGCGGAGCTGAGTAGACCCCACCGACAGGTAGGCGGGCGTCCCGACCCATGCCCCCTGCGATTGGCGATGACATCAACGCCGAGGATCCGAGAGCGCAGATCGTCGCTCCCTGGGCTCGGCGCATGGGCTTGGAGTGTCAGACACCTCGTGCACGCCGCCCCATCCAGTGCCGCCGCCTCGAGATGGTACCTTGCTCTCCCTCCCGGGATGGCTGGGATTCGAAAACAAGAGACGCTGGGGATCAGGGCTCGGCGTAGTAGTGGTTGCCAAGGCCGTTCAGGATGACTGCCACCACCAGCAGGCGGTCATCGCCTACTTGCTGGAGGAGAACCGGGTGCTCCGCGAGCAGCTCGGAGGACGCCGTCTTCGGCTCGCCGACCGTCAACGTCGGCAGTTGGCCGTGAAGGGAGAGCTTTGGGGCGGCGAGCCCTGTTCGAGTTCGCCGGCATCGTCACACCAGACACCATCCGGCGCTGGTACCGACGGCTGGTCGCCAAGAAGTACGACGGCTCGACGAGGCGTGGTGCTCGAGGGGGATGGGCGACCCGGACCAGCTGAAGGTGTGGTGCGGTGCCGGGAGCGTGTTGGGGGGATGCTGCGATTCTACTGGCAGGAGGCGGCGTGAGGCGGCGTGAGGTCGTCGATGGTGTTCTGTTCGGGATCTGGGGGTGGGCTGAGTCTTGGTACGGGCCGGGCAGAATACACTTGTCGTCGCACAGCATGATTTACTTGTAATGGCTCGACAGAAACTACTTCCAGCACGACGCCTACCACTCCCTCTCGATAGAGGGCTACCGGGTCACTCCTGAGCTCGTGGCGCGAGTTGCCTCGGGGGATTGGGATCCCGACGATGACGACGTGCACCGTCAAGACAAGGACGCGCTGGCAGCCAGGGGGTACTTTCGGGCATTCGAGCACGTCCGCCACGCCGTGGCGCAGGCGTACGGGAAGAGCGACCCCTCCTTCGTGCGCCTACGACACCGTGATTGGTTTCGCGAACTCTTCGCGCCCCACGTTGCCGCCGGTCTGCTCGATGCACCGATGCTGGCGGGCTACCGCAATTCGCCCGTCTTTCTGCGGGGATCGCGGCACGTGCCACCCCGATGGGAAATCCTCCGCTACGCAATGCCAACGTTGTTCGACTTGGTCGAGCATGAGCCGGAACCAGCGGTCCGCGCGATTCTCGGCCACTGGCTGATTGGCTACCTCCATCCATTCCCGGACGGCAACGGCCGAATCGCCCGCTTCGTGATGAACGCACTTTTCGCTACGGTCGGCTTTCCATGGACCGTCATCCGCGTGGAGAGCCGCGGGCCCTACCTCGAAGCCTTGGAGCAGGCCAGTGTGGGTGGCGACGTCTGTTCGTTCGTGGCGTTTGTCGAGCAGCAGATGAAGTGGTCGAAGACGATGAGGGAGGGCGTCGAAACGTGAGGAGGACATCACCGGCGTAGAGGAGAACCTCGCGGCAGACCTCTACGTTTTCGGTGAGTTCGACCATCTCGTATTCGGTGGGGAGAGGTAGGCGGGTAGCGGCCCTGGCCAAGGTGCGCGGGCGGCCCTGACACGGCTGGCTCGTGGCCCATTCGCAGCCCTCGAACGTACAGAAAGACGACGGGCCGGCTCCCTCAGCCCCCCACCTCCACCGCCAGGAAGCTCTGCGGCGGGATCCGGAACCGGGTCTCCACCGGCTCGGCATCGGCCGACCAGCTCACACCCTCCACCGGCCCGACCTCGGCCGACAGCGTGCCCACCATGTGGCTGGACACCGCTGGGTTGTAGAGCACCAGGTACCAGGCTTGGTCGCGGGGGAGCCCGATCTCTACCTCGCCGGTCGTCTCGCCCTGGACCAGGGACATGGCCTGGAAGGCCTCGCCGGCCTCGAGCAGCTCGAGGTTGGCCTGATCCACCACGACCTGGTCCAAGCGGCCCCCGTCGTGTTCCTGGGTGAAGGAGCCGTACCAGAACTCGTAGTCGCGGGTCATGAAGCCGCCGTCGCCCGCGACGCGGTGGCTCTCGACCTCCCAGCTGGCGCTCAGCACGACCTCGTCCGCGACGCCGCCGGTCAGGTCGGCCTCGCTGACGGAGAGGATGCCCGTGCGGCTCTCACCCAGCTGCAGGTCGAGGGTCAAGGTGTCGTAAGCCTCGATCCAGTCACAGGCCTGGTACAGGGATCCACCGCCCGGATAGTCGTCCACATCGGAGTACACGGCGTAGCCGTAGGGGTTGTGCTTGCCCACGGTGGCCATGGCGTAGCCATCCAGATCGGTGACCACCTCGGAAGCGTAGGTCCAGGAGTTGCCATGTCCGTAGACGGCCCAGGTGCCGAAGATGGTGATGCTGGCGCCATCTACGGGTAGCCCCTGGTTGTCGGTGACCTCGAACTCCAGGTAGGCGGGCACGCCGTAGTTTTCGGTCAGGGTGTCATCCACCCAGGTGTCCCCGCGCACCGAGGTCATGGCGTACAGCCGGTTGCCCGTGGTGTAGCTGGGGTCGTCGGCCCGGGGGTAGATCGACGCGTCCGTGTCGTCGCAGTCGCCGTAGTACATGGAGTACCCGTCGTCGTCGTAGTCGGCGCCGGTCTCGCCCTCCTCGGCCACCCCGTCGCAGTTGTCGTCCCAGCCGTTGTTGTCCTCACCCTCGCCGGGGCTGACCTCGGCGTTGCCATCGTCGCAGTCGCCGTCGGCGATGCTGTATCCATCGGCATCGTCGTCGACGGTGTTGTCGGCGTTGGCGGTGCCGTTGTCGGCCACGCCATCGCAGTCCTCGTCGCGCCCGTCCTCGGTCTCCACCGCCCCGGGATTCACCTCGGCGTCCAGGTCGTGGCAGTCCCCGTCGGTGATGGTCCAGCCGTCCCCGTCGTAGTCCACGGCGAATGCGTCCAGGTCCTCGTCGGCGTCGCCATCGCAGTTGTCGTCGTAGCCGTTCGAAACCTCGGTGGCGTCGGGGTTGACCTCGGCGCGGTTGTCGTTGCAGTCCCCGTCGGCGATGCTCCAGCCGTCGGCGTCGGCGTCGTTCTCGTCCTCGCCCAGGTCCGCCTCGCCGTCGCAGTCGTTGTCCTTGCCGTCGTAGACGTAGTAGTCGGCGTCGGGCCCGCCGTAGTAGCCGAAGTAGTCCACGTGGGTTCCGATGGGCTCGAAGGCCACCCAGCGGTCGTCCCAGAACTCACCCCAGGTGTGGTCGTTCGAGCGGGCACCCACGTTGCGGCAGGGGATCAGCCCGGTGCGGGCTGCGGCGCAAGACAGGTCGGCGTGCTCGCCACAGTTGCCCGCGCCGACGGTGTAGATGCGGCTTGGCTGCACCGGCCGCTCGTCCCCGGCGCCAAAGTCGATGGCGTCCCAGACATACTGTGTGATCTCCCCGATGGCGCCGTTGTCGTCCCGGGTCTCGGCCTTGCCCTTCCACACCGTGTCGGCGATGGTCAGGTAGTCCCGCAGCAGCACGCACTCCTGCTCGTCGGGGCAGTCGTCTGCGGCCTTGTCCCACAGGAACTCGCGCCACAACATGCCCTGGTCGGGGCCAACGGAGGTGCCGCTCACCCAGGCGTCCAGGAAGTAGGGCGGCTCGTCCTCGAGCCGCGGATGCACCACGTGCCAGTAGTAGATGTCCCTGTCCACGGTCTTGGACACCACCGCGCCGTCTTCCTCCACCAGGTAGGTGGCGGTGGTGTAGTAGTCGGCGTCCACGCCCGGCTCGCCCTCGTCCGAAAGCTCGACGTAGGAGAGCTCGGAATCGTAGGCGTAGACCAGCTCGGCGTTGATCACCAGTAGCTCGGGGTAGAAGCTCCCGTACCTGAGCACCTCGGGGCTGGTGTGGGCGATGGTGAAGGCCACCTCGTCCCACAGGTAGGGATCGTCCACGTCCAGCAGCAGGCTGCTCAGCTCGTCCTGCACGTCCGTCTCGAGCCGTGCCATGGCCACCACGTAGTCGTCCTGCAGCCAGTCGGGGACCAGGGCCAGGGCCTCGATCACCAACTCGCCCAGCGCCACGGGTTCGTGGCTGACGCTCAAGCCCGGAGGAGCCAGCGTTTCGTCATCGGTGACGTCCTCGGGTTCTTCGGCCGGGCAGCCCAGCAGGGCGAAGGCGAACAAGGGGGTCAAGGGGCGCATGGGTCCTCCAACGTCGGCGACGGCACCAGCATGGCACCCCGGGGGGACGACTCGCAAGGACAAGCCTGATACCTTTACTTCGAGCCAGGAGAGAACATGACCCAGCCCACGCCCAAGTCGAACCGGACGCTCCTCATCGTCGTGATAGCCCTGCTGCTGCTGATCCTCTGTGGGGGCGCGGTACCCACGCTGGGCATCCTGGCCGCCATCGCAATCCCCAACTTCGTGGTCATGCAGTACCGCGCCAAGCGGGCCGAGGTGCCGGCGAACGTGGACGGCATCAAGAACGCGTTGATGGCCTACGACGCCGCCTTCGACATGTACCTCGAGATCCCCAACGCGGTCCCCGTAGACCCCCTCATGCTGGGCAAGACACCCCACGACTGGTCCTACGACACGCCCTTCGTGGACCTGGGTTGGGAACCCAACGGCCCGGTGCGCGGCACCTACTGGGTGGAGCTGTCCGCCGACGGGATGGGCTTCACGGTCCACGGTGTCTGCGACGTGGACGGAGACGGCGATCCGGCCCACTACACCGCCACCGAGAGCAGCAACGCCACGCTCCTCACCTCGATGACCGCCTACTGATCCGAATCGAAGCAGGAAAACCCCATGATCGGCGTCTACGACTCGGGCTTCGGCGGGCTGGGCGTGCTCCGGCACCTGCGCGCCGCGCTCCCCGAGCGTGACTTCGTCTACCTGGGCGACTCGGGCCGTGCGCCCTACGGCGGCCGCGACGCACACACGGTGCTCGACTTCGCCGAGCAAGCCACCGAGCGCCTGTTCGAGGAAGGCTGTCGTCTGGTGGTGGTGGCCTGCAACACCGTCTCTTGCGTGGCGTTGCGCCACCTCCAGCAGCGCTCCTGCGGGGAGGGCAGCACCAGGCGTGTCCTGGGGGTGACCATCCCAGGCGCCGAGATCGCGGTGGCGACGAGCGGGGGCCACATCGGCATCATCGCCACCAAGCGCACGGTGCAGTCGGGCACCTACCTCCAGGAGATCGCCAAGCTGGGGCCCCATCGGGTCAGCCAGCTGGCCACCCCCCTGCTCACCCCCATCGTCGAGCAGGGCTGGGAAGACACCGACATCGCGCGCCTGGCCTTGGACCGCTACCTGGCGCTGCTACCCGGGGTGGACACCCTCTTGTTGGGCTGCACGCACTACCCCCTGCTGCTGCCGGTCATCCACCAGGCCCTGCCGAGTGGGGTCACCGTGCTCGACCCGGCTCCCTGGGTGGCGGAGCGGCTGGTGGACTGGCTCGAGCGCCATCCAGGCTTCGACGAACCCGCAGCCCGCGGCCAGGGGACGCTGCGGGTGCTCTGCTCCGGAGATCCGACGGCCTTCGCCCGACACGGCCAGCGCTTCCTGGGCGAGCCGCTGCCCCCGGTGCGGCACGTGGCCGAGGTCGAGGGGCGGCTGGCCCACCGGGATCCTTCGGACGCGCCACGGGGGCAGGTGGTCCGCTAGCCCAAGGCGCCACGACCGCCGGTCGCTGCTACACTGGGCGGGCCTCTCCCAAAGGAGGATCCCATGGTGCGACGCGCGATAACCCTGACTCTGACCCTGGTCTTTCCCGGCCTGGCTTCCGCAGCCACCTGGACAGTCGACCGCTACGGCAGCGGTGACTACACCACCATCCAGGACGCCATGGACGCGTCCAGCGACGGCGACACCGTGCAGGTGGAGCCGGCCACCTACTACGAGGCCATCGACTTCGGCGGCAAGGCGATCACCGTCGAGTCCAGCTCGGGCTCGAACAGCACCGTCATCGACGCCTCGGGCCTGGGGACCTGGACCGCGACCTTCGACGACGGCGAGGGCTCGAGCTGCGTGCTGTCCGGCTTCACCCTGCGCAACGACAGCTACGGTGGCATCTACGCATCGAGCGCCAGCCCGGTGTTGAGCTCGCTCGAGTTCGACGGCACCGGCTCTACCAGTATCGATGGTGGGGGAATGTACGTGGATGGCGGCGCCCCGAGCCTCTCGGACTGCGAGTTCGACGACACCACCGGCTACTACGGTGGCGCCGTCTTCCTCACCGGGGCCGCCACGCTCTCGCTCGAGGACTGCTGGCTCGAGTCCGGCTGGGCCTACTACGGAGGAGGCATCTACATCGACGACGGTGACGTCGCGCTGACCGATTGTACCGTCAGCGACAACTACGCCTACTACGATGGCGCCGGCGCGTACCTGAACGGTGGCGCCTCCCTCGAGGCCACCGACAGCCACTTCTTGGACAATACCGGCACATACACCGATGGTGGCGCCATCTTCGCCACGGGTGCCACGGTCACCCTCGACAACGGAACCCTCTCCGACAACGGCTCCACCTACTACTGGTACGGCTACTACGGCGGAGCGGTGTACGCAGACGGGGGGTCCGCGGTCACCATCTCCGGTGCGACCCTGACCGGCAACACCGGCTACGGCGGTGGCGCCCTGTACGTCGGCGATGGCTCCACCCTCGCGGTCTCGGACAGCACCTTCGACGGCAACTACGCCTACTACGGCGGTGCCGTGGCGGCCTGGGACGAGGTGGAGGTCACCCTGTCCGAGTGCAACTTCTCCTCGAACACCAGCTACTACAGCGGCGGCTCCCTGCACGTCTACGACGACTTCGTCCTCGACATCGACGATGGCACCTTCCTGGAGAACGGCAACACCTACGGCTACGGCGGCGCGGCCTACCTGAGCACCGATGGCACGGCGAGCATCGACGCGACCAGCTTCGACGGCAACGTCTCGTACTACCACGGAGGCGCCCTGTACGCGGACTCCCTGGACGGTGAGCTGACCGTCGCGGACACCACCTTCACGGACAACAGCTCCACCTACCGCTCCGGCGGCGCGCTGTACGCCACCTCCTACACCGACGTCAGCCTCGACGCGGTCGAGGCGACCGGAAACACCGCCAGCTACTACGGCGGTGCCATGGCGTTCTACAGCTACGGCGACGTCACCATCTCGGCCTCGAGCTTCGAGGACAACACCTCGTACTACAGCGGCGGCGCTCTGTGGGCTCAGTACCTCTACGGCACCATGGTGATGGATGGGAGCGATGTCTCGGGCAACAGCGCCACCTACGGCAGCGGCGGGGGCCTCGCGGCCTCGTACTACAGCGACATCGAGGTCACCGACGGCACCTTCTCCGACAACGACGCCTACTACAACGGCGGCGGGCTCTACCTGCACTACTACACCACCGGCACCCTCGAAGGCGCCACGGTCCAGGACAACACCACCACCTACGGCCACGGCGGCGGCCTGTACTTCAACGCCTACAGCGGCTGGAACGACGACCTGATCTTTGGCAGCGGTTCGGTCCTGGACAACACGGCGGGCTACGGCGGTGGAGGCCTGTACGTGGCCAACGCCGACGACTTCGATCTCTCGGCGAGCACCATCCAGGGCAACCAGGCCGCGGGCAGCGGCTACGGCGGCGGGGGCCTGTACAGCTATTCGGTGGCAAACCGCGGCGTGACCGGCAACAGCTTCTGCGGCAACCAGGCCGACTACGGTGGCGGCGCCTGGTCCTACTACACCCAGGGTGACGACAGCTGGACCAACAACATCTTCGTGGAGAACACCGCGGGGATCAGCGGTGGCAACCTCTACCTGTACTACGACCGCTACTCCGACGTGGTGAACAACACCTTCCTGGGCGGATCGGCCGCGAGCTACGGCGGCAGCGTCTACCTGTACTACGGCTACGTGGACTTCGTGAACAACATCGTGGCCTGGACCCAGGCCGGCGACGGCATCTACGCCGCGGACTACTACAGCGCGGCCTACACCACGCTGGCCTACAACGACTGGTACACCAACACCTCCGCCGACGTCTCGGGCTACCTGGATTCCAGCTACATCTCGGGGAGCGGCAACATCACCGACGACCCCACGTTCGTGGACTACTCGCTGGACGGCGACTGCTCGAACGACAACCTCGCCCTTGGCGGCACCAGCACCCTCATCGATGCCGGCGACCCCACCCTCCTCGACGTCGACGGAAGCCGCTCGGACATCGGCGCGACCGGTGGCGAGGGCGCCTCGGCCGTGGACGCCGACGGCGACGGCTACGACAGCGACAGCGACAGCGACTGTGACGACACCGACGCGACCATCAACCCCGGCGCCACCGAGATCCCCTACGACGGCATCGACCAGGACTGCGACGGCGTAGACCTGCTGGACGCCGACGGCGACGGCTACGACAGCGACGCCTACGGAGGCACCGACTGTGACGACACCGACGCCGCGGTCAACCCCGGCGCCACCGAGACCTGGTACGACGGCACCGACCAGGACTGCTCGGGCGGCTCCGACTACGACCAGGACGGGGACGGCTACCGAACGGACAGCGCAGGTGGCGCCGACTGCGACGACACCGATGCCGCCATCAACCCCAGCGCCACCGAGATCTGGTACGACGGCGTGGACCAGGACTGTGACGGGTCCTCGGACGACGACCAAGATGGGGACGGCTAC
>PVBE012157541.1_pt1 | contig 13064 bp, 9 predicted proteins | sample 1631181 | NCBI WGS metagenome assembly PVBE01 (sample SAMN08397723, study PRJNA350692) | Marine metagenome, whole genome shotgun sequencing project. | isolation source: water | place: Pacific Ocean | collected 2012-04
CACCAACGCCGCCACCGCCGCAAAGACGATTTCGCCAGAGTCGAACCAGTCCATGCGCTGTCCACGGTTGAGGACGAGCTGGAGCGCTCCTAAACCGGTAGCAAGCATGAGGAAGCCAAACCAATTTAAGGGATCATCGTGACGCCGAGTCGATTCGGGAACAAAGGCGTAAATCATGGCGAAGGCTGCCGCTGCGATGGGCAGATTGATGTAAAACCCCCAGCGCCAATTCTCGAACTCGACGATGTAGCCTCCGATGACCGGCCCCAGCGACATCCCAAACATGGTGCCCAAGGACCGCCAGCCCATGGCCAGGGCCAGCTCCTCTTGGGGAAAGGTGGCGAGAAGGGTGGATTGGCCGACTGGCATGAAAGCCGCCGCGAAAGCCCCTTGGATGAAGCGCAGAACGACGATTTCGATCAGCGAGTTGGACTGGGCCACGAAAATGGTAGTCATGGTGAATCCGACGACCGAGATCAGCAGCAGCCGCTTGCGTCCGATGCGGCCCGCTACGGCGCCGGTAAACGGCGTCATTATGACTGCGGCCACCATGTAGGACGTCATGACCCAAGATATCTGGTCTTGGGTTGCCGCAAGCGAGCCCTGCATGTGGGGTAGCGTGATGGTGGCAACCGACGAATCGAGAACCTGTAGGATGGTACCGAGGACGATTGCGATCAGGATTAGACGGCGCTGCCCCGGCGGCGGCAGGGCCGCAACCCGGGTGTCGTTCATTAATCGATCCGGACCCAAGCCAAGGCGGAAGTGATGATACTGGGAAGGACTCGTTCGTGACCGGTGTCGATCTCGATGGCGGCGCTCATGCCGGCGCGCAACGGCGGATCATCGGGACCGGTCATCAACTCCAGACGCACGGGCAGACGCTGTACCACCTTGACCCAGTTGCCCGAAGAGTTCTGCGCCGGCAAAAGGGCGAACTCCGCTCCCGTCGCTGGGCTGATGGAGGTGACGACGGCGGACCATGCGCGATCGGGATAGGAATCGACGCGCACCGATGCCCGCTGGCCGACCTCCAGATAGGTCAGGTCGGTCTCTTTTAGGTTGGCTTCGATCCACACAGTCTTGGTAGCGACCAGACTGAACACCGGGGTCCCGGCCTCGACGTACTCGCCGACCTGAAGCCGCATCTTGGTGACGGTGGCCGCGGTAGGTGAGCGAACCGCCGTGTGCTTGAGATTGAGCGCCGCCTGATCGCGCGCAGCGGTCGCCGCCCGAACGGCGGGATGGCGGGCCGCCGGCAGTTTGGGATCACCGCCGAGATTGGCGACCACGCCGGCTATCTCCTGGCCCAGCGCGACGACCCGCTGGCGCGCCGTACGCAGTTTAAGCCGTGCCTCGTCGAACTTAGCCTCCGACACGATGCCCTTGTCCTTGAGCTTGCGGCTGCGCTCATAGGCGGCGGCATAGTACTCCACATCGTCATTGGTGATCTTCAGCTCGGCTCCTTTCTGACGGTACTGGGCGCGCAGCGCCTTGACCTGCTGGCGGGCGGCGGAAAGCTCCGCCTCGGCGCTCTGAAGTGCGATGCGAAACGACTCATCATCGAGGCGGAAGAGCAGCAGGTCCTTCTTGATCACATCGTCTTGGGCCACCGCGATCTCGGTAACACGGCCCGAGACGTCGGTGGTGACGGCGATCAGGTCCGCCTTTACGTAGGCGTTATCGGTCGTTACCAGGCGCCCGCCAGTGACATAGAGGTAACCAGCCACAAAGACGGCAATAGCCGGCCCGAGAACGAACAGGGTCGAACCGAATAGGATACGTCCCCAACCCCGGCGACGGGGCGAGGTAACAGGCGTGTCATCCGACATTGATTTTCCTGACCGCACTTGGGTCTTCGACGTCGTCGAATGTATCGGGTACGGCCGTATCCAGTTGTGAAAGATTGTCCTTGATCATCAACAGCGTTTTGATGAAGCGCTCGCGGTCAGCGTCCGAAAGACCAGCCTGTGTTTCTTCCCAAACTTGGGCCGAAAGTGCCCGCATATCGTCGAGGATTAAGTGGGCCTTGTCGGTCAAAAAGAGCTTCCACGCCCGTCGGTCGGCCGGGTCCTTGCGGCGCACCACCCACCCGCCTTTTTCCAGCCTGTCGATGTGCTGGCCAAGGCTCATGCCTTCGATCTCAAGAATATCGGCGAGCGCCGATTGGTTGATCCCCTCTTGCCGCCCAAGGTGTGCCAACAGCCGGTATTGAGCACGGGTCACCCCGACGGCGCGGGCCCGGCTATCGAAACGTTTACGAAGCAGCCTAGAGACGTCGTGCAGAAGAAATCCAAGGCGCTGGTCGAATTGCTTTGAGAGCATGTGGGGCCAAGCTAAAATACACTAAGGCGACGTAAAGTAAGCCCACTTATGATATATCTCTTTTCGTGAATCGCGCAACGTAAAAAATAACGTGTTCAGTTATTTTATGATTCGAGCGTTGGGTAAGAGCCGGTTAGACAGTAAATAAGGTCTCGCTTCGCCCCGAGAAAGGTTTCACGGCCTTAAATTGGCGCTCGATGCCGTTGTCGCGGTCGTGATAGACCGAAAGTTCAAGAGGCACCCGCGCCTCTCCGGCAAGCTTGATGGCCATGTCGTTGCCGCGCCGTGTCGAAGCGTCTAGATGGGTGTGAAAGCGGCTACGTGCGTAAGCCGCGATGTGGTCGTAGCCGGCGTTGATCGTCTCCATGTCGTTGGTCAGGGCTTCGTAGCGAACCAGCACCTCGTCCCATTCGCCCGGCGTCAACGCCGTGGTGAAATGGGAATGGCTGATCGAGCCGCCAAAAAACAAGCTGTTCACGCCCAATCGGGTGTGGTCGGCCATGCGCCGTGCCATGGCGTTTAGATCGTTGGCGCCCAAGGTGGATTTGGTTAGGCCGTTGAGGAAGTCCCACTTGTAGGGCCCAGGGCCGCCGTCGCGGTTGCTGACGAAACGATTGCGGGCAATATAGGAATGGGAATATCCAAAGTGGGGATGGTGGTTGAACACCGCGAAAAGCGGGTAAGGCCCCGGCATGGTGTCAAAGGCATAACTCATGGAGCCATAGGGCAGTGGGCGCCAGTCGATATGCACGCTGTCGCGGGTCTCGCCGGGCAGCATGATGTTCATCTTGTATTCGATGCCAAGCTCAGCCAGGAAAGGCAGCACCCGCGAGCTGCATTCGTGGTTGTGGTCGCTCAGGATCTTCGATGGCGTAATTCCGGCCTCGGCGAACAGGGTCTTGGTCTCGGAAATCAGCTCGCGGAAAGTTTCGGTCGAGTATTCGCCGTCCTCGTCGCCGTAAAAGAGGCTGACGCCACCCTTCCAGATATGTGGGGCGAATTCGGCCCGGCCTTCGTCGTATAGGCGTTTCATCGCCCCCCAGCCGTCCCCGGTGACCGCCTTCATACAGAGGCAGATGTTGGGTGTATGGCCGTGGCGGTTGAGTACGTCAATGAAAGCCAAGTCCTCGGGCCCACGCCACAGGCCGTTGCAGTCGTCGAAGCGCAGCCGGACGAAGGGCGGCATGGCGAGCATGGCGAAGGGTTTTCGCGCCGTCCACACGATGCCCCGCCAGAAAAGATCATCAAGGCCATGGGCATGGCCGAAATGGCGCAAGGTCCAGAGCCTTGGTGAGACCAGCCATTGCACGGCGCGGCCCCGGCCGATGGTGGTGGCGATGACCGCCGGAGCGCCGCTTTCGCACTCTGCAAGGACCGTGGTTTCGGTTCCCTTCGCGCGCGTCGGAACGCCGGCCAGCGGCACGTGCAGGCGGTGATGGGCGGTGTTTTCCTGTTGGCTGGCGATAGTGTGCTCGTTGCCGGTAATACCAATTGCCGAGACGCCGTCAATCTCGAAACGCTTGCCAGGCGCCGCCAGCCCGAGGGCGTCCGTGAAGGCATCATCATAATTGGCCAGATTGCAATCGAAGTTGACCAGCCCCGTTCCGTCCTTCACAGCGCTTAGGATCAAACCTTGTTCCGCCGCGTCAATAGAAAGACCCAGGTTCTCTTGGCCGATAATGATCGCCGCCGCACCGGCCAGGTCCCGGGAAGTTGGGCGGCGGCGTGCCAGATCAAATAAGCGGTACGGCATACCGAAATGGCCGAGGGCGGCGAACATGGTTTCCGGCATCTGGGTGAATTCCATCATCCGGCTGTCACCAAGGAGCACGACGGCGGCGTTTCCAGTACTGCGTCGGGGACGTTTTACGGGCGCGTTGGGCACGGTGGTGGGGTCTCCAATTTTGGTCAGGTGCTGGCGAAGTTAACACTGTTATCCGACACCGGTGCAATCCTTCGCCGCGTTTGACGGCAACCCTGCTTCTGCTAGGGTGCCGGCCGTTGCTGACGGAATTGGAATACGACCCATGAAATACGCCCTGGACGAGGCCCACGTCGTCACGGACGGAGAGGACCACTTCATCGCCCCCAGTGCCGTCCTCATCGGCAGGGTGCGCCTGGCGAAGAACACGAGCATCTGGTGGAACGCCGTCCTGCGCGGCGACAATGAATGGATCACCGTCGGCGAAAACTCCAATGTTCAGGACGGCTGCGTCCTGCATACCGATCCGGGCTTCCCCCTGACCATTGGACGCAACGTCAGCGTCGGTCACATGGCTGTCGTGCACGGGTGCCAGATTGGCGACGACTCGCTGATCGGCATCGGCGCCATCGTCCTTAACGGCGCCACGGTGGGAGCAAACTGCCTGGTGGGCGCCGGAACCTTGATCCCCGAGGGCAAAGCAATCCCCGACAATTCGGTCGTGCTGGGTACACCGGGCCGTGTGGTGCGCCAGACGACGACCCGGGACCGCACCTATATGGCGGAACCGATGAAGCGCTATGTGCGCCGGATTGGTGAGTATAAAAGCGGACTGAAAGCCGACGAGAGCTAAGCGCCGCCTATTTGGCGGCGCGGGATGCCGGGCATTCCTCGGGCCGGCCCCTCCACGCCACGCTAAGCGCCGTGCCCCGCATGCAGTGGCTGACTGCGGCGATGGAGCCGCAAACGCAAATTTCCATCCCCGGGCTTGGCTGGCCGACATTGCCCAGTAAGGCGTAGAGACCGCCGTTGTTGCCCCGAAAGGCAGGACATTCGACGCCTCCCGCTTCAACCACGCCGAGGATGCAAAGCGGGTAGCCCTTTGGTGAGTGGCCTGCCAATTTTTCTACATCCACCAGGGACTGCCAGCCCGAGCCCTTTGGTACCACCAAGTCACCGCGCCATGCCCCCTTGCGGGCGTTTCGCGCCTGGCCTTCGTCGGCCGCATATTCGTTATTGACCCTGCGGTCAGCCAGGGCCCAGCCTTGCGCTACCATGAACCGGCCCAGGTCCTTGCCTCCGACCCGGCAAAGGGCGAGGATGCGGTCTTCGCTATCGCGCCCCTTTTCCTCACACGTCAGCCAATGGTTTCCGACCTGGGAGACCAGAGCGAAGGAGGCCTCGCGGCCGCATGGCCAAGTTTTACCGTCTTGAGTGCAGCTCTGCGCCTCGCTCGGCGCGTCGATGCCGTAAAGGCGTACCGTCCGGCCGCCCACTTCAAGAGTGGAGCCGTCGATTACTCGCGCCTTGCCGACCACCTCGGCCGCGGTCGTCGCCATGATGAGAAGGACTGAAATCGCCTTCGGAAACTTCATGGTGCCATGATAGCACTATCGGCAATCTCGTCGCGAAGGCTTCCCGCTTCAGCGCATGTCCTTGCCGCTCAAACCGCTGGAAGACTTGCCGAAACCCTTACCCAAGGTCTCTGACTTTGAATGTGGCCGGATGATCCCTCGGGAGCGCACACGGGTGCTTGCGGTCGCTGGTTGATTGTCGGCTTTCAACCAGCTGAGCCGACCACCGTGCTAACCGCGTCGGCTGCCGTTTCGACGTCGGCCTTGTCCACGTCTAAGTGGGTTACGGCGCGCATACGAAACGGGCCCATGCGGCCGATGCGCACGCCGCGTTCCAAAAGGGCCTGATAGACGTCGGCGGCTGTCAGCCCGGTACCCTTGACATCGAAGAAGACGATGTTCGTCTCGACCGCCTCGGGCTCGACAGCGACTCCCGGCACGGTGGCCAAACGGTCAGCCAGAAGGCGCGCGTTGGCGTGGTCCTCGACCAGTCGTTCGACATGGTTCTCCAGTGCATAGGCACCGGCTGCCGCCACGATACCGGCTTGGCGCATGGCGCCACCCATCCTTTGTTTCCATTGCCAGGCCTGCTGGATGAACTCATGCGAGCCAGCCAGTACTCCGCCTATCGGACAGCCGAGGCCCTTGGAAAGGTCGAACCACAAAGAATTGAAGGACTTGGCGAAGTCGCGGGCAGGGACGCCGGACGCGACGACGGCATTCATCAGCCTTGCCCCGTCCATATGCATCGGAATTCCATACCGGCCGGCGACATCGGCCACGGACTCGATGGCGGCGAGGGGCCAAACGGTGCCGCCGCCCTGGTTCGACGTCTGTTCCACCGAGATGAGGGTAGTGCGCGGCGTATGGCGGGATTCCTCGCGAATCGCCGCCTCCACTTGCTCGGCGCCATAGACGCCGCGCGCGCCTTCTAGGGGATGCACCAGGACGCCGGCAAAGACCGCCGGCCCGCCGCCTTCCGAAGAAATGATGTGGGCCGTGCGGTCGGAGATGATTTCGTTGCCTGGACGGCAGTGGACCAGGATGGCGATCTCGTTGCACATGGTGCCCGACGGCATGAAAACCGCCGCCTCTTTGCCAAGAAGCTCACAGGCCATGGAACACAAGCGGTTAACGCTGGGGTCTTCATCGCGCTGCTCGTCGCCAACCGGCGCCTGGGCGATGGCTTCGCGCATGCCCGGCGTGGGTCGCGTCTGGGTATCGCTGTACAGGTCGACCGTGATTTCGTTCATCGCTACCATCCGTTTCATCGCCGCGCCGCTGTGGCCCATTGTGTGCGACGATGCCGCCGAAAGGACATCCCTGTCAACGGGGCGATTTTCCCCTCCCAGGCCGGACAAAAGCTTCCCCCCTAGCTCTGCCTGGCGACTATGGTAGAATACAGCAGCGTCAACGGGTGCGGCCGGCGCGGTCGCGAACGACGAACAGGCAGCAAATGAAAATGGAGGCTGAAACACACTATCTGGCCGATTCCGAGGAACTGCACGAGGCCCAGACCGATATCCGTCAACTCAGGGACACCATCGAAGCCCTGCGCCTGGAACTGGAGACCTCGCGTTTTGACAAGGAAGATAGCGTCCAGAAGGCGGTCGCCGGGGCCAACAACGAGATGGTGCAAATCAAGGCTACCATCAACGCGCTGCGCGACGAGTTGGAAATGGTGCGCTTCGCCAACGAGGAGAACGTCCAGAAGGCGGTTGCCGGCAGCAACGATGAAATCACCCAGATCAAGGGCACCGCTAACGCGTTGCGCGACGAATTGGAGAAATTGCGGTTCGAGAAGGACGAGGCTGTCCAAAAAGCAACCGCAGCGGCCAATGACGAGATCGTACAGCTCAAAAACACTGCCAACGCACTGCGCGACGAGTTGGAAAAGTTGCGATTTGAAATGGACGAAGCCGTGCAGAAGGCCGTCGCCGCGGGCAATGATGAGATCGTTCAACTTAAAGGGACCACAAGTACGCTGCGTGATGAGTTGGAGAAGCTGCGTTTTGATAAGGACACGGCCGTGCAGAAGGCGGTGGCCGCAGGTAACGACGAGATCGTCCAGCTCCAGGGCACCGCCAATAATCTGCGTGACGAGCTTGAGAAACTACGTTTCGACAAGGAGGACAGCGTCCAGAAGGCAATCGCCACGGGCAACGACGAAATTGTCCAGCTCAAAGAAACTGTGACCGAATTGCGCGACGAGCTGGAACGCCGACAGGGCATTCACGAGCAGACTGTCCAGGACATCGAGCGCGAGAGGCGTGACGAAATCACCCACTTGCAACAATCTATCGCGACGCTCAGGAAAAGCCTCGAGGGGAAGTCCCGTAAGAAAAAGTAGGGTTGTATCATGGCGAATGGCATTCAGACGAAAAGCGCGGGCGGGAACGGTACACAGGGTAAGGTGGCGGCGAAACGCAGCCGGCGACGCAGCCAATCAAGCGAGGCCAAGCGGTTGCAACAGGCGGAGATGCTGCTCAACATCTCCCAGAAAATGGCGGGCATGGAGTCCCTCGACGAGGTGCTCGAAACCCTGGTCGAGCTGACCACCTGGGAATTGGGCGCCGAGCGCGGCAGCCTTTTCCTCAACGACCCCCAGTCGGGCGAGCTTTACTCGCGAGTCGCGCTCTTGAACCTAAGACGTGAGATCCGGCTGTTAAACACCAGTGGTGTCGCCGGCCACGTATTCACCGCCAACGAAGGCACAATTATCCACGAGGCCTATAAGGACAAGCGCTTCAACCGCTCCATCGACGAGCAGACCGGTTACGTCACGAGGAACATTTGTTGCGCGCCCGTCAGAACGGTCAAGGGAGAGGTCATCGGCGTCGCCCAGGTGCTCAACAAGAAAAAGGGAAAGTTCACTGACGACGACCTTCACCTCCTTGAAGCCATGACTACGCAGGCCGCGGTCGCCCTGCAAAGTACCCAGTTCGTCGAGCGCATGAAGAAATCGCGTGAACAGGAAATGGAATTTCTTGACGTGGTCTCCGACGTTACCTCCGAGATCGACCTTGGCGCGTTGCTGTCCAAGGTCATGAGCGAGGCGACGCGCATGCTGAATTCCGAACGCTCGACGCTATTTCTCAATGACGAGAAGACCAACGAGCTGTTTACCCAGGTGGGTGAAGGCCTGGGAATGGTTCAAATCCGCCTGCCCAACCACTTGGGTATCGCCGGCGCGGTCTTTACCTCGGGCAAGACCATCAACATCCCGCACGCTTATGCCGACCTCAGATTCAATCCCGCCTTCGACAAGAAAACCGGCTTTTTTACTCGCTCCATCCTCTGTGTTCCGGTGGTCAACAAGAACGGCAAGGTGATCGGCGTGACGCAGGTTCTCAACAAGCGAGGCGGCCCTTTTGTTGACGAGGACGAGACGCGGCTCAAGGCGTTTACCGCCCAGGTCGCCATTGGCCTGGAGAATGCGAAGCTGTTCGACGACGTCCAGAACATGAAGAACTACAACGAAAGCATGTTGGAAAGCATGTCGAACGGCGTCATTACCATGGACGAGGATGGCAAGATCGTCACCTGCAACGCCGCCGGACTACGCATCATGAGTGTCGAAACCGACGACATCTTGGAGAAGAAGTCGGACGAGTTTTTCATCGATAAGAACGCCTGGGTGATGGAAAAGGTGAAAAGGGTCGAGGAGACCCAGGTTTCGGACATCTCCATGGATGCCGAGATCGTGTTCGGCGAAGAGACGCTGTCGGTCAACCTGACCGTGCTGCCCTTGATCAGTGCCGAGAAGAAGAAACTCGGCAACATGATCATGATCGAGGACATCAGTTCCGAAAAGCGCATGAAGTCTACTATGTCGCGCTATATGGACCCCGGCCTCGCCGATCAACTCATGGAGAGCGGTGGCGAGGACGTCCTCGGCGGAACCAGCGCCGTGGCCACCGTATTATTTTCGGACGTGCGCGGTTTCACGACCCTGACCGAGGAGTTGGGCGCGCAGGGCACGGTGGCGCTGCTCAACGACTACTTCACCATCATGGTCGACTGCATCACGCGCGAAGAAGGCATGCTCGACAAGTTCATCGGCGACGCCATCATGGCCGCCTTCGGCCTACCCGTGGCACACGACGATGACGAGGACCGAGCCATCCGCGCCGCCATATCCATGCTCGTCGACCTTGATGCTTGGAATGTGGAGCGCGCCGAGAAAGGCCAGTTGCCGGTCGACATGGGTATCGGCCTCAACACCGACGAGGTGGTGTCGGGCAACATCGGCTCGCCCAAGCGCATGGACTACACCTTGATCGGCGACGGTGTGAACCTGGCGGCGCGTCTGGAAAGCGCCTGCAAGCAGTACTCGTCCAGACTCCTTATCAGCAAGAACACCTACGACAAACTCAAGGGAACCTATCGTATCCGCGACATCGACGACGTGGTGGTCAAAGGCAAAACCGAACCGGCGCGCGTGTTTGAGGTCCTCGATTATCACACCGATGAGACGTTCCCCAACCTGATGGAGGTCGTGAACCACTTCAAGGAAGGGCGAGGGCACTACCGCAAGGGCGATTGGGACAAGGCCATAAAGTCGTTCAAGGAATGCCTGAAATTGCACCCCGAAGATAAGCTATCGCACACCTACGTTGAGTGGTGCGAGGGCTACAAGAAGAACCCGCCCAAGGACTGGGAGGGCGTCCGAGTGGCGACGTCTAAGTAACGCCTATTCACCATTCGCGTTAGAATCGGGCCGTGCCGCCGTGCCCCTACCCCGCCAGGATGGCCAACAAGAGGATGGCCACGATGTTGATGATTTTGATCATCGGGTTGATGGCCGGCCCGGCGGTGTCCTTGTAGGGATCACCCACGGTATCGCCGGTCACCGCGGCGTGGTGGGCGTCTGAGCCCTTGCCGCCGTGGGCACCGTCCTCGATGTGTTTTTTGGCGTTGTCCCAGGCGCCACCCCCCGAGGTCATGGAAATGGCGACAAAAATCCCGGTGACGATGGTTCCCAGCAGCATGGCGCCAAGCGCCGCGAATGCCGCCGCCTGACCGGCAATTAAATTGATGACACCATACATGGCGACAGGCGCCAGAACCGGCAGCAGTGAGGGGATGATCATTTCCTTGATCGCCGTCTTGGTCAGCATGTCGACGCAGGTCCCGTAATCCGGTTTTCCGGTGCCCTCCATGATGCCGGGAATCTCCTTGAACTGACGGCGGACTTCGATAACCACCTGCCCACCGGCGCGGCCCACGGCCAACATGCCAAGGGCGCCAAAGAGATAAGGCAGCATGCCACCGACGAAGAGCCCGATGACGATGAATGGGTTCTGTAGCTGGAAGTTTATCTCAAGGCCGGGGAAGTAGTGGCCGAGATCCTCGGTATAGGCGGCGAACAGCACCAGGGCGGCTAGCCCGGCGGAACCGATGGCATAGCCCTTGGTTACCGCTTTGGTGGTATTGCCGACCGCGTCCAAGGTATCGGTGATTTTACGCACGTCTTCGGGCAAGTCCGCCATTTCAGCAATGCCGCCTGCGTTGTCGGTGACCGGGCCGAAGGCGTCGAGCGCAACCACCACGCCGGCGAGTGCAAGCATGGTGGTCGCCGCTATCGCCAGACCGTATATGCCGGCCGCTAGAAAGGCGACGATAATGCCGGCACAGATAGCAAGGACCGGCAAGGCCGTCGATTCCATAGAAATGGCCAACCCTTGGATTACGTTGGTGCCATGTCCCGTAACCGAGGACTGAGCGATGCTCTGCACGGGCCGGTGCTCGGTGCCTGTGTAGTACTCGGTGATCCAGACGATCAACCCCGTCACCGCCAATCCGGTCAGCGAGCAGATGAACAACTGGGTACCGGTGATGGCGCGGTCGCTCATCTGGAAGACGGTGTCGAAGCCGAGCAGCCAGGCGATGGTACCGGCGATGAGAATGGCTGCCATGATGGCGCTGGCGATGAACCCTTTGTACAGCGCCCCCATGACACTGTCGCCCGTGCCCAGGCGCACGAAAAAGGTGGCGATGACCGAAGCGATGATGCACACCGCGCCGATGACGAGGGGGAAGATCATCATGGTCTCGCGCGTGGCGCCGGTAAACAAGATGGCGCCAAGCAGCATGGTGGCGACCACGGTGACCGCGTAGGTCTCGAACAAATCGGCGGCCATGCCGGCGCAATCGCCGACGTTGTCGCCTACGTTATCCGCGATGACCGCTGGATTGCGTGGGTCGTCTTCGGGGATGCCGGCCTCAATCTTGCCGACCAGATCAGCGCCCACGTCCGCCCCTTTAGTGAAAATGCCGCCGCCGAGACGGGCAAAGATAGAAATCAAGGACCCGCCAAAGCCAAGAGCCACCAGGGCTTCAAGCACATGACGCAGGCCTTCTTCGGTACTCGTATCCAATACGCCGCGCAGCACGAAGTAGTAAACCGAGACGCCCAGAAGGGCTAGGCCCACAACCAACATGCCGGTGACGGCGCCCGACTTGAAGGCGATGTCGAGCGCCTGGCTAAGACCGCTGGATCGGGCTGCCTCGGCGGTGCGCACGTTGGCTTGTACCGATACATTCATGCCGATATAACCCGCCGCTCCCGATAGGATCGCGCCGATGAAAAAGCCGATAGCCACTGGCAGGCCCAGGCGCCACCCCAAGAGGATCCCGATGACGGCACCGACGGCGGCGATGGTTCCGTATTGACGGTTGAGGTAAGCGCGCGCTCCGATCTGGATGGCCTCGCCGATCTCGCGCATGCGATCGGTCCCTGCCGGCGCCGTAAGGACACTGCGAACGGCAAAGGCGCCATAGAGAAGGGCAAGTGCACCGCAGGCGAAGATCAACAAGAACTCAACCGACATGCCAAAATTCCTTTTGCGTTTGGGCGATCCGGGAGAACCCGGCCGATGGCCAGGCCCGGTGGCGCCAATTGGGGGTACCCGTGGAATTACCGCCGGGAAAATGCCAGAACGGGCGCGATAACGCAACAGCCGGGCATGAGACTTTTTAGCCCTTGGGTTTGGATTTCTTTTTTGAGGGTGAAGTGTCGGTGATCGACTGGACGAGAACGTTGCTAATGAGGTCCGGGTCCGCCACCTTAGTGGCAAGCATTTCCAAACGCTTTTTGATGACGATCGCTCTGATCTTGCCCTCTTTTTTCACCAGACGTGGAATGAAGGCGTATAAATCGCGCAAAAAGAGATCATTGATGCGGGGCATCATCTTGTTAATTTTCTCTTCTCTCTCGGTGCCCATGGTTTCCAGTTTGATCTGGATTTGAATGGTGGTGACAACCCGATCACCAGAGAAGATGGGAATCAAAAGTAGCCCCATCTCGATGAAGCGGGGGGGTTCGCTAAGTTTTCGCTTTTTAGCTTGGATACCGCAGCTGGGCCTTAGTTCGCCTTCCCCGATACGTGACGCTGTGAAGGGGGTGGACTGACCGTTGATCAGCCCAGCCGTTTTTTGAAGAAGGCGTAAATGCGCCGCCA
>PVBE012905579.1_pt1 | contig 13064 bp, 8 predicted proteins | sample 1631181 | NCBI WGS metagenome assembly PVBE01 (sample SAMN08397723, study PRJNA350692) | Marine metagenome, whole genome shotgun sequencing project. | isolation source: water | place: Pacific Ocean | collected 2012-04
AGAAGCAGGATCTCGTGCAGGCTCGAGTGACCCGGCCCGATGGCGCGGTGATCACCCTGCTCGAGACCGACCAGGGCTGGATCATCGAGGAGACCGGCTTCCGAGCGAGCAAGTCCATGGTCAACCGGGTGAAGCACCAGCTTCACGATCTGACCGCTCGCGCGACGGTTCTGGAAGAGGCCGAGGATCCGGCCCTCTATGGCCTGGGCGAGAGCGCTGTGAAGGTGGAACTCAGCTTTCGTGACGGCCGCGTCGAGTCCTTTCTGGCGGGGGACCCGAACCCCAGCAGCGTCAGCTACTACATCCAGCCTCTGGACGGCGGCACCACCATCTTCACCGTGAAGAAGAGCGCGGTGGACTACTACTCCCTGTCCCTGAACGAGTTTCGCGAGCGTCGCTTCGTCGGCTTCAACTCCAAGGACGCCGACCGCATCGACGCCCACCTGCCCGGCGGGAAGCGCCTGGTCCTGCAGCGCACCGGTGAGAAGACCTGGGTGATGACGGAGCCCGAGCAGATGGCGGTCTCCCTGAACGAGGCGCGCAGCTTGTTGGGACGCGTGGCGGTCCTCAAGGCCGTGGACTTCGTGGCGGACCAGCCGGAGGACCTCTCCCCGTGGAGCCTGGACGAACCCAGGGCCAGCATCACCATCTCCTTCGGGGCGCGCGAGCCCGTCACGCTGCTGGTCGGGACCGAGGTGGCCGGAGACGAGGACCCGCCGCTTTCGCACATGATGGTTCAGGGAGGCGGGGCGATCTACACCGCCAAGGATTCCTTCCTGCAGGACTACCTGGTGGATCCTGCGGAGCTGCGGGATCGTGCCTTCATGAACCTGGCGGACGATGAAGTGGTCGAGGTCACCGCGACGATGCACCGCAGCGAGGACCCGCTAGGAGTCGGAGAGGTCCCGCTCAAGAGGGTGGGCGACGTCTGGCAGTGGTACGACGGCAAGCCGGTTCCGGGCTCCACGCCGCGGCGTCTGGCGGATCGGGCGAGCTCGGTCGAGGCCGAGGAGTTCGTCGAGGACCAGCCGAAGGACCTGGGCCCATACGGTCTGGACGAACCGCGGGCGACCCTTCGTCTGGTCTCCGATACCGGCGAGGAGCGCGTCCTCTTGCTTGGCGACGATGCCGCTCCTCGTGAGACGCTGGACCAGGAACGCACCATGCCCCGCCTCTACGCGATGCGGCAGGATCAGCCGAACGTCTACGTCATCGACGCGGGGGTGCTCGGCGTGACCGAAGACGCGCTCCGCGAGCAGCGCCGCAAGCTGAAGAACGACTCGGACCGCGAGGAGCGCCACGAGCGCATGGAGGAGGAGATGGAGGACGTGGGGGAGGACGGATGATGATCCCGCTCTTGTTGCTGGCCTGTGGTGCTGAGCCTTCAGGGGAGGAGGGTGAGCCCACCGGTGAGCTCACCCTGATCTACTCCCACAACCTGGATGGTGAGATCGAGCCCTGTGGCTGACCCAAGCATCCTTTGGGCGGTCTGTCCAAGCGAGCCACCATCATCGACAAGGTCAAGGCCGATGGCCCCGTCATCATCGTGGATGGCGGGAACATGTTCTGGAAGACACCAAAGCTGACCGGAGACCGTCGGCAGAGGGACATCAAGGCCAAGCTCCAGGCCGATGCCTTCACCCTGAGCGGACTGGATGTCTTCGTGCCCGGCAGCGGCGACTTCAGCCTGGGACTGGAGCGCTTCGATGAACTCACGGCCGGGTGGACGGTCCTGGCGGGCAATCTCAGCTGCGGGGAACGCAGCTGGCCGACGACCACCGTCATCGAACGGGGCGGACGTCGGGTCGGCTTCATCGGGGTGGTGGACTACACGCCAGACGGATGCGAGGCGAGCGATCCCCTGGAGGCCGCCAAGGCCGGGGTCGAAGCCCTGGGGACGGTGGACGCCACGGTGCTCATCGCGCACCTGAGCTCACAGACCCTCACCAAGGCCACCGAAGAGATCCCGGAGCTCGACTTCGTGATCAATGGACAGACCCGTCAGCGTCACGCCTCCCCTCTGGTCATGAAGAACGGTGCCCACCAGCTGGGTGTGGGCTCCAGGGGGAAGGTGCTGGGGTCTCTGCTTCTGGACTTCACCCCCGGTGGAGAGGGCTGGGCCAGCGACGGGGAGAAGGTGCGACTCCAGGACGACATCGGACGCTACGAAGAACGGCGCGAGAGCGCGAAGGTGGACCTGGAGTCGAGCACCGACGAGAAGGAGCAGAAGCGCCTGGAGCGTCAGATTCAGTACTACCAGCAGAAGGTGGACGAGGCCCAGGCGGAGCTGGAGAAGCTCCAGGTGGCCCCGGAGAGCGTGAGCAACCGCTTCGAGCACCTGCTGCGTGAGCTGGACGAGGGCCTGGTTGACCAGCCGGCCACCGAGGCCCTCGTGGTCGCTGCCCTGGCCGAGATCGACGCCCTGCCGCCCCTGGAGCACCAGAGCGCTCCCAAGCTCAGTCCCTTCGTCGGCAGCAACACCTGCCGAGGCTGCCACCAGGAGCCCTTCGCGCAGTGGCAGGGCACCGCCCACCCGCAGGCCTGGCAGACCCTGGTCGATGACAACCGAGCCCGGGACGAGGACTGCTTCGGCTGCCACGTCACCGGCGCCACGGACCCTCTCGGACCGGACAACGTCAACGCCGTGACTGCGGAACTTCGAGGTGTTGGCTGCGAGAGCTGCCACGGGCCGGGTGCCGAACACCTGAAGGGCCCCACCTCAAACTCCATGAGGCTGCCCACGGTCCAGACCTGCGTGCAATGCCACGACGGCGAGCGGGACGAAGGCCAGTTCGACCACGAGGCCTATCTGCCCAGGGTCAGCCACTAGTCCGGGGCGCTGGTGTCCTCGATTCCGGTGTCCTGCACGTCTCCAGGGCAGCTGAGCCAGACGAAGGCTTCGCTGCTGTCCAGCTGACCATCGTTGGCGACCAGCCCGAGCAGGAACTCACCCGCCTCGTTGGGGACGAAGCTCTGGGCCTCGCTGTCGACCACACCCGCCGGCCCGGTCACCAGCCTCCAGGACAGGACCAGCGGGTCTCCGTCGGGGTCGGTGCTCTCGCTGCCGTCCAGGGTGACGGCTTCGTCCAGCTGCCCGCAGGCAAGGGTGCTGATCACGGCCACCGGGGCGTTGTTTCCCTGGCCACTGCCCCCCGAGACGGTGCTGAAGCGGGTGTGCACCGGTGCTGGCAGCTTGCCCGTGGTCTGGCCGATCAAGGTGGAGGTACCGATCGTCAGGACGTAGGAGCTGGCGGTCTCCAGCGGCTGATCCGGCTGCAGAACGTAGGTGCGTGTGGAGTCGTAGCCCCCGGACCACAGGACCGCCTCATCGCTGTTCTCGGGACGGAGATCAAAGGCCCAGCTGTCGACCGGCGCGACGAGGTCATCGTTGAAGGTGACGAGGATGGAGGTCTCGGGGCTGATGTTGGCGGCACCGTGGGAGGGGGCCACGTTGATGACCGCCAGGTAGGGCTGAAGGGCGATCGGGTCGCCACAGCCGAGGAGCAGGAAGAGCATCAGAAACCCACCACGTAGGCCAGGTTGAGGTGCGCGCTGCTGAGAGGCTCGCGGGCCTCGTCTCCCGACGGCGAGGTGTTTCCAAAGCCACGACGTCCGGTGTGCACGGCGATCTCCGGGGCCAGGGCGCCACGCCCCAGGGGGATGTCGAGGCCCACGGCGCCCGACAGCCCCACCGACGCGCCGCTGACCGGTTCGGGAACCTGGACCTGGGCACCGGTGGAGATGAGGTCCTGCCCGACACTGAAGCGCTTGTAGCCGTAGACACGGGTGCTGTAGTAGAGCGCTGCACCCGCCTGGGCGTAGAGATCCAGTCGCCCCATGGTCAACTCGCGGCGGAGGCTGGTGTCCAGCTGTCTGACGCGGGTGTTCCAGCGGACCCTGTGGGTCACTCCAGCGTAGTGGCCGACGGCCGGCTGGGCGGGGATCTGAGTGTCCAGCGAGATGCTGTAGTGACCCAGGCGGACGCTGAGGCCCCAGGCTGGGGTGAGCGGCTTCAGGAACTCCAGGCCCACGTAGTAGCTGGCATCGGTACCCGCTCGGGTGTCTCCCACGCCCAGGCGCACGGCTGCGAGGGAGTCGGGCTCCTTTCGCTTGGCCGGGACCCTGGGCGGATCGGGATCCTCCAGGATGAGATCCTCTACCGGATCGGGATCCTCCAGAACAAGCTCGTCCACGGGATCGGGGTCGTCCGGGATGAACTCGTCTTCGTCCAGATCATCGAAGTAGTCGTCATCGAAGACGTCCTCGTCCAGATCGAAGTCTTCCATGGAGATTTCGTCTCCCTCCAGAAGCTCGTCTTCCGCCAAGAGCTCTTCCAGGAGGTCGTCTTCTTCCGGGAGGTCGTCTTCCGCCAAGATCTCTTCCAGGAGGTCGTCTTCTTCCGGGAGCTCGTCTTCCGCCAAGATCTCTTCCAGGAGGTCGTCTTCTTCCAGGAGATCTTCCTCTGGGTCCTCCTCGACGTCGACCGTCGCTTCGGGTGCCACGGGCACGGTCGCCGGTGGCGACATCTCCCCCTCGACACTGACCCGCACCAGGACAGGGTGGCGCCCTTCGTCGTAGGCCAGGGTGAAGACGTGCTCTCCCGCTGGGACCGTGATCTGGGCCTGGTCCATGACGGTGGGGATCCCTCCGATCCCATCCATGACCGTGCCGGTCGGGTCCGCGGCTCCTTCGACCTTGATGCTCAGGATGTGCATGCCGTCACCCTGGGCGGACAGGGTCACGAGCCCGAACTCCACGCTGGAGCTGGGGAGCCGCTGGCGGGCCTCGATGTCCAGTTCGACCGGTCCGACCACGTCGAACTCGAGCACCTCTCCGGAATCCAGCGGGTAGTAGACGCCGCCGCCGTCAATGGCGCGAACCAGAGAGGCAGCGCCATCCTTGGGCACGAGCTCTTCGGCGAAGGCCAGGTTCAAGAGGAGGAGGATCACAGACCGAAGACCTCGAGCTCGTTGAGTCCGCCGCCCAGGCTGTGGAAGCTGTCGACGGTGATGCGCACGTAGCGGCCGGGCACCGGCGAGCTGGACTCGACCTGGTGGAAGAGCAGATCCGTCTCCAGGGAACCGCTGCCCGAGTCGAAGGTGGTCTCCTCACCCTCGAAGGCTCCGGTGGTGGAGATCAGGATCTCGTAGTCCTCGGTCGCGCGGTTGTAGCGAGGCCCATGGTGGGTGTTGGCCCAGCGCAGCATCGTGATGCCGTAGATGCCCCCCAGGTCGACCTCGACCCATCCTGTGGTGTTCTGAGGGAGCAGCCAGTAGGTCTCGTCGGAGTAGTCGTCCTCGACGACCTCCCCATCGATGATCCCGCTCGCCGCGTAGTTGGTGCTCGCCTCGTCGCTGGCCTCGGCGCTCGCTCCGTCGCCCAGGTTGCTGCTGGGGACACACACCTCGCCCTCGGTGCGCAGGCTGTTCGCGCCGTTGAGGGCCACCGACGTGCCCTTGTGGATGCGGAAGCCGTCCAGCAGACCGTTGTAGCCGTAGCCACCGAGGGTGGGCTCGAACCCCAGGACCAGGTCGAAGCCGTTGGCGGCGGGGCCGTTGGTCACAGGGAGGTCGTCTTCCTTCGCGCCGTCCACGAACATGCGCCACTGGGACAGGTTCCAGCTGCAGGTGACGTGGTGCCAGTCGCCGTCGTTCAGGCCCTCGCCGAGCAGCACCTGTTCGCTTCCGCTGCCGTCCAGCAGCACGCAGTAGATGTCGTCGTCCTCCAGCAGCACCACGTAGTTGAGGCCCTTGGCGGCGATGACCTCGATGTCGCTGGTCGGCTCGGAGGCGTACCACAGGTCGATCGTGAAGCGTCCCGTCAGGTCCAGGTTGTTGGCGTCGGGCACGGTGATGCTGGCGCTGCCATCGAAGCGAGCGGCGTTCCCGTAGACACCGATGACGCGATCGACGCCGCTGTCGGTCCCGTCGTTGGCCCGTGGGCTGTAGTCCTCGGCGGTGCCGCTGCCGTCATCATCGAAGGCGAGCAGGAGAACGTAGTCGTCGTAGCAGTCGTCGTTGTAGGTCACGCTCACCGAGGAGCTGGTGGTGCTGTAGCCCCAGACGTCCTCGGCGGTGGCGCTCAAGGTGTTGCTGCCCGTGTTCAGCGGTACGAAGGCCACCCAGGTGTCGAAGTCGCCGGATGTGGACAGGGCATCGAACCCGTCCACCGTGACGGAGACGATCTCGCTCTCGTCCGAGGTGGTGCCCTCGATGGCGACGTAGGACTGATCCGTGGTCGAGCTCGGGGTGGTGATGTTGATGCTCGGCGCCGTGGTGTCGCTGTCGCCGGTGCACCACTGCGTGGTCGCAGCGGCTTGGGTGGAGACCTCGGTGGAGCTCATGGCCGTGTCGCGGATGATGATCTCGTCCAGCACACCGTGGAAGTCGTAGGGCGCGAAGCTCGGGTGTCCCCCGATGACCAGGTCGGCGTTGTTCGTGGCGACTGCGGCGGCGCCGGCCACCGTTCCCAGGCTGACCCCGTCCTCGTAGACGGTCCAGGCGTGGGATGAGTCCACCACCACGGCGTAGTGGTGCCAGTCGTCGTCGAAGCTGGCACCGCTGACGACACCCGTGGTGGTGTTGCCGTCGGCGTCCAGCGCCGTGATGTAGAAGCTGGTGTCCAGGTAGCGGAAGATGCTGTAGGCGCTGTAGCTGCCTCCCTTGAGGAAGAGGCCCTGGTAGGTGCTGTTCCCGGGCGTCGCCCGCATCCACCACTCGATGCTGAAGTCCTGCTGCAGGTCGGTCTCGTCGCCGTCGGGCACGGTGATCTGCTCGCCGTTGAAGGCCAGGCCGCCAAAGAACAAGGCACCCTGCCACTCGCCCTGGTCCACCGTCACGGACAGACTGGAGGGTCCGCTGTCGCTCGCGTTGATCCCGCTGGCCTCGTCCAGGTGCAGGACGAGGACGGCCTCGTCGAAGTCGAGGTCGATCTGGACCGTGTCGAAGTCGCTGTCGGTGCCGTCGTCGACCGTGAGCCGGAGCACGTAGGTGCCCGCGACATCGGGGGTGAAGGAGGGGGTCGCCGTGGTCCGGTCGCCGATGTCGGTGTAGGTCAGCGATGAGGTGGAGGGCTTGCTGTTGAAGACCCAGGCGTAGCTCAGTGGATCGCCGTCGGGGTCGCTGCTGGCGCTTCCGTCCAGGCTGATCTCGGTGAGCTCACAGGCGCTCACGTCCGCACCGGCATCGGCCACGGGGGCCGTGTTGGACTGCGTCACCGTGACCTGGACCGTGTCCTCGTCGGTCTGGCTGCCGTCGTTCACTCGGAGGCGGAGGGTGTAGTCACCGACCACGTCGGGGGTGAAGTTGGGGGTCGCGGTGGTCCGGTCGCTGATGTCGACGTAGGTCAGCGTGGAGCCGGTGGGCTTCTGGGTGAAGATCCAGGAGTAGGTGAGGGGGTCGCCGTCGGGATCGCTGCTGCCCGTCCCGTCCAGGGTGACCGTGTTGCCAAAGGCGACGGACAGGTCGGTGCCGGCGTCAGCGAGAGGCGCTGAGTTGCTGCTGAGGACCTCGACGAGCACCGTGTCCGTGTCGTTCGCGTTTCCGTCATCCACGCTGAGACGCAGGATGTAGTCGCCGGCCACGTCGGGGGTGAAGCTTGGGAGTGCCGTGCTCCGGTCGCTGATGTCGGCGTAGGTCAGCGCCGAGCCTGTGGGCTTCGTGTTGAAGACCCATGCGTAGCTCAGCGGGTCGCCGTCGGGGTCGCTGCTGCCCGTCCCGTCCAGGCTGACGCTTGCGCCCAGGGTGACGGAGCTGTCACTCCCGGCGTCGGCGATGGGCGGGTTGTTGAGCACCCCACCGACCTCCACCACGACGCGGTCCGTGTCGCAGTCGGTCCCGTCACAGACCTCCAGTTCGAAGTGGAAGGTCCCCTCGACGTCCGGCGTGACCGTGGCCACGGCGTTCCCGGCGGTGTTGATCTCCGCGTCCGTGAGCGAGCTCTCGGCGGGCTGAGCGTAGATGGCCCAGAGGAAGGAGAGGCTGTCGCCATCCGCGTCGCTGCTGGCCGAACCATCCAGGGTGAAGGTGTCGCCCAGATCACCCGCCTGATCGGCGCCCGCGTCGGCGATGGGCGCAGTGTTGCCCGCGGACGTGGCCTCGATGAGCACGGTGTCGGTGTCGCAGAGGGGTTCTTCGTCGCAGACGCTGAGCTCCAGCTCGAAGAATCCCTCGACATCGGGGGTGAAGCTGGCTGAGGGGCCGTCCTCGACCAGGTCCGCGTCGCTCAGCGAGGAGTCACCGGGCAGCGACGCGAAGGTCCAGCTCGAGGTCAGCGGGTCACCGTCGGGGTCGGAGGAGCCCGAAGAATCCACGCTGACCTCCACGCCCACAGTGGCGCTCTGATCGGGGCCGGCGTCGGCCAGGGGAGCGTTGTTGCCCCCGCTCTCACCCGCCTGGATCGTGGTCTCGCAGGGCGCCGAGGACAGAGAGCCATCGTTCACCGTCAGCCGCGCATACCAGACACCCTCCACGTCGGGGATCAGCGTCGGGGAGACCAGGGAGGGATCGTCCAGGGTCGCGGTGCTGTCTTCGGGTGCCTGGCTCAGCTCCCAGGAAAAGCTGAGGGGGTCATCCTCCGGATCGAAGCTGCCGCTGCCATCCAACTGGGCGGCCTGGCTCACCTCGACCTCGAGCGCGCTGCCACAGTCCGCGACCGGAGCGGTGTTGGTGCCGCTGGTCACCATCAGTTCGACGTCCGCGCGGGTGCTCTTGGCCGTGCCGTCATCGACGGTGACGCCGAGGATGTAGAAGCCCTCCACGTCGGGCACGAAGGTGGCGTAGGGCTGGCTCGGGTCTGAACTCAGGGTGGGGATGGACGCCCCGGGGGCGATGACCACCTCGAAGGCGTAGCTCAGCGCCTCGCCTTCGGGGTCGAAGGACGCGCTCGCGTCGAGGGTGGTCTCCGCACCGACACCCAGCGCACCCGTGGCACTCAGGACGGCGGTTGGCGGCTCTCCGGCGGGGACGCCGTGGATGGACGCCACATCCATGATCGAGCGCTTGCCTTCGTCGTCGGTGACGACGAGACCCAGGGTCCAGCTTCCGATCACGTCCGGCGTGAGGATGGCGAGGCTCGTCTCCACCTGCAGCTCTGCGCTGCTCTCCTCGGGAGCACCGAGCACCGTCCACTCGTAGGTGGCGACACTGCCGTCGTGATCGAAGCTGGCGGTGCCGTCCAGCACGCCTTCGGTGCCCAGGCTCACGACGATGTCGTCGCCGGCGTCTGCGACGGGGTCGTAGCTCGGGTCAGGGGTGCATCCAGCCAGCCAGGCCAGTGCTCCTAGGGTCACGCACAGCTTGCCCTGAGTCCGCATTCCGACCGGGATTATAGCTGGGCTCGGGCTGAACTAGCGCCCGGAGGACAATCGAGAACTCAGATCTGAGGCTGGATGAAGCGCTCGACCGTTGCGTTCGCGAGCAGATCAGCCTTGTAGGAAGTGACGAAGTCCTGCTGCTCCGTGTAGAGCATTCGGGCGCGCAGGGCGTCTCGTTCGGTGTCGAAGGCATCCATGTCCGCGTCGGTGCGCTTGGACAACTGCACGACGTAGCGGTCCAAGCCCACGGTGTAGACCTTGGGCAGAAGGTCGCCTTGCTGGGCCTTGCGAGCGTCCGCCATGATCTCCTCGGCGGCGCCGATCTGGGTCACGGCGCTTGCGTTCAGCGCCAGGCCCCCTTCCGTGCTGGGGAAGAGGCCCCTGGATGTGACCCGCTCCAGCGGGAGCGTGTCCGTGCTGTTCCATTCGGTGCGCAGCTCTTCGGCGAAGGCCTTTGCCAGGGCCGGGGCCTGGTCCCCCTGCAGGATCTCGCGGGAGAGCAGTGAGGTGGCCTCTTCCAGACTGGTCACCTTGGCGTCGATGAGCTCTTCGACCCAGAAGAACTGGAATCCGCGAGCCGTCTCGACGATGGGGGTCAGCTCGCCGCCCTGCACCGAGAAGATGGCACTCGCCACGGCCGGGTCCAGCTGGTCCTCGGCCTGGGTTCCCAGCTGGCCGCCGTCGACCGCGGTGAGATCCTCGCTGTATCGGCGGGCCAGGTCCGCGAACTCTTCCCCGCCTTCGACCTGGGCGCGAATGTCCTCGAGCCGCTGCTTCACCAGCTCGGGGGGCGCACCCTCGATGTCGGAGCGGAGCAGGATGGTGTGGATGGTGGCCTTCCGCGGCTCGTTGAAGCGTCGCTCGAACTGGGCGTTGTAGGTGGCCTCGATGCGGGTGGGGTTCGCCGCAGCGAAGATCTGGATCTCCTCGTCCGTGAGCTCGACGTCGCTCATGAAGGCGCCGTCGCTGATCTTGATCCATGTCAGCTCGAGCTTCGTGTTCTCGTCGATGTAGCGAGCCTTGAGTTGCGCGGGGCCGATCTGCACGCTCTGCGCGGCGAGTTGCTCGACCTTTCGTGCAAGCAGAGCCTCGTAGAGGCCCTTTCGGAACTTCACGTCGTCGGTTCCCGCCAACTTGAGGTAGCGGTCGTACATCTCGAGGGAGAAGGCCCCATCCTCTCGTTGAAAGGCTGCGATGCCGTAGATCTCCCGCATCACCTCGTCGTCGCTGACCTCGAGTCCGAGCTTCTCGGCCTCCCCCAGGAGGAGCTTCCGCTCGACCATGGAGGTGAGGACCTGCTGCGACAGGCCGGCGTACTCCGTGTCGCCCAGAGTGCGGCCGCCGCTGTACAGCCGCATCTCCTTCTGGAACTCGGTGTCGGTGATTCGTTCTCCGTTGACGGTCGCAACAACGGAGCTGGTCGGTCCCGTGTTTCCCACGCCCCAGAAGACGAAGGACACCACGATGACCACGAACATTGCTTGCATGAGGAACGAGTCGGTACCCGCTCTCATCTTCTCCATCAGTGGCATGTGGGCCGTCTAACCGGCCCACAGGGCCCTAGCCCGTAGCGTCTGTCAGACGGCGACCGCCTCGAGGAAGTCCAGGTTCGTCAACGCCCTGCCAGCCCCGATTGCTACGGAGGAGGCGGGGTCGTCCGCGACGATGACGGGGAGCCCGGTGGCCTCGCGCATGGCGCGATCCAGGCCGGGGAGCTGGGCACTTCCACCGGTGACCACGATGCCCTTGTCCACGATGTCGCTTGCGAGCTCTGGAGGGGTCTTGTCCAGCGTCGCCAGCACGGTGTCGAGGATGAGCTGGATGGTTGCCTGGAGCGCGGCGTGAGCCTCCGCTGCAGAGACCCGCAAGGCCCGGGGGTAGCCGGTGACGACATCTCGTCCTCGCACGCTCATGGCCACCTTCTCGCTTCGAGCGCTTCGGGTGGCGGCTCCGAGGCGCAGCTTGACCTCCTCCGCGGTGACGGGGCCGACCAACAGTCCCCGGGACTCCTTGAGCCAGGTTTGAATGGCATCGTCCATCTGGTCGCCGCCGACCTTCAGCGTTCGGCAGGTCACGATGCCGCCCAGGCTCACCACGGCGACCTCGGTGGTGCTTCCGCCCACGTCGATGACCATGTTGCCGCTGGCTTCGGTGACGTCCAGGCCTGCACCGACCGCGGCCGCCAGAGGCTCCTCCATCAGGTGCACCTCGCGGGCGCCAGCAGACTCGCAGCACTCGCGCACGGCGCGCATCTCCACCTCGGTTGTGCCGTAGGGGATGCACACGACGCAGCGTGGTCTCACCACGTGATTGGGTCCCATGGCACTGCTCATGAACATGCGCAGCATCGCCTCGGTGACCTCGAAGTCCGAGATGACACCGTCTCGCAGCGGGCGCACGACCTCGACGTCCGATGGCGTCCTTCCCCACATCGCTCGGGCTTCCTGGCCGGCCGCGAGGATGCGTCCTTCGCCCTGGATGTCCTTGTAGAGCGCAACCACACTCGGCTCGCGGAGGACCACGCCACGCTTGCGCACGTAGATCAGCGTGTTCGCACAGCCCAGGTCGATTGCCATGTCCTGGGAGAAGGCGCCGAGCACGCCGTTGAGGAGGCGGGAGGCCATGGTGAGCTAGGCCTGGGGAGGAGGGAGGGGAAAGGGCGTTGAATGCCGAGGGGGGCCTTTCGTATAGCATGATCGGAAGCACAGAAGGAGCCCGGATGCGCGCTCGTCGACTTGTCGCCTTGGGTCTGGTGGGCCTGGTGTCCGTGAGCCTGGCCTGCACCAAGGTGCCCATCACCGGGCGCAGACAACTCAACCTCATCCCGGCCGGCATCATGAACGACCTCGGGGCGAGCACCTACAAGAGCATGCTCGCCGACGAGAACGTGGCCGGGAGCAACAATGACAACCAGGAAGTGATCCGGAGGATCGGTAAGCACATCGCCAAGGCGGCCAACCGGAAGCGCTATGACTGGCGCTTCAACCTCATCCAGGACAACCAGACTCTGAACGCCTGGTGTCTGCCGGGTGGGAAAATCGCCGTCTACACCGGCATCCTGCCGGTGGCGAAGAACGAGGCGGGGCTTGCCTTCATCATGGGTCACGAGGTGGGTCACGCGACCGCGAACCACGGCGCTGAACGTCTGAGCCAGCAGCTGGCCGTGCTGGGTGGGATGGCGGCGCTGTACCTGTACCTGGACGCCCAGACCGAAATGGACACCCAGCAGAAGGAGATCATCATCGCGGCGGTGGGCGTCGGAGCCCAGGGTGGGGTTCTGCTGCCCTTCTCCCGGGCCCACGAGAAGGAGGCCGACGTCATCGGCATGATGTACATGGCCAGGGCCGGCTATCCGCCCGAGGAAGCGCCCAAGATGTGGACTCGGATGGAGAACCAGACCGGAGGCAGCCTGGTCCCGGCCTTCTTGAGTTCGCACCCCTCCAACGACCAGCGCAAGGCCAACCTGCGTGAGTGGATGCCTCGGGCCAAGAAGCGCTACAACCGGTCCTCGAAGAAGCACGACACCCAACAGACCATGTGGAAGAAGAGCGACTTCGCCTCTTCGGGCGGAGGCGGTTCAAAGGGCTCCGGCAAGAGCTCCAGCAAGAAGACCAAGTCCAAATCCAGCGGAGGAAAGCGCTAGCTAGCGCAGGAACTGGCGAATGCATCACGGTTTCAGGGCCCGGTTGCCTCCTGGGTCCTGCCCATCCTGATACTCAGCACACCATCCAAGCACTCACACCGGGAAATG
>PVBE011161877.1_pt1 | contig 13063 bp, 13 predicted proteins | sample 1631181 | NCBI WGS metagenome assembly PVBE01 (sample SAMN08397723, study PRJNA350692) | Marine metagenome, whole genome shotgun sequencing project. | isolation source: water | place: Pacific Ocean | collected 2012-04
CATATCTCTCAGCATTTTCATAGTAGGGAGATCACCTCTCCGCCGCTTTACCGGCTTCTTCTTTGACTTTTTAGGGGCTTCTTCTTTGACCTGTAACACTTTTATTTGTTCGGTTAGTTCGGCTATTTCGGTATCAGTATCGGATGCCGAATCGTCTTCGACGCCGACGCATTCCCCTTTCTTCTTCCCCTTTCCAGGGACCCATTTACACCTCACATCCGGGTGGGAAGCTTGGTCTTCGCATTTTGGGGCTCTCGTTTTCTTGTATTGACCACACTTCCCTTTCTTCTTTGCTGCTGGCTTCTTAGCTTTCGATTTAGCAGCGGCTATGCGCTCCTCGATCTTCGACTCGATCTTCTTTGACTTCTTGCTTTTTTTGATCTTCTTTTCAAAAGCTAAAATTCTATTCACGATGGCGTCTTTGTTTCCGCTTATGATTAGCCCAGAATTTTCGTGTTCTACCTGGTAGGTTTTGATCAAGTCTTGCAAGTCGGATTTTTTCATTTTTTTCAAAATTTTTTCTCGTTTTGACATGTTTATTTCTACTGTCACTTTTTATTTTTAGAATAAAAAGTGGAATTTTCTACTACATTCGAATAATGTAGTTTTTTCTATACCCGGTAGCTCCTCCCTCAATTTTACCCCATTGGTTAGTAAAGAAGCAACATCCGTTTGTGTTTTTTACTTTGGTATTGTTGTGTGTATGACCAAAAATCCACACAGCCACTTTCTCGAAAATTGCAGGCTTCAAGTTGTTTTCATACAATTCTCTGTATCGAGTTTTTCGTGTATGCGGAGCGATCATCGGGGGATAATGCGTTACAACCATCACTTTTTTATTTTCCTTACTTGCCCTGTCGATATTCTTAATGATATATTCTAGATCACTTTGATGCAGCTTGTTGTACAAAGCCTTTGTCATTTCGGGAATCCTAACTATATAAGGCTTGGACCTCGTCAAGTGAGTCCACAGAGTAGCTCCAATTATTCTAATGTTGCCGATATCCAAACATCCTTGATCAAGAACGTATAGGTTATCGAATTCTTTGGCTAATAGATGCAATCTTGACTTTAATTCCGACATTTTTAGTATTTGGTCCCCTTCATCAATGTGATAATATTCGTAGTTACCTGGGACATAAACTACGTGTTTATGTCGAGAACAAGCTTCTGAGAGGAATCTTCGTAATTGAGAGAGTTTGTAAAGAGACCCGATGTCTCCTGGGAGGACCAGGAAATGAGCGAGTGGTTCTACTAAATCTTGAAAATCCGTAGCAGCGAGTTTATCGTCAGTAAATGTTGATCCTTGTTCTATATGCGAATCTGATGTTATTTGGAATAATGTTGGTGTTCCATTCATGTTCTGTTTTTTCATAAAACAGAACTAAAAATCATTTTCATTAGGAAAACTCTGGTATCTCATCTAAATTAATAGTAGGTCCCTTCATTTTTCTTTTTGGAGCCGAAGCTCGAGAAGTTGTGGCACTTGCCGAGTTCATTGAATTGACCATGTTCATGAGATTTGAGCCCGTCTTTGCTAATATGAGTTTGGAAACAATGAAGAAAGCGGCGTTTATGATGATCAAGAACAAAAGTCTTAATTCAACTGGCCAGTTACTTCCTTCAGGTACATAAGACTTTTCACCAAGCTCGATCAGCAACTTTTCATACGAAGACATACTCAAGATCTGTTGTTGAGTAAATCCTTGCATGTCAAAACTAAACAAACTACCGAATAGATACTCAACAGCCATAAATCCACCAATAAGGTAAGTCTTATACGACTCTACTGAACTATCAACCGACAATCTCTTAACCGTAGAATCATAACTTCTTTCCATGGTTTTGTAATCCGTATGAATGTTGTACTCCGGAATGCTAGCTTGGGTATATGACTTTTTCAACATGTCAAATTTAAATAACAACTCTCTTTTCTTATCCTCCTCTTCCTCTTCTGTCATGGTATTATGCTGAATGGAGCGACTGGGAGAGGCCGTGTAACCGGTCTCCCGAAGTTGATGGAGCGTAGGGGGAGTTCTGCGCTTACTGCGAACAGATCTTCGGACGGATCCCACACTTGAAACATCACTATCCGTGGACCCACCATCTTCATCGCCCAACAAGCTCTTGAGTCTCGACGTCAATACATCGGTCTCTTCTTCCTCCATTGGAATAGCGTCCGCTGGTTCATCTAAATCACTATCTGAGTCACTGCCACCTGTGGATATGCTTCCTACACTGGAAGCGTCGCTGTCAGAATCGTTGAAAACGTTTCTACCACTATCTTCTTTCTCAGGTGACCATGAATCATACTTTGGTTGAAATTCACTTCCCAGACAAACAGGTTTGATTTTTTCTGTATTTTCCATTAGTTCGAGATACATTCGCGGGAGCCGAGGGAATTTCTTTCGGAAGTCGGTTCTAACGGTCTCATCTAAATACTCTCGAATTACTCTCACTTGCGAGGCTTTCGATTTTTTTGGCATTTTAGAATAAATGCCTTACTTTAAACGGCTTTTGTTATTGATAATAACAAAATTACAGGAATCCTTCGGGAAAAGGACATATTCAGGGGTGTCTACAGCTTATTCGGATGTATCATCAACCAAATCGTTTATGGAACCTTCAACGACTGCTGGCGTAGAATCATGGGATGACTGTCGTTCACGATTTGGTTGTTGACGAGGACGGCCATGACGTCGCGACGAGTTTCTATTTCTAGAGTCAGTAGATCCCGCCGTTCGATTGCTTAGAGAACTTGGCGGTATGCAAGATCCAGGAGTCAGGTCACTAGCAGGAGTACCGTCTTGTGCTGCTCGAGCGGCGGCGTTTTCTGCTTGAATGTAAGCGCGCACCATCTTATTAAGAGCTGTCGGAGGTTGATCATTAAGAGTCTTTATTACCTGTCGTACGCTGATACGGTTCTTGCGTCGATCTAGGAGATGCCATTGATGACAAGCTCGCATTACCTGGTACTTTTCGGTTTCCAAGGTAACGTAGATCTTCTTGATGAACCGATCAACATACGCCGAATGAATCTCTTTTGCCGTTGTGAATAGAATGTTTTCATAATACTCAAACTTCGGAATGAAGTTAGGGTAAAGAACGTAAAGCTGGTCACAGACTTCGCGGTTCATTCGGACTTGGAGATATCGAAAGGGAATACTTGGCTCGTTGCCTCTGACAGCAAAAAGAGTCTTGTATCTCGTACCCATGACCTTGGCATGGGTCGCATCCGTCATGCTACGATAAATGATGACGCCTTGCTGCTCTTCATGGTTACTTTCTGCCACGTAACCGAAAAGCTGATCCCAGGAATCAAACTCAAGCTTTTCGGGCCATGGAACTCCCGTACCTGAGTCTGGATTCATGGAAAATTCACCTGTGAACTTCTTGAAAGATCCGACGTGATAAAGAGTAGGATCCGGGACCTCTGTACCACCGACATTCTTGGTAGGTGCTTTGCAGACAATTCTGTTGTCTGCTTGGCTCCTCACTAGAAAACAATGACACCAGTGTTTGTCAAGAGTATCCAAAAATTGGAGTATTTTCTTGTCAACTTGCACCGGACCATCCTTGGTGTCACCGTATACCTTTGCGTCAGGGACCCTTTCAGGATCTCCGCATCGGGCTCGAAAGTCCTCGTTTCTGTTGTATTCGGCGAGGAGAGCGTCTTCGAGCTGTGATCCAAAAGACTTTCGACTGGCCCACTTACTCCTATGCGCATCAAACTTGCGATGGGTGGCAAAGAACCATCTTCCTTCATGGTGAAAGACTCTCACCAAGGCGCCCTCTTCGGAAGAAAAAACGGCTAGTTTGCTGGGGGGTTGTCCATCAAAGATTTGCTTGATTTTTTCCCGGTCTTCCTCCCGTTCCGCGGTGAACTCTCTAGTCGGTCCCGCGAAAGTTTGAACTACATTCACGTCTCCCGCAAAGATGGTTCCTCTACAGTTTGCAGCAACGCTGTTTGGATCATTCGTCTTCTCTTCGTTAGAAGAATGACGCGCATGATGATACAAGTCTAGGACTTCATATTCGGTATTATTTGGTAGATTTTTCGTTGGGGCTGTGCTATCAGCCTTACGTATGGTAGATCCTGCCTGATCGATATCGGCTTTGGACAATACATGGCTACTGGCTTCCGACCGCTTTGCGCCGGAGCTCATTGTAGCTTCTTCAGATGTTGTTATGGATGACATTTTTTAATACTTGTCGTAATCTCCTTAAATAAATCATTTTCTTTTTACCATCGCATCCCGTCTCTTCATTCTTCTCATCCTTGAAAGATGTAATTTGTGCTCCTTCTCAATGTCTCGCGGATCTTCCGCTTCTGGAAAATCACTATCAGAAGAAGAATCTGCGGAAGTATCGGAAGATTCACTCGCCAATAATAGGTCTTTCGACACCATTACGGACTTCTTTTTTTCTCTGTATAAACGTCTAGATCTTGGTTTGACGTTACCTTCGAGAGCTACATTGGGTCTTTGCCGTCGGCGGGGACTGGAGATGGTTTGTTGATGCGGTGTCGTCGATTTTTCTCGTTTTTCACGGTTTCTACGTCTGGAGTTTTTGAATTCTTTCTTTGGAGCTTCAACCTCTTCCTCTATACCGCTTTCACTTTCGCTGGAATATTCATCCCCGCTAATCTCTCGGTGATATCTCTTCTGATCCTTCCTGGATTTAATGCGTTTTTCCATTTCATCAAATTTCGCGCTATTTTCAAGGGTGAGTAACAGATTCTGGAGTCTTTCTTCATTGTTCTTGGGAATCAAAAAAGCATTGAGACGTTTATACCATTTTCCTTGTAGGGTACCTTGCACGATTGCCTCATATTGGCTTTTGTCGCCATATAAGATAACAAATTTATCGTTGAAAGGTTCGTAACTGGCTTTTGCTGCTTGCATTTTATTTATTCGTTTAAAAGAAACTTTAAGTTACAAATACCATCTAAGACACAAGTCTCATGAGAGAAATGAGTGACTCATACAGAACAGACCCTCCGTTCGCAACGGAAAATAACCATCTACAACATCCAGATGAAATTTCAAGGCCTCAAAACAATTTTGGAGATCTAGAAGATGATGAAAATGACGGCTACGTACCGTCACATAGCACCGTAACTCTCGGTCAACGGACGGTGACACGTCCAGGGGTGCTTGCCGCAAGTGGCTTTGTTCCAGAAAATCCACCGTCTTTGTCCCCTCGCCGGACCATTCGGCTCCCGAGACACATATCTCTACCCCCTCCCATTTCCGTTACCCTGCGTGGAACCCAGCCCAGTACTGGTCGCGACTCAGACGCTTTAAGGACAAACACCTCTACCAGTCCAATCGGGCTCCGCCCACACGAAGTGCGCACACGGACCGGGTCCTCCGGATCGGAAGGAGGCATAGAGCGCTCCACTGCTACCGACAGATCTACTGAGACTACTGATGGCGAAACCGCTGAGAGACGTCGTGTCTCTAGTATATCCAGAAGAACTTGTCGAACTTGTGGCGAAATTTCAAACTTTATGAGCAAGAAACACAAAATTTGTTATGATTGTTTGGTGCATAGTCTTGTTCAAGCAAAATTGTTCTACCAAGGATTTGACGTCTCCAGAAAAACAGAAGAGAAAACATGCATCGTTTGTTTGGATCATTGCCGCTATATTGGAGATAAATATCGAGTTTGTATCGATTGCTTGATCTATCGTCTTGGAGAACTGGGAGTTCTCGAATTTGAGGAATCAAAAGTTTTAGATCCTCTATATTTGGCGTTATCGTCTGAGTCAAACAGAGATTTTGAGTGTATCGATTGGCAACGCAAAAAATACTATGACTGTGATATATGCGAATCTTGCGAGATTGAAGGACATCGCAGGGAAAGATTGTGTATCGATTGCTTGTTTGATTTACTCATTGATACCAACCACTTCATTATCAGAGATAAAAGGACTTATCGAAGAATGTAATATATACCCGCAAACTTTTTTCGATATCAATAAATGAACGTAAAATCATCACTTATCGCGACTTCCGTGCTCGTCGTCCTTGACGGAATTTGGGTGTCTACTTTCATGAACAAGAAATACAGCACTCAAATTAAAAAGATTCAAGGATCTGATCTCAAAGCAAATCTGGCGTATGCTGTTTTAGCTTATATGCTAATGATTGTCGGCCTGAATCTATTTGTGTTGCCGAGAATACGTAAAGATCACGAGTTCGTTGACAGTTTGTTATATGGAGCTGGTTTTGGAGCTGTTCTTTATGGAGTTTACGACTTCACAGCGGCCGCTGTTCTTAAGGATTGGGACATAAAATTAGCATTATTAGATATTCTTTGGGGTTCTTTCGTTTTCTTCATTTCGGCTTATACCGGATCACTGTTTGGTCGTTGAATTCATCATATTTTGTCTCCAGTGGAGACAAAATATACCGGAAGTGGGATTTGAACCCACGAAGCTTTACGCAACGGATCTTAAGACCGTCCCCTTTAACCGCTCGGGCATTCCGGTCTCTTAATATTAAAAATAAAAAGGAACCTGTATATTCAATTTTAACAGATCTGTTTTTAAGCCTTTTCAAATTGAAAAGAAAACGAAGAAACAGGTGGAGAAAAATCATATTTCATGTGTGAAATATGATATGATAAAAAATTTGAGAAGTAGCAAGTCGCTTAAAGCACAGGGAATCCAAGGGCCCCTCCGCTAATGCGCACGATGTTGTTGTTCACCGCGGTCACAACGAACTCGAAGGACTGCTGAGCACAGTAGATCGCGTAGTTGTACACAGTGGCCGAGACGGCTCCAGGCAAGGTCACAGCAGCTAACTGACTGGCGCAAGCAGAGCGGAAAGCGAAACCGTTGATGCAGTACACCGTCGGGTCGAATGCACCCGCGTTAGCGAAAGCAGCGTTGAACTGACCAGCCTGCGGCACAAGAAGAGTGGCGGCGGAGGCAGCATCGACAGCAGCCTGGGACGGGTTGATGTACAGGGAGACATTCGTCAACTTACCGTAATTGGTAGAGCCCATCGGGTCAAGGTTGAAGAAGTCCAGGGAGTACGAGTACATGTGGAAACCCGTGCGCTCCGGGATGGTAGGAGCTTTGTAGTACGGCTCAACAAGCGAGTAATAGTCCGAACCCATGTTGGCGAGACGGTAGGTGTTCTCGTAGAGAAGAGATGCCGCCGCGACCGGATCGAAAGAACTAGCCGTGTTAAGAATAGTACCACCAGCGCCGTTAAGACTACCCTGAGCAACGCAACCAAGCACCGGCTGAGCAGGACTCGAGGTGTAGTTAGCATGCTCGCAAGGGAGGGTCTTGTTGCGCACAGCGAAGAAGAGAACCTTAATCGCATGCGAGAAGCGAACGTCGTACTGCTCAGGAGTGTTGACGTTACGCGGGTTGAATCCACACGGAGGAGCGGTCTGCACCTGCTCGATGAGGATATCACGGGGAGCACAGGCCATGCGCTTACGCTCGTCGTTGGAGACAATAGCGTAGTTAGCCCACACGTTGACAGCACCGAGCTTAGGCTCGCCGTTGCAGAAGGCCCAGGCACCGGTGGCTGCGATCGGCTCGATGACACCACCGGTCGAGGCAACCTGAAGACCAGCAATAGCCGGAAGCTGGTTGATCGTAGACTGATCAAGGCAGAGACTGGATTGCTGACCAAGCGTGATGTAGTGACCAGCAGCACCCGCGGAAGTGGAAACGTTGACCGGGGTAGCGGCAACGGAACCCTGCTGGCACCAATCAGCGATGAGGAGCTCACCGAGATTGCGGAACTGGAACTGAATACGCATGTCGTTGTACGGAAGCGCCGCCGTAGGGAGGGCAACACCACTGTCACGAGTGTAGAAGAACGGAAGAGGCACGTTAAGCACAGCAGCCGGAAGCGCGTGCACGTTACCCATACCGATGAGCTGACCGACGTTACCGATCATATTGTTGTAACCAACCTTTTTGGAAGCAGGGGTGGTGAATGCCGCCCAGAAGTCCAAGTGGTAGTTATCGAAACGAGCAGCCACAAGATCGTTAAACGTAAGGCAAGCCTCGCGGATAAGAGCATGACCGATGTTACGAGTCCAACGATTTGCAACGCAACCAATGTAAATGGCACCATTGGTACCACCAAGACCACCGTTAGTCTGGTTGTTAGTAATGCACACCTCAGGGAGCTCGACACGAAGCCAAGTCTGGAGGAGGTAGTCACCGGCACGGGAGATCTGGACAGACCATTCACTTCCGAAAGCAGGCGCACCACTGCATTTGCTCAGGACAACAGGAACCTGAGTGAACCAAGTAGACTTACGAGTCTCGCGGACAAAGTAGGCAGTCGCGTAGCGGCCACCGTACATGTATTTCTCCTGCTCATCGTAAGTAGCAAGGTCGATGAAACCGGAGGTAAGATTTGACGTACAGATGTTAGTAGACATTTTATATGAGCTGAGAAAATATTTTTAAATTTTCTTCGTCAATTAGATCTATAGAAGCACGCATTCGCAAGTCCGCATTGGCAGCCGCCGGCAGATGCACCGACTTAAACACACATAATCAAGTGAAAATGGCAAGTACAGAGGTAGACATCTTATCGATTCATGAAACTGTCATGAAAAATTTTGAAGAAGAACGGGGAAAATTAGAAACCTACAAAGAACGACTGATAGCCATTGAAAAAGTATTGTCCCTACATCTTCAATTCAGTATTAGGAAAAATCTTGAAAGCGAATGTGCAAGTGTACGAAAAAAAATTAATGAAATAGAGTCTCGAAAAACTGAAGATTTTTATGTAATGGAAACCGCGGAGATTTTACAGAATTACACAAAAATTCTCCGGAAACCAAAGAAAGTGTCTTTTATGGGTGTCGTTGAAGCTGGAGAAGATGAAAAACTACCGTTGGTCCATGATTACTTGCGTATAGCGCAAAATTTTATACCAAATATTAGCGTAGTATGTGTGGGTTCTGTGGGCAGTGGAGAAAGTAAGAAATGCAGTAAATGCGACAGTTTAAAATTGCTTGAAACAGATGGATTTTTGGTTTGTCTATCTTGCGGTGATGAAACTTTTCTCAAGGCCTCTTCTTCTTCTTACAAGGATGCTGAAAGAGTGAACGTAGGTTCAAAGTATACTTACGACAAACGAATTCACTTTAGAGACTGCATGAACCAGTATCAGGGAAAACAAAACAGTACAATCCCTCAAGTAGTTTACGACGATTTAATTCATGAATTCGATCAACATGGACTTTTGATTAAATCAAGTGACAAAGTTGAAAGATTTTCGAAAATTACAAAGGAACATATTCTGCTATTTTTGAAAGAAACAAAACATTCCAAACATTATGAAGACGCAGTCTTAATTCATTATAATTTGACTTCCATTAAACCTCCTGATATATCCCACTTGGAACAGGATATCCTGAGTGACTTCGATCAGCTAGTAGAAACCTACGAAAAAATCTATAAAAATGGTAAGACTCCGGTCGTTAATTCCATAGGAGCTGGTCGTAAAAACTTTATCAACAATCAATATGTGCTCTATCAACTCTTAACAAAACACAATCATCCTTGTGACATCTCGGAATTCAATATTCTCAAAACTGTCGAAAGAAAGACATATCATGACGAGATTTGCAGAGAACTTTTTTCTACGCTCGGGTGGAATTTTGTATCGGTTTTTTGAAAACCGTTTAAACAGTCAAGGCAACTAGAAAAATGCCTTTAGAAAAGTCTCAAATCTTCCACATAGTGGGAGAGATCGTAGTAATAGTTGGTATGTTTGTCTACTTTCAAATTAAACTTTCCTCTGCATCTACTAAGGTGGGTCAACTCGAAAGGATCATTCAAGAACAAAATAAGAAAATCAGGATTCTCGACGCGGTTTTACAAGAGGTAGTGAAGGTAATGCCAGCGCAGGTCCGAAATGGTATTAGTCAAAAGGTTCAGATGGTTTCGAACTCTCCGCAAACGAGCTCGGCGCCACCGCCACCGCCACCGCCGGCTGCTCCAGCTCCCAGGCAACCCGAGAATCCGCTTTCGAGCGTGATGAATATGATAGCGCCAATGATGTCTAGTATGATGGTGGCTGGAATGTCTGGGGACGATGAACCGCCTGGGCGAGTGGTGGTCGAAGAAGCGGCCTCAGATACTAGCGAAATATCGGATGCTGATATCGCCGATGAACTGAAAGAACTAGATGACGAGGAGGAAGTTGGTAAAGATCCGGAAGCTCGCAGTGACGATGTCGAAGAAGATGGAGAAGATGTAGCGCAGAATGCTGAAGAAACTCCGTCCGATCACGAAGCTGATCTCGAATGAATTAAATAAATTAATACCGATGCGGTATTAATTTAAGACTTTTTCATGAACAAAAACTTCATAAAGTTTATTGCATCATCATACATCATTTTTTCACCAATTAGTAGACTTTTGTCATGGCAATAGTTATCAAATTCTATGGCCCATTCGACCCCCGTTTCTACCACCATGCGAATCATATCCACTGATTCTTCTTGTTCTTCTGTTTCCTCGTTGTCATCTTCACTAGAACTCATTTCTAGGTAAAGTTATATACTTAGATGACTTGGTATAAATGAAATGTCTAAATTCTTGAAAAAGATTGTCGTCATCGGTGTCGAGAATTAGGTGATGATCATCGGCTATAGATCTCAACATCATCCAAAGATCGTGACAATGATCAAAAAACTGTTCGTCCCATTCCTCAAAACGGGCAGATCCTCTTGTGCATATTAAGTTTGTTCGCACTCGTGTATCTGCTACTCGCTTTTTCTTTACTGCATTTACGGGGGCCTCAGAGGTCTTTTTTACCACTACAGGAGCTTCTTGGGTTGGATTATTACTTGCAATACTTGCCCAACTCATTTATATGTCCAATCTACTTCTTTAATATCCAAAAATCAATTCCCACAACCAATTACCCCAATTCTGGCGTCCCAAATCCCTCAAAATGTTCCTTTCACGTATTCTGGCTTCTTCAAGAAGCCTTTCAAGCTGGCGCACTTCAAACTGAGCGTCGAGTAACCTGTTTCGGACTAGCATCTTTATTTGGGAAATTTTTTCCCTATTTCTCTTGCCGATAGTTTTTGCAATATCCCCGGATATGATCCACAAAAGAATAAGTAGGTGTCTAGACATCTGTTGCAGATCGGATATAAGAACATACAGTCTGGACTTCTATCAGGGATCAACAACTCACAATCTTGATCACATACACTGCATTTTCGGATCTTTTGGAGATTCGGGGATGTAATAGAACCAGAACTCTCTTTGACCATGACAATTAATTCCATTTATTGGAAACTGAAATTTTACCCTGTTTGTTTTAAAATCCAAAATGGGTATCAAAAACTTACATCAAGTTCTTCGTAAGATGGCACAAGACATATACGAATCGAAATCCTTGAAAGAATATGCCTTTAAGAAAGTGGCTGTCGATGCTAGTCTTTATCTGTATAAGTACAAAGCAGCGGCCGGTGATCGATGGCTCAGCGCACTGCTGAATCTTATTATGTGCTTACGTCGTAATGACGTTCATTGTTTCTTTGTCTATGACGGTAAACCGCCGGACGAAAAACTCGCTGAAAAAGAACGGCGCGCGGGTGCTAGAGACAAGTTGCGAGAACGAGCACTAAACGTAGAACAAGCTATCAAAAAATACAATGAGAGCGGCGAAGTCGAACAAATACTTCTTGACATTATCAAAAAGCGTCGTAATAGTCCTTCCAGGATCAAACGACTGTTGAAAGATTCGCCAGGAATAGATATTCGATATCTGGAAAGCTATCTTGAAAGACTTCGAAACCAAGTTGTTTCTCTTAGCGCAGCGGATATAACCAAAAGTCAAGAAATGCTTACATTATTGGGTGTACCTTTCTGTACATCCGAAACGGAAGCAGAAACTCTCTGCTCATTTTTGGCTCTTGCAGGAACCGTCGACGCAGTTATGACAGAAGATACCGATGTGCTTGCTTACGGTACACCTAATCTTTTACACAAAGTAGACACAAACAAAGGAACTTGTGTGTCTCTCAAGATGACAGATATACTTTCAAGTACCTCCATGACTATGGAGACATTTAGAGATATGTGTATTATGTGCGGCACAGATTACAACACGAATATACCAAAGATAGGGTCTCAGACAGCTTATAAACTTATGTTGGAACATAAGAGCATCGATGCTCTACCGGAAAAATATGATAAAAGCTTTCTCAAGCATGAAAGAGTCCGAGAATTGTTCACAACTTTCGATTATGATTTGCCGGAAGTCACTTTCTGCACAGAGCCTAATTGGAACCGTTTAGGTACTTTTTTGTTTCAGAAAAATTGTTTATATTCGCTGGATCGCATTAGACGTGATTTGGGTCCACGAGAAGTTAAATTCGGTTAAATTTTTGTTAGTTAATAACTAATAAAAATTGTTCTCGACCATACCAATAAAGTTCTTGGATGTTCAATGTCTTTGAAACCCAAGTGTTAAACTGTGAACTTTTATGTCTGGCCCAGACGAGCGATATCCGTTTGTGGAATAGATCAGCGTTTCTCGATACCGTTAGAGCGAAGATTGCATTTTTGGGTCCAAAATCGACCAGAATAAAGTTACGACTTCAAATCATCACCTAATGCATACCAGAGCGACTATCGAGGGACGGCTGGCCCAGACGAGCATCTTTTCTGTTTGGTGTTTTTTAACCAAAATTGCTCTGGATACATTCAAAAATAGCAAAGGACTGTTAAAAGTGACCAGAATGCGAGCAGAGCGACTGTCGAGGGAGGGCTGGCCCAGACGAAGCGTTCTCGATTCCTGGAACTCTACAACTAGTCTCGATATCAGCAGAAGCCCGTGTAGGAAAAATGGGCTCTAAGTGGTGAATGCTGAATTTGGAAGACACTAGCTATCTTTTGATGATTATCAGAGCCTTTTAGGGACTTGGGCTGGCCCAGACGAAGAATCTTTCCCGTTGCATAAAATGCCTTATTTAGTGTATTTTGAGCTGACACATCCTTTTGTGATGCACACGTAAATGAGGAAAATAAAAGAGATACTCATGAAAGCTA
>PVBE011272682.1_pt1 | contig 13063 bp, 10 predicted proteins | sample 1631181 | NCBI WGS metagenome assembly PVBE01 (sample SAMN08397723, study PRJNA350692) | Marine metagenome, whole genome shotgun sequencing project. | isolation source: water | place: Pacific Ocean | collected 2012-04
CCGGAGAAGCCCTCGTTGACAGCCCGATCGAGCAGGTCTTCGTCGAGCTGGACGAACTCCGCTCGCTCCCGGACCAGATCGAGAAAGTCCATGGCGTCGAGTTCCTCCAGTCCGCGGTACTTGCGAACTGCGTTGATTGCCGCCTTGAGGAAGTACCGGGTGCTGACCCCCGGGATTTCGACCGGATACTGAAAGGCAAGAAAAACACCTTCGCATGCACGCTCATCGGCGCTCATGTCCAGAAGATCTCTGCCCTCAAAGAGTACGCTGCCTTCCGTAATGTCGTAGGCCTCCTGTCCTGCCAGCACCTGCGCAAGTGTGCTCTTACCGCTGCCGTTTGGGCCCATGATTGAATGCACTTCACCGGGGTTGACTGTGAGGTTGACCCCCTTGAGGATCTCGGTGCCGTCAATGGAGGCGTGTAGATTCGTGATTTCGAGTAGTGGCGTCATGGCGGTCATCCAACACTTCCTTCAAGACTGACTTCGAGCAGTCGACGAGCTTCTACGGCGAACTCCATTGGCAGTTCGCGGAAGACATCCTTGCAGAACCCATTGACGATCATGTTGATGGCGTCTTCCGTGTTGATGCCTCGCTGGTTGCAATAGAACAATTGATCCTCGCCGATCTTCGATGTGGATGCTTCGTGTTCAGCAGTAGCTGTACTGTTGCGAACCTCGATGTATGGGAAGGTGTGCGCGCCGCACTGGTCACCCATGAGCATCGAATCGCATTGTGTGTAGTTCCGGGCGTTCTCTGCGCCCTTCATGATCTTTACGAGACCCCGGTAGATGTTCTGTCCGTGGCCGGCCGAGATCCCCTTGGAGATAATGGTGCTGCGGGTGTTCTTCCCGACATGGATCATCTTCGTACCGGTATCAGCCTGTTGGTAGTTGTTGGTCAGAGCGACGGAATAGAACTCGCCACTGCTGTCGTCGCCCAGGAGAATGCAGCTCGGGTACTTCCAGGTGACCGCTGATCCGGTTTCGACCTGTGTCCAGCTGATGCTGCTGCGATCGCCGATGCACTTTCCCCGCTTGGTGACGAAATTGTAGATGCCGCCGACACCGTTCTCATCACCCGGATACCAGTTCTGCACGGTGGAGTACTTGATGTTGGCATCGTCGAGTGCAACAAGTTCGACGACCGCGGCATGCAACTGGTTCTCGTCCCGCATGGGAGCCGTGCATCCTTCGAGGTAACTGACCGATGCGCCTTCCTCGGCGACAATGAGTGTGCGCTCAAACTGCCCGGTGGACATTGCATTGATGCGAAAGTAGGTCGACAGTTCCATCGGGCACTTCACGCCTGCGGGGATGAACACGAAGGATCCGTCAGTGAAAACGGCAGAGTTGAGGGTGGCGAAGAAGTTGTCCGAATAGGGGACAACCGAGCCGAGATATTTCTTCACGAGCTCCGGGTGGTCCCGTACTGCTTCTGACATGGGGCAGAAGATCACGCCTGCTTCGGCGAGTTTATCCTTGAATGTTGTTGCAACGGAGACTGAGTCAAACACAGCATCGACTGCAACGCCGGCCAGCGCGGCCTGTTCATGCAGCGGGATGCCGAGTTTTTCGTAGGTCTCCAGGAGTTTCGGGTCGATTTCGTCGAGGCTCTGCGGTCCGTCGGCCTGAGACTTCGGGGCCGAGTAGTAGATGATTTCGTTGTAGGTGGGCTTCGTGTAGGACAGGTGTGCCCAGTCGGGCTCTTCCATGGTGAGCCAGTGGCGATAGGCCTTGAGGCGCCAGTCCAGCAACCACTGCGGTTCATCCTTCTTTGCCGAGATGAACCGGATGATGTCTTCATTCAGCCCCGGAGGTGCTTCGTCAGCGTCGATGTCGGTGACGAAACCCCACTTGTAGGACTCGGCAAGGCGCTGCTCAAGCAGGGCGTCATCATCAAGGATGGGCGAATCGGGGGTAGTCATCAGATTCTCGTTGCGACTGAGAGTCATTCCCAGCCGGCCTCTCATTCTACCATCGAAAAAGGCGGTTCCGGGCATCCTTTTCTGTGAAATGGCGTCCATCATCCTTTCCAGGGGCAGTCGCGGGGTCAGTTCGGAGCGGTTCGGGAGAGCAGCGGCGACGCGAGTGAGGAGGCGATATGAGAAAGGCCCGGATGGCGGCCCCTCACAATTTCGGTGGGGGTCCCATCCGGGCCTTTCAATGGAGCCGGGGAGAATCGAACTCCCGTCCCGAAACAGTCAACCATCCGCGTCTACGAGCGTATTCGTCGGTTCAATCTCGGCAACTCCGAGCACCGACGACGAGCGTCGGAGCCGCCATGACAGACAAAGTTCTCGTTCCTCCGGGGCCTGTCAACCCTTTGGAACCAGCCCGATGTTTCGGATCACACCCTATCGGGCGTCAAGCGTGATCCGTCGCGGCGATCAGGCCGCGAGGGCGTAGTTGGCGTTGCCAGCTAACAAATTGTGCATCCTTTTATCGTGGCATGGATGCTCCACGGCCCGCAGCGAATAATCTTCCCTGTCCGGTCGAAACCAGGTCGGCCCCAATTGTCAATGAACGACGACAGTATAGCCCCCTCTGAGTCTCAAGCCATTGGTTTTGCGCCGGACTTCGCGACACATGGCACGATGGCCTGCAGAACCCGCAACAACACCTCCACTGGCGTCCCGAGGCCGTCAACCGATGCAATCAGCGAGGCGTCGTACGCACCAAGGACAGGCGCAGTCTCCTGTTCGTAGACTTCGAAGCGCCTTCGAATGACTGCATCGTCCGCGTCGTCGGTGCGACCTTGTTCGGTTGCGCGTTGTTGCATCCGCCGAACCATCTCATCCAAATTGGCCGCAATCATGTGTACGACGAGGAGAACATCAATGTAGTCGTGCATGGCCTCGGCCTGCGCCACACTGCGAGGAATTCCATCCAACAACAGAATGTCGCGGTCAGCGGTGTACAAACCTCTTGAGATGAGTTGTGCGACATGTTGTTCCCAAAGCCGAATTGTCAATTCGTCGGGGACCAGAAGACCCTGCGAGGAGTACCGTTGGAACTCAGCGCCGAGTTCTGACTCCTTGTCCAGCGAGCGGAACATGTCGCCGGTGGCAAGATGAAAAAAACCCGGGATCGATCCGAGGATCTTGCCCTGCGTACCCTTCCCGACACCGGGCGGGCCGAACAACAGAATGGATGGGTAGCGGGGCGCCACGGGCGCACAGTATGGCGGTTTGGCTCGCTGTGGCAAGCGGGTTGGTCGTGGCGAGTACCATCCTCCAGTGATGAACGGACTCACCCGTCGCTGGGAAGAGCCGCCGGCGGTCAATCCCCGGCTGGGACTGATCGACCGGATTCTCGAAGGTCGCGGAATTGTAAACCCTGACGATCGCGAGCATTTTCTCGATCCGAAGTTGAGTGCAATGGCCGAACCGGGCGAACTGCCGGGGGTTGCGGATGCGGCCGCCTGTTTGGCGGACGCGGTAGCGACCGGTCGGAGGGTCATGATCTACGGCGACTACGACGCTGACGGCATCACTGCATCTGCAGTGCTCCACCATGTCATTGCGGCTGCGTCCGGGCGAGAGGGTCCGGGCATTTATATTCCTCACCGCGTTGACGAGGGCTATGGCATCCACAGCGAGGCGGTGCAACAACTCGCCTCTGATGGCGTGGAGTGCATTGTCAGTGTGGATTGCGGCATTACGGCTGTGGAAGCAGCCGATGTTGCTCGCGATGCGGGTATTGAACTGATCATCACCGATCATCACCAGCCCCTTTCCGACGGGTCATTGCCGGATTGCGCGGCCATCGTGCATCCTGGTCTGGAGGGAACGCCCGCAACGCCATTGGCCGGGGTCGGTGTCGCGTTCAAACTGGCGTGGGCGTTCGCAACACAAGTGTCCGGCGGCGAGCGGGCGACGCCGAAGTTGCGGGACACCTTGTTGAACATGCTCCCGCTTGTGGCCATCGGCACCATTGCCGATCTGGTCCCGTTGATCGGCGACAATCGTCCGTTGGTCTACTGGGGACTCAACGGTCTCAGGGACACGGCGATTCCAGGATTGAAGGCGCTGTTGGCAGCAAGCGGCTTCGCCGATGCGAAGACCATTTCCGCGGGGGATGTTGGGTTTCGAATAGCACCGCTCCTCAACTCCGCTGGTCGCCTAGCGCACGCATCCGAAGGGGTGGATCTTCTGACGCATCTTGATGGCGATCTGGCGCGGGCTGCGGCGGAGGATCTCTCCTGCCTCAACAAGGACCGGCAGGGCGTGCAGAAAGCGATTGTGACAAGTGCGCTGGAAGCAGCGGAAGAGGCGGGCATGACTGGCGACGATCGACGGATCATCATCCTCAGTGAGGCGGGTTGGCACCGTGGCGTTGTCGGAACGGCGGCATCGCGCGTACAGGAGCGACATCACCGGCCGGTTATTCTTCTTGCCGAAGACGAGGAGGGCGTGCTGCATGGATCGGCGAGGAGTATCAAGGGCTATTCGATTCTGGAAGGACTGACCTGTTGCGAGGCGCATCTGGATTCATGGGGCGGTCACCCGATGGCCGCGGGAATGAGTCTTCGAAAGGACTCATTCGAGGACTTTGTTGCCGGCATGACCGAACATGCCAACGCCGCCATCGACGAGTCCATGCTCATTGGTCGAGTGAAGGTCGATGCCACGAGCGATCTGCGAGAGTTGTCCCGGGACAATGTCGCTGGACTCGAACGAATGCAACCAACTGGCATGGGAAACCCACAGCCAGTTGTGATCGTTCGCGGCGTTGCAGTACAGACGATCGGCGCCATGGGCAGCGGGGGCAAACACCTGCAACTTCGCGTGAGGGAGCGAGGTGGGAACAGAACGCTGCGGTGCGTCTGGTGGAATCAGGGTGAACGGGCCGCCGAATTACCGTCCGGCACCCTGATCGATCTGGTCGGAAAACCGGCGATAAGTTCCTGGAGTGGGAACCCGGAGTTGACGATTCTGGATGTCGCGTTACCAGGCGGCTAGTTCGCCGACCAGTGGTTCAACGAGATCCTTGAGTGTCACGATGCCCAACGGTGGGCCCCCAGAGTCCACCACAATTGCCATGGCGGTGCTGCTGGTTCGCAGTTTGTGCAGCGCTTCGCGAACCGGCATGTCGGGTGAGAAATGCAGGGTGTCCTTCACAAGTTCACTTGTCTGCGCTTCGGGTTTGAGCAGCGCATCCAGAACCGGAAGAATGCCTGTGACTCGCCCGGATGTATCGACGACGGGCAACCTTGTATGGGGAACCTCACCAATGACGGCGAGCCGCTGCTGCGGCGGTAGTGTTTCGGCCAGACGATTGACCCGTTGCCACGGCACCATTTCGCTGCGAACCGTGAGAGACTGCATGGAGAGTGCTCGATCCGCAAGGGATGTCTGCTCGGCGCTGATTGCGCCGGAGCCGATACCTTCCTTGAACAGGATTCCGAATCGCTGCCGCGGCGTAGCGTTGTGAAGGTCATCGCTGCCCATGATGCGTTGCGTAATCGAACCCACCGAAGATACGACCGCAACAAGGCCTGTTGCCTGCAACATGCGTCCGGACCAATCCAACGGCAGACTTGTCGCATAGGTCCATCGATCGGTATGTGCCCGATAGAGGTCCTTGGGAAGTACCTCGCCAAACACGAACAGCACAGGTACAAGTACCAACGAGTTGACGATGATGGCTTGCCACGGTCCAAGATCCAGCGAATCCAGCAGGCTTGCAGCGCCGTAACTAGCGAGATAGTTGGCGACATTATTGGCTACAAGAAGGACGGCGAGCATCCGGGTCGGTTGGTCGAGCATGCGGAGAATGCGACGGGCGGATCGACTACCGGCGGCCGCACGCAGATCCACGCGGATACGATTGATCGTGTAGAGCCCCGTTTCAAGACCCGAATAGAAGGCGCTGAGGAGAACCCCAACACACAGAATGATGATTGCGGGGATCATGCGGACCCTCCGTCAATGGAAATGATGACACTGGTCACGCGGTGCTCTGCGACCTCCGCAACCTCCAGTCTCAAGGCGCCGACCCGCACAACATCACCCTGTTCGGGAATGCGACCCAACTTGGACAGAACGAGGCCGCCGAGCGTTGCGGCCGGACAGCGGTCGAGGAACAGCCCTGCGGAATCGGCCCACGTGCGAACATTGGTGCTCCCGCTGAGTTGCCAGCAATCTCCGTCGAGACGGCGGGGTGGCGAGGTCTGTTCTTCCGTCTGCTTGCCGATCTCCCCCACGAGTTCTTCCAGCACATCTTCCAGCGTCACCAGTCCTGCGGTACCACCGTATTCGTCCACGACAATGGCAAGCCGGCACCGCTTGTCGCGGAAGTGACCCAACAATTGATCAAGCGTGGCGTTCTGCGGGATGAACAGCGGCCGCGTCATGTTGGCCTGCAGGAGTGTCGGACCGGCCGCAGCCCGCAAGAGATATCGCTTCACATGCAGCATGCCGAGAATGTGGTCGAGATCTTCGCCCTGTACAGGCAACTGCGTGAGCCTGGTTGCTGTTACGACTTCTCGAATGGCTTGCTCGTCGGCATCGGAGTCGATGGAGATCATCGAGACCCGGGGTGTCATGATTTCCCTCACGCGGATTTGCCCAAGTTCCACAACCTCCCGAATGATCTCCTGCTCGTTCCGATCGATCACGCCGTCGGAACTGGACAGATCGATGAGTGATGCAAGTTCCTCCGCAGAAAGTGGTGTTGGCGAATCCGTTGTTGCCAACCGGGAGAGCGGCGTGACGACCAGGATGTCGACAAGTGCTCTCAGTGGCCCGATGACGCGATGGATCAACAGGAGTGGTTGTGCCAGGAACAACGCCATACCCCGAGGGCGTGCAGCAGCTGCCATCTTGGGGATGACTTCACCAAAGAGTGTGAGCGCAAGCAGGGTGCCGACGGCAATGGCAATGTCCGTGAGGAGGCCGCCCCGTATTCGTAGCAGCAGTACCGAACCGGCTACGAAGTACAGCACATTGGCCGTCATGTTGCCAAGCAGAATCGTGATGAGAAGCCCCCGCGGCTGTTCGAGCAACAGGAGGACCGCTCGTGATGACGAAGTGTTCCGGTGCTTCAATTCCAACCGCTGCGCACCACCCAGACGAAAGAGTGCAGTCTCGGATCCGCTGAAGAATGCGCTGCACACGAGCAAGGGCAGCAAGAAGATCAGGATCGCGATGTTTCCCGGTCCGAAAATGGACACCTCTGCGAGCATCAGGATTCTGCGGCAAGTTGTCGAACGGCAACTTCCACGCGCTCCGTGAACTCAGGCGCCGACTCGTCAGGTTCCATCATCATGGGCGACCCGAACCGAACGTGAACGCAACCGGACCTCGGAATCCACACACCTTGTGGCAACACCCCTCGACCGCCGCTGACATGCACCGGTACCACCGGACGCCGGGCGAGCCTCGCCACAACGGCCAGCCCCGGTCGAAATGCCGCCATCTCTCCGCTTCGACTTCTCGTGCCCTCCGGATAGAGCAACAGGCACCAGCCGCGACTAAGCAGTTGCGATGCTGCGCGGAGGGATCGCAGGGGCGTCTTGCCTCGTTCGAAGCCGAATGCGTGCCAGGCTGACGCGACAACGAACTGCAGTACTTTTCCGCGAAGGTCATTCTCGCTGTCGCCGAAGTAATCGAATGCGGCGGCGACGGCAGTCCGTTCCCGAATCCGTCGAGGCAGCGAATCAAGAATGGCGTGCGTGTCGATGTGGCTGGTATGGTTGGAGGCGAGGATGAACGGCGGCACGAGACCTCGCACATGTTCGAGGCCGGTCGCGGACCAGTCGACGCGGAGTGTCCACTTGGCGAGACAGAGCCCGCCCAGAACCGCCCCACGAGACAGCCTGACCATGGGAAGTTTGAACCTCTGCTCGATGGCGTCAGCGTCGGGCGCGCGGTCGCGGGACTGCTCCCTCATGCGTCTGTCCGTGGTATCTCCCCGGCATGTCGCAGCACCTTCTCAAAGGCGAGTGCGTACTGGTCGAGGAGTTCTGTCGTTGCAGAGGGGAAACTCGGCAACTTCAGCAGTGACCCATTTCCGAGGGTTGTCTGTGGAAGATCGGCTGGGTCGTACACATGGATCGGGTTCTCGGGTGTTGCCGGTAGCCTGGCGATCTTCGACCAGACACCGTGCGTGAACACCGGCTGCTGATGAAGAAGCGGGTATCGCGGCGCCGCAACATGGGCACCCTCGGCCTGAAGCGCATTCGCCAGATCGCCGATCGGCAGCCCGGAGGCCTGCTCGTCGTATCGAACCAGAAACTCGAAGTACACCCGCTCCACATCCGGTGGCGCAAGGAAACACTCGATACCCAATTCCCGTAAGCGCGACGAAAGGTGGATGCAGTTCGCGTTGCGTCTGGCATTGCGATCGGGCATGTGTCGCAGTTGTGTGCGGGCCAGCGCGGCGGCGAGCGGGGCCATGCGAAACTTGAAACCGAATCCGGTGGCGGCGAAGTACCTGTTCTTTGACTGCAGGTGCAACAATCGTTCGTAGTGTCCGAGCCGTACGGCCGACTCCCAGATCGCTTCCTCATCGGTCAGAAGAATGCCACCTTCGCCGGATGGGCAGAGTTTGTTGCCCTGCATGCTGAAGACACTGACATCGCCAAAGGAACCAATCGGCTGGCCGTCACAGGTCGCGCCGTGTGCGTGCGACGCATCCTCGAGTATTCGTAGTCCGTGTCGATCGGCGACATCCTTCAGTTCCTTCAACTTCGACGGCATGCCGAAGAGATGGACGACAACGATAGCCTTCGTGCGCTCGGTGACTCTTCGTTCCACGTCCTCTGGATCCAGACCGAGGCGTTCACCTTCGAGTTCGGCAAAGACCGGTATTCCACCGCAGTGGAGGACCGGCATCACACTCGACCACCAAGTTGCCGACGGAACAATGACTTCGTCGCCCGGTCCGATGCCAAGAGCATGCAGGCCGGCGAGGATCGCCGCCGTGCCATTGTTGTGTGCGAGAGCGTGTGCGCGTCCGGTCAGTGTTCGGAAATCGCTTTCGAGTTCGCCTACAACCGGGTGAATGGAGAGGTCACCGCTGCGGAGGACCTGCAGTACCGCATCCTCATCCTCGGCCGTGATGATCGGCCAACGATTCGCATCCTCCTGATCGAGCGTCACCGCAGGCGAGCCGCCGAGAATGGCGGGCAGACTGTCGGTCGTTGCGGGCGAAGTCACGCGTTAACCGTCCTTGTCATCGTCGTCGGCAATCGATGATCGCATCGATGTATCGGCCATGACATTCTGCATGCGATAGTAGTCCATGATTCCCATGTGACCTGCTCGGAAAGCCTCCGCCATGGCCTTGGGAACCTCTGCCTCGGCGAGGACCACCAACGCGCGGTTCTTCTGTTCTTCGGCGCGAAACTCCTCGGCCTCTGCGACGGCCATGGCTCGGCGTTTCTCCGCTTCGGCCTGGAATCGTGCCTTGTCGGCTTCGGCCTGATGGGCTTGCAGCTTTGCACCGATATTCTCGCCGACATCGACATCCGCAATGTCGATCGACAGGATTTCGAATGCCGTTCCGGCATCGAGCCCCTTCGCGAGCACGGTCTTGGAGATTTTGTCCGGGTTCTCAAGTACCGCCAAGTGTGTGCCGGCGGAACCAATGGTGGAGATGATGCCTTCGCCGACCCGGGCGATGATCGTTTCCTCAGTGGCGCCGCCGACGAGGCGGGCGATGTTCGTTCGCACCGTCACGCGTGCCCTTGCGCGAAGCTGAATGCCGTCACCGGCGACCGCGTCGATGGTGCTCTTGCCGGAGGTGGGAGAAGGGCAGTCGATGACCTTGGGATCCACGCTCGTATGCACGGCGCCGAGTATGTCGCGACCCGCGAGATCGATCGCGGTGGCATTGTCCCAGGACAGGTCGATGCGCGCTTTGTCCGCGGCGATCATCGCGCGCACGACATTGGTGACCCGGCCGCCGGCGAGAAAGTGTGCCTCCAGAAGATCGGTCGGCAGATCGATGCCAGCTTTCTTGGCGCTGATGCGATTGATCACGATGGTCTTGGAGTTGACCTTTCGGAACTGCATCATGATGAGGTCGATGAATCTGACCTTGGCGCCACTGATCCACGCCTGCAGGTAGAGGCCGATGTACTTCAACACCATCCCCACGATGATCAGCAGGAAGAGTCCGCCGACGATGAGGCCGCCGATGGCCCAATAAGAGAGTGCAAGGAGCGTAGTCATGTGCAAGTCCTTCCCTTCAGGGGCGACAGTGTATCAAGGGGTGGATTCACGGACCTTGAGCTGATTGTCGTAGGCGTCTACGACGGTTACTGGCCGCCCCGCTTCGATCGACCCGCTTTCCGCCATGGCATCCACCCGCTCGCCATCGATCCGCACGACACCAACAGGTCGAAGCACGGTGACGGACTCACCCTGCTTTCCGACCATTCCCCGCATGGCCTCAGCACGTTCCCGGCGTTCGATTTCTGATGCCTGAAATGCATCGTCTGGATCTTCAATGACCGTGCCGCCGAGAATCATCCTGCGGGCCAGCGGCGAGGCGGCCCAGATTCGGAACCCGATCCACACGACGACTGGGCCGAGAACGACATACGTGCCGAGGGCGACCATTCCGATCGTGGCATCGTGCAGGAAGAAAGCCACAAGCGATCCCACAACTGCGACAGCGCCGAGAAGGGCGAGCAAGCCACCGGAGGGCACAAACAATTCGACAAAGAAGAGTCCGAGTGCGACAGCAATGAGAATGAAGGCCCAGATCAACATGGCGCCGTTGGCGGCGGGTGCGGATTGGGCAAGTAGGCTCGTCAACTCGGGCATTCTTCAACCTCGATCGTGAGTCCTGATTGTATGACACGCACGGTTGATCCGGCGTCAATCCACTGGCCACTTGTGACCGCATCATGTAATTGTCCGTCATGTTCGATACGGCCGCTGGGTCGCAGGTCGGTGGCGGCGATGGCGATGTCTCCGATTGTGGGCCGCGGCGAGAGATTGGGGTGTGGGACAGGAACCGATTGTCCCAGCAGTTGGTCATCGAGGACAAGCCTCTGGAAGAGCGCTGCGCCGCCAAAGAACCGCAGCATGATCCAGATTGCAATCGCAGCGAGCCCACCACCGCCGATGGTGGTGAGGAGTCCGGTCAGGAGTTGCTGTTGGCCGATGGGCGAGTCGAGATCACCGGTGACAAATGTTCCGATCATCCCCAGGAAGAGGCAGAGCACGCCCGCGACACCCGCAATGCCCGTTCCGGGAATCAGGAAGAGTTCGGTGGCGATCAGCGCCAGGCCGAACACAACCAGCACGATGTCCCATGTTTGGGCGAGTCCCGCCAGCCAGGGTGCGCCGAGCAGGATGGCGAGGCAAATCACCGCTCCCGTCCCAAAGAATCCTGCGCCTCCCGTCGCCATTTCGACGACGATGCAGATAATGAAAATGGCGATGAGGACGAGCCGGACCGGCCAGCTGATCAGGAGCCTGACCAGCGACTCCGACCACGTGCGATTGAGACGTCGCACCGATGTTGCGCCGAACCAGTCGGCGAGTTCCTTGTCATTTGCAATCGATGTGTCTGCCAGACCGTAGGCCATCGCGGCACCGGGCTTGAGCGTCAACAAGCGATCGTTGGGAACGATCTGTTCGACCAGTTCCCAACAGTCGGCATCGTCGGATGTCAATGCGAGGCGAGAGGATGGGAGTTCCATCAGCATCGTGGGATCAATCGGCGGACCTTCATCAGGTGCAGCAGCATCTCGCAGGGATTGAAAGAAGGGGACGATTGGCGCAGCTGCGCTTTGAGGATTGTGGATGGGAGAGAAATTGCGCGGAGGGGGTTCGCCGAAGACTGTTTCGTACTCTGCGGCGTTGACGCAGATCGTTTCACCGGTCTTCGTATTGCGAAGCAGCCAGAGTTCAATGCCGACACTCACAAATGACTCGACGAGGCGTTCGTCATAGTGGTTGCGGCGCGCCGAATCGATGACTTCGACGAGGATGGGCGACTCGACCTTGGCCCGTTCTGTTGCAGGGATTGGGCCCAGTGCGGTAATCGGTGCGGCATCGCCGAAGGTCGCATCGGGGGAGACGATGATGTCGCGGCAGGCAAGGGCGATGATCGTGCCTGCGGAAAAGGCTCTCGGGTGGATCCATGCCACCGTATTGGGTGGGGCCTTCGTCTTGAGCGTATGACAGATGTCGAGCGTGGGCAGGAGGCCGCCGCCCGGGGTGTTCAGTTCGATGACGATGGCGTCAGCATCTGCGGCCTCTGCGAGCCGTCGTTCCAGGCTGGTCGCAGTGACCTGATCGACACCGCCCCGAATGGTGATGACCACTACCTCATCCGCCTGCCGATAGGCCGGCACTGCCGCCGGGGACGACGACACAACCGCCAATAACGCTTCCGCAATCACCATGCCCGCCAGTCTACGCATTGTGCGGCGGAAAGGCAGCGGGAGCAGATCGCGAGCGAAAATGCAGAGGGGGGGGCAAAAAGGCACCAGCCGCGACCTTGGGGGTCGCGGCTGGTGCGAGATAAAGAACTGATGAACTGAACTCAGTCGTGGCGGAACTGGGATACGCCGCCGTATCGGCCATCGCTCACATTGATGTCGCCATAGGCGATATGCGTGAGCACGATGTCGTGTCCGGTGCCGTCACCCGTGCCGTTCGCCGGGTTCGCAGCAAGAGCATCGGGCTCTTCCTCGAAAAGGTTGTCGGGAATCGACAGGCCGCTGGCGTTGCTGATGTAGTTAGCGTTCTGCGGATAGAAGGTATCAAGTGTCTCGGTGTGGTTGTCGCCGAAACAGACGATGCCCTTCCACTCGCCGTCGATGCCATGGAACTGGGTCGACAACGAGTCTGGGTTGGCAGCGATGTCACCATCGGCCGGGCCGCGTGTGCCAACGACTGCAAACGAACTGTCGTTGATCTTGTGCCAGCCCCAATGGTCAACACGTCGCTCGCCGGTCACAGGAATGATCCCGTAACTGTTGTTGCAGATCGCGCTGCCACCAATCTCAAGTTCATTGCTGAACGACTCGTCCCACAATACGCCTTCATTACTGCCATTTGGCGGCTCATACACTTCAAAGTTGTATGTGGTCATCG
>PVBE010983791.1_pt1 | contig 13062 bp, 10 predicted proteins | sample 1631181 | NCBI WGS metagenome assembly PVBE01 (sample SAMN08397723, study PRJNA350692) | Marine metagenome, whole genome shotgun sequencing project. | isolation source: water | place: Pacific Ocean | collected 2012-04
CATCCCGGCGCCGATGGCGAGCGACACGATGCTCGCCGCGATCAAGATTCTCACCGTCACGTCCGCCAAAGCATCGTTACACAGCTCGAGAAACGACTTCGGCGGCGGGTACTCGAACTCATTCACCCCGTACGACTCCTTACGCTCCGCAGAATTCCACGCATCGGCGCACAGACCCTTCTTCAGATCGCTCCCCACGGCTTCCGCCACGCGCTCTACCCCGCCAACCTTCTCCAACGCCTTCTTATCGCGCTCGGTGACCCAGTGTTCGAACTCGGCCGCGTTGACGCCGACACCCATCACGATCGGCGCGTTCGCGTCTCCCCTCCGCGTCTCCCCTCCGCGCGTCGCTCGAATCGCCCGGAATGGAATCAATCAATCGACCCCGAGCCTCTCGAGGTCGACGTCTCTCGCGCGACGTCGACGTCCGTCGGAACCGAACGCCCTCGTCCGCCGCCTCGGCGCGGGACGCGCGCTCGACGCTGGACGCCCGCGCGCGGACGTGTGCGGACGCGACGACCGTCCGTTGGCCCTCGGTCGTCGTTCGAAAGAAAAGGGGGGGGGGACTCGATGACGGGTCATGACTCGTCGTTTCGAGTCTTCCATCGACACTCGAGCGCGCGCGCCGCCAGACGACGACTCGTCGGCGAGCGCGGCATGCGCGCGTCGCGCGTCTCCCTCGCGCCCCCGCGCGCGTTCGCGTCGGCGGCGCGGGAGGCGTGGGCGCGGCGTCGTCGATCGGGCGTGCGCGTGGACTTGGTGGGCGAGGAGGAGGACGCGACGGTGTTGATTCGGGACATGGCGGCGTGTGAGGGCGCGATCGAGCGCGGTGGGTGGGACGCGCGAGCGATCGAGCGCGTGGTTCGCGCGCCGAGGGCGCAGCGCGCGATCGCGGGGGCGTGGGACGAGACGCGAGGCGGCGAGTTGGTGGGATACGCGGTGTGCGTCGGGGACGGGACGCTCGTGGCGACGATCGAGCGCGTGTGCGTGCGAGAGGACATGCGCGGGAGAGGCATCGGTCGAGGGTTGGTGCACGCGCTTGGGGAGAAGATGTTTGAACGGGAGATTTACGACGTCGGCGTGCGCGCGCCGGAGGCGTTGGTTGGATTCTTTGATTCGTTAAATTACGACGACGACGGTTCGGTGTGCATGCGATTCGAGGCGACGGTCGAGGAAGGGGCGCATATATCGTCGTGATGTTCGTCGTGCGTGGGCGATGTAGACGTTTGTAATTGTTTGTGTACAGTATCTCGATTGTTTATTTGGAATTCGCGACGTCCATCCAGTCTACGCCGCGCCGAGCTCGCCCGCCAACTCGCCCGCCTGCGCGAGCTCGAGGATGATATCGCACCCGCCTATGAGTTCGGACTTGTAATAAAGCTGCGGGTACGTGGGCCAGTTGGAATATTCCTTGAGACCTTGTCGAATGGGCTCGTCGGACAAAATGTCAAACGTCGCGTATTCGACGCCGACGTCGTCGAGCGCCTTCACAACCTTGGCCGAGAATCCACATCGAGGAGCCGAGCGAGTACCTTTCATGAAGAGAAGCACGTCCTGAGCCGCCAACATGCCCTTGATGCGTTCGTTGATGGCGTTTTTCACTTTGCCGTCACCCGCGGTGCACGCGTCCGCGAGCTCGCCCGCCTCCGCCATCTCGAGGACGATGTCGCACCCGCCCACGAATTCTCCGTCGACGTACAACTGCGGGTATGTCGGCCAGTTAGAGTACTCCTTCAATCCTTGACGCACGTCCTCGTCCGCTAAGATGTTGAACGAACCAAATTTGACGCCCGCCGCGGAGAGCGCGTCGACCACGCGCCGACTGAACCCGCACTTCGGTTCATCGGGATGTCCCTTCATGAACAACACCACCGGCTGCGACTCGATCAAACTCTTCAATCTCGCCCGCAGCGCCTCTCCGCTCGCCGGCGCGACGGTCACCGCCGGAGCCGGAGCCGAAGCCGAAGCCGGAAAGTACTGCCTCGTTTTGTTCGTCACCGCCGCCGCGTCCGCCCCCTCCACCGCGTCCACGCGCTTCCCATCGCGCACGAAGACAAAGAACGGCACCGCACTCACGTTCTCCCTCGCGGACACCTCCTCCACCGCCTCCGCGTCGCACCTCGCCGTCGCCACGTCCGGGTGCCTCTGTCGCAGGGTGTCCAAGAGCACATCCATCGCCGCGCACGGTTCGCACCACGACGCCCAAAAGTGACAGATCCCGCGAGGATTCGCGCGGACCCACGCATCGTAGGCCTCAGCGCTCGCGATCTCCGTCGACATGGCGTACACCGTCCCCGCGCGCGCGTCACAATCTGCCGCGAGGATTCATCATCAATCATGTCCAGTCGTGCGCACGAAAAAATCCCCGACGCCGACGCGATGACGCCCAAGGTGAGCGGTCTCCCCGTGGAGGATCCCGACATCGATTCCGTGCTCTTCGACGCGACGATGATCGAGGGCGTGCTCGAGACGCTGGCCGCGCTCATGGTGCATCGCATGGCGGACTTCGAGGTGTACGTCCCGGTGACCTCGGGGGCGATGATGTTCGCGAGCGATCTGATTCGACAGACGTACGTCGTGCAGAGGATGTTTCGAACGGAGGTGGATCGTCCGTACGCGCGACCGGTGGTGGCGTGCGCGGGGGCGTCGTCGTACGGGAACGGGACGACGAGCGCGGGGACGCCGGAGACGACGCTTCCGAGGTGCGAGGTGCGAGGGAAACGGGCGGTGCTCATCGAGGATATCATCGACACGGGAAGGACGTGCATGGCGCTGGCGAAGGGGCTGTACGACGCGGGGGCGGAGGAGGTGGCGATCGTGGCGTTGATGGATAAACAGGAGAATCGGGATAAGGAGGCGGCGGAGTACTTTACGTCGAAGAATATGAAGATTGCGTGCGCGTTTCAGTGCCCGAATGAATTCGTCGTCGGGTACGGGTTGGATTACAAGGGCAAGTACAGGGATTTACCCTTTGTCGGTATCTTGAAACCGGAGGTTTTCGCGGGAAGTGAGTGATTGTGATTGATTGATTGATTGATTGATTGAATTCGATTCCGTCGTCGAAAAAGCGTCTACGCGGCGACCCTTCGCACGTGGGTGCCGAACCCCGAACCCGTCGGCGCCCATCGTCCCGCCTCCGTGCCGCTGGGCGTCGGAAACGTACACCCCGTCGCTTCGCGCACGATGCACTTTCTCGTCCGCTCGCGATCGCTAAAAATGAACAAATTCTGAAAGTGACGCTCTTGCACTCGAATCTCTTGCAACTTTTTCGTAATGTTTCCATCCTCGTCGTCGATCGAGCGACACAGGTGATCGTTCCACGCCTCGAATTTGAGCTTCAGGTGATGCCTCGGCGGTCCTACCCATTTATTTCTCTTCCACTTCCCCTTACTACACACATCCTTGGTCGGAATTTTGTGTTTGTGCGAACCGACTTCAAAGTGTTCAATCTTGTACGTCCACGAAAAATCTGGCAAACAACACGGTTTCAAGATTAAATGCTTGACGTTCGAACACCGATTGAACATCTCCACCGCCTTGATGCTCAGCGTGCCGCACAGATGAATCCCCAACACGATGAACGGACCGTTCCATCGCGAAAACAAGTGCACCGCCATTTGGTTGATTTGCGCGTAATCCTTCAAGTCGACTTTTCGCGTCGACAGTTTAATCGGCCATTCGTACTTCCATCCGTCCTCTCCGCGCACATGCGCCCAGTTCATGTGATGACTCATCGGCGTCGTCCCGAACGCCGCCCACATCTTATCCACGAGCACGATCTCGTCCACTTTATCCTCGGGTAACAGCTCGCTCAGAAACATGGCGAGGTATCCGAATCCGCTACACAAATCCACAATCACCGCCTTGTCCTCTCTACCGCTCACTCGCAGCGCGTCCACGTACTTCATCGTTCGCGCGATCACCGGCGCGCTCTCGTTCAACTCTTTCACCAATCGACCACCCTTGATGACGCGCAACCAGACAGATTTCGGCATGCCGCGCTTCCACTTCGCCGCGACGGCGGCGCATCGCGAGGCGAGCTCGGGATAGTCCCTCGAGATGGCCATCCCGCTGAGCTCTCGATGAAGCCACGCCTCGGCGTCGGCGATGGCCTCCAATTCGGCGACGTCCTGTTTCTTCTCTCTCCAGGGCGCGGGTGGGGTGTCGTCGTCGTCGTCGTCGACGGGGACGCGCGGCGTCGATGGGGCGGCGGCGGAGACATCGCGCGCGGGCGGGCGCGTCGGTGTCCGTGTCGGCGCGGACGCGGGCGCGGGGGCGTCGACCGAGGTTGATGGTTTCGGTTTGCGCGCCGCGTTTCCCATGACGCGTCGGGAGAGACGACGACGGAGTGTGAGGCGCGCGAGGAAGAGGTAGTTGCTAAAACGCGCCTCGGCGCGCGCTTTACAAACACGCGACCGCATCCGAGCGCGGGGAAACGATCACGGTAACGGTTCGGGCGTGAATGGAATACCGAGGGCGTCGGTGTAGCGGGATAAACGCTCCTCGTAGCTCATCAAGATGGAGCGTTGCGCGGTGACTCGCCGACTGAGCGCGATGCACTCGTCGAGGACGCCGGCGGCGTCGCACGCTTCGATTTCGCGACGGAGATCGGCGTTTTCTCGACGTAACGCGTCGGCGACCGTTTGAAGCTCGTCCAACGCGTCGAGGTCGGCGTCCAAGGGTTGGAGACGTGTCGTCGCCGCGGTCGTCGCGTTCGCGGCGTTGATTTGCGCCTGAAGCGCCATGATGACGGAATCCTTCTCCGAATTCACAGCCTCGAGTGTGGACTTTTGCGCCACCGTGCGAGTCAAATCTTCGATACGTGCATTCTTCTCGGCGATTTCATCCTTGAGCTCGCGTAATTTCGCGCGCAGAGAGGTTATGGACTCGCGCGCTAAATTTCGATCGACGCTGCGATTCGTCGGACCTTGGTCGTGCTCGAGATGGTGAAGCCGTGCCTTGAGCGCGGTGATCTCGTCCTCCGCCGCCGCGAACCCTTCCTTTTCGTTGGATTTGAGTTGGTCGATAATCTTATGAAGCTCTTCGTTTTCCTCCATGAGCGCCTCTTGTTCGCTCGAGCCTGCGCGACTCATCTCCAGCCATTCGCGTTCGAGCGAATCGATCGTTTCGCTCGTCGTCTTCAATTTTTTGCGAAGCGCGTCGCGCTCTTGCGTGACTTCAAATATCTCTTCCGCCTTTTGCGCGACGACGGCCTCGAGCTTCGCCGCGACAGCTTCCGCGACGTCCACTTTTTTTGCCAAGGCGTCCGCCTCTTTGCGCGCGGCGCCGACTTCGTCCAACCGACCACTCCCGTGCGCCTCCGTCCTCGCGCGAGAATCGAGCTCGCGCGCGCGCGATGCCACCGACGCACGCGATTGCCGAAGTTCGTCCATGAGTCTCGCGCGCTCGCCCGCGTGTTTCGTCTCCGCCGCCTTCAAAGCCTCTCGCATGGCGCGCGCGCCAGCCTCGGCTTCGCTCGCGCGCCTATTCGCCTCCTCCACCGCCCCCGACACGAACGCCTCCGCGGACGCCCGAGATGACGACACAGCGCTCGCCTCCTCCCGCAATCGCGCGTTCTCTTCCCTCAACCTCGTCAATTCCTCGTCGCGCTTAAATATCTCCAAATCCCGCTCCGCCACCGCGCGTTCCAACGCCGCCGCGTCCCGACTCGCCCCTCTCGCCTCCTCCATCGCGCGCTCCAGCCCCTCCCTCGCCTCCCGCATGTCCACCGCCGCCCGACGCTCCTCGCTCGCCGCCGCGTCGAGCATGGCGCGACCTCGCGCCTCGAGTTTCGCGACGCCCGCGTCGATGGCCGATCCCCTCGGCGTCGCCGTCGACGCGACCACCGGCGCCGTCCTCGCCTCGGTCGCCTCCTCGTCCTCGAGCGCGAGCGAGGCGAAACGCATCGATCCATCGACGTCTTCCCCGCTCGAGCTCGTCGAGTCGTCCCCATCGTCGTCGTCATCCTCCGCGAGGATTTCTAAGATGGCGTCGCGCGCGCGTCGGAGCCCATCGCTCGCCGCGCGCGCGCCCCCCGTCGCGGGCGCGGTCGACATGTCGATCGATCGGTCGTCGTCCGACGCGCGCTCGCGCGAGAGACCTCGCGCGAGACGTCGGTCGCGGCGAGGACGCGGCGTCGCGGTGTCGCGCAACTGTCCCGCAGACGTCGTCGACGCCCATCGACCTCAGACGCGCGTCGACGCGCGCGATCGGCCGAGCGCGCGCGGCACGCGCGGGACGACAGTCATCGTCGCCTCGCGCGCGCTCTTCGGCGCGCGCGTCGACGCGTCGAGCGTCGGCGCGCGCGAACGCGCGAACGCGCGCGCTGGACGTTTCGTGCGAGACGCCATGCGCGCGACGACGACGACGACGACGACGCGCGCGGTGGGGACGGACGACGCGCTGGATGTGTTTCTGCGCGACGCGCGCGCGGCGTTTCGCGCGGACGCGTCCGAGGTGAGCGTGAGCGTCGGGAACGAGGCGTGCGACTTGGACTCGGTGGCGTGCGCGGTGGCGCACGCGTACGCGGAGAGCGCGAGCGCGGGGGGGATCGTGGTGCCCATCGTGTCGTGCGCGAGAGAGGAGTTGTTATTGCGTCCGGACGTCGTCTCGGCGCTCGCGAACGCGGGGGTGTCGTTGGAGAGTTTGACGTGCGCGGAGGACGTCGCCGCGGCGACGGAGACGCCGAAGAGCGTGTGTTTGGTGGATCACAACGCGCTGAGCGCGAGACTGTTTCCAGAGAGTTGGCAAGCGCGCGTGACGCGCGTGATCGATCATCACGAGGACACCGGCATGCACGCGGACGCGGTGGATCGAGTGATTGAATTGATCGGGTCGTGTTCGAGTTTGGTGTATCGGGACGTCGTGCGCGTCGCGGGACGAGACGATGTCGCACGACGCGTCGCGCGTTTACTCTTGGGCGCGATCTTGTTGGACACGAGGTTTCTGGACGCATCGACGACGCGCGCGTCGGAGGTGGATTTCGTCGCGGCCGAGGCGCTTCGTGAGATTCTCGCGTGGGACGAAGACGCGACGCGCGAAGAGTACGAGACTCTCTCTCGCGCGCGTCACGATCAGAGCTCGCTCTCGTGCGCACAATTGTTGGCCAAGGATTACAAGCAATGGACCATGGATGGCTACGAGATCGGCATCGCATCGTTCGGCGTCCGGTTTCAGGATTTGATCGCGCGCCAAGACTCGACGTCGGTGGACGCCGAATGCGACGCGTTCGCCGCCGCGCGCCGCGTGGACGCGTTATTTATGATGAGTTCGTTCGAAGACGTCGACGCGGGCGGATCGTTCGCGCGTCAAATTGCGGCGATGACGCCGCCGCGAGAGAAGATCGTCGACGCGCGCGCCGTCATGACGAAGCTCGGCGAACACACGCCGATGACGCCGCTCGACGCCGGCGACGCCGCGCCGCGAGCGTTTCAGTGCGCCTTCGCCCAGGGCGACGTCAAGGCGAGTCGAAAGAAGATTCAACCCCTCTTAGCTCGAGTGTTCGCGGAAATCGCGTCGACGTAGACGACACGCGTTGTAACGACGTCCCGCGCGTCCCGCCGAAGACGCCGCAGACGCCGACGCGATGGGCGCGGACGCCCTCGCCGATCTCGAAGCCGCCGTCGCCGCGCTCGAGCGCTCGCACGACGGCGAGACATCGTCGTCAACGTTCGAGCGCGTCGACGCCGTCGTCGAGCGTCTGCGCGCGCTCTCGCGGCGACCGCCGCCGCCGACCGAGCGGCGAACTGGCGACGCCAATCGCGCGTTCGATTTCGCCAAGTACGACACGCGCGCCATCGCGCTGCACGTGCGATACGATGGGTGGGCGTACCACGGATTCGCGAGTCAGGGCTCGAGCGCGAGCGCGGCGCCGCCGACGGTGGAGCGCGCGTTATTCGAGGCTTTGGCCAAGACGAGACTCGTGGCGAGCGCGAACGACGTCTTCAGAGGGGCGACGTACGCGAGGTGTGGACGCACGGATCGCGGCGTGTCTGGACAGGGGCAAATCGTCACGCTTCGCGTGCGGTCGAACGGGGCGGGGGACGACGTGGAGAAGGAGTTGGATTACGTCGCGCTGCTGAATAGAACGCTGCCGGACGACGTGCGCGCGTTGGGATGGGCGCCCGTGGACGATGCGTTGAACGCGCGCTTCGATTGCAAGTGGCGTCAATACAAGTATTTCTTTGAGAAGACGAACGGGTTGGACGTGGACGCCATGCGTGCGGCGGCGAGATCGTTTGAGGGCGCGCACGATTTCAGAAATTTTTGTCGAATGGACGCCGAAAACGTCAAGAGTTTCACGAGACGCGTGTTGGAGTGTACGATCGAGGAGACGGAGGACGGGAAACTGATGTACGTGAACGTTCGGGGAAGCGCGTTTCTGTGGCATCAAGTTCGGTGCATGTCGTCGGTGTTGTTCATGGTCGGTTTGGGACACGAGTCGCCGTCCATCGTCGCCGAGCTTCTCGATCTCGAGAGAACGCCTCGTAAACCACAGTACCCGATGGCGCCCGAACATCCACTCTTGTTGTGGCGAAGCGGATACGATGCGTCGAGACTGGACGTCGATCGCATGCATGTGAGCGAGAACGCGCTGGCGCAATTGGAGACGCACGTGGCGTCGCGCATGCACGAACACCGCGTGCGAGCGGCGATACAAGAAGAAGCGTGGGCGCACCTCGCGCGCGCGCGGGCGCGGATGACGGGCGATGCCGACGTGCAGACGCTAGCTCGCGATCTCGCCGCGGTGACATGCGCGGGAAACGTGAGCGTCGCCAAGTCTCGTCACCAACGACTTCGCGACCGGCCGACGGAGAACACGTTCGAGGAACGTCTCGCGCGCGTCGAGAAAAAGTGAGTCGGCGTCCATGGGTGTCGATCTATCGCACGCACGCGCTGCGCAAGTCACGACTCAAGATCCCCGCTCCTTTCTTTGCTGTTAATGATACTAGCGCTCTAGAATTACATACCCTTGACCCGCGCGTCATCGCGCTCGCTCCAACGCCGTCTCGATGTTCGCGCGAATCCTCTCCTCACCCTCCTCGCGCGTCAACGCGCTCACCCCCGCGTCAACACTCACCGTTCCCGCGTCCCTTTTCACCCCCCACCACCGCCCGCGCATCCTTCTCTTCGCGCACGCCTCCAACGCGTCTCTTCGCTCGCGCACCGCCGCCGCGCCTCTCGCGTCCTCCGCCGCCGTCGCGAGAAACGCGCTCGCCTCCAATCTCGCCCTCCAATCCATCCCATCCCTACACACCGTCTCCACGCACGCCCCGACGACGTCGTTCGCCACCAGCGCGCCTCGAGCGTTCCCGACGTCCCCCAACGCCCACATCGTCGCCGCGCGCGCCGTCCCCGTCCTCGACAGAAACCCATCCCTCGACCTCGTCAAACGCTCGAACGATCGCGCGCTTCCGTCCGCGACGATGGGCGTGGCGAAGTACGACACGTACAGACCCGCCGCGCACGTCGTCACCGCCAGGAGCGCGGCGCGTCGCGCGCGCTGCGCCGGCGTGAGAAGATTTCGAAGCGCATCATCTTCATTCGTCGCGTACGCCGTCGCCTCGCGCGTCTCCTTCGCGGCGGACGACGACGACGAGGTCGACGACGACGTCACCGATCGTCTCGACGCGCGCGCGAGGGACACGCCGCGCCGAGCGCGCGCCACCACGCGCATCTCGATGTGCGGGTGCCACGTTTAAACCGCACCCTCGTCGCCTCATCGCGCGTCACAGCGCGTCGCCCGCCCCCCCCCCGCGTCGCTCGCGCTCGACGAGCCGACGCACGGACCGTTCCCCGATGTCCTCCACCGCGCGCGACCTCGAGCGATGGCTCGCGTCGACGCACGGATGGCCGACCGTTCGACCGGCCTGGCGCACCGTCGTCGCCGATTTCATCGACGCGCGCGTCGCCCCGCGCGATCGCGACGCCGCCCTCGCGCGCGCGAGCGTGGACTCCGATTTCAACGTCTGCGCGCTCGGCGGCGATCTCAGCGCGCGCTCGGCGGCGAGCGGGGGGAGACGACGAGGACGTTTCGTCGTGCAGTTGGACGAGTGGAGCGACGCGGCGAGCGACGCGAGGACGAATCGAAGCGACGCGCGGTGTCGACGTCCGGGCGGTGGACGGTGCCTGCGAGTGAGTCTGACGGATGGTCGGAATCGGTTTATCGGGCACGAGTACGGGGTGGTGGAGGCGTTGAGCGGAGAGGGCATGCGCGCGGGGGCGAAACTGGCGCTGACGGATCCGTACGTCGACGACGAGGGACGGATTTGGTTGGAGAATGAGACGTGCGTCGCGCTCGGTGGATGCGTGGAGCGATTGGAACGGGCGAGGATGCGGGTGTTGGAGGTGTTGGAGGCGCCGAATCGGCCGGGAGTGGTGGTGGGGGATCGATTCGAGGCGGCCGCGAAGAGCGCGTGGAGAGAGGAGAGAGAGACGCGCGCGGCGACGGCGGCGACGGCGACGGCGACGACGATGCGATCGAGAGAGGAGACGCGCGCGGTGATGGACAGAGAACCGCTCGCGATGAATAGTTTAGGAAGTAGTGGACGCGGATCGGACGCGACGCCGTCGACGCCGAAAGTGGTGCCGGTGTCGCTCGTGCCGGATTCGTTGGGGGCGACCGAGTTGGACGAAAACATGCCGCCCGCGGACGCGCGCGGTGACGGTGGGCGCGCGAGCGAGCCCGCGTCGTCGACGGGATTAGAGCGCGATTCGATACCGTCGATGCCGAACGACGTCGCGTTGGCCGGACGCGCGAGAGACGTGGCGAGACGTCTGAACGAAACCGCCGTCAAGGGATTGTGGACGTACGTCGCCGCCGTCAAGTCGGCGCGCGCCGAGGGTGTGGACGACAAGTCGACGAACGCGACCGTGCACGGATGGATCACGAGGATAGGTACGATAGAAGTTAAAACCGAGGACGCGAGTCGAGGTAAGATGTGGCGATTGAAGATTCAGGTGTCCGATTCCACTGGCGCGACGACGGCTTTTCTGCGCTTTGCGCAACTCGACGCCGTCGCGGAATCCACCGCCGCCGCCTACGACGCCGCGAGCGCGCGAGAGAAAAAAACGATAGAAGATCGCGTCCGACGACGCTTAGAGGAATTCTGCGGCCGAATCAAACTCTCCGGGCTCAGGGACCGAATCATGCACGTCGCCAAGTTGGACGTGCAACCGACATCCTTCAAGAGTTCCGTCGTCGAAGCGCTCGACGCGCGCGCGAGAGAGTTCACGTGAACGATCGCGACGCATCGCGACGAATATAATACTCATTAATTCATAGCCAACAACGGTCACGGTAACCTCGTCGTCGTCGTCGTCTCGAGTCTTCAATCTCGAGGCGCTCCGCCCGCGCCGAAAGATTCATCTTGCGCCTCAGTTCACGCCTCGCGCGGAGACTCGCCTTCGGGTCCGTCGCGCGCACCACCGCGCGGTGAGCGCGCGCGCCGTCGCGCGCACGACTCGCCGCGCGCGTGACGCGTCTCTCGCTCGCGAACGGCGCGTGCGTTCGCCGCGCGCGCCGCGGCGGCCGTTGGGAACGAACGACGCCGGGACACTCCGTCTCGCGACGACGACGCCATGGATTCCGTCACGCGCGCGCTGTACTTGTCGGCGACGATGGTCCTGCACTTCGTCACCGCCGCGCTCACCGCGGTGGTGCGAGGACTGACGGTGATGGTGTCGGGCGACGGCGGCGGCGGCGAAGAGCGTTTCGACGGCGGCGCCGCGAACGCGGCGACGAATTGGGACGAGGTGGACGAGAGCTCGATTCCCGATCGAATCGTGCGATCGACGCCGCTGAGAGAAAAGCGAATCGCCAAGTATCGAGGGTACGTGGCGTGGCGCGAGGAGTACGGCATCGACACAATCTTGCGCACGCCGAAACCGTACTTTGAGCTCATCAAGAAGTATTATCCGCACGCGTTGCACAAGACTGGGAAAGGTCGAAACGCGTGTTCGATTCAGATTGAAAAGGCGGGACAGTTTGGCGCGCTTTTGGAGGCGGTGCGGAAGGAGTCGCACAGACTCGAGCGTTTCGACGACGATCCGATTCACGTCGTCGTCGAGCACGTGTCCTTTGTCATGACGTTTCTCTTCGAACGATTCGACGACAGACCGTGGCCGCTCGGGAAGACGATTCGCATCGTCGATATGAGTAGACTGGGCACGGACGATGTTGCATTCAATGTGTTCGGGTTTTTACGCGTCATGTCCGACGTGTCGAAACGGGCGTTCGTGGAGAGGATTCACAAAATTTACGTGTTGAATCCGCCGCCGAGCTTCGCCGTCATCTTCAACACGTTTAAACCGATGATATCGGCGAAAACGCAAAAGCAGATAGTGGTGTGTCGAACTTTGGAAGATTTTAAGAGAGAGGCAAAGTCGGAGATAGATTTCAGAGACGTTCCGCGCGAGTACGGCGGTTCTTGCCGTTGCGACGACTGTTGGCGAGACTGCGAGCGCGAACGAAAACTTAGAGCCTTGGTTCGAAGACTCAACGGTAGCTCGAACGGTAGCTCGAACGAAGCAAACTAGCGCTAGACTATCATAGGCGAACGCAGCGTGGACGGGCGTCGGAAGGTATTGGAAGGATGAGTTTTGTTACAATCACGGACGCGTCCCCGCCGCCGCGTTCGTCCTCCACGTTAGATTACCCTTTCCTCGAAACTTTTCCTCGTACTCGTTAATCTCTTCCGGCGTCATCCCTTCGTACACATCGCCCGTCGGCGCTTGCTTTTTCACGAGCGCCTCGATCTCTTCCGGCGACAAGCCGTCGAACGGGTCGTCGTCCTCGTCGTCCTCATCCGTCTCGCCGCCGCCGCCGCTCGCGATAAAACTCCTCCCCTCCAACGCCGCCTGCAACGCCCGCTTATTCGACTCCATCGCCTTCTGTCGCTCCTCATCCGTCTCCTGATCCTCGTAATACCGCTTCGCGCGCGCCCCGACGACGAACACGCACCCCAACCCGAACGCCGCCCAATACGCCTTTTGCCACGGTTTGAGCTCCCCCACCCACCGCTCGCTGTTCAGCACCGCGCGCTCCCACGGAAACATGATCGA
>PVBE012904409.1_pt1 | contig 13062 bp, 7 predicted proteins | sample 1631181 | NCBI WGS metagenome assembly PVBE01 (sample SAMN08397723, study PRJNA350692) | Marine metagenome, whole genome shotgun sequencing project. | isolation source: water | place: Pacific Ocean | collected 2012-04
AGACCTGACTTGCTAGGTGGACGCCTGTAGCTGCAAAACCGTCCGCCCCTTCCGCCTGAAAGCTTAGTCCGCTTTCGTACCGGTGTAACTTTCGTAATCACATGCTTGCCAATGTCCTGTCTCATACGGGGCAATGCGCTGTCAGTCACCAACATCACTTCGTCATCTCTAGCTAGGCCGAGATTGGCACTATGTCGAAGCGCCTGGCCTGCAGCTTGCTCATCGCGAGAAACAATAATACGCAACATGACTTCCACTCCCCGTGCGGGTTGTATGCGTTTGAACGAACTATCGTATCTATGTTTATAAAAACCGCTATTAGTAGTCAAGTTGCGGCCTTTAGCGGCACCTCGGATACCGCCAGGCCACGGCCAATATGGTATGATGTTGGAACACTAATATTCCTTCATGATGAAGTCACGCAAACCCCATATCGCGGTTTTCTTTGGTGGTGAAGAGGGCAGTCGAGACTTGAGTCTCGAGTCCGGCTATTGGGTATGCCAAAATATTCCCCGCGAGAAGTATCAGATTACACCCATACACGTACAGCCTGATGGCTCTTGGCAGGTGCCGCTGGGCAGTTTGCCCAACCGAGGACCTGTCGACCGCATGATGGATATGCTGTTCCGGGTGCCTGGCCAAGCCGTCCGGTCGCTCAATGCTCCCGAGGCACTACAGCGCCTCCTACAACGCCCTCTGGACGGTATGATGACGCTGCTGCGGGGTCGTGGCGGGGATGACGGTTCGTTGCACGCCACCGGCCAAACGCTTGGTATCCCCGTGGTGGGATCCAGCGCCGGCAGCAGTCAACTGGCCCATAACAAGCACCGGATGCACTCCATGATTGGTGATTTTGCCGCCTTACCTGATTCCGCTTTGATACATGAAAAAACTCCTATTGATAGCGCGGTGAATGACGTGAAAGATCAGTTCGCTGGCCCCGTATTCGTGAAAGCTGTTACCCAAGATGGCAGCAGTGGTACTGAGCTGGTTGGGAGTCTTGATGAGCTGGCTCCTGCTATCCGGCGCACGTCCCGGTTAGGTGATGTGATGGTACAAGAAATTGCCCGAGGCACAGAGTTGGCCGTGACATTATTTCCTGACCAACATGGCTCGCTCATGTCTCTACCAACAACGTCGGTAGTGCACAGTCGAGCCCCCTTCTATGACTACCTAGCCAAGCGTCGACCGGGGCGTGTAAACCTGTCTACTGCCACCGGTACGCCGAACGATGGCCCGCTGATTGGCGAAGCTGAAGAAATTGCACGCGAGGTCTATGAAGAACTCGGTTGCGCCGGCGCCGTTACTATCGATGTGGTGGCTGACGACAACACCATTGATGTGCTCGATGTTAATACGATACCAATGTTCACTCAGGCGACTCCCCTCCTCGGACAGCTTGAGGCCGCCCGCTTGGCGCCAGCGAGCTTCCTCGACACCCTCCTACTCGGCTCAATCGATCCGCGATAAAATTGCGCTAGGTGCGAATCCTTACCTGTCTTCCACCACCGCCGCCAGGACGGCGAGCGGGCGGTTTACGACGTCGCTGACGTGGTCGTCCTTCCAGTACATCCCAAGCCCGCTGCACAATGTCTTGATCGGTGTCGTATTCTAATTGTTTGATCGCTTCGCCAATCGGAAACCAGGCGGCGTCGATCAAACCTTCATCAGCTTGCGGCGTTAATTGTTTCTGATTTGTGGTCATGAGGAAGTAGTGCACTGTCTTGTGGACGACTGCGGTCTCAGCCTGAAATCGGAAGCGCGTAACACCCAACTGGTTCTTAACCACCAGGTCACTGATCCCAGCCTCTTCCTCGACTTCACGCTTGGCCGCATCAGACACACGTTCTTTGATATCAAGCTCAACGTGTCCCTTAGGCAACACCCACACCTTGCCACGCTTGTGCTCAGTCATTAACAGCGCCACCAACCAAACACCATCTTCTTGCCTGGCCGCAACGCCACCAGCGGATAATTCTTTGCGCACGCCCATGCGACCACGTCGCCCTCTCGCAGGTGACCGGTATTTGTTATATGGGTGCTTAGGCGCTCCTTGAGGAGCGGCTGGCACTGTTGGTGGTGGATTCATGGTGAGGCATCATGCCTCGGGTCATTACACTGGTTTGTCTAAGGCTTGCGCACGAGGGAATAAATTCGGGGATTTGTAACGACTGTAAAAGGTCTCATCGATAAGAACCTGTCCGTCACGCGTCACTGTCTGAGTTAGGGTGGCCTTAACCGATCCATCTGGCTGTCGATCGTAAGGACTAGGTCCAGCAATCTCAACCTGGCGACCGTCATCGGTACCCCAAAATTCAAACACAAGTTTTGTTCCCTCGACACGCGCCTGCACTAGCAAGTACCCGGGCGTATCATTGGTAAACCGTAAGTCAGTATTACCGGGATAGATGGTGGCGTCAAATCCAGGTGTCCCATAGTAGCGAACGGCATAGCTGTGATTGCGTCGCTCGGTAATAGGCAGACCGGACCTCAAGGCCGCCCGAAAGGCTGTGGTGGACACTTGGCACAGCCCGCCACCAAATTCAGGCACCGTAAGATTCGCTTTAATAACAAGCTCTTGCTTAAAACCGTGCGCGCCATCTACCGGTCCTAATAAGTCATTGAACGAGAATTCATCGCCGGGTTTGATCAACACGCCATGATACCGAGAAGTACCAATGTCGATATTAAAACGGCGATTACTTGGTGACCCGGCAAAGTCAGACTCGCCGCGAGCTAAGAGCGTCGTGATGCGCAGCTCCTCGATATCTGCAATCCCCTTCACGTCCGGTTCAGTGATAACCACCTCCAGCTCAGCTGTAGTAATACCGTGGGCCAGCGCCTGCACTATCCGCTCCGCCGTTGGCACTCCTTCTAGTTCCTGTCCCGGCTCAGGCAGGGCAAACTGAGTGGCGCGTAGCTGTGTATCGGCGCTTTCTGATAGCTCCAACCGCGCATTTACAGCCTGCTGATCTATCACAGGGCTAAGTGTGGTATCCAAATAATTGGCTAACTCGACATCGTCGAAGGTGACTCCAAGGATAGTGTTGTCAGCGTTAGCTGCCTCGCGTACTTCAGTAAACGAGAGTAAACGACGAATAGTAAACGGCTTGATAGTAAATTCCTCCTCGCCGAAGGTCAGAGTAAACCCTTTCGTCAGTAGCTGATCCGCCAATACTTGAGCTTGAACAACCTCTGCTTCGTGAACGGTCGGAGACGCGGAGACCAGCAACAGATCGATGGGCTCACCCCACGCTCGCGAGTAGGCGCGAGACAACACATCCTGCTCGAAGGTAGTTAAGTCGACTCCCTGGCCACCAGCGCTCGGCACAACCGCCAGTCCACCGGCTGGCGTGAGTTCGAGCGTGGCGTTTTGCGGTGGGTTTATGTGCGACCCAAAGTCCGCTTGTACCGCCGTATTGAGCACCCGGCTATTTACGACTAGGATTGGTTCAATCGTCGTTTGCCCTCGAAGCGCCTGATACCAAGAGCGCCCCGCTATTTTCTTCGTCGTCGCCTTAACATCCAAAGACACACCAAGTTCAGCAATCATATGATCGGCCGTGTCATCTGCGAGCTGCACGGTGACTGTTTGCGCGAGCAATGAACTGCCCAGGCGTTCGAGCACACCCATCAAGTCATCTTCCGACAACCCGTATAGCTGCGTGTCACCCACATGCAGACCAGGCAGTAAGCGCTCAGCAAATACCAACGGCGTAGCGAAACCACCAACGACCAGTACTACGGCCGCGGTGGTGACTGCGGTAATGACTACTTCAACTGAACGCATACGTACTTAGTTTACGGCTTATCTTAAGAAGCGCTAATTGCCTCAGCGGCCTTAATAACGACACTTGCTTTATCGTCCAAATGCAGACTGCGTGGTGAATCTTGCACCGGTAAGGTCATGCTAAAGATACTTCCTTTGCCCTCGCCCTCACTACGCACAGCCACCTCACCGTGGTGCTCCCGCACAATTTGCTGAGCGACGTACAATCCTAGGCCAGAGCCCTCTGTATGGTACTTGGAGGCTCCTCCCACTCGAGTGAACTTCGTAAACAGCTTGTTGATTTCAGCTGGTGCCAGGCCCTTGCCCGTGTCACGCACGGCGAACTCGATTTGGTCACCATCTTGCTCTACCGACACGTCGATCCGACCAGTGTTAGTGTATTTAATCGCGTTATCGATCATATTCAGCATCACTTGGCGCACCCGTTGCTCGTCGGCAATAGCTAGCTGGATCGATTGCGCTGGCATATGAAACTCGAGATCTAGGTCTTTGTTCATAGTGTTTGGCATCAAATCTTGAACGATCTCTTTAGCCATAGCGGCCATATCTACCGCCTCTAGGTTGAGTTCTAAGCGCCCACTTTCGATGCGCGAAACATCAAGTAAATTCTTGATCAGCTCAATAAGGCGTATGGCACTCTTATCGAGAATATCTATGACCGGCTGTTGCTGTTCTGGCAACTCACCATAGTCTCCCTCGATCATCATGAAAAGATAGCCGCGAATAGCAGTCAGGGGCGTATACAGCTGGTGGCTGGCGATGCTTAGGAACTCACTCTTAGCTTTATCAAGATTCCTCAGCTGCACATTTGCCACTTCCAGCTCATGAGTGGCTCGCTCGACCTCTTCCTTCAGCTTCTGGGTAAATTCCAACGACTCCTTGTACAGGCGAGCATTCTCCAGCGCCGTAGCCGCTTGCGGTGCAAAGGCAGACAGAAATTCTGCATCATCCTGCAAATATGGATCACCCGACTTCTTTTCCCCCAGCAATATCAATCCCGTGAGCCCTTGATCCACAAATAGCGGCATCGCGACTTGAACATCCAACCACTCAAATGCTTCTAAGACTTTCCCCAACTCGACCCGATGCGCCTCGCGCGTCTCTCGCTCAATCTGCTGAGCCACTTCATCCTTGATTATAGCCACCCCCGTATGCCGAGCGTGAATAACCAGTGCATTGTCCCGCGGAACTTTCGTATAGGTTGCTTTGGTATCCAACTTTCTCTGAGCCGCAAACCCACTCCCCTCCTCTTCTCCCTTCAGAAAAATAGTGACTGTCTGTGCCCGGACTACTGCCTGCATCGTTTGCTGTACTATCCCCGTCACGTCAGCAATATCGATCGATTGCGACAACCGCCGACCAGCCGAGACCAACGCCACGCGCAAGTCCGCCTGCCGCTGAAAGAGATAGCGATCGGTAACCCGCCGCAGTGTGTCCTGCACGTACCGCGCCAACAGAACGGCCAGTAGCGCCCCAGCTGCTGCCAAGAACTCAGAGGGGATTTCCAACTGAGCTGACACCACCGGCACCGCGAAGATTAGTATGGCGGCGTACAGTGCGAAAAAAGCGGCTAGAAGGATTGAAAACGACAGGCTCCGCGCTACAGCTACCCGAATATCCATCATCTTGTGTCGAACAATTGCATATGCGGTGAAGCCAACGAATGGCAGAGTAAATAATGGTCCATAGCTAGCCAACCAAGACTGGCGTAAGAAAGCCACTCCTACAAAATTGAGACCCACAATTAGTCCGAACATAATGGACGCACCAATTAGCATGTACCGAGCCTGGGTGCGCGCAATACCTCGCGCTTGAATGTTTTTTCTGATTAGGAAATAAAGCCCAACTAATACCGATCCAACAGTAAGCGGGGCAAATGCAAGCATGCCTATCCCCGACTGAGGCTGAGGAGCTGCTCCAGGCATTAGCTCAACGCCGCTAAAGACAAAGGGCGACAAAGTAAAGGTTGCAACCACAATGGCAGCAAAACCAACACCAAGTAGCACTGGTCTCGGCAGGCTTATGGCTGGTCTCGGAAATGTATGCATCAGTATCATGAACAGAACAGCCTGCGGCACAGCAAGGAACATTACTAGCCGAGTCATCCAAAGAGCCACGATCTGCGTCTGGGCATTGACCGCAAAGAATGTGACTATAGCCCAGAGGGCAAAAGAAAGAGTGAGTAGAGTGAAGATGACATTACTTGCACTTTTCGGATTACGTTGCAGCGCGAACATGCCAAGTAGTAAATTGCCCAATACTGTCACTGCAAGAACAGTGATTTCAAAGCCTGTCATGGTGGAATCAGTATATCAGCCACCTTAATTGCTGTCCCTCTACTACAGAGTCCACTTATGCTTTACGCCGTTGTCGCCAAAGTATTTATTGTCCCCACAAAGGTGCAGTCTAACATCGGGGGTTGATTTCTTCCCTCGCGAGTTGTGGACTACACCATACTCTGAATTGAATTCAAGCAGCTTAGTCACAATATGGTCCTCAAGAGACCGAGCAAGCCCCTTAGATACCTTCGTACCTCGCCCGCATTCAATGTTCAGCACCAGTTGCTGATCGTGCTTGGTATCTTCCTCGGTCAACATGGTGAACTTTCCTGTCACTTCTTCGCGATTTGGACTAGTTTCAAGCGCTATCTTGATATTCTCTGGATAGATATTAGCTCCATAGAAAACTGTCGTTGAGTCGCTTCGACCAAAGACATACACGAACGGCAATCGCCAGCTATTCTGGCTCGATCGATACCGCCGGAGTTCAGTCCCTATATCGGTGCCCAATTCATTCAACCGCATTTCTGCCTCGTCATAGGTGAATATTCCTCCTCTATCACCAATATCATACCGGACTAACGGGATCCCTGAGCTGGCTGTAAAAATAAGCCTATCCTGATCAATTACTTCAAAATAGCGCAGGCTGGGATAGTACTGCACGAGAGAAGGAAGACGCTCGTCAGCAAATATTTCTCTCCTCACCCCGTTGTTCTGGTCAAACACCCTCCTTATGGCAATCGATGTAGGTGTCTCATGACCCAGCATGGCTGAGTCCGCTGTTCCGTACACATTCATGACATCAGTAACTGTGCTTGCTCCAGCAAGCTCGGCAATGTAGTCCCGCCAACTTTCACTGTACCCTTCGCCGGCTAGCCAGAACTTGGTATTTAGATTTTTCCAGGAAATCCCATTCTGAATCCCGTCATCAATAATATCCTTAGCAAATGGAGGATAACTGCCGATTACAACCTGTTCATACTGAGGACCTAACTCGTGGACTATGCGCCGAATTTCTTCTAACGAGTACCCGGGAGTCACAATGACTATCTGATGTCCCTTCTGAGCCACTCGAAGTACGGAATTTAGGGTTATCGGACCCCCAACATACATACCCATAGCGAATGCATTCACAAAGAGTGTGGAGGTTTTCTTAGTGTTAAAGAATTGCCCAAGCGTAACCTCAAACTGATAGGCCGTGTCGATTTCTACGATCGCACCTCTAGGCCAAAAGAAAGGGTTCCCTGTAGAGCCCGAGCTAACCGAAATCACTTGCGAAGTGTGGAGAAAACCATCCCATGACAATTCCTGCAACGAATATCTTAGCAAATAGTTTTCCTTGTTTACTACCGGCACGTTCTGAAAATCACCAAGAGTTTTAATTTTTTTATGGTTGATTTTTTCTCTTTTGAGGAAATCTTTGTATGCAGGGACGCGCTCGGCCGCAGCATGAAAGACAGCCAGGGCCTTTGCGACGCCCTGCCGCTCCCAGTCGGCCGAGGTTGCGACCTCGAGCTGCTGGCTAGCATCGTCAAAGTTAAACTTAAAGAAATCCCGGTAGAGCCCAGCAGCGAGTGTACGATTTTGTTCAGCGATAGAAGCAGCTTTGAACTCCGGCGGCACCGCTGGAAGCGGAAATGGGTTTGGTTTGTACACCATACATATAAAAGTGGCACAGTGCTGGATGTGTGGCAATTGTCCTAATTATTTTTTGGCCGGGTAGCCCGGAAGCCTAGAATAATGTCAAAGACGAAATCTGGTGACGCGAGAACTATGATCTTTAGACATATTCATATAACATTTTTGCATGCCATCACCTCTAAGCATTCGGGAATTAGCGGAGACAGCGAAGGCTTCTGGAGCTGTTGATCTGGCTCAAGGAGTTATTCAGGTTGCGCCACCGGCGATTCTGATAGACATACTCAAAGGGCTGCCCATCTCCGAAATTTCTCGTTACAACAACAAGCGCGGCGTGCCAGAATATCGTGCAGCAATAGCGAAGTATCTCGCCCGACGGGGTTGGGATGTGCCAGTTGAGAACATTGCCGGCACAGCAGGTGCAATGGCCGGCATTAGCAGCGCGCTCCTACAGCATTGTTCACCTGGAGCGAAGGTTCTGTTGCCAGAACCATTCTTTCAAGGACACGCACAATTGCTCAAGTCGCTCGGACTCGAAGCGGTGCATGTGCAGACACCATATGGCGAACCAATCGATTGGAAATCACTGGCCGCGCACTTCCCGAACGTGGAAGCGGCTATTATTACCACGCCCAGTAACCCAACTGGACAAGTGGCTTCACCTGAGCAGCTACAATTTCTCTTGTCGGCAGGACAAAAACACAACTGCTTCTTAATAATCGACGAAATGTATCGAGAGTTTATTTGGGACGAACCAAAGCGGGACGACTCAGACCACCAATCACTCGACCTATCACTTGCGGCGATTACACGGAGCTTCTCGAAAACCCTATCTATTCCCGGGTGGCGAGCTGGCTGGATCATTACCAGCCCCGAGTTGATGGAGGCCATCAGCACCACCCACGACCCTATTTTTGCTGGCGGCTCAACGATAGCTCAAAATGCGTTGGCCCAAGCACTTGATAAGCACGACGATGAATTAACAGCGTATGTTGATGATCTACGTGAGCTTTGTCGCACGAACGCCAGCACAATGCTTGAAGCGTTCGCCAAGATCGAGATGGTCGGTGAGATGCCAGCCGCCACCTATTACCTGCTACTCCGCCATAACCGTGCTAGCGACATGGAGGCGTTCGAAGAACTCCTGAAATTAGGATTGGTTGCAACTCCAGGTAGCGCCTTCTTTTCTGATCAATCCGTCAATACTGGATTCATTCGTATCCACGCCGGAATCAGCACTGAATCACGCCAGCGAGTTGTTGCGGCGGTGCACGGCTAGTCTCCCGAAATCATTTTGATAAACGCGTCTATACGCGCATTAAACTCCTTGGCAAAGGTAGTTGTTTTGGCTGCCCGCCCCTTAATTGCGTCAGCCGCATTCCAGTCTGGCACCAGCCACGAATTCAAACTAAGATTTGCCCGATTATCAACGACGGACTGTCCGGTAATAATGCGTCGGACCGTCGCCGCGACGGCTACGCCATTTAGCCAGGCAGCCGTCCCAAGTTGGGGCCAAGTCGGAATAGATTGCCCTATCTCCAATAGCGATTCCTGCATGCGAGAATCAGTTACATCATAACCGATTAACTCTTCACCAATAATCCGACCGATGAGTGGCTGGGGAAGTTCTTGATTTAGCACCCGATCTGCAATATCCCCCTTAGCTCGCCCGTGAAATAATTCGATATCATCATCTAAGTCGTGTCGTTCAACATCGAGAATGCCACCATCACCATTATCCGCTGCCATAACAATCGGTATCCGTCGTGGCTTACATTCTTGACGAATGCGAATCTTGATTCCTAGGTTGTCGATTTCATCCACCATGACGTCGAGGTCGGTTACAAAATCAGCTATGTTCTCCTCAGTAATGCCATCCGTAAAGAGCTTAAGATCCGCATAGGGATCAAGCTCATATATTTGACGTGCCGTCATGTACACCTTTGGCTCGGTCAGCTCAGAAATACTGCCCCGAATGCGATTTAGATTGGTCAGATCCAGTGTATCGAGGTCCGCCAGTCGCATATGTTTGCCACCACCAGATTGCACTACCGCCAGAGCTACGCTGTTGCCTACAGACAACCCGGCGATCCCAATCGTAGCGTTGTAAAATTTGATCTGTTCCTCAGAAGAAATAAGATGTCTGTTCCGTCCAGTGCGGACTTGCTGATATGCATCGTCATCCAAAATGTGGAGCAACGCGTGGCGCCATGGCAGGTATACCCACTTCCCTGCTTGCCAAGGCTCTGCCGAGCCATAGTGCTCTGAACGATGAGCTGCAAACTCTTTCTCACGCTCAGCCGGCATGTTCTGTAGCGGCGGTTTCTCAAGAATAAGTAATTCGAGTAGCTGCGTCTCGTATGTGTCAATAACTCTCGTCTGGGGCTCTTCCTCAAGCAGTATTTCCAATAACTGCGCATCTGCGCCATCGGCCAGGTTAAAAAACTGAGGCTGCGGAGTCTTTGTGACTGCCGCCGATCCCAAAAGTTTGTTAGCCAGAGTGTCGTTCACGAGTATCACGATATCACGTGCGTCCAGCCCCCGCTAACACAAAAGGATGAACAAATTGGCAAAAATAGGGTAGTTTAAGGCTGCATTGTACCTCGACAACTAAATAACAATTCCGCATAAAAAGGCAGTTACTGATGAAAACTAGAAACACGAGACGAAAGCAGCATCGACGACGATTATTGCTTGAACAGCTCGAAGACCGGCGTGTCTTGGCCACATTCGTCGATGGCGATTTCGGCTGGGCCACTGGCATCGGAGCTACAGGTGGCTCGGGTAGTGCGGATGGAACGCATGTCGCTACGGATAACACCGGCAACACATATTCCATTGGCACAATCGCTAGAACTGCTGGTTCTGGAGTATTCGAAATGGCTCCAGGAGGCGGGCCTCCTGTATTCACGACCGGCGCGCCCGATGATACGGACATCTACGTAACGAAGCACTCCCCGGAAGGCACCTTACTTTGGGCTCGGCAACTGGACGACGGACCAATTGTAGATTTCTTAACACTGGCGACCAACGGTATAGGTGAAGTAGTTGTAGCTGGCAGATTTCGTAACCCACTTCACTCTGGCTATGATCCGGCGCTGGAACCAAAGACATTCTTAACACGGTTCGACCATGACGGATCTGTAAAATGGAGCCACCACTTCCCGGCTAATAAGTTCGGGGACCTTTCGGGAAGTATCGCGGTAGATGAACCTGGAAACGTTTATCTTGCCGGAACATTCGAGGGCTCGATGGATCTGAGCCCTGGCGTTCCTGGTGGCGAAGTCACCAGTATCGTCTCCACGAGTAGCATCGACACTAATAATGATGCCTTTATTGCGAAGTTCGATCCCACAGGGAGTTTAGAATGGGCGCGACAAGCTGCTGTGCAGCCTGTCTCAACCGCATTCACGTTTATTGATGTAATGGGCGTCGCCGTAGACAACGACGGCAATGTGGTCATGAGCGCTTATTTCCTTGGAACGGCAGATGTTGATCTGGATTCCGACCCGACAAATCTTGCGCGTTCGCAAACTGCGTCAGATATTAGTTCTCTGGCGATCAAGCTGGATACCAACGGCAATCACAAGTGGGACAGGATGTTCGCTACGGGGAAGAATGCCAGAAGCCTTCCAAGGGATATAGCCGTGGACAGCCAAGGCTCTGTATACGTAATAGGTGAATTCGGAGACTTCCCATATATCGAAGGCCCGCCTCCAAACGTGTCTGTCGACATGGATCCAGGCCCCGATACTCACTTACTGCACGGACAGGGCGGAGGTAACGGCTTCATAGTTAAGCTCCATGCAGATGGGTCCTTCAGCTGGGCCCATGCCTTTGACAAGCCGCTCTCCGCGACTGGAATCGCGACGGACGAAAGCGACAAAGTGTATGTCATTGGCGCCTTTGGCGACAATGTAGACTTTGATCCAGATCCATTACGCTCGAGCGAGCTTGATGGCGGTACTGGTTATTCTCACTTCCTACTCGCGCTAGATTCTTCTGGTGCGTACGTCAACGTCAAACGGATACTTGGTGCCAATGGATCTGACATTGCCGTTGATCGTCTCAACGGGATGCACCTAACCGGCTTTTTTGGATGGACCCATCCCGACGTTGATCCGGATGAGGGCAGTGAGCATGAAGTGACTCTGCGATCTCGAGGGAGCCAGAACGCACTCGTCGTGCGTCTAAACGACCCTCTAGCACTACCACCACCGTTAACGGTGATCGTGCACGGTGCACGGTCCACGTTCCCAAATTGGGTTCGCGACATGGCCCACGCCGTCAATGACCGCGTTTCGGAAAAGTTCCAGTGCACTGAGGCTCAAGTAGGAGCATCAGTAGTGGGACTGACCGGCTCACTGGCTCCGACTCGATGCGAGCACCTTGTTCTATTCGACTGGGTCGACCGAAGCCGAACACTAGGAGCTGCCAATGAACCTGACGTTTCGGGTGTGCTTGATGACGTTATTCATGACCTGCTTTCCGACACGGACAGGGGTCTTCACATAATTGGTCATAGCCGTGGAGCATATGTGACAACGGCCACGCTGCGGGGATTGAGTACTCTGGGCGATTATGATGATCGCAACATCCAGATGACGACACTTGACCCGCACAATCTCGGCACCGACGGTGCGATGGAAGCAAACCCAGGCAGAATCGTTGATTTCGCCGACAATTACTTCCAGACTGATGGCCTCAACAGCTTGGCAGACCCCAACGGTGTGCCAGTGAACGATGCCTTCAACATAGACCTGACTAGTGTCGTTGCGAACTGGGACACTGAGAATACTAGTCACTCAGAAATACATGACTGGTACCATTGGACCATCGACATCACGGATGATGGTAGTCCCGCTCTATTGAGCAACGATCTGCCAACGATTGGGCCAGACGGAACAGCCCTTCGCTCTACTGTCTATCCTGGCCGAAGCTGGGATGAGGGCGAACAGGTTGGTTACTTCTGGTCACAAACTGGCGAAGGATTCGCCAATCGGCCCCACGCCGTGTCTGGCAGCGCAGTTCCTGGACTCATGGTCAGCACAGTGGCATCTAATTCTGCTGCGGTAATTACTGTGACTGATGTGACTCCAACAAGTGTTGAGACGCCTCGTGGCGTCAGCTTGGAAGTAGGCTCACTCGAGCTACAAGCATCAAACACCGGTGTTGGTGGAACCATAACTGCCACCTTCTACTTACCTGATGGTGCTAGCTTGAATGCCTACTACAAATATGGCCCCACAGCTGGCAACAGTACGCCACACTGGTACCCATTCCCCTACGACGGAACGACCGGTGCGGTAATAAGTGGTAACACGGTAACGGTCTTCTTAAAGGATGGCGCACGAG
>PVBE012528202.1_pt1 | contig 13061 bp, 7 predicted proteins | sample 1631181 | NCBI WGS metagenome assembly PVBE01 (sample SAMN08397723, study PRJNA350692) | Marine metagenome, whole genome shotgun sequencing project. | isolation source: water | place: Pacific Ocean | collected 2012-04
GGTCCTTCGCCGAATGAACCTACCCCTCGTGACTCGCGGCGCCCCGCTGCCCGGCGCTCAACGCCCAGGCATCCGGTGTGTCTCGTCGCCAGGATGCGACTTTGACCACACAGGATCCCGTACCCCCCGTTCCCAGCGACGCGCCGCCATCGGCCGGGCTGAACCGCGCCATCTTTGCGATGGCGTGGCCGGTGGTTTGTGCCTTCGCGCTCATCAACGTGCTCGAGATCATCGATCTCTGGATGTCGAAGTCGCTGGGAGAGAACGCAGTCGCCGCTGTCGTCTTCGGTTCGCGGCTCATGCACGTGCCGCAGAGCATCATCTTTGCGGTGGGAGCGGCGTGCGTCGCGCTGATGGCTCGTGCAAACGCCGCGGGCGACACGAACCTCGCGCGTCGCGGGCTTGTGGGCGCGACTGGCGTGAGCCTCGGCGTGACGGCGCTCTTCGCCGCCACGGTCAGCGTATTCCCGGGGCCGGTGTTGACAGCGCTCAACGCAAAGCCTGGCGTGATCGAAGACGGCGTTCCCTATGTGCGACTGCTCATGGCCGCGTCCGTGTTGCTTTCAGTCGCGCACATGCTTGAGAGTGCTCACCGCTCGCGGCGCGATACGTTCACGCCGTTGGCTATCGTCGCGTTTGCGGCCTGCTTCAAGATTGGCCTCAATCTGCTCTTGATGCCGCGCTTTGGACTTTGGGGAGCCGGGTTCGCCACGGTCGGCGCCCATTCGACGGCGCTGGCCACGTACCTCGTCATTGGACGTATCGATCATCGGAGCAAGTTCGCGCGGCCTGGGCAGTCGAGAGCCACGACCGGCCCGCTTCTGCCCACGCTGGCCGACCTGCGCCACGTCGTCGCGCATGCGCGGACTGCGTGGCAGATTGCCGCGCCCGCCGTCGGTGAGCGCGTCTTGATGAGCCTCGCGTTGCTCGCCTATTTCTCGATTCTTGGCTCGTATGGGACGGCGTCCGTCGTCGCTTATGGCTGGGGCGTTCAGGCGCTCGCGTACTCGTGGTTGCCAGGGATCGGCGCGGGCGTGGCGGCCTCCGCCCTCGTCGGGCAGGCGCTCGGTGCCGGCGACCGCGCCGAGGCGCGGCATGCTGCGGGGCGGGCGACGCTCATCGCGTTGGCGTTCATGTCGGTCCTCGGTTTGGCGTCGGGTATTTTCCGCCACTCGATCGCCGCGTTCTTCGCGAGCGATCCGCTGGTCGTCGAGGAGCTGACGACGTTCTTCTTCATGCTTGCCCTCGCGCAGCCGTTTATGGCGATCCACTTCACTCTCGCTGGCGCATTGCGCGGCGCGGGCGATACGGTGACGCCGCTTTGGGCGTCTGCGATGAGCAATTGGTTGCTCCGGGTTCCTCTGTCCGCGCTGGCGGCATTCGTTTTTGACTGGCCTGTGATCGTGGTCTGGGCAGCGCTGGTTAGCGATCACGTTGTGCGCTCGATTTGGCTTGGGATCGCGTTCTTCCGCGACCGTTGGTCGCAGAAATTGGGCGCAGTGGTGACGACGCGACCCGCATGAGCGGAAGAAGGAGAAGCATGTTGCCGATGTCTCGAGTGCTGATGGTTGGTGGTTCTGATTCGAGCGGTGGCGCGGGAATTCAGGCGGACATCAAGACCGCGACGACCCTTGGCGCGTATGCGGCGACAGCGATCACGGCCGTCACGGCGCAGGATACGTTGGGGGTTCACGAGATCGCGGCGCTCGATGCCGAATTTGTCGAGCGGCAGATGCGTCTCGTACTCGACGATATCGGCGCGGACGCGGTCAAGACCGGCATGCTCGGAACGTCCGATACGGCGGAGGCCGTCGCCCGAACGTGCGAGCGGCTTCCGTCGAACGTGCCTGTGGTTGTCGATCCGGTGCTTCAATCTACGGGCGGTACGGCCCTTTTCGACGACGGCGCCGAAGCCGTGTTGCGGAGACGACTACTGCCGACCGCTGCGCTGCTTACGCCTAACGTGCCCGAGGCGTTCGCGCTCACGGGCATCGTCATCGAATCGCGCGAGGACATGCGGCTCGCCGCCGCCGAACTGCTCGCGATGGGGCCGCGCGCCGTCCTGCTCAAGGGCGGTCATCTCGACGCAAACGAGAGCGCCGACGTCTTCGATCTCCTCGTAACTCAGGACGGCGACGTGCACTGGTTTGACGGTCCGCGCATCCAGACCACGTCGCTCCACGGAACCGGCTGCACTCTCGCAACCGCCGTCGCCGTCGGCCTGGCTGATGGCAAAACCCTCTACGACTCCGTCGGCCGCGCGCGCCAGTACGTTCTCGCCGCCATTCAGAACGCCCCCGGCTTCGGTTCCGGTATCGGACCGCTCAACCACACGCCCTGTCACCCGGACTGTTCGAAATCATGAAAGCTCTCGAATTCCCCCCCATCCCTGACGTAGGCGAGACGTTCCGCGGCGTCGGGAAAATGCGACCTCGCTACGAAGACATCTGCCAAGACGGACGTCTTCGTCTGCAAGGCGCGTGGGCTCCCATCGGCCCGATCCTCTGGGGCGGAAAGATCCCCGGACTCTTGCCCTTCATGCTTGCAGCCCGCGACGACGGAGTGCGTTCCGTGCTCACCCGCGTATTCCTGGACGGTGGCGTCGGACCCATGTCGGCCGTGACGCCTGCCGAGACGGAGGTTCGCACCGAACTCGCCAGAAACCTCGACGATTCCGGAAACATCCGGCGACTCCTGCTCAACACCTGGCTCGTTTCCCACGCGCCTCTCGGCAAACGCGGAGATCCATCTGTCGCCGGCAGCGGAGAACCTCAACTCATCTCCCGAGCCTACGGGCAGCACGTATTAACTCGGCCCTTCGCACCTCCCGGCCAGCACCGCGTCGAAGCCTTGAAGATGAACGGCGAGCCCTACATTCCCGAACCCGTTGGCGAGTACTTTCCCCCAGAGGATGCGGTCCTCCTACCCGCCGGTGCCGAGCTCATCGACGGGTCGCCCAGCGACGACGTCGTCCCCATCGTTTTCGGTCTCACCCACACTGATCCCAACCAACACGTAAACTTCCTCGCCTACGCAAACATCGTCGAGTCCGTCGCGCTCCGTCGCCTGCACGAGCTCGGCATCGACAAACTATTTCTCGCGCGCAAAATGGAGCTAGGCTACCGAAAGCCCTGCTTCGCCGGCGAGTCACTGCGCGTCGTGCTGCAGGCGTTTCGATACCAAGGTGACTTTGGCGTGGCCGTGGCCATCACGGACGCGGCGCCCGGTACGGGCTTCGGAACGTCACGCGAGATCCGCTGCGCCGCTCGGGTTCTCTTCACGGAGTGATGCAATGGCACGGCGCCGGACGCAGCAAGCGTCTGCTCACCGCCACAACGATCAGTGATGAATCTTCAGTTCGGCCAAACGCAGCTTGGCGAGCCCGCGCTTCCGGCTCTTCGGAAAACGCCGGATGAACGAGCGCAGCGTCCCCTTGGCGTCATCCCACGCTTCCAAGTCGATTTGCGTCATCGCCAGCAGGAACGTGGCGTCATCCATCACTTCCTGATCGGCGGCAGCCGTAGACAGCGTATCCAGAATCACAACGGCTTCCTTCGGCCGACCCAGCTCCTTCAACGACCGCGCCAGCTGGAACCTCGCTTGAGACGAGTGGGGCGCGTTCGTTTCTGTAGAGAGCGACTCGCTGAACGCCTCCTGCGCCTCATGCCAGCGCCCCATCCGCGTATGGTCGAGCCCGCGATGGTACGATGAGCGCGAGAGCCCGCGCTTGGACTCGCGAAACGCATCCGCGAAGACGGCTTTTTCCGCCGGGCTAAGCGGCAACTTCGCGATATCCGGGTAGCCTTCCACGATCTCGCGCGCCTGCTTCGCGCGCACGAGTTCGTAGAAGATAGCGGCTTGGGCCCGCGCCCGGGTCGCCTGCTGCTGCTCGTCGATGATCTCGTTCAACTTGGCCGATGCCGACGCCAGATCCTTCTGGGTCCCCTCGGTCTGGGCGACGATGGCGGCGACCCGGAAATCCCAGGCCACCTTTCCCAGCACCAGCAGAACGGCGATGGTCACAACGAACGCCGCTGTGCTGTTCACCCAAATCCGGCGTTCGTAGCTATCCTGACGCTTGCCGATGTTCTTCGTGTCGGCCGACAGGCAGTTCACCAAGTTGTTGGTCTTGATGACGAGGCCGCGGATCTCGGCGATCTCGCGCTTCGTCTCCTCAAGTTCCTGGCTAAACTCGTCCATGGCCAGGACCGGCGTATCGTCATCGCCCCCCATCGGCAAGTCGGCAGGTGGGGCCAGGTGGGCTCGTCGGCACCAGTCCGGCCGACAGGCGGAACCCTCTGGGGCGGGCCTGCCGCTGCTTGAGGATACGGACACTTGAACTGCGGGGCTCCTGCGGCTAGAGGGCTGAGGCCACTTTCGTCTGGTTTCGACCCCGACCCGCGCATCAAGGCGCTGGGGCAACTGCCGGACGCCGCGGACTGCGAGCACTCCCATGGACACCAGCGATATCAAAAAAGGCCTCAAGATGATGTGGGAGGGCAACCCCTACGTCGTCGTCGATTTCCAGTTCGTCAAGCCGGGCAAGGGCCAGGCCTTCACGCGGACGAAGATGAAGCACCTGCTCACGGGTAGCGTCATCGAGCCGAACATTCGCTCCAACACGAAGTTCGAGCAGGCTGATGCCGAGGAGCTAACCCTCCAATTCATCTACGTCGATGGGGACAGCTACGTCTTCATGAATCCCAATACGGGCGAGCAAGTGAGCGTCCACAACGACGCCGTTGGCGATACGGCCAACTACCTCATCGATGGCATCGACTGCCAGATCGCGTTCTATAAGGGCAACCCCGTCAGTGTGACGCCGCCTCCCCACATCACGGTCGAGGTCGTCGAGACCGAGCCCGGCGCGAAGGGCGACACCGCCACCAACGTGAGCAAGCCCGCGAAGATCTCCTCCGGCGCCATCGTCGGCGTTCCGCTCTTCATCACCGAAGGCGAGTGGATCAAGGTGGACACCCGCACGGGTGAGTACCTCGAGCGAACCAAAGCTCCTTGAGCTCGCCGACCCTTAAATAACGTCCCCGCGAAATACGACGATCCCGCGGCCGTCCCTCAAACATGCGACTGAGCTCGCATCCGGGGCGGCCACGCAATCGGTGAGGTGGCCTTGGAGCTGCGGCCCCTGCCAGAGTTCTGACTTTCCGCCTGCGGTTACGAGCAACCCGAGCGTCGTCGGCATCGCTGTTGGCCTGCTGCGCGGCGTGGGCGCCCCGGACGGTTTCATCGCCACGAGCGCCTCGGTGCCGACCAATCCGATACGCAGGCCCGGTGGCGACGCGGACCACCCGAGCGCTGTGATCCCGGGTACACCGGGCGTGGCGAGCCCCACGCATTGGCCTGGGCGTGGCGAGAGCAAGAGAGGCTCCGATCGAAGCGGGAGCTGCGCGAGCGTGCCGTTTTTTCGGGATGTGAGGAGCGCCAGCAGCGGCGTATCACAAGGGAAGATCAGGCTGCGCGCCAGGGTGCCATCCGCATCGCGGATCGCTAGCGGCCACGGATCCACCGTCGCGCTGGCGTCTTCCTCGAGTCCGGAAGGCAGGGAGATGCGGGTGACCCCGTGCCGACCTCGAACGAGCAACGAATTTGCAGCCTCGTAGCGGAGCGGGCTCCAGCGGACCATGCTGTCGCCGGCGACCGGGCGCGATGCCATTGCAATCAACCCGGAGATGTTCCGGCGGGTCATCGCATCCTCAATCGGACCGCTAGATAGATGTGAATCTTCGTGGGACAAGCCCGGTCCCACCCAGCCCTCTCGCTCAAAAACGCTGAGCGCTTGAACAGGCAGCTTCTCGTGCAGCAAGCCCTTGATCTGAAATTTTTGGAGCTTCTGGAGCGACCTGCCCGCAGCGCATCGGTAGGGGCTCCCGTCTAGGTCGAGGATCCTCGCGGTGCCGCTTTCGGCGCAGAGCAACGTCCACAGGCGCTGAATAGCCACGGCGCGGTTCGCGAGGTCCGGGGCCTTGCGCCCGATGGCGGCTTTGTACTTGTCGTTTACGATGGTCGCGAAATCGAGGGCCGGCAGCGTGCCGTCTCGGGCAGGGCCCGCGGCGCGCTCGTACCAAGCGAGCTGTACCGTTACGACCTCGCCCAGGCGATCGAGTTTGACCTTGACGAGGATGTCATCCAAACCGTCCCCGTCTCGGTCCGACGTTTCCACGTCGAACGTGAGCGTCTCGCCGGCCGCTGCTCGGCCTACGCGCAGCCCCGCGACGATCGGTTCTGCCTGGATCGGCGTTACAATCAGGACCGCCCTCACGGGAGCGCGCGCTAGCAGCTTGGTCGTGCACTCGGCGTTGACCTCGAGTGTCATCGTATGTGGACCGGTCTGAATCAGATTAGCCGTTCGAGTGCATCCCTTGCCGGACGGCACGAAGCCGGGGGCCTCAGCGAGAAGCCGCGCTTCGGCGCCTTTCGGATACCACCACAGCTCACCCCCGGCGCCGCGAGCGCCGCGGCTAGCAGGCATGGTCCACGCCGCCACTCCTTGCTGTCGGTCGAGGGCAAGCGGTCCCGGAAGGACCAGCTCGAATACCTGCCCCTTGGGTGCTCGCAAAGTACGACCCTCGAACGTCCAGCTCTTCTCACCACCCGCGAGGCGCGTCGCCGCGCGCGGCTTGAATGCCGGCTCCCCGGGGCTCTGCTTCCCCGAGTCAACTGCGGCGAGGGGCGCGCCAGCGTCGGCGGCTTCGGTCGACGCGTCCCGGACCGTTCCATAAGGGTTGAACGGTTTCGGCCGCTCACAGGCTTCGCATGCGGGCAGGCCCGCCGCGAATAGGCTCAGTACGACCGTCCGCGCCCAGCCACGACCAAAACGCCTATCGTCCACTGAATTTCGCCTCACGCTTTTCGAGGAAGGCCTTGGTTCCCTCGCTCTGGTCCGCCGACCCAAAAAGTCCAGCGAAAGCTTCCGTTTCGTAGCTATTTGCGGTCGGGAGTTCGACATCCGAGCCGCGGCGGATGGAGCGCTTGCTGCTCGCCACGGCGAGGGGACCCTTGGACGCAATCGTTGCGGCGGTTGCTTGCGCCTCGGCCAGTAGGGCGTCGGGTTCGCACAGGCGGTTCACTAAGCCGATCCGGTACGCCTCGTCCGCGCGAATCATGTCACCCGTGTAGACCAGCTCGCGCGCTCGGGCGATGCCGATTCGGCGCGGCAGCCGTGTGGTGCCCCCAAAGCCTGGCATCAGGCCGAGATTGACCTCGGGCTGACCAAACTTGGCCTTCGTGGACGCGTAGATGAAGTCGCAACATAGGGCCAGTTCGCATCCGCCGCCGAGCGCAAAACCGTTCACCGCGGCGATCACCGGGTAGGGCGCGCTCTCGATTGTCGCCCCCACGGCGTGGCCGAGTTCACTGAACTCGCGAGCCTCGGTCACTGACATTTCGGACATTGAGGCGATATCAGCTCCCGCAACAAACGCCTTGCCCGCTCCGGTCAGGACCACCGCACGCGTTTCGCCCATCGCCGACAGTTCGAGGAAAGCCTGGCGGAGTTCCGTCAGGACTGTCCGGTCCAATGCGTTGAGTTTGTCGGGTCGATTGACCGTCACTGTCGTGATGTGGCCGGCTGATTCAATGGCGAGGGTTTCAAGGCTGCTCATTTCGACTCTTCTACTAGTCCGCCGGACGGCCGAAAGGCACACTTTCCGTGCGCTCGGGCGTCCGATTGCTCCCCACTAGCTCTAACACTTAGGGTTTCTGGAACTTCCCAGAGAGCCCCGAATCCAGCAAATCTGCCGGGTTTCTGCGCCCCCAGCCGCGGGCATCCCGATGTCACCGCGCAGCGAGCCCGATCTGCGCGCAAAAATCGCTGCGCAGCACACATTTCTCAGCGATTTTCCAGGTCTTGTAACGGGTCAGAGTGCGACGTACTCTGCCTCCCCCGCGTGCCAGCACAGGTCGCGGCCCACAGGAGATCGATGGATTTGGACACGATACGTGCAGCGCTCGGCGAGCTTCAAGAAGACCCTGATCGTTCTGGCGCATGGCAGACACTCGACGCGGCCGTTGGCGACGGTAACGGAGCCGGCGACGCACCGCTTGAAGTGCAACGTTTGCTTCACGCCGCGGCCTCCGAACACGGGACCCGGGGCGAATGGGAGGCGCACTCTCGACTGCTTGAGATCGAGGCAGGGATCGCAAGTGACGCTGACGAGCGAGCGCAGCTGATGCTCGAAGTGGGTCGAGTCTATCAGGAGGAACTCCTGAACGACGCGGCCGCGGAGAAAACCTACGCGAGCATCCTCGAGGCGCAGCCCGGAGAGCCCACCGCGACCGAGCGTCTCAGTGAGACGACCGCTAGGCGCGGTGCCTGGAAAGAGAGGCTGGCCGACTATATGGGCGAGGCCGAAGGCGCGACGGACGACGTTTACAAGAGTTCCATGCTCATGCGCGCGGCCGAGATGGAGATGCGTTTTGGTGATGCGGACGGCGCGGTTGCAGAGCGCTTGCAACAGGCCGTCGAACTCGACCCGACAAACGCGCAGGCCGCGAAGATGTTGGAGTGCTTCTATCGTCGTCACGATAGCTGGGAGGAAGCAGCGGCGCTGATGGGCCAGCTCGCCGAGCGTGCGAGCGACACGGCGGCCAAAGTGTCGGCGCTCATCCGTCAGGCGCGCGTCTTCCTGTTGAAGCTTGAGGACGCGACGCGCGCCGCTGCGGTCTACGAAACGGTTCTCGAGCTGGCTCCGACGCAGCGCGAGGCGCGCGTGTTTCTGGATCATCATTACGAAAGTACCGAGGCCTGGGGTGATCTCGTCGCGCTCTACGAGCGTGACCTTGGCGGCGGCAACGACGACGCTGAGCGGCTTGGCGACATGATGCAGATCGCCATGCTTCACTGGAAGAAGCGTGACGATGGCGAGGCCGCCGCGGAATGGTTCGCGCGTATTCTCGCTCTCGAGCCTGGCCATCCCTTGGGATTGAATTTCTTCCGCCAGCATTGCGAGCAAACGGGCGACGAAGGGCGACTGCTAGAGGTCCTGACGACCGCCCAAAAGAGCATGCCCGACGGCGACGAAAAGGCCGCCCTCTCCGGGGAAATCGCGAAGCTCGCGGAAGGGCAATCCGACGGCAAGCAGGCCATCGAGCAGTACAAGGCGGTACTGCGCAGCGACCCGCAAAATGTCGAGGCGCGGCAGGCGCTGAAGCGTCTCTACGAGGCGTCCGGCGCTCACAACGCTCTGGTCGAGTTGCTGCGACTCGAGCTTGAGCGCTTACCTCGCGATGCGACCGAGGAACGGCTCTCCCTTCTGTGGGAAGTTGCCGGCATCTACCGATCCGGGATCCAGAGCGATTCTGCGCTCGTCAAGGCGCTGAACCAGGTCCTGCAGATCGATCCAAATTCCCAAGATGCGTGCCGAGAACTCATCGGCCTGTACCAAACCTTGGGGCGATGGCGCGAGCTTCTGAACACCCAAGAGAAACTTGCGGAACTCAGCGACGACCCTGAGGTCAAGAAGGAACTCTACCGCGAGGTGGGGCGAGCTTGGCTCGAGCGAAACAACGTGCAGAACGCGTCCAAGGCATTCCAAGCCCTGCGCGACGTCGACCCCACCGATGCGGAGGCGACCGAGCGCCTCGGCGATCTTTATCGCAAACGGCGCGCGTGGCCGGCCCTCTACGAACTGTGCGAATCAACGCTCTCATCCGCCGAGGGAGAGGAACGTCTGGAGCTGCTGCGAGAGATGGCGCAGCTAGCCGGCGATCGCCTCAATCGCGCAGACGACGCGATCCGCATTTTTCGCGAGCTACTCGAAGAAGCACCCGAAGACCGCTCGGCCCTCGAGTCGTTGGAGAGACTGGCAGAAAAGAGCAAGAACTGGTCGGTCCTCGCCGAGACCCTCGAGTTGCGGGTCGAGTCCGCGGACGACGAGACGGCGAAGACGCAGGCCCTGCAGAAGCTTGCCGGCATCTACGACACGCTCGAAGACGCGGCCAAGGCCGCGTCGGCGTGGCGACGTATTCTTGAGATTCAGCCCGGCCACGGACGCGCACTTCGCGTGCTGCGCGACGGGTATCTGGCAGCTGGGGATCATGACGCGCTCGAGGAGCTCTTCCTGTCGCGAGACGACGCTTCCGGGTTGGCTGACGTGTTCAACGGCGCCGCGGAGCGCGCAAAGGAAACGGAAGCGAAGCTCGAGCTCAGTTATCGGGCCGCTGCGCTCTACGAAGATCCGCTCGAATCGCCCGAGCGCGCTCAGCGTTGCTACGAGCGAATTCTAGCGACGGACGATTGCCAGACCAAGGCCGCTAGCGCGCTGATTCGTTTCCACGAGGAGGGCGAGAAGTGGCAGAAGCTACCGCCTCTCTACGAACTCTTGCTCGCCGCCGCCGACGAGCCGGAGGAGCAACTCGACTGGTTGGGGCGCTTGATCGAGTTGAACCGCGAGCGGCTCGGGGATCTACCCGCCGCCATCGGCTATGCGCGAGACGCCTACGCGCTCTCGCCGAGTGACCAAACGCTGCAGACTCTCGAGGAGCAGGCTTCGGTTGCCGGAAACTGGGAGGGCGTCGCGGAGGCGCTTTCGTCTCGTCTGGAGAAAGCCGACGAACTCGAATCGAGCGAACGCGTTGGCCTGCGCGCCAAGATCGCTGATCTCTACGCGACTCGACTTGATCGGTTGGACGATGCGGTTGCGGCTTATCGGGCGTTGCTCACCGAGGCTCCGCAGGAGATCGAAGCCGCCGATGCGTTCGAGCAATTGCTCCGCGCATCTCGCCGCGAGGAAGATCTGCGTTGGCTCACCGAGCTGCGCGTCGAGAATTCTGGCAGCGACGGCGAGCGAGTTGACCGGCTCTGCGAAGCCGCGGCGCTCGAACTGACGGACTTCGAGGACGCTGGCCGAGCGATCGATCTGTATCGGCGTGCTTTGGAAGTGGACGCGGACGACGCGCGCGCGCTCTCTGCGCTGCCGGCGCTCTTGAGGGCCGCGGGGGAGATCCCCGGTGCCGTGGCGATCATGGAGCGGCATCGCGAGCACCTTGCGGGTGAAGAGCGCGCAGCGCTCGAGCTCGAACTCGCGGGACTCTACCTAGAGCCCCTGCTGCAGCCGGAAGACGCCCTGCTCGCGATCAGCGCAGCGCTCGAAGCTGGCGCCCACGATGCGGATGCGCGACCGCGCGTCTCCGAGTTGCTCTCACAGTTGATATCGCACGAGTCGGTGAAGACAGACGCCGCGCAGCTTTTGGCGGACCTTTGCGCGTCGAGTGCCGACGCGGAGGGTGAAGTCAAAGCGCTTCAGGTGTTGCTGGATGCGGCTGAGGACGCCGACGAGCGCGGCGATTTGTACGCCCGCATGATCGACATTCAGCAAGAGAAACTCGGTGCTTTCGAGCCCGCCTTTGACTTGGCGCTTGCTGCGGCGAAAGAGTCGCTCTCTACCGCGTCACTTTGGGATCGAGCGGACCAACTTGCGGTGCCGGCTGGCAAGGTCACCGAACTCGCCGCAGCACTCGACGAGCTGCTGCAGGGAGAGCTTGAAACCGACGACGAGCTCGAGTTGGCCGAGCGGGCCGCCCGGCTCCAGGAGGATCGGCTTGGCGATTCCGTCGGCGCCGTGCCCTATCTTGAACGCGTCCTCAAACTGGACCCCTCCAGCGAGGCCGCCTTCGTTCGGCTCAAGGACATCCTCACGGGTGCTGAGCGCTGGGACGACCTTCAGCGGCTCTACGACCGCGCCTGCGACGCCACTGAGGATACCGAGCGGAAGCTGGAGCTTCTGTCCGAGGCAGCGCTCGTTTGCGAGGAGTTCGTCGAGTTGCCGGAGAAGGCGACCGTCTACTACGAACGGATCCACGAGATCGATCCGCAACACGACGGAGCGATCTCCGCCCTAGAACGACTCTACGAACGCCACGGTCGGCACGCGGACCTTGCCAAGCTGCTTTCTGCGCGGGTTGAAGACGCGCTCGGGGACGAGCGAGTGACGCTCGAGCGCCGACTCGCAGATCTTCTCATCACCAAGCTCGATCAACCTCAGGAAGGTTTGGATAGGCTAGAAGTGGTGCTCGCGGAGGACGCGACGGATGCTTCAGCTCGCGACCTGGCCGAACAGGTTCTTGGTGTTGCGTCGCTCAGGCCGCGCGTGGCGTGCCTGCTCGAAACCGTTTACGAGACCCTCGGTCAGAGCGAAGACCTTGCGCGGATTTTGGCCATCCGTCTTGAGACGTCCGCATCCGCCGAAGGCGCGGAGGCCGACGAAGACGATACGGATGCGGCCGAAGCGTTGGCGAATCGAAACGAGCTGCTCCGGCGCCTCGCCGAGCTGCGCGAAGACGCATTGCAGGACGAGGCGGGGGCGTTCGAGGCACTGGCCCAACTCGTGCCCAGCGAGCCCCTCGATAGCCAGGCGCGAGATCGTCTCGTGGACTTGGCGCGGCGACTCGGTCGTCACGAAGAACTCGCGGCGATTCTTCAGGCGACGGCGAAGGCTGCCGACGATTCCGCACTGCAGGGTGAGTTGCTGATGCAGGCGGCCCGCATCTACGAGGACTTCCTCGACGGGTCGGACCGAGCGGAGGCCATCTACCGCGAGGTTCTCGACGTCGATCCCGAGGACGTCATGCTCGTCCTGCCTGCCGCTCGCGAACTCGAGCGTTTGGCAGATGCCGCCGGGCGGCTCGCTGACGTAGCCGAGGCGCTCGAACGCCAGGCGAGTCTGGAGCAGGAGACCGAGAGGCGTCGCGAGATCTTCAGTCGCCTCGGCGCGCTCTACGGCAGCTCGCTCGACCAGCCGGAACGCGCCGTGGGCGCCTGGCGAACCCTCCTCGAGGAGGAACCGGGCGACGTCGCCGCGCTTGCCGCGCTGGACGGCCTGTACGAGCGATTGGAAAGCTGGGCGGAGCTCGCCGCAATCATCGAGCAGCGGCTCGAGGCGACCGAAGAAGGCGGCGACCGACGAGATCTGCGGGTGCGACTCGCCTCACTCCAAGCGGAGCGGCTGGATCGCATTGACGACGCGGTGGACGCGTGGCGTGCCGTTCTCGACGAGAACCCCGGCGACGAACGCGCCCTTCAGGCCTTGAGCGATCTATTCGAGACC
>PVBE010746823.1_pt1 | contig 13059 bp, 22 predicted proteins | sample 1631181 | NCBI WGS metagenome assembly PVBE01 (sample SAMN08397723, study PRJNA350692) | Marine metagenome, whole genome shotgun sequencing project. | isolation source: water | place: Pacific Ocean | collected 2012-04
CGTAGAGTAGCCTGGTTAGTTACTGCTGCCATAATTTATCTCCCTTTGGGGTTTTTAATAATATTACCCGTCAATAATTGAGGGTAGTTCTGTATAACTATGTTTCTAATCTTCCGCAGTTGTTCAGCACTATTTTGTGGATCATGTACATCTATACCAAATCTAGTTTTTATATCTACAGCTACTATATCCGGAATAATAGCAAATGATCTATAATTTTGTTTTTGATTAGCAAACATACTTTTTGCGGCTGCTCGTGATTTAGAAGCATAGTCTAAATAAGCGGATACATCTTGTGTGGCTCGGAATTCACCGTTCTTGCCATATGTATCTCTAATAAAATTATTCATTTTAATTCTCCGATTTAAGTTAGGTACCTCTATTAAAATATACTACCTGAATACACTTTAATAGAGGCAGCCCCGAAGGGCCACCCATATTTCCAAATAAAACTTACGCCTGGATTGCGCCAATTCCAGAAATCATTCCAGATGCAAATGAGTTTCTGCACTCTAGAGTAGTTTCTTCGATCATCATAGCAGTTGTGCTATCACCCTGTACACCAACATCAGCAGTGTGTAGAGGACGCAAAGTAGCCATTGACCACCAACTTGGATCGTAAACGATAACGTCTGTAGCTCCACCAAGTCCATCACTCTTGTCTACGCTACTAGCGAGACCTTGAATGTAGTTAGGTACAACTTTTACTAAGCCAAAGTCACTTTCGTATAATTCAACAGATTGTCTGATTGAACCTTTTTCATCAACGTTACGACGAACGTTAGAAGCAGCTTGAGCTAGAGCAGAGAAATTACGCTTTTGAGTTGGAGACATCATAAGTACTGTTGCCTTACCACCTTCTTCGTAAACTCTTTGCATTACTTCGTCAACATCACTTAAAGCAAGCGAGTGAGTACCAGCAGTTGCTGCAGCACTTGTTAGGCCAGCAGCAGTACCAGCAGCAGCTGTATGGCTGCCCCCTGCAAATCCTGGAGTACCCGCAGAAACGTTCCACGTATTATACGCAGGGATCCATGATTGGACACCACCCATTGTACGACCAGCATTCGCACCAACACCATCAGCAGCGCCAGAGCCGTTAGTTACTTGACGGGCGCCAACTAGAGCATGCTCTAAGTCGCGCTTAAGCTCAGTACCCTTCTTCTTCATTTGATACGCAAATTCCGAATTACGACCTGCCTTAGAAACACTGTCAAGAGTCTTAGAAACTTGGATGTGCTTAGTAAGGATCTGCGTGTAGTTACCAACACGAGCTGTGCTAGTACTTGCAACCGCTGATGCATCAAAGTCTGAGCCTTCAGCTTTGGCATTTGCGGCAGGTGCGGCTAACTCATCAGTTTGCCATTCATGAAAAACAGCGGTAGCCTTCTTGTTACCAATAGAAGATAAAAACGGAGTTTCATCCCTGGTAATCATAGTTATAAAAGATGCGAGGTCTTCCTTTTTACCCTTCGTATCTTCCGTTCTAAATATTGCCATTTTAAATTTTCCTATAAAATATTACAATTGTTAAGAGATAAGAAAGATTATTCGCTAAGCATCCCGTCTACCAGTCCCGCTAAGAAAGAATCAGCTTGATTCTCGGTAGCGTCTCCTGATAAGACTTTATTGCGTAGCTCCTTTTCCTTCTCATTAGTTTTAGCCTTCTTGTTCACAGGCTTAGTTGCCTTAACACTTTTAGTAGGAGCTTTCTTACGCTTTTGGACCGCAACTTTCTTGCTGTCTTTTAAAGCTTTATAATCATACATTAATGCAATAACTTTAGGATCTGTAACGTTTGCAAACTCAGGGAAACCTAAGTCTTTTACTGCCCAATTAACTACAGATTCGTAGTTATCTTGCCAGCCTGGCAGATCTTTATCTAATGTTGCGATAGCTTGTTCTTTACTCGCCTGTAAAGCAGCTGTCTCTGCTTGAATTTTTTCCGAATTAGCTTCGTCTTTAAGACGCGTAGCTTCGTTCCTCTTAGCCTCAAGCTCTTTAGCTTTATTACGATGTGCTTCTTGCCATTTGGGCAATTCAAACATATCATCATCATTAATTAGTTGTTGTATTTTACGATCATACGCCTCTAACTGTACTGCTTCGCCATCAATTTGATTAGCAAGCAATTCAGCATTTTGCGATTTAAGCGTAGTAGCTTCTTCTGCAAGTGCCTTAGCTTCTTTAAGCTGTGCACTGGCTTCAATGGATTTCTTGTTAGAGCTTTGGGCAGTCTGATAACCTTTGATAAGTTCAGCCATAGGGACAGTATACTCTTCACCATCAACTTTAACTGGTACTTCGTATTCCATATCTAGTTCTTCGCTATCATCTTCTACTTCTTCTTCCGAGTCATCTGCATCTTCCTCAGTCTCTTCTTCTTCGGTTTCTAGATCATCGTCGTTGCTTTCTTCTTCTAATAGTTCAGTCTCGGGCGCCTCAGCTTCATCACTCTCTGCTGCTTCCTCCACTTCGTTATCAATATCTTCGCTAGGTAGATCTTCTTTTGGTTCATCACCAAAGAACTCGCCCGCTAGACCTTCTAACATTGCATCTTCATCAACCAAATTTACTTTAACATCCCGACTATTTGTTAGGGTAGTTTCTAAACTCTCTGACATTATATAATCCTCCTATAGATTATTCTTTATTTAGCAGCAGCTTTCTTAGTAGGCGCCGCTGCCTTTTTAACCTTTTTAACATCCTGTTTCTTAGATTCACGCTCGATTATTTCTTCAAAACGTGCAATAAGAACTTGCACTGAAGTAAGTTTTTCAAGTAGTTGCCTAATAACGGGACCGTGCCCTCCGCGGTTTTTTGCTCCGCGCATTTCACGTAATATATTTCTTTCTTCCAACTTGAACATCTCCAAGTCACTTAGTGTAAATTCATCCATTTAGATCCTCCTGTTCTTTTTTGAATGTTTCATTATCGCCAGCGACTGCTAACGATTCTATTTCTTTCTTCACATCAGTTAATGCCACAACAGTATTATAAATAGTCTCTCGCAACTCTGTTTGATGTGAACCTGTTTGACCCCATGCCTCTAAATATTTCTCTTTAACTTTCTTGAAGATTAGATCATAAGCTTTATTACTTATAATCATTTTGGCATGGTTTCCTAGTTCTATCTTATCCATTTAACCTCCGTTTTATGAATTAATTACCGATCTTTGTAGGTTTACCTGTTTGAACCTCTAAAGCAATCTCTGCTTTGTCCTTAGCAACCATATGCTCAAACTTAGCTCTGTCAAGTTCCATATCAGCTTGTTTCTTCTGAATATCAGCCATTTGTTTCTGTAGAGTCAACATAAGTTTCTGTTGCTCTACCTCGTATTCCTTCTGAGCTTCAGCACTAGCCTCTTGTTGTTGTTGAGCTACAGCTTGCTGCTGCTGCTGTCCTTGTGGTGTATTTGGGTCAACAATAAAATCAGTCCAATTCTCAATACCTACCGCATTCATCATTTGCTTAGCAATATTAAACCCTGACTCAGGATTAATTACACTCTTAGTCTCAGGAGTTTGGTATAGCATTGGCATAATCTGAGTTGCCAGCATCATCATTGATTCTTGTGTGTTAGCTTTGCTATTAGGTCCAACATCAATATCAACTGTACAGTGTTCTAAAGGCATTAAATCTTTAGAAGAAACACCATAATAAGCGTAGTCTTTCAGAATTGCATCTGAATTATCTAGTATTAAACTATATACTCCTCTGCACAAATCTTTAAACCCAGTTTCAGCAAATCTACGTGCTACATAAGCAATACGTTTTTGTGAAGCTGCTTGAACTTGCGCTACTTTACCCGCTGAATTCCCAGAATCAAACAATTTCTCATTTACACCTTGGGCTGCACGAGTCATACCACTAGCTTGCTCTTTCTCATTGTTCATAAATTCTAACAAAGAGAACGTCGAGGGTGACAGAGAATCCGGGGTAATCGGTTGCACTGCGGCAACAGGACTACCATTAGTAGGAATAATCTGGTGAGGTTCGGGACTCTGAAGTGCACGGAAATCTACCGTGTTGGGATCTGCAAGAACTCGACCATAATTTGTCAAGTATACATTTTCTACCATACCCCGAGTAATAGCCGTTTTAATCTCTGTAGCTGATCGAGTTACGTCTGCTATAGACAACCCATAAAAGGCATGCGGAATCTCGATAGGATTTAAATTAGCTAGAGGTATACTATCTGCATACTCTTCTAATAAAATCTCGTCACCGGCCACTATGAACCTTTTCAACTCAGCGATACCATCGCCATCTCTGTCAATCTTCATCCAGACCTCGTTAACAGTAATTTCTCTGTTAGCCGTGCCTAAGATATCTTCTTCTTCACCTACCCAGACACTATTTACTGATTGTCTGTTAGCACCTTCTCCGTAGTTACCTTTTAAACCCGCAAAATTTTCTGAACCTTCTGTTGCAAGTTCGTCTGGTACATCAAATCCTTGCGCGCGAAGATCAGATAAAGATACTTCGGTTTGGATTCCTACGAATGTAGAATTAGCTATTGATGTAGCTGTTCGATTAATCATAAAAGATTCAGGCGGAATATTTTCTAACTCAATTTTAGACGTGTCTACTTTGCGTCTAATCTTTGCTAGCTCATAATATTCAACTTCCTCACCTTCAATTATTTCTGATGCAGTATTTAATTCGATTATTTCAACATCTTTTTCTGCTGTGATAATATCAAGTTGTTCTGCAGTTAAATTCTCGTACTCCTCTACCCTATATTCAGAAGATTCTACCCACTTCCAGCGAATAGTTGCGTTCTTAAATAATAAAGCGGATTTAACCCAGGTATTTAGTTCCACCCAGCCGTTGTTCTTTACAAAGATACAATGATTAGTAACATCAGAAGCTATACTAGCAGCTTTAGACTGCGTTGGGTCCATTGGGTTAAATTTAGCTATTCTTCCGTTGCTTAACATCAATTCTGAGATAACTGCCAAATACGAATCTACAATTTCTACAGTATCTGATGACACAACTTTAGAAACACCCATTGGCGCTAATCTACCCTTTGGCTGTTGGGTATAATAGTCAATAGATTCTTCTCTTGCTTCCGATATTTCAGAACCATCAGAGAATGAGCCTACTGACTGATGAATAGCATCATTAATGAGACCCGTTAGCTCTTCATCTGTTACTTTATTAATATTTTTCGACATAGTGTCTCCTAAATCCAATTGTTATTAGTTTCTGGTATATACATATTACCAAATCCTACTCTGTCATTTGTTAACTTATCAATGTGCGTTCGATAAACTTCACAAGCAATAGCTAAAGCCATTACTGAGTCATCAAAACATCCAGGACTTGCGCCAGTTGAGCCTCTATCATCAGATAAGTAATCTTTTAATTCTTGAATAATTACTGAAGATTTAATATCCAATTCTTCTTCAAATAACCAGTTCTTTAAATTACCTATGATAGCAGGTTTAGATGCACTAGTTGTTCTAAAGCCTAACCTTACTCCTTCTTCATTTGATATGTTAGCAATTTTTGTTTGAAAGTACATATTGACATAAGTCATATCTTTCAGCTTCTGAAGAGTAGCTACACCCATTGAATTAGATTCAACAGCCAAAAGTGCATTATTGAAATAGCGTCCTAAATAAAATAGCTCCTTGCCAAAAGCAGAAGGGTCTATTCTATTATTACGATACAAACCGACGACTTTTCTTTTTGAGTTCATAACTACAGCGGTGCTATAGTCTTGTCCTACTCCAAGAGCGACATCAGCTCCGATAATATACTTCTCTTTAAAACCAGGGGCCTCCCATATTTCAAGGTGACCTTCTCTCTGCTCATCCCAAGACATCATTTTAGGATTAAAGCTTCTTATACTTGTAGCAGATTCAATTTTTAATTTTTCGATCTTTTCGATATCAAATACATTAGCACCTGATACTTGGAATGCCTCCTCAGAGGTTGCTGGGTATTCCTGCGCAAATTTTGTTGCGCCGGATTCACCAATCTTCATTCGCCTCCAGTAGAGCTGGTCATTAGTTAAATTATATAATTCAGCTAAAGCATCCTCTTCTTTAGTTCGCGCGAAATTCTCTGGAGCTCCCATAGTATACTCTAATGTCATATACCAAGGTAAGAACACTGGAACATAGTCATTTAAACCTTGCTCCGCCTTCTTCCACATTTCGTAGAAAGAACCAGAAGCACCATTAGCTGTAGATTCTAGAATTATTTCAGTACCATCAGCACTAGAAACCCCCTGGAATAAACCAGCTAAGATTTTCTCTTGGTTCTGCCAAAAAGCTACTTCAGAACAGTGTAAGATTGTTGGGGTTGTACCACGCCCAGCTTCTGGGGAACCCGCTGTATACAACCTAAATCCTGAGTCATTATGAGCGAATTTAATTTCTTTCGCATTAGACTTCACCAATTCAGGAGCTGTTTCATTTGGCATTCTTTCAATAAATTGTTTGCTCATTGTAAATAGAGCATCAGATGTTGCACTATCATGCGCTAATACTACTGATCGAGTATAGGGGGTATGCAAGGTTTTCCAAAATACTCTTCCAGCCGTATATGTTGATATACCCTGCTGGCGGGCTTTAAGAATTAATACTCTTACTCTCCCTTTCTCTTTTAACTGTTTTTCAACAGCATCATGTATCTTTTGTTGCGCTTGATTAAACTTAAAAGGTATATAACCTTGCGCGGCATCTTTAGTAATGATCTTTAACCGATCTTCTGAGAAACTTTTAAAGTCATTTGCGTATTTTAAATTTTTCTTTTTCTTAGTAATAGCTTTGCGTAGCTCTATTTCTTTAGCCAACTTTAACTTGTATTCTCTACTATCTTTATCCATAATTACCCTCCAGTTCATATGATAATAGCCTTAAATTAGGTGGTTGGTTACTTGGGCTGATGCCAACCGTCATCGTTCGGAGGGACCCAAGTTTTTAAAAAAAAATTATTTTTTCATTCCTACTGCACTACCTGTAAGTATTGCTCCAAAGGCTAGATGGAATAATCCACCGCCCATTAACGTGAAAGGCTCATGTTGGCCTGTCAATTTCTTCATCAGTTCCATTTGTACTATTACTTCTTCAGTTGAATTTATTATTTCCATAAACTGCTCTATATTAGGTCTATTAAGCCCGTACCACACTGGTACAAATAGAAAATCATAAAAACAAATCAAAAGGTATAAGCACAATGCTGTCCACCGCCAAGTCATTGTGCTTTTTTCTATATCGCTTAAAGGCATTTAACAAATAGCTTCAAGGCACATAGTATTACGAACACCCCATACTATAAGGGATACTCCTACTACCAGGACTAGACCTACCCATATCCATTTATTTTTCATAACCATGCCCCTTACTTAGATAACTCGTTCGTTATATCTTTGTCAAGTAATTTCCACACGATTCCAGCAGCAATAAGTCCTGCAAGTCCCGCGTTTCCTAAAGTCCAGACAATATCAAGTATAGAACCAATTACATTGCCAGTTAGAAATGCTACTTTCTGCCCGAATATAATTTGTAATACAATTGATAAGCTGATAAGCTTAATGCCTACGTCGATCGCAGCATCAGCTCCATTCTTTATTTTCTCTAACATATTATTCCTCATTTAATTGAAAAAATCCCCCGGTTCAGTCTCCTAATCCCCCGCGCCTTCTTTATCATTCCTATAATTTTAATTAAAGAATTCTACAGTAACATGTGCTAATCCTGTAGAATTTAATTTAATTGTAGGAATTGATCGGATGTGCTTAATACCTGGATTAAGAATAGAAACAGTTGCAGCAGATGCCGCAGAATTACCAGGTACAGCGACTGTAGTCCCATCAAATGTAGCATAGAAGTTTGCATCAGAAGTAAACTTAGCAAATTGAGCTCCAGCAGGAACAGTAATAGTTTGCTCAGCAGGTGATGCTGGGATTACTACACTATGTGCTGTGTCAGTTGCAGGAGTTACTTCTGGATACGCACCTTGTGATACGTCAGTTAAAAGTAAGTTAGTCATTTTTTGTCTCCAAAATATTTATTGTAAAAAGGCATTAGTTGCTTTCTAAATGCGTAAGCAGCTATCGCCGCGAATATAATAAAACCTATTAGGCTTTCCATATTATCCTCCTAAATGTTTAAAAAATCGTTTAAAGTACTCCGGATCATCATCTCTTGTTTTATCCGAGCCCTCTCCCCATCTCCAATACTTAATCATATTTTCGAGGGGTTTATCTGTTGTCTTGGCCTTAGCCCATAAATCATTCATAATTGATTTAGATAATTTTGCATATCCTTCTTGGTCCTCAAGTCCACTCATACCACCCGATCCACCATAATCGTAGTCTGGATTAAAATGAGGTATCTTACCTTGATTATTACCATGCTCAGCAAATTTTCTACTGTTCATTAAGTATCTATTGGCAAAATCTTTATCTTCAATTACTTCCGGTTTATTTAATAAATAGTTTTTTACTAAATTCCCAGTTAATTGCACAGGACCAAATGCAGTAGATCCCCCTTCTGCTTCCCTAAATGTAGTTCTTATCCAGGGATTATTAAAGGCTTCTGTTTCTGCACCACTAAAAGCTTTGTACAAATTATCTATTCCCATATTACCTTCTGGAGGATGCGACAATACACCGGGGTTTGCCCCTGCTTTTGATAGTATCGCCATAAAAACTCCTATTAATAATATGTTAATCTTCTTTGGGCTTCTCAAAGTCACTACCTTCTACCTGGGCATTAACCCCAGGTGGATCTAAGTCTTCTGGATCTATCTCAGTAACATCAGCTAACTCAGCTTCTAGTTCCTCAATAGTCATCTCAGACACTTGGGTAACCCTTGAGTCTACTTCTTGCCTGATCTTCTTACCTTCTGAGTATTCTCTTTCTTCCGCAACAGCTTTATATGCTCTATCGTACTTAGTCATATCTGTTGGGTCGTTAGCATAGATAGCAAAGGCAGTATTTTTTAGTGCCTCAAACATCTCTGTATTATCTAAAGACTCTACTAACGCAGCTAATTCTGGGTCTTCTTGCATCCATTTCATAACTTGTAAATCTCTCTTTAATTTACCTTTTGCCCCTAGGGCTCCATTTGGTCTTCCCGATGGATTACCACTTTGCCCCGGTTTCCAGGATTTTAAATTCTTTGTGCCCTTGTGGGGCTTCCCATTACGTCGATCAATGGGTAATTCTTTTTTGGTATCTGACATAATAACCTCCTGTATATGCAAATAGATGTTAGTATAATGAATCTCAAGGATACACGGTGACTATCCCCACGGGGTAGCCATTGTGGCCTAATGGGCCTCTAGTATCCACACTAAAGATACTGGGTATCCTAAAAGGGTAAGGGGTTACCATAATCTCATAGTGTAAATAAAAGACCATAGTGGATCCTTAATGTATCAACATGAACTAACTTATCTCTTTAAACCACCCCTTACCCTTCCAGTGTTACCCCAGTATCCAAAGATATAGCATTATGGCTGCTATAAGCCAAACTAGGTCAATTATGTCCCCAGTAGCTGAGATTAGGCTAGATATGTTGTTACTTTACATATAATACGACCTAATTAGCTCACTTTTTATATATATTTAAGGTATAGGCAAATATGAGTCCTTAAGGGCTACTTTAGGGCCTCCGGGTCTGTGCTTAAACTTAACCTTAACCTTAGACCAAGGATCCAATTTATAAATATATAATGTACCCTTAATCTATTTGACCACCCCCTAGAAACCACAGGGGTGCCACGGTAGTCCTCCGGTCTCCATATTTGCCCATATGGCTCATATTGTCCACCACGGGGGTTAACAGTGGGTCAATAGTGGTTCATCGTGGTCACCTTGGCCTCAGTGGTCCCACAATGGCTAAGCCATAGAGTAGCCATATTGGTCCATATTGGTCTAATGTGGTTTAATAGTAACTAATTCGATCTAATGAGCCATATGGGGATATATGGGACAAACGGGCAATATAGGGTCAATTGGGTCACTTTGGTCTCTGTGTCAAGATGGATATGGGTCTTCGGTCTATCCTTGAGACATAATCCAAAATTATGCGGATGTATAAGTAGGGAATTTTGATAAAAGAAGGAGACAAAAATGTTTGGAACAGAAATTGATTTTATAGGTGACAAAAATGATGCTGAATTTATTGGTAAACAATTTGGAATCAAAATTAATATACTTGAAGGACTTTCTGAAAGTATTGGTCAACCAATTGCTTGGGTGAGTGGTCCTAAAAGCAAAGTTAAAAACTTTCTTATTGAACATCATTTTGGTGATAAACAAGAAGTTGAAGAGATTTATTTTAATAATTGAATAATTATTGCTCATTAGAAATAGTGGGCAATGATGATTTAATTGAAGGAGAAATAAAATGGATATGTATGAAATGGTGACTAACTTTATAAATGAATATGGTTATTATGATTCCAACGGTTGGATTACTTTATTATTGACCGATGAAATTGATAAAGATTTAATGAATAAAGCAATTGTTTTATATTCCAAAGGTGATAAAGAGGGATGTCAAAAAATTGTTAATAAAATGTTTAAAAATAACTAAAAGTTATGCGGATGTATAAGTAGGGAATTGAATAATTATTGCTCATTAGAAATAGTGGGCAATTGTGATTTAATTGAAGGAGATAAAAATGATATTAGATAATTCAAAAATATTTTGTGATGAAGGTTCAAGAGATTTTAGTAACCCACAAATTGAAATTCAAAAAGTCTTACAAGAGGCAATTATTTATATAAGTGGTTGTCAAGACATTTCTAAAATCAAAACTAAAAGAGATGTTGAAAGATTTATGGGTCGTACTGGAATTGATTTAATTGATGAATTGAATAACAAAAGATTAGATGATGATGACATTAATGATGTTTATAATGGAATCCGAACTTTGTTAGAAAATAAATTAGTTGAAGATGTACCATTTTAAAAATCGAAACACCTCAAGAAATTGGGGTGTCATATGTTAGAGGTGAAAACATATCTGATGAGATACCTCAAAAATAATTGAATGACAATTGACTATTAAAAATAGTGGTCAATTGTGATTTAATTAATGGAGATAAAAAATGTTATTAAAAGAATATTATGGAATATTTGATATGCAAGAAAGAGGATTAATTCCGACCGAGTGGGAAGATACAGCTTGGGGAAATGACGCCATGTATTCATTTGAACATGGGGACCTTAGAATTTATATTGATGTTGAAGATTCAATCCATGAAAAGTCTGAATTATTTGGTGATATTGACCCATCAAAATATCAGAGATTTCATGTTTGTCCTTCGGATAAATATAGAGAGGAAAATCCTGACGATTACTATAATGATAGTTGGCTTTTTGAGTCAAATGATTGGACTAGTGTCGTTATCTTTGTTCAAAACAATTGTGGAATTGATAATTAAAACGAAACACCTCAAGAAATTGGGGTGTCATATGTTAGAGGTGAAAACATATCTGATGAGATACCTCAAAGAATTTTTAATAAGATGGAGAAATAAAATGGCGATTAAAGAAATAAATATATTCGCATGTGATTCTATTATAGCAATTGGAAAAGCATTTGAAAAGGAAGGATGGGAACTTGGTTCTTTATTCTTAAAAGAAACTGACACTGACAGGGTAAAAGTGACTAAAGGTGTTTTAGACATTTGTGGTCATGATATGCCAAATGCAAACGACAAAGGCAAAACAATTGCCTATGTTTCTATTGAAAACTCTGAGAAATTTCATAGAGCTTGGTTTCAATTTGTTGGTTTTGAACTTAGTGACTTTTCAGATTGGAAACTTTTCAAGGAAGATATTGAATATACAGATATTTAAAACGAAACACCTCAAGAAATTGGGGTGTCTACGACTAGCCAATTAAGGTCGTACTGATGAGATTTGGCAAAATAATTTTTATAAGATGGAGATAAAAATGGAAGAATTTAATTTATTAGAAAGTTTACAAGATTTAATTGGACAACTTCAAATGGGCAAATGTTCAGAGGAAGAAGTTTTGGAAGTGTTGAATAATATAGTATCTTATACAAGACCTAATATTCAAGACAAAACCAAAGATATTCTATGGGATTTTATTCCAGAAAAAGATATCCCAAAAGTTCAAGAATTGATAATTGCAATCAATTAAAAATTAAAAAGTTATGCGGATGTATAAGTAGGGAATTGAATAATTGAATAATTATTGCTCATTAGAAATAGTGGGCAATTGTGATTTAATTAATGGAGATAAAAATGATAATAATGGAAATGACAGACAGTGAGGCAGTTGGATTATTAATGAGTGATGAAAATGCTAATTGGTCAGTTAACCAAGCTTTTGGTTTAATTGAGTTTTTAGGGGATGTTCATGACGAAGAAAATCCATATAAATTAGATGTAGTTGCATTGCGTTGTGAATTCGACGGTTTTAAATCGATCGATGAAGCAGCACATGAATATCAAGTTGAAGTTGATGACTTATATGATGATGCATTGATTATTCAATGTGACGATGGTGAAGTTGTTATTCAATATTAAAACGAAACGCCTTCGGGCGTCATATGTTAGAGGTGAAAACATATCTGATGAGATACCTCAAAAAATATAATATAAATGGAGATAGAAATGGACAAAGAAAGAGCGGAAAAGCTTAAGAAAGGTCTACTAAATCATAGATTTGAATATATAACTAGCTTCAAAAATATTGACGGAGGCAAATATGTTTGGATGAGTTTAAGTCCAAGTAGAGAATACTATATTGTAGAGACCGAACATTCAAGAACAAGATACTACAAGCGTTTTTCTTACGCTTTAAAATATTTTGAAAAGAATGAAGGAGACAAAGAGACCTGGATTGATTTATCTTGGCCAATGCCTTGGGCATTTGGACATGACGATGATACAATTTTAATTCAGGAATTAGATGATATCGATTTGCATGAATTAAATCGAGAAGAATAAAAAAAACGAAACGCCTTCGGGCGTCTTGTACCGGTCGTGAAGGTGCAACTGATGAGATACGACAAAAAGTTTATGGGGCGTGCGTTAGAGGATACAAG
>PVBE012271332.1_pt1 | contig 13059 bp, 8 predicted proteins | sample 1631181 | NCBI WGS metagenome assembly PVBE01 (sample SAMN08397723, study PRJNA350692) | Marine metagenome, whole genome shotgun sequencing project. | isolation source: water | place: Pacific Ocean | collected 2012-04
CGTCGCCGCGACCGTTCACGACAAGCTGCGCGCGCGGATGGAACGACTTCGCATCGGTGACCCACTGGACAAGTCGATCGACATCGGCGCCATCGTCGCGCCGGTGCAGCTCGAGCGCATTCAGGGTCTGGTGCAGCAGGGCATCGACGAGGGTGGGACATACTGGCAGCCGAGCTGGGCCTGCCCTGCCGAAGGCTACTTCTATCCGCCGACGCTCTTTACCGACGTGGCGCCCGCGGCGACCATCGCGCGGGTCGAGATCTTCGGCCCGGTACTGGTGTCCATGAGCTTTCGCACCCCGGCCGAGGCCGTTGCGCTTGCCAACGACACCCGCTACGGGTTGGCCGCCAGCGTCTGGACCGAGAACGTCAACCTGGCCTTGGATGTCGCACCCGAGCTCGCCTGCGGCGTGGTCTGGGTCAACAGCACCAATCTCTTCGACGCCGCGAGCGGCTTCGGCGGCGTCCGCGAATCCGGTTTCGGGCGTGAGGGCGGGCGCGAGGGTATGGCCGAGTACCTGCGCCCAGCATGGGAGGCGAGGCTACCGGCCATCGCCCGCCCCGCCGCGCCATCGGCGAAACCCGCTGCCCCCGGACCCGCGGGGGCGCTCGACCGTACCGCCAAGCAATACCTCGGCGGCCGTCAGGCGCGGCCGGATTCAGGCTACAGCCGCCCGGTGCTCGGGCCCGACGGCACCGTGCTTGCCGAGGTCGGCGAAGGCAACCGCAAGGACATTCGCAATGCGGTCGAGTCGGCCATCGGCGCGGCGGCATGGGGCCGCACCGGGGGCCATGCCCGGGCCCAAGTGCTCTACTTCGTGGCCGAGAACCTCGAGGCCCGCGCCAGCGAATTCCGCGACCGCCTATGCGCCATGACCGGCGCCTCGAAGCGCGCCGCCGCGAAAGAAGTCGCGGCCAGCGTGCGCCGGCTCATGACCTACGCCGCGTGGGCCGACAAGTTCGACGGTGCGGTCCACACCCCACTCGCCGGGCACGTGATCCTGGCCATGCGCGAGCCCGTTGGCGTGATCGGCATCGCTTGCCCCGACGAGGCGCCGCTCTTGGCCTTCGCCTCGCTGGTGGCGCCGGCGGTAGCGATGGGAAACCGCGTCGTCGTCGCGCCCTCCGAGCGCCACCCGCTCTCGGCTACCGATTTCTACCAGGTGCTCGATACCTCCGACGTCCCGGGCGGCACCATCAACATCGTCACCGGGGAGCGCGACGTCCTGGCCCAGGTGATGGCCGAGCATGACGGGCTGGATGCCGTGTGGTACTTCGGCGCCGACGAAGGCAGCGCGACGGTCGAGCGGGCCGCGGCCGGCAACCTCAAGCGTACCTGGGTGAACCACGGTCGCGGTCGCGACTGGTTTGACACCGCCCAGGGAGAGGGCGGTGAATTCCTCCGCGCCGCCACCGAAGTCAAGAACATCTGGGTGCCGTACGGCGAGTGACCTCGTTCTTTCCCCAGGAGATCATCCGCAAGAAACGCGATGGCGGCGCCCTCGGCGAGGACGAGATCGCCTTCTTCGTACGCGGCCTCACCAACGGCACGATCTCCGAGGGTCAGGTCGCCGCGTTCGCGATGGCCGTCTTCTTCCGCGGCATGTCGATGGGCGAGCGCGCCGCGCTGACCCGCGCGATGACCGCCTCGGGCAGCGTGCTCGAATGGCCGGACGCGCCGGGGCCGGTGCTCGACAAGCACTCCACCGGCGGCATCGGGGACAAGGTAAGCCTAATCCTCACCCCGCTCCTCGCCGCCTGCGGCGCGGTGGTGCCGATGATCTCGGGCCGCGGGCTCGGCCACACCGGCGGCACGCTCGACAAACTCGACAGCATTGCGGGGTACGCGACGGCCCCCGATCTCGCCACCTTCCGCCGCGCGGTCGCCGAGGCGGGGAACGCGATCGTCGGCCAAACCGCCGACCTCGCTCCCGCCGACCGCCGCCTCTACGCCATTCGCGACGTCACCGCGACCGTCGAATCGGTGCCCTTGATCACGGCCTCCATACTCTCGAAGAAGCTCGCCGCCGGGTCGGACCGGCTGGTCATGGACGTGAAATTCGGCAGCGGCGCGTTCGCCGCCGAGTTCGAAACGGCGGCCGAACTCGCCGAGAGCATCGTCACGGTCGCGGTCGCGGCGGGGTTACCCACCGCCGCGCTCCTCACCGACATGAACCAGGTCCTGGGGCGCAGCGCGGGCAACGCCGTCGAGGTGCGCGAGGCCATCGACCACCTGACCGGCGCGCCGCGCAATCCGCGGCTGCACGAGGTCACGGTGGCGCTCGCCGTGGAGCTGCTAGTCGCCAGCGATCTGGCGGCCGAACCCGCCGTGGCGCGGGCGATGATCGAGACGACGCTCGCCTCGGGCGCCGCGGCCGAGCGCTTCGCCCGCATGGTGAGCGCGCTCGGCGGCCCGGCGGACCTGGTCGAGCGCCCGGAGAAGCATCTACCCCGCGCCGCAGTCCAACGCCCGGTCCCGCCGCCGCGCGCGGGTGTCGTCGTGGCGGTCGATGCGCGGGCGCTGGGCTTGGCGGTGATGGCGCTCGGCGGTGGACGGCGGCACGCCGAGGACGCCATCGATCACGCGGTGGGCCTGACCCAGGTGCTCGGCATCGACGAGGCCACCGGCCCCGAGGCGCCCCTCGCCGTGGTCCATGCGCGCAGCGATGCCGACGCCGGGGTGGCCGCCAAGGCCGTGACCGCGGCGATCACCGTCGGGGAGTCCCACGTCGATCCCGGACCGGTGGTGCGCCAGCGGATCACGGCAGCAGACTGAGAGCGCCGTCCGCAACCGGCGGGCACCAGAAGTAGCTTCCCGAGATCGGGCGGGTAAAGCGGAACAGCCCGTCCACGACACCGTCCTCTTGCCCGGTCATCCGCGCGATCTGGGCTTCGAAGGCGTCCAGCGATTTGCCGAACGCGACGAACATCAGGCCCTCGCCACTGGCGTCCGCCCACGGCATCGAGCGGCGAACCACGAAGGCCTGCGGATCAAAGCTTTCTTGTGCCGTCCGCTTGACGTGCGCCGTCGCGGGCGCCTCGTCGAGTTCCTCGTTGTCGCTGATGCGCCGGCCAATGATGTCGTCGCGTTCGCTCTCGGTCATTGCCTCGAACCGATCAAGGTCGTGCACCCACTGCTGCACGGCGACAAAGCTCGATCCCTCGAGCGCCGACCCCGAACCGGTGACGATCGCGACGGCGATCGCGGCGTCGTCTCGAGGGTTCTCGGTGCCGTCCTCGTATCCGCTCAGATCGCGGCCGCGACCATACTTGAAACCGTCGACCACCCGCTGGCGATGAAAAGCCGGGCGGACTGCGCGATCGATCCCGCGCGCGAGGTGCGTGATCTCGCCACGGTCGGCGCCCCGCACCCAGCACCAGAGATCTGCCTGTGTCGAGGGCACCTCGCAGCCTGGCCCGTTCAGACTCGGGAACGGCCGCAGCCCTTCGATCGAGTGTCCGGGTTCGCTGATGACATTCGGGCCCAGACCGACGACGACATCGCGGTCGATGGCGCGAGAGGCGAGCTCGCGCAGCGCAGGTGCGAGCTCGGTTCCGGGCCTTGCGCTGAATTCCAAATAGCGTGCGTGGCTCGGGACCGGGGCGAGTATTCCGGGCTGGGGAGATCCCATTCTGGTGATCCGCTCCCGGTCGCTACGAGGGACGGCGGAGCGCTGCGCCCGCGCGTTCCTCGGTGAGCGCGCCGTCGCGCATGGTGACGACACCGTTGACCAGGACGTGCACCATTCCGGTGGCCACCTGGTTGGGCTCAAAGGTGGTGGCGGTCTCGGCGAAGGTCGCGGCATCGAAGATGGCGAGATCGGCGCAGGCGCCGCGCCGGATGACGCCGCGGTCGGCAAGGCCGAGCCGCGCCGCCGGCATGCCGGTCATCTTGGCGATCCCTTCCTCGGGACTGAAGGTCCCGGTTTCGCGCACCATGCGGCGGTAAAACCATGACGCCCAGGTGTAAGCGCCGTGAAACGTCGATCCGGCGAGCGGCCCATCCGGCGCCAGCGCCGTCGCGTCAGAACCAACGCCGCAGATCGGGTGCTGGTAGGTGAGCGCGAGCAGCTCCTCGGAGTAGCTGTGCAAGATGACCATCGGCCGGTGAATCTGCTCGACCTCGGTCAACAGGATCGCGCACGCCGCATCGAACGGCTCTTGCCCGCGCTCGCGCGCGATCTCGCCGATGCTGCGGCGCGAGTACTCGGGCACTGCCGGGTTGTCGAGCAGCACCACCCGATCCCAGTCGCCCAGCGCCGAGATCAGGCTGCGGTACGAGCTCATCTTCTCCCGCTCGTCCGGGTCCGAAAGGCGGCGCGCGATGGCATCGACCTCGCCCTCCATCGCCCACGGCGGCAAGATGACCTTGAGATAGGTGGTGCCGAAGAACCGGGTGTGCATGTCGAAGGCGACGTCCTGGCCCTTGGCCCGGGCGGCATCGACGTGCTCGATCGTGCGCTCGGTGTCGGCGCGGCCGCCGCGCGGGGTGATGTGCGAGACCTGCAACCGGGCGCCGGCGCGTGCGGCGGTGCGGATGGCCTCGTCGACCGCCTCGACCGCGGCCTCGTCGCGGTTGCGCGTGTGGGTCGCGTAAAGACCCCCGTGGGCGCCGCAAACACTGCACAGGTCGGTAACCTCGTCCTCGCTGGCGCCGGTTTCGGTGGCGTATTCGAGCCCGGTCGAATAGCCAAAGCCTCCCTGATCCAGGTCGCGGCGCAACAGCCGCTTCATCTCGGCCCGCTCGTCCGCGCTCGCCACCCGCGCCGCCAGGCCTACGGTGGCCAGGCGCAGCTGGCCGTTGGGCACCAGCGCCGCCACGTTGACCGCCGGGCGCGCCGCCTCGAGCCGCTTGAGATAGCCCGCCATGTCGTTCCACTCCAGCGCCATGTCCTCGCGGAAGCCGTAGATCGCCTCACGCACCAGGCGCCAGTCGCCGAGCGGGCTGCAGCCGAAACCGCAGTTGCCGACAACCTCGAGCGTGACCCCCTGGGTGATCTGGCTGACCGCGCGCGGATCGACCAGAAGCGTGAAGTCGGAGTGGCTGTGGATGTCGATGAAGCCCGGCGCCACCGTGAGGCCGGTCGCATCCAAGACTTCGGCGCCCTCGGGTAGGGAGAGTTCGCGGCCGACATCGGCGATCTTGCCCGCGTCAATGACGATATCGGCTTCATAGGCCGGCGCCCCGGTGCCGTCGATAACGAGGCCGCCCTGCACGAATCTCATGGTGGACGATGAATACCCTATTCCGCCCATCCGGTTAAGATGGATTCCCCGACGGAGGATACAGCGATACAGGACGCGCTACGGGAATGGAGCGGAGAGCCCGAACCGATCGGATTCGGCGACGCGCCGGCGGTCGTGGTGGTGGATTTCCAAAACGGATTCACCCGCGATCCGGATTTCTTGATGGACGGGGCGCCGCTGATCGAGCGCGCCGTCGAGAACACCGCGCGCCTGCTGGAGGTCGCGCGCGCCTTCGCCGTACCGGTGGCGACGTGCTACACCGCGTACCACAGCGAGCGCGACATGCCGTACTGGAAACCGACCAAGATGCGCGATTTGCTGATCCATGGTCATCCCGCTACCGAGCTCGATTCGCGCATCTACGACCCCGACTACGACCTCGCGGTGTGCAAGACCGGGGCCTCGATCTTCTTCCAGACCCCGGTCGTCAATTACCTGATCAAGGAACGCACCGACACCGTCATCGTCACCGGCTGCGTCACCAGCGCCTGCGTCCGCGCCAGCATCATCGACAGCTTCCAGTACAAGTTCCGCACCATCGTGCCCGAGGACTGCGTCGGCGACCGCGAAGAGGACTCGCACCGCAACAATCTACGTGACGTAGGCCGGCGCTATTGCGACGTCACCACCGCCGATTCGGTTATCGCCTGGCTCGAGGACTGGCACCGGCGGGGCGCCGGCGGAGGCCGCTAGCGGCGGGTTCGCTGCCGCGGATCAAGGGCGTCGCGCAGACCATCGCCGGCGACGTTGCCGGCCTCCGTCTCTCCATCCCCCTCCCGCTGCGGCTTCCGCTCTATTGGCGGTTGCCGCCGAATGTCGTCTTGAACAGGTTGTCGTTCTCGACGCGATCGTAGCTGAGCTGCCGGTAGTCGTCCCTGACGCTACCGTCGAGAATCCACTCGGCCAGCTCACGGGCCAAGATCGGCCCGGTCTTGAACGCATGCCCACTGCCCCCGCAGGCGTCGTAGTAGCCCTCAAGTCCCGAACGCGGTCCGAAGAACGGCGCCCAATCAGGCGTCACGTCGTAGAGCGCCGCGTACCCTCCGAGTATCTTCGCGCCCTGCAATGGCGGAACTCGCTTCGTCATCATCTCCAGGACCTCGACCGAGAACTCGTTGTCCACGCTTTCCTTGAAGTTGTATGGATCGACGTCAAAATAGGGCTTGGGAAAGCCGCGCCCGAGAAGCCACCGACCCTCGCCCATCGGGCGCATGTAGCTCGGCTCGATGGCGTTGGAAACGGGCGTCCTCGGCATGTCCGCGTGGTGGCGCACCTCGAGGATGGTGTCCTGCTCGCGCAGGGCGCGCAGCGGCAATTCGAGATCGATGCTCTCGGCCAGGAACTTGGCCCAGGGGCCGGCGGCGTTGACGATGGCGCCGGCGTACACCGCGCCCTCCTCGAGCACGACGCCGTTCACTCGATCGCCGTCCCGGAGCAGGCCGCGGCACGGGGTCTTGAATCTCGCCTCGCCCCCGATCCGCGTGAAGGCTTCGGCGAAAGCCTCGGTCGTTTGAACCGGATCGGCGTAGCCGCTCTCGCCTTCAAGGACGACGACGCCGACGCCCTCCGGATTGAGCCACGGGAGCCGCTGCTCATATTCCGAGGGATCGATGATGGTGGTCCCGATGCCCGCCTCCTGGTGCATCGCGATCATCTTCTCGGTCTGCGCCACCCACTCGGGCGGAATGATATGGGTAAACCCAGTCTGATGGAATCCGCCGTCCCGCCCGAGCTCCCCTTTCATCCCTTCGAACAAGGTAACCGCGGCCTTGGCGATCCGCGTCATCAGCGGGGTGGTGTAGAAGGTCCGGACGATGCCGGCGCTGCGACCGGTGTTCGAGCAAGCGGGGCCTGCCCCCTTTTCGAGCAGGAGCACGCGCGCGGCACCCTTGTTCTTCAGATAGTACGCCGTGCTCGCCCCAGTAATGCCAGCACCGACGACGATGGCGTCGTAGGGCTCACTCATGACCCTGCCTCCGGAGGCGCGGCTATTCGTCGGCCATCGCCGGCTCGCGCTCGATGTCGTTCATCTCCTCGGCGTAGGGGTCGTAGACATTGTCGAGCTCGGGGCGGTCCATTCCCACAGCGGTGCCCAGCGAATTCAGCAGCAATCCGATACGGGCGAGCACGTCATACTCCGAGACCAGTACGTTGAACTCACCGTTCACGAGATCGACCTGGGACTGAAAAAGCTCGACCTGAACGTCCAGCAGATCCAAGAGCGTGCGCTGGCCCAAGGCGAACTGCTGGAGGTATGCGCTCACCACCTCTTCGGCGGAGGCGGCGCGCCCTTGAACCTGGGGCAGCCGGTCCCGGGCGGTTTCCAGGCCAAAGAAGCTTGACCGCGTCGCCAGCTCCACCAAGCGGCGGGTCTCCGCCTCGCGATGCCTGGCCTCCATGATCCGGATCGCCGCCTCGCGTTTGCGCGCGGTATCGGCGCCGCCGCCATAGAAGTTGTAGGTGAGCACGAATTGGGCGGCCACGTCGGTGTTTGCGCCCTCGACGCCGCCGACGTTCTCGTTGCGGGTGCCCACGAGCTCGAAGGACAAGCGCGGGCGGAAGGCGCTCCGCGTGCCCGCAAGATCCTGGCCACTCGCCCGCAAGTTGGCGCTTGCCGCGCGTAGCGCCGGGTTGTTCGCCACCGCCTCATCGATCGCGTGCTCCTCGCTCGGCGGCACCCGATCGGTAAGGGAAAGCGGGCGTACCAGCTCGCCGGGCTCGGCGCCGATGACCTCCAGGTAGGCCGCGTTCGAGCGCCGCAGAATGCCCTGGAACTGGTCCAGCGTCGCCTCGGCAAGGGCGAGTCTGCTCTCGGCCTGGTTGACATCGGCCTCGCTGCCGCCGCCGGCCTCGGCGCGACGCCGCACGCGATCGACCACCGATAGGTGCTCGCGTACGTTCGCTTCGGCGAGCACAACGATCTCGCGGTTTGCCAGCACGTCAAGATAGGTCTGGGCGGCGCGAAAGCCGATTTGCTCACCGGCGTCGAAGTACCGCTCGACCGCGGCGTCGGTGCGCTCGGTGGCGGCGCGCACCCGGCTGCGGGTTCCCGAGGCGTCGTAGATGAGCTGGCTGAGGGTAATGTTGCTCTCGGCGCGATAGAGCGGCACGCCTTGTGAGTTGGTGCCATCGCCGCGGGTCGAGCGTGCGCGCGTCGAAGAGTTGTTGGACCTCGCCCGCGCGGTGGCCACCCGCGCGTCTACGGTCGGGCGGAGACCGGCGCGCTGTTGTTCGACGCCCTCCTCCGCGGCGTGGTATCCGGCGCGCGCGGCGAGGACCGTGGGATGCGTGGCGATCGCGATCTGAACGGCGTCGGCGAGGGTCTGCGCGCCGGCCGGCGTGGCCGCGTGGAGCGCGGTCGCCGCGCCGGCCGCAAGCCACCAGCGAGACCGCTGCCCGCGCCGGCTTCCCGGGGAGAAGTTCTGCAGCATCGACCGCTTGATTATCGCAACTACATCGGCTCAGCGCGCTACTACTTAACACAAGCCACGCGACAACGGAACCTACCCGCGCTCACTCAACCAGAATCGGGTGCGGGGGCGGTACCGCGTCGCCCTCCGGCGCGGCCGTCCCATCCGTGCCTGCATCGCCGACGGTGAAGACCCGTTTGATATCGTCGCCCTTGAATCCGATGGCCATCGGCCGGCGCACCCCGTCGAGGGCGGCGACGCCATAGAGCTCCCCAACGATTCCCTCGATTCTGAGCCAGTGCGCGACATCGCCCGTTGTGAGGTCGAGCACGTAGACGCCGCAGCGCGGCTCGATATTCTTGCGCGCCAGGCTCTCGCCCAGCGCCAGCCCGCTGAGTAATTTCGACTGCCGCGGCAGTGAAACGCCGACCAGGGCGAAATCGTCAACGAATGCGAGCCCCCGAAGATAGCCCGGACAGAAGGCGACCGGTTCGAACCGCCCGCTCGCAAGATCCAGCGCGCCAAAATGTCCCGAGCCCGATTCGTGAAGCCACAGCCGCCCGCGATACCAGCGCGGCGAATGGGGCATGGACAGGCCCGAGGCCACGATCGCGTTGCTCACGACGTCGATCACGCAGCCCCCGTCCAGGCGTTGCTCGCGCCAACCCTCGGCAAAGTCGCTGGTGCCGATCGCGGTCGCGTACCGCGGCCGGCCGTCGACCATGGCCAGCCCGTTGAGATGGCAGCGGTCCTCGGCGACCAGCCGCGAGGTAAAGGGCGGTTTCCAGAGCGGCGTGAAGCTATGGGTCGCGCTGGGCCGCGCCAGGCAACCGAAAAGGGTCGCCACGAAGACTGCCTCGCCCTCGCCGTCAAGCGCGATGTCGTGGATATCCAGCTCGCCCGTCGTGTAGCCCACCTGCGGTACGTAGATTCTGTCGTAGCCCTCGTGATGCTGGCCCGGCGCCAGCGCGTCCTCGAATCGCCACAGTTGATGGGCCGAGCTCATGAACATCGTGCCGCCCGCTGCGCACAGCCCCATGCAGCGCTCGAACGTTCGTTCGAAAATCGACAGGCGTCCCTCGTCCTGCAGCCCGACCAAGAACAGTTTGCCCACCCGATAGGTGGTGAAGGCGAGGCTGGTACCGGTCTGGTCAAGCCACGCGGCGAAATGTCCGGAGGCCGTTATCTCCAGCGTTGGCACGGCCTCTGATGTTGGCGTATCGGAGGGAATGACGCACTCCGGGGGATCGGGCCTGCGAATGGGAAGGGTAACAATTTTCGGCCAGGCGCTGAAGTGGCGGCTACGCTCAGGCAAGATCGGCGACGTCGATGGCCTCCGCGGGCGCACTAAGCGAGCGCCGCCGCACCATCTCGGCAAAGGCCGCCTCGAGGCCACGGACGAACCGCGCGGTGTCGAACAGCGCACAGGTGTCCCGGCCGGCAGCCAGTCGCGCCCGCAGTTCCATCATCGCGCTCTTGTCGGCGGCCAGCGCCACCGCGCGCTCCTCGTACGCGGCCACCGACTCGCAAACCAGGTCGCCAAGCCCCGCCGCCCCAACGATGCTCGCGGCCACCCGCGCAGCAAAGCTCCGACCGGGGCACGTCAGCACCGGCAGATCGGCCCACAACGCGTCGCTGGCGGTAGTGTGGGCGTTGCAGATCAGCGTGTCGAGGAAGAGATCGGCCGACTGGCAGCGCGCGAGATGGGCGGCCGGATCGAGCCGTGGGGCGGGGATCAGGCGCTCCGGCGCGACGCCCTTTTTGCCGGCCTCGGCGCGCAGATTTACCAACGCCTCGTCGCCGTCCGCCAGCAGCCACAGCACCGCGCCCGGCACCCGTGCCAGGATGCGGAGCCACGCCCCGAAGGTGTGCGGGTCGACCTTGCGGCTGACGTTGAAGCAGGCGAAGACGAACCCGTCCGCCGGCAGCCCCAACCGCTCACGCAGTGGCGGCGCGGCCAAAACGCCGCGATCGCTGTTGACCTGGTAACACTCGGGCAGCCGCACGATTCGCTCGGCGAAATCATCCGCGTGCTCGGGTGGCGCCACCACCCGATCGGCAATGATGTAGTCCATGTAAGGTGCCCCAAGGGTGCCGGGAAACCCGAGGTAGGCGACCTGGATGGGCGCCGGGCGCAGGGCCAGGATCGCGCTCCGGTGCCCCCGGGTGAACCCGTCGAGGTCGACGAGAACGTCGATGCCATCGCTGTGGATGGTTTCGGCGGCGGTGGCGATCGAAGCCGTCGTGAGGTCACGGAATCGATCCACCCCGGCCTCGATTTCGGCGCGTATGGGGCCACCGTCGTCCGCGCCCAAGCCGTAGCCGAGCACCGCGAATCGCTCGCGGTCATGGCCGCGGAACAGGCGCCGTGTCAGAAGCCCGGTCGCGTGGCCGCCGAACGCGGCGGACAGGTATCCGACGCGAATAGGCGCGCCCAGCGGTGCGTGGGCGAAGGGCCGGGTACGCCCCGACCCGGCGGCACGATTCATCGCTTGGCGCGCGTGGCTCGCGGCGATGCGGCGGAACGTCTGAGGCGGAAGGTCGAGGAAGCAGGCGATGAAAGGATCGATCGGGCTCTCCTCACCGCGCTCGATTGCTTGGTCTGAGAGCTGCACAAGCCGAGACTCCAGCCCTTCGATCTCTTGCCAGCGGCACAATGTCCGAAGCGCGTACACGAGGTTGGCGAGCGCCGGCGCAAAACCCGGATTGGCCTCTAGTGCACGGCGGTAGGCGTCCACGGCCTCACCCCATGCCCCCAGAGAACGCTGCGCGTCGCCGAGGTTCGTCCAGCCGATGTCGAGGTTGGGAGCGAGCTTAACGGCGCGCTCAAGATAGGAGATCGCCGCCGCCGGGTCACCCTGCCGGTCCAACAGGTGACCGAGGTTGCTGAGCGCGATCGGGTTGTCGGGCGCGGCCGCGATCGCGCGTTCTAGGCTGTCGCGCGCAGCCGCGGCCATCCCCAGGTCCGCCTGGGCGATACTCAGGTTGCCGAGCGCCTTGTCGTGGCCGGGATCGAGCTCCACCGTCCGGGCGTAGCTTTCGGCCGCCTCGGCAAGCGCTCCCGCCTGGTGAAGGGCGAGCGCCAGATCGAAGTGCGCCCCGGCACGCGTAGGCGCCGCGTTCGCCACCGCTCGTGCCACGGCGATCTTGTCATCGATAGAAGGGGTAGGCGTCATCGTGACGCCGGGCCAGCGGTCCGGCTAGGCGGAGAGTGACACGCTTAAGGGATGCCCGAGGTATCGACGTTGAGATCGACGAGCAATACCCCTTGGCCCAAGGTGAATTGGTTGAAGGTGAAGCCGCCGACGACCACCTGGCCACCCGAGATAAACGCCTGTCCGGCGGTGCTCACGGCGTCATCGGCATCGCCTAATACCTTAAGCGTGTTGGAGGTCCCGGAGAGGTTCAAGAGGTCGCTGAGCTGCAGGGTTAGCGTGTCCGGCCCCGATCCGCCGAGATCGATGATCTCGATGTCCTCGATCTTGTTGTCCGAGATCGTGGTCAGGTCGAGGGTGGAAAGCGCGGAGCCCGGCCGCAGCGTATCCTCGCCCGCCCCACCGTCGACGTGACGGAAGGAGATGTCGCCGATCGTCAGGAAGTCGTCGCCGCCACCGCCGCGCAGAGAATCGGCGCCACCGTTGCCGAACAGCGTATCGCTACCGCGGTGGCCGATCATGACGTCGTTGGCGATCCCGCCGATCAAGGTATCGGCGCCGGGGGAGCCGAACTGGGTCACGGCGTTGGTGAAGTTGCCGCCGAAAACGACGTAGCTCGATCCCGCGTTGGCGCCCGAGTTGTCGGCAAGCGGTGCGCCGATGATCAGGTCGTCGAAGCCGTCGCCATTGATGTCATCACCGCCTGACACCGACCTCCCGGTTTCATCACCGATGGTGACGCCCTCGAGCTTGATACCCTGGCTTGGCGTGTTCAGCATCGAGACGTTGAGCACGGGAGGTACCTCCCCGCCCGCGGCCACGAAGGTACCTCCGAAGATGACGTAGGCGACGCCGGGGCCGGTGGGCCCTAAGCCTTGCGTGGCGCCGATGAGGAGATCATCGAAGCCGTCACCATTGACGTCGCCGGCGGTGCTCACCGCCGTCCCCAACAGGTCATTCGCGGCGGCACCGTCAATGCGGAAACCGTTGCTGCCATTGAGGCTCGCGAGGTTGATGGTGGAGGCAAACGAAGAGCTGCCACCGAAGACGACGTAGGCTGAGCCCGAATCGGTGCCCGAGTTGTCAGCACGCGGCGCGCCGAGGAGCAGGTCGTCGAAGCCGTCGGCGTTGAAATCACCCGCCGCCGCCAAGGAATCTCCTGCGTGGCCGCCGCCGCCGTCGAGGCGGAAGCCGTTACTGCCGTTGAGCGTCGATAGATCAAGCGAGGCGGGAAATGCCGCGGTCGAG
>PVBE010186135.1_pt1 | contig 13058 bp, 11 predicted proteins | sample 1631181 | NCBI WGS metagenome assembly PVBE01 (sample SAMN08397723, study PRJNA350692) | Marine metagenome, whole genome shotgun sequencing project. | isolation source: water | place: Pacific Ocean | collected 2012-04
CTTCTCGTCGCGCGTCGACATGTAGCCACCCGGCGCCTTGCCCTTGCGGGATTCTAGGTCGAGATCACCCTCGCTGCGCATGCTGGCGAACAGCGCCTCGAGCTCGGGATCGAGGCGGGCAAAGATCTGTTGGGCGCCGCTCTCGAGCTCCTCCGAAGTCTCGAAGGGGCGCAACGGGCCGCGGCCCAGCGGGTCGACGTCGAGATCCCACGGCCGCAGGGTGTCGAACTCGGCGGTGGTGCGTTCGCTGAACACCACGGTGGCTTCGTCCTTCTTCTTCTTTGGACGCGCCAGCATCTTGGACTGCCGCGTGTGGAGGTCGCGGTACAGCGGCACCACCAGCATGCGCACCGTTTCCTGAAAGCGCTCCGTTTCTTCGATACCGTAGTCGAAGCGCATCATCGACTTGAATGCGTAGCCGCGGTAGTCGTCGAAGCCGGCGTTGACGGCGATCCGGTGGCGCAGCGCGAGCTGCTTGTCGAAGATGTCGTCCGTCTTCTCGCGGTCCTGCAGGCGGCGTGCGGCAACCAGTTCCCAGGCCTCCTGACGCACCTTGCGATCGGGCTCTTCAAGATACTTGGCCATCATCGGCAGGGTGCGCTCTTCGCCCTCGTACTGCACCGTCATCGCCCCGGTTACCTTCTGGTACTGCTGCGCCAGCTTGGCAACCTCGGTCTGCAACGGGACGTTGTCCTCGCGAAAGATGCTGATCTCGGCCTCGATCTCGCGCTCGAGCACGCCGTAGCGTTGCATGTCGAGGACGGCGCGATGCTCGCTGGCGACGAACTTCTCGTTGAGCTTGTGGGAGTAGGGCTTGGCTCGCGGAGCGATGTCCTCGAGGAAGTGCAGGTAGGCTTGCTCCTTGTCCTTGTCGGCCGTATCGCAGGTCATGGCGATGTAGCGTTCGGAGCGCTCCTCGGAGATGCAGGCCATCAGCTCGCTGTCGTCGAGCAGCCACTGCTCCAGCTCCTCCGGCGAGCCGATGTCGCGCTCCAGAAGCTGCTGAAAGAGGGGTTCGATGTGGTCCCAGTCGCCGAGATCGGCGTCGGCGGGGACGAAGGTGCGCGGAAAGGTCTGTGTGGTCATGGCTCGCGCTTCCGCCAACCCTCGATAAGATGGCGCGAGATAGAGGTGTACGGCGACAGCCGCAGCTCGCCGGCTTCAAGCGCGCCGTCGATCTCCGCGCGTGTGAACCAGCGCGCGTCTTCGAGCTCCTCGTCACCGATGTGTATCTCTCCGTCGAGCGCCTCGGCGGTGAAGCCGATCATCAGCGACGACGGAAAGGGCCAGGGTTGCGAGGAGTTGTAGCGCACCTCGCCCACGGTGATCCCCGCCTCCTCCTTGACCTCACGCCGCACCGCTTGCTCGAGGCTTTCGCCCGGCTCCACGAACCCGGCCAGCACCGAGTACCAGCTAGCGTCCCACTTGGCCTGCCGGCCCAGCAGGGCGCGATCCCCGCGCGTCACCAGCACGATGATCGCCGGGTCCGTGCGCGGGAAGTGCTGCTGGCCGCACTCGGCGTCGGTGCAGCGGCGCAAGAATCCGGCTTCGAGCATTACGGTGCGCGTGCCGCACACGCCGCAGTAGGTGTTCTGCTGGTGCCAGCGCACCATGCCGCGCGCGTAGGCCAGCAGGCCGCCGTCAAAGCGATCCAAGAGCGGGCCGACGCTGCGCAGCGCCACGAAGTCGCTGCGCCCCGCGAGCGAACGGTGAGCGCGGGCGTCGTCGATGTCTGAAAGGTCGAGGGCAAAGTACGTATGCGGCCCTGATTCGCCCAGCAAGACCGCCCGCCGGTGGCCGTCGAGCAGCGGCATGGCCTCATCGGCGCGCAACAACACCGCCTTGAGCCGACGATCGGGAGCGGCCGGTGCGTCGGGCGCGCCACTGAGCCGGTATTCGGCATCACCCTCGGCCTCCGCCCGATCCACGAAGCTCTTCTCCTGCCACAGCGGCACGAAGAGCGTGCCTTCGCTGCCCAGCCGCTCGTTGACCCACGACTCGTCGCGCCGCTGCACGGCGGCCCGGTCGATGTGCTCGCTGCTGTAGAAATGCTCGTTGTTCATGGTCGGTCGACAGGACTTTACCCGCCCGGCACGGCGGTTGCGCAACGAGCTCGGCTTCTACCTCGACATGCGCACCCGCGAGCTCGTCGATTCAGGGGTACCCGCAGACCTCGCCCGAACACAAGCGCTGAAGGCCTTCGGCAGCATCGAGATGGTCGACGCCGAGTGCCGCAAGCTCACGGCAATGCAGCACCGCCGGACGATCCGCGAGCAACTTGTCGACGCCTTGGTGCGCGACGTCGTGGCCGCGGCGCGCGCCCTGCGCAAGCAGCCGCTGTTGCCACAGCAACGACTGGTGGCCTCCCTGCTGATGATCGCCAGTCTTGTTGGCTTGGTATTGGCGGCGGTCGGCCTCTACGCCGTGATGGCGTACTCGGTCAGCCGACGCTCCCGGGAGATGGGAATCCGCCGCGGTGCTCCTGCTCGTATCCCTGTCAGCCGGTTATCTACCCGGCAGGGCCACGGCGAACAGCGACCCGTTGCCGGTGCTGCGTCGGCGTTAGCAGCCCCCGCGCCGAAGCTCCGATCGTGTGTACTCGCGCGCCATCGCGCTCGCGTAGTAGCCACCCGTTGAGAAGTCCGCGCCAGGACTACGGCTTGTGCGCCTTGAAGTTGATGCCGTGGGTGCCGAAGTTGGCCGCGCTCGATGCCTGCGGCGCACCGTCGAAGACGGTGGCTTTCCAGGTTATCTCGAAACCTTCAAAACCGGCGGCCGCGACCGCAGCCTCGAGCTCTGCTTCCAGCAGAGCGCCGGCGATTCAGCCAGTCCAGAGGTCGATCTTCTGCTTGGCAGCGGCCGAGACCTCCTTCTCCACCATGATGTCGGCCAGTTGCAACCGGCCACCGGGGCGCAGCACGCGCGACATCTCGCGCAGCACCGCCGGCTTGTTGGGCGACAGGTTGAACACGCCGTTGGAAATGACCACGTCCGCCCAGCCGTCTTCGGCCGGCAGGTCCTCCATGAACCCCTCGACGAATTCAACGTTGTCGAAACCGCCCTCGTCGGCGGCGCCGCGCGATTTCGCCAGCATTTCCGGCGTCATGTCGACGCCGATGACCTTGCCCGTGGACCCCACCATCTTGGCGGCGATCAAGGTGTCGATGCCAGCACCGCTGCCGACGTCGACGACGCGCTCACCAGGCTGCAACTCGGCGATGGCAAACGGGTTTCCGGTGCCGGCGAACGACTCGATCGCGGGCTCGGGAATGCCCTCCAGCCACGCGTCACGGTACCCGCAGATGCCGGCGAGCTTGCGCCCGGTATGGAAATGGAATCCCTTGTCGGGGGATGCAGCAACCTCGCGATATTCCTCGCGAATCGCCGCGCGAACCTCATCGGTGTCGACATCAACGACCGCGGCTTCGGGAAACGCATGTCCCATTGTCTCGACCTTCCGTTGGCTCGTTTCGTGGCTCCTACCCGGGTACACCGGAAAACGCCCGCCGGCGGATCACGCGAATCGTCCGCCTCCTCGGTGGGCGATCGGCGGACGTTTCGGTAACATGGCCGCTCATGATACATACCCTCGCCGGCACCCACACGATCGACGTCGAATACCTCGGCCGCAAGCAATACATCGCTTGCTGCCTGCTCGAGGGCGACCGCCCGGTGATCGTCGATCCGGGGCCGTCTGTTTCGCTCGGCAAGCTCGAACGAGGCCTGAGTCGTGCGGGCCTGACCCTCGATGACCTTGACGGCGTGTTGCTGACCCACATCCACCTCGATCACGCAGGCGCCGCCGGCACCATCGTCGGGCGCAACCCGCGCATCGACATCTATGTCCACGAACGCGGCGCCCACCACATGGTGGATCCAGAGCGGTTGTTGAGCAGCGCCGAGCGCCTGTACGGCGACCGCATGGACGAGCTGTGGGGCGATTTCCTCGCGGTCCCTGCAGACAACGTGCGGGCGTTGTCGGGGGGCGAGATCCTCGACCTCGCCGGGCGCCGCATCGAGGTGTCGTACACGCCGGGCCATGCATCGCACCACGTCAGCTATCTGGACACTTCCACCGGCACCGCGTTCGTGGGTGACACGGCGGGCATCCGTGTCGAGGGCAATCCGTTCGTACTGCCGGTGACACCACCCCCCGACATCGACCTGGAGACCTGGGAAACCAGCCTGCGGAAGATCGAGACGTGGCACCCGGAGCGCTTGTTTGTTACCCACTTCGGCGTTGCCGAGCGGGTCGAGGAGCACCTGCAGCAGTTCCGCCGCAGCCTGCACGATTGGGCGACCACCGTACACGATGACCTGGCGAGCGATCGCACCGATGAAGAGTGCGTCAAGATCTTTACCGCCAGCGTCATCGCCGAGATCGAAGAGCGGTTGCCGCAGGAAACAATTCCGTCGTATCAGCAGGGCAATGCGCCCGGGATGTCGTGGCACGGGCTGGCACGCTACTGGAACAAGAGATCGGAGGCAGCAGCATGAAGCGAACGTACAGAAATCGATACCCCCGGGTGGGCACCAGCGCTGTGCTCCTGGTCGCGGTACTGGCGATCGGCTGCAGTGGTGGTACCGACACATCCTCGAGCAGCCCGCTGGATCCGAGCCGGCCGGCCGCACAAGGTCCCAACCTCGGCGGCGACGAGGATCCGTCGGACCCGCGCTGGAACAGGTTCCACACAGCCGCAGACGTCAACAACTCGCTCGAAGCCTGGAGCCACGAATTCCCCACCCTCACCGAGGTCTACTCGATCGGTCAGACGCTGAGCGGCAGCCCGCTGATGGTGATCGAGATCACCAACAAGGACACCGGCCCGGCGGAAGACAAGCCCGGCTACTACTACGACGGCAACATCCACGCCGGCGAGCTCACCGGCGGCGAGGTGGCGCTGCACTTTGCGTGGTACCTGTTGACCAACTACGGCAGGGACGAACGCGTCACCAATCTGGTCGACACGCGCGCCATCTACATTCGGCCGAAATTCAACCCCGACGGCGCCGACCTGGCCTTGACCTCGGCGCAGACGCTGCGCTCCACGCCGCGGCCCTACGACAGCGACCTCGACGGCCTCCTGGACGAAGATCCGCCCAACGATCTCGACGGCGACGGCCACATCACCCAGATGCGCGTCCCCAATCCCGACGGCGCCTCGTACGTCAGCCCGGACGATCCGCGCTTGATGCTGCGCCGTCCCGGAGCTGGGGGCGGAGGCCGCGGAGGCCGCGGCGCCCAGGGCCCGCCGCCACCCGAGGGCACCTCGTTCTACGACGTCATGAGCGAGGGCATCGACGATGACCACGACGGCCGTCGCAACGAGGACGGCATCGGTGGTATCGACATGAATCGCAACTTCCCCCGCAATTGGGGCATGGAGTTCGAGCAGGGCGGCGCCGGCCCCTACCCGCTGTCGGAACCCGAGACCGCGGCCACCATCGTCTTCCTGAACTCGCACCGCAACATCACCGGCATCTTCCACGGCCACACCGCGGGCGGCTTCGCCTACCGCCTGCCGTCGACCATCGCGTGGGACACCTTCCGGCCCGCCGACCAGGCGCTCATCCTCGAGGAGTCGGCGATGTACGAGGCAACCACCGAGCAGCCGGCGCGGGCGAGCTACACCAACCCCGAGGTGCATCGCCACGGCACGCTCATCTCCTGGGGCTACTGGGACTTCGGCGTGGTCGGCTTCGTGCCGGAGTTCTGGGGCGGCATGGGCACCGACTACGACGAGGACGGCACCATCAGCCAGCTCGAGCGCCTCCGCTACCACGACGAGGAGCTCGAGCGCGTCTATTTCACCGATTGGACTCCATACGACCATCCTGAGCTCGGCGCGGTCGAGATCGGCGGCTGGCACTCCAAGTTCGTCAGCCAGAACCCACCCACGGAGCTGTTGCAGCAGGAGGTCGAGCTGTACGTCCCATGGATGCTATGGCTCGCCGAGATCGCGCCGCAGATCGAGATTCAGAACGTCGCCGTGACCGCCGTCGAAGGCGCCGAGAACACCTTCCGTGTGCGGGTGGACGTCGCGAACACCGGCTACTTGCCCACCAACCTCACACAACGTGCGCTCGATGCGGAGATCGCCGTGCCGGTGCGCGCCATCGCCGAGCTCACCGCCGGAGAGTTCGTTGAAGGCAACGGTCGCCTCGACATCGGCCACCTCAAGGGAGGTCGCGAGGGCGGCGGACCCGGAGCGCCGACGTCGACCACGGGATCGGCCGAGTTCATCGTGCGCACCGCGGGCGGCAGCGCAGCGATGGAGCTAACGGTGGTTTCGGAGCGCGGCGGCACAGTGCGACGGACGATCCCGCTACATTGACCACACCGTTGTTGATGCTGGCCCTGCTGACGGCGCCCTATTTCTTCCTCGGGCACGTTCAGACCCATCTGGCCGGCCACCCCACCAGCCCGCGGACGCGCGCCGCCATCGGCATCGCCACCATGTTCACGTTCACGGGCGTCGGGCACTTCGTCGCCAGCGAGCCCATGGTGCAGATGTTGCCGCCGTGGGTTCCGGCACGAACCGAGATCGTCTACGCATCGGGCGTGCTCGAGATCGCCCTGGCGCTGCTGATTCTGGTGCCGGCGCTGCGACGAGCCGTCTGATGGTTGCTCATCGGCATGCTCATCGGCTTCCTGCCGGTGAACGCCTACGCCGCCTTCGTGCAGGCACCCATGGGCGGCCACGCCTGGGGCCCGGTCTACCTGCTCGTCCGCGTGCCGGTGCAGGCGATCATCGCGGCCTGGATCTGGTGGTTCATGGTGCGCGACTGACCCGGAGTTTTGACCGCGTCGCGGCGGCCTCCTCATCGATCGTCTACGCGGCCTCCGTTCCCCCGCCGTCGTCCTCCGTGTAGAGCGCCGCACCGGCGACGCTCGAAACCATCAGGAGAACCAGAGTGGACAGCACAAACGGCAGGGAGTCGCCCAGCGACGTCAATCCGGAGACCAAGTTGTACAGCGTCGGGATCAGCTCGCCGAGAATGAACGTGACGGCGCCGGCCGCCAACGCGGTGTTGACACCGGGGCCACAGCGCGGTCGAAAACCCGCGTACATGAACATCATCACCAGGCCGATCACAAAGCCGAGGGCCCAGTACATTCCGATCTGGCTGCCGGTCGTCTCCGGGAGGCCCATCGCCTCCGTTATCGCCGCCGATTGCGCGGCGAACAGGTACAAATGGACGATCGACTGGCCGATGTTGAGGACCAATCCGGCGACGACGCCACCGACGATCACCTTGCCGAGGTTGATTCCGTTCATCGGACACCTCATTGGGTTGGGGTTGAGGGCCCGCGCGGGTTTGCGCTCTTTAAGGCAACCCGCTCGATCCCGACGAGCACGCGGCGCGGGGCAAGGGACACCGGGCGCAACGCGCCGGACGGCGCAAGTATTTACCGGTTTCCGGACGCAGCACAACCGTCGGCCTTCTGCTAGCGCCTCAGCGCGGCGATTCTCGCCTGCACCTCGGCCGTGTCCGGCGCACCCGGCGCGGCGGCGAGATAGGCCTCGAGGTGCTCGATGGCGGCGGCGGTGTCGCCGGTGTCGGCGAGCGCCAAGCCAAGGCTCTTGTGGGCACGGGCAAACCCCGACTGCAACTCCAGGCACGCCTGGAGGTGTGGAATCGCCGCCGCTGCTCGCCCCAAGAGCTGCATCGTGTAGCCGAGAAGAAAGCGGCCGTTGGCGTTGTCGGGCTCGAGCTCGACGGCGAGCTCGAAGTGCTCGATCGCGGCGTCCATCCGCCCGCTCATGGCGCTGACCTGTCCGAGGCCGCGCAACGCGATGCCGCTGTCGGGCACGATTGACAGCAAGCGTGCGAGCCGGACCTCGGCGTCGGCGACCCGATTCTCCTGCAGATAGCCCTGCCCGAGGACACCCAGGGCGACGATGAGCATCTCGTCGGAAGAGTCCGAGTCACCGTACACTTCCGCGACCTCCTCCATCGGCGCCATCGCATCTTGTAGGCGTCCCGCGGTGTACGCCGCGTAGCCACGCGAGTAGGCGTCACGTGCTCGTTCCACTTCACCGCTCACCAGCACGACGACGCCGGCGTCGTTGGCAGCGATCCGGAGGAACATCTTCACTTCGCGGGGAATGAAGCCGTCCTTTTCGGCGCGGACCCGATACTCGACGCGCGGGAACAGGCTCAGAACGGTGAAGCTGCCGTCGGCTTCCGTGATATCAAACTGCACGCTGGCGCGCTGGTTACCCGTCGTCGTGACGGATTGCTGGCTACGGCCTTCGTCCCAGCGTTGCACCGAGACGCGTGCCCCAGCCAAGGGGTTGCCGTCCTGATCGACGACGGTCCCGCGGAGGATCGATCCCTGTTGTTCCCAGGTCCCCGCGGCCGTCAAGCCCGGAAGGAGCAACAAGAGGAACACGACAGCAGTGGTGTTGCGAGACCTGCGTAGCGGCAGCATGGCGTGGATTCCTGCGTAGTCAGAGAGCCAAGGCAGTGTGCCCAATCCGGGAAGCATGCCTGCGATCGAGGCCAGGGTACAACCGGACGGCGACGGGCGTGCCCGGCGAACGCACCTGGGGTGCCCAGTTCAGCGGTCGATCAGGCTACTTCGGCGAGGGTCTCCGCGGCCGTGCTGGCGGTGGATGCGCACGGTACCGGGCGCCCGGTGCGACGCGCTACCCGCTGACGGGCAAGTTCGTAGGAGCAGCGCAACAGGACGACGGCCCACTTGAGGTCTTCGTCGCTGCGCAGCGGCAGCGTGACCCAGCCGCTGTCGGGGCGCACGTGGTGTGCCTGTACCTGGTGCGCCGCAACAAGCTCGTCGCGCAGGTGCTTGGGAAAAGGAATGTCGACCACCTCGTTGCCGTGGATGTGGCCAATCTCCCGCTTGCCGAGGCGCCATTCGGTGCCGCCGAAGCGATGCAGCCCGGAGGTAACCCCGGGCCAGCCGCCGACCACGACGTCGATCTTGTGCTCTGCCCCTGTGATCATTTGTCTTCCACCTCGGGAGCGCTTCGGGTGTAGGGACCGTCCCCCTCACCATTAAGACGTCCGAATCTCCGGAAAAGTTGCGCCGTTAACCCTTCTTTACCGTCACTTTGCATTTCCTGCGCCGACGGTTTCAGCCGGAGCTAGAAGGGCAGCAGCCAGGGAATCATGAGCGCCAGGAGGCCAAGCACGATGATGGTGAGAATGCTGCCGACACGGGTGAAGTCCTTGACTCGATAACCGCCGGCGCCCATCACGAGGAGGTTGGCCTTGTGGGAGAAGGGCGTCAGGAACGCAGCCGATGCGGCGAGACCCACGCCCATCATCAGTGGCCGCGGGCTGACACCGATCTGGTCGGCGATCAGGAACACGACGGGGGCGAGCAGGACGACGGTGGGAGCGCCGTCGAGACCCTGGCTCAACGCGCTCGACAGCACCACCAACGCGATCAGGACCGCCATGGGGCCCAGATCGCCGCCGAGGTTGACCACACCGTCGGCAATCATCGCGGCGGCGCCCGAACGCTCCATGGCGACACCCACGGGGAGCACCGCGGCGACCAGGAAAATGGCGCGCCACTCGATGGCGCGGTAAGCCTCGGGCATGGTCAGCGCGCCGCTGAGGACAACGAAGACCGCAGCGGCAAACGCCGCGACCTGAATGGGGAAATACCCGGCCGCCACCAAGAACACCATCATGCCCAGTCCGGTTAGCGCGAACACCGCCTTGTTCGTACGGCGCACTTCCTGCAACCCCGGCGTCAGCACGAGGAAGTCGGGATCGGGAGCGAGTAGCTGGACCTTCGCGACCGGCCCTTGCAGCAACAGCGCGTCACCGATGCGCAGCCTGAGGTGGGGAAGGCCTTCGTGGACGGGCTCGCCCTCGCGCCAGACCGCCAGCACCTGCAGGTTGTAGCGCTCGCGGAAGTTGAGCTCGTCGAGCGTGCGGCCGGCGATGGCGGAGCGTGGCGCCACCACCGCCTCGACAACCAGCACCGACTCCGACTCGAGCTGAGCTTCGGGCGCTTCGCCCTCGACCTCGACGTCGCCCACTTCCATGAGGCTGGCGATGCGTGTCGGCTCACCGGTCACCAGCAGCCGGTCTCCGGCCTCGAGCTTGTCCTCGGGGCCGACGGCCACCAGGCTGCCGGCGCGTACCACACCGATCACCGTGAGTCCCACTAGCTCACCGATGCGACTCTCGCGCAGCGTCGCGCCCACCATCGTGGACCCCTCGGTAACGTCGAGCTCGAAGGCGACGCCTTCGAGGCGATCTACCGCGTTTGGGCCGATCTCGACAACGTTGGTCTGAGGGCTGGCGGCGACCTCTTCGATCTGCTCGCGCTGTCCCACCAGGAGCACCTCGTCACCGACGTGCAACGGCAGCCCCCCGGGACGGTCGTGGATCACCGCACCGTCGCGCCAAATCGCCGCTACCAGCACACCGAAGCGCTCGCGCACGCGCATCGCCTGCACGGTCTTGCCGACTGCGTCCGTGCCCTCGGCGACGCGGATCACCACGCCGGTGAAGATGCCCGAGGCCTCTCGCAACGTGGCGATGCGCGACTCGGCCAGTTCCAACCCCTGCACGCCGACGAGGTGCTCGACGTCGCTGAACTTGCCCTCGACGAGCAGGTGGTCGTCGGCGCGAATACTGAAGTCGGGTGCCGGAGCGAGCTGCTTTTCTCCGCCGCGGATCACCGCCACCACGTTGACCCGCAGCGCAGTCCCTAGGCGAGCCTCACGCAGCGTGGCGCCGTTCAGGGCTGAGCCTTGCGGAACGTGGATCGAAAAGAGGCGTTCGCGCAGCCGGTAGATCTGTGTCAGGTCGCCCGGAGCCGCCGTGGTGCTGCTCATGCCGCGGTCCGGCAGCAGCCAGCGGCCAATGGTGAGCATGTACAGGATGCCGACGGCGAGCAGGACGATGCCGAAGGGGGTGAACTCGAACAGCCCGAACGGCTCGATGCCCTTTTCGCCCATCACCTGCGCCGTTAGCAGGTTGGGCGGCGTGCCGACGAGGGTCGTTGTTCCACCGAGGATGGCGCCGAAGGCGAGCGGCATGTACAGGCGCGACGGCGGGATGTTGGCTTCCCTGGAGAGCGCCGCCACCGCCGGCATGAGCACTGCGGTCGCCGCCACGTTGTTCATGAAGGCCGACAGGAGCCCGGCAGCCAGCATCAGAGTCACCACCAACAGGCGCTCGCGTGGGCCGACGACGTGGTGGATCGCCCGCGCCGCGCCGTCGGCGACACCGGTATGCAACAACGCGCCGCTGACAAAGAACACCGACAGCATGGTGATAACCGCCGGCGACGAGAACCCCTGGAAGGCCTCCTCCGGCTCGACGTACCCGGTGAGGGCCAGCACCGCGAGGCCGGCGAACGCCGTGAGCTCGACCGGGAGCCTTTCGGTGAGAAAAAAGAACACCATGACCGCTATCACGACGAATAAGAAGGCGATTTCGAGGGTCATGATGGAACTCCGTCAGCGCGCACATAGACGGCCTGGTCGCGGTTGGACATACTACTCTTTCCGCTCGTTGACGTGTGCGCCACGGAGGGTTGCATGAAGCCGAACAAGACGCCGCCCGCGCGACGATTGCTGTGCGCCGGCTCCGTCGTCGCGACATGCCTGCTGGCCGCCTGCCAGGCAGCCGCACCGCGGCCCCCGGAAACGCGCCGCGAGGCCATCGTCGATACCTTGCACGGGGTACCGATAGAAGACCCATACCGATGGTTGGAGGACCAGCAGAGCTCCGCAACGCGCGCATGGATCGAGCGTCAGGGAGAGTACGCGGCTCAGGTGCTCGAGCAGACTCCCGACGACGACGAACTTCGAAACCGTCTCGACGAGCTCTACCGGGTCGACGCGGTGTCGGCGCCGACGGTGCGCAACGGGCGCTATTTTTCGGCACGACGCAACGCCGATCAGGACCTTACCGTGCTGTACGTGCGAAGGTCCGCCGAGGATCCCGACGAAGCGCTGGTCGATCCCCACGAGATGTCCGCCGACGCCTCGCTGTCGGTGAACTACGCCGATGTTTCGGCCGACGGCTCGCTGGTCGCCTACGCGGTACGTCGCGGCGGCGAAGACGAAACCGAGATTCGTTTCATCGACGTCGACAGCGGTGACCATCTCGACGAGACGCTCGCACACGGTCGCTACTTCAACGTTTCGATCGACAACGATGGCGCCGGCGTATTCTACGACCGCCAGACGCCCGACGGCCCGCGCGTCTTTCACCACGTTTTCGGCGAAGACGCCGGGGCGGACCGGGTCGTTTTCGGCCGTGGCTACACCCCCGACAAGATCATCTTCTCCGAGTTGTCGTCTGACGGCCGCTACCTGCTGGTGACGGTGAGCCACGGTGCCGCGGCGACCAAGAACGAGCTCTATTTCCGCGACAACTGGACCGGCAACCAGGTGCACCCCATCGTTAGCGACATCGACACGACGTTCGAGGGCCACATCGCCGGCGGTACGCTATTCGTGCTCACCAACTGGGCGGCGCCCAACCGCCGGCTGTTCGCCGCCAACCTCCGGCAGCCCACGCCGGACAGCTGGACGGAGATCATCCGCGAGGGTGCCGCCGCCATCGAGACCTTCGCCGCGGTCGGCGGCCGGCTGGTCGTGCGGAAGCTCGAGAACGCCCAGCCGCGCCTGACGGTGCACGAATCCGACGGTTTCCCGGTGCGCGATATCGAGCTTCCCGAGATCGGTTCCATCGGCGGCATCGCCAGCGGCACCTGGGAGAACGATGACGTATTCTACGTGTTCAGCTCGATCGCGCGGCCCCCGACGGTGTACCGCTACCGCGTATCCGATGGCGCACAGCAAGCCTGGGCGGAGCTCCAAGCGCCGGTCGACGCGGCGGCGTTCGAGATCCGCCAAGTCACCTACGCGTCCTCCGACGGCACCACGGTGCCGATGTTCATCGCCCACAAGGTCGGCATCGAGCTCAACGGTGACAACCCCACGTTGCTGACGGGATACGGCGGCTTCAACGTCAGCCTTCTGCCGGAGTTCAACCGCATGGCGGTTGTGTGGATGGAGCGAGGCGGCGTGTGGGCCGTCCCCAACTTGCGCGGCGGC
>PVBE011589896.1_pt1 | contig 13057 bp, 8 predicted proteins | sample 1631181 | NCBI WGS metagenome assembly PVBE01 (sample SAMN08397723, study PRJNA350692) | Marine metagenome, whole genome shotgun sequencing project. | isolation source: water | place: Pacific Ocean | collected 2012-04
CACTCTACGCCAAGGGCTACCACATGCTGCTGCGCGACCTGCAGGCGGAAACCGTGTGGCGCGACATCGCGGGCTGGATCGAGGACCCGGCCCGGCCCCTGGCCTCGGGCGCCGACAGCCACGCCCGCCAGGCACGGCAAGCAAGGAGGGGGCGCTAGCGCCGGCGCCGGCTCGGCGCCCTGGACCGCGCCGGCCTCCTTGCGCTAAGCTCGGCCCCAAGAGCACCCGTAGCTCAGCTGGATAGAGTGCTGCCCTCCGAAGGCAGAGGTCACAGGTTCGAATCCTGTCGGGTGCGCCAACTTTTTCATAATGTTGACAAGGGCTAGGGCCCGCCGCCACCCTCGGTGAGGGAGATGGCGCGGGCGGTTTCTATTACGATGGGGGCCAGGTCGCGCTCGACCCGCGCCGGAGACCAGCGCGGCGAGGGGACGCCGATGTTAACCGCGGCCACGGCCCGACCCGAATAATCGAGAACCGGTGCGGCAACGGAAACATCGCCGATGTAGACCTCCTGTTCGGCGAGCTCGTAACCGACGCTCCGTACTTTTGCCAGGCGGTCCATGATCGCCCGCCGGTCGGTGATGGTGTGGGGCGTGAGCGCGCAAAGGTCCGAGCGATCAAGAATATCCTTGACCTGATCGTCGGGCAGGAAGGCCAACATGGCGCGGCCCGGTGCCGTACAGTATGCGGGAAAACGCGTTCCCAAGAGGACGTCGACACTAAGAACATGGCGGCCCGGGACCCGGGCGACGTAGATGATCTCGGTTTCGTTCAGTTCGCTAAGGTTGACCGATTCCTCGCAGCGCTTGTTGCATTCGCGGAGATAGGGCATCGAGCGCTCGACCAGGGGATCGGTACTGAGATAGGTGAAACCCAATTCCAGCACGCGAGGCGATAGGCTGTATTGTTTGGTCGCCTCGTCCTTGCGCAGATAGCCTAACGTGTGGAGCGAATGCACGAACCTCTGCGCCGCGCTTTTGCCCAGTCCGGTCATGGTGGCGATGTCGTTGAGCCGTAGGGTTCGGTTGTGTTGATCGAAGGTGCGCAAGACCCTCAATCCCTTCTCGAGGGAATTGACGAAGAGGGGCGACTTGACCCCCTTTCTCCCGGCTGAGGAGCCTTTGCGAGTTGACGCGGCGCTGGGCGGGCCGGATTTTTTCTTCGCGGTCACGCCGCCTCCTATTTATTGACACCGCACCCCGCGAGAGGTAACAGCTACAGTGCCATAATACAATAATCACTATTGTTATTCGATGTAATCAAGGCGTCGGGGGCTTCCCAGACGCGCTGGAGAAGACCGTCATGTCGTCGTCTCTCATAGTTTCCAGCGAGAACCGCGTTCGGGTGCTGAGGCTCAACCGGCCCGATTGCTTGAACGCGCTCGACCCGGAGCTCCGCCGCCTCCTGGTCGAGGGGCTCGAAGAGGCCAAGAACGATGACGGTGTGCGCGTCGTTTTGATCACCGGAACCGGTGAGCGCGGCTTCTGCGCCGGCCAGGACCTCAACGAGAGCAAGGCCCTCGATGAAGATAGCAGCGCCCAATGGATGGCGTCGTGGAAGGATTACTTCCAGTCCTTTCTGCGCTTTCCCAAGCCCCTGGTCGTGGCGGTCAATGGGGTTGCCGCCGGAGCCGGTCTCGACCTTGCCATGTTCGGCGACATCCGCTTGGCGGTGCCGACGGCGCGTTTCATCATGGCCGAGATAGACATCGGATTGCCGACGCTCTTCGGCAGCTATTATCTTGCCCAGGACGTCTTGTGGTCGCGGGCCATCGACATCGTGCTCGGCGGCCGTGCCATTGAGGCCGAGGAGGCCCGGCGCATGGGACTGATCCATGAAATAGCGGATGGCGAGGCCTTGGCCTCGCGCAGCCGCGAGGTTGCCGACGAACTGGCCGCCAAGGCGCCCCATGCCATGCGTCTCAACATCGAGCGTTTGCGCCACATGCGTCTTGCCGAGATGGAGCGCGACGGCGTCTTCGAGGCCCTGGTTGCCTACCAGCGCGAGGCCATTGCCAGTGGTGAGCCGCAGAAGGTTATGGCCGAGTTTTTTGCCCGGCGGGCGGCGCGACGGCGAGGCTGAGCTACCTCTCCACACCCATTACGCATTCAACCGACGAGAACCGGGCCCGGCTCGATAGCGGCGGTCAGGTTCTCGTGTCCACTCTCGGTCACCGCGACCGTCGCGCTCTGGCCAATGCCAAACGCGTTGTGACGCAGCAGCACGACCGGCAAATGGAAGACCATGCCCGGCTTCAGCACACACCGATTGTTGCGCACGATATCGATGCCCGGCCTCTGGACCCAGTTGGGTGGAAACGCGATACCGACGCAATACCCGATGCGCCCGACCAGCAAGTCGGAATGGCCGCGCCCGGCGATGACGGACTCGACGACCCGATAGACATCGCCCGCGGTGACGCCGGGCCGTATGGCGTCGATCCCCGCCGCGGTTGCGCCCTGTACCGTTTCGGCGATGCGGCGGTAGTCGTCAGAAGGCTCGTGGATCACCGTGCCGTAGAGGGGGCTGTAGTAGCGCATGACCACACCGGCTATTTCGACGGTGGTCGGCTGACCGGATACGATTGGCGTGTGCTGCCATGAGGAATGGGCGCGGCCGGTCTGCGCACCGAAGCGAACGACCGGCCACGTCGCGATCCATTCGCTGCCCGCCTTGATGAGGGCGGCCGACGTCGCGGCGGTGACGTCGCTGTCCTTGGCGCCCGGGCGGATTGCCGCGACGGCGGCCTGCATGCCCTTTACCACGATCCCGGCCGCCTGGCGGTGGCATTCGAGCTCGGCCGGAGACTTGATGAGCCGCAACGCCGCCACGATCCCGGTGGCGTCGATGAACTCCGACGCCTCCATGGCGATCTTTAGTTGCTCGTAGTGTTCGACCAACAGGTACAAGGCACCCTTTTCGATGCCCACGCGGCGCATTCTCAAGCGGTTCCGGCGCAACAGGTCGACGAACACATCAACCGGTTTCTCGGCATCCTCGTCGTCTTCGTAGCTTGCATGATCGCCGATCGGGGTGCGCTCCCCGAGGGCGAAAAAGTTTCCCATGTCGCGCCGGCGGGTTGCCATCACGGGCGCCCCCTCGGCGGGGACCGCCAGGTATTGATGGGCGGCAATGCCCCGCGTCATGTATCCCGAGACATAGTAGATGCTATCCGGAGAGCTCAGGATCACCAGGTCGAGTTCCCGTCGTTCCATCTCCTTCTTCACCCGGTGCAACCTGTCTTCGTACTCCTGGCGCGTGAAGGGTTCGACGGACATGGCTAAGAATTGCCCTCACGCTTGTAGAGCGGTGCCGAGATGACGGTTGCGGCGTGGCGTTGATCGACGATCTCGATTGCGAGGGCGGTGCCCGGCGTGGCCAGTTCCGAAGGCAGGTAGGCCAAGGCGATCCCCGTTCCAATGACGTGACCATGACCGGCGGAGGTGACGAGCCCCACCGGGTGTCCGTCGCCGAGCACGGGCTCTCCGCCCCAAAGGTAGGCGTCTCCCGCCTCGAGCGTCAGGCAGGCCAGCCTTCTGGCCGGTCCCTTGGTTTTTTCTTCAATCAAGGCCTCGCGGCCAATGAACGCGCCCTTGTCCAGGTCGACCAAGTGTTCGAGGCCGGCTTCCAGGGGGTTCGCCAACGTTGTCAGCTCAAGCCCCCACACCGGGGCGCCCCTTTCCAGGCGCAATGAATCGAGCGCCCTCAGACCGAAGTTCACGATCCCTGCCTCTTCTCCGGCGGCCATCAGGGATTCATAAAGCGCGACCTGGTATTCGATCGGATGATGAAGCTCCCAGCCCATCTCGCCGGTTGGGTTGATGCGGGCGGCCCTCACCGGGGCGAAACCGACATTGATATCGCGACAGGTTGATTGCGCAAAGGCGTCGTCGGAGAGATCGGCGTCGGTCAGTTGGGCAAGCACGTCGCGCGACCGGGGACCGGCCAGCAGCAGGACCCCGGTGCATCCGGTGACATTGTCGATCCTGACGCCGCCGTCGGCCGGCAGCTGGCGGCGCAAGCAGTCGAGATGGTGAACCTCCACCGCCGCCGGGGCGGCCAGATAAAAGCGATCGGCCGCCAAGCGGGTCACGGCCATGTGGCACGCGATCCGGCCCCTCGGCGTGAGCACTTGAGAGACCCTCACGTCGCCGATCTCGCGGGGCAGGGAATTGGCGCAGGTTCGGTCCAGGAATTCTTCCGTTCCCAGACCCGAGACCACGTATTTGGCCATCGGGGAAAGATCGAGAATGCCGACCTGCTGGCGGACGGCGCGGCACTCTTGACCCACGTATTCGAACCAGTCGGGACGCCCAAAGGTCGGACGATTGACCGGCCCCGCGCCATCGGGGAGAAACAGGTTGGGGCATTCCCAGCCGTAGCGGGCCTGGAAATCGGCGCCTTGGGCCTTGAGGCAGTGATAGAGGGGGCTGGTCTTTGCCGGGCGCCCGGCGCAGTACACCTTGTTGGGGTAATGGACCTTGTAGCCCAATGTGTGCGATTCGCCGGCCGTGGCACAGGTGTAGCGCTTGTCGGCGTGGTCGCCGAAACGGCGAACGTCAAGCGACCACAGATTCAAGCTGGGCTCGCTTTCGACGATCCACTCGGCCATCTGCTCGCTGGCCGCGCCGCCCTGGGTGATGCCGGCCGAGAAGCCGGCCAAGATGAAATGGTTGTCAAGGCCGGGCAACGGTCCCATCAGGCCGTTCTGATCAGGGGTGCGGGACGTCGGACCGCAGATGACCCGCTTGACGCCGACCCTGCCCAGAACCGGCACGCGGGCGATGGCCGCGTTGGTGCTGCGCTGGGAGCGATCGAGATCAGGCGGCAGCAGTTCTTGGCCGAACTCGGCGGGAATCCCGTCGACGGCCCAGAACGGCGCCTCGTCCTCGTAGATTCCGACCATCAGGCCCTGGCCCTCCTGGCGCACGTAGAACTCGCCATCGAGCTCCCGGAGGACGGGGAGTTCGGCGTCCAGATCCTCGATCTCGGCGACCGCCTCGGTGACCAGGTATTGAAGTTCCATCGGCACAACAGGCAGGAAAACACCCGCCATCGCGGCGATTTCGCGCGCCCACATGCCGGCCGCGTTGACCACGATTTCGGCGCCTATCGTGCCCTTGTCGGTCACCACCCGCCACTCGCCGCCGGCTTTCCGGCTCAGCCCCTCGACCTTGGTCTGGCGATAGATCTCGGCGCCGCCGGCGCGCGCGCCATGGGCAAAAGCCTGGGTCACCATGGAAGGGTCCACGTGACCGTCTTCGGGGGTAAAGGCGGCGCCAACGACACCATCGAGGTCGATCAAGGGAAACAAGCTCTTGATTTCGTCGGGGCCGATCATCTCGTAGACGATGCCCAGAAAGTCCGCGTTGGCCCGGTGGCGCAGGTATTCCGTCATCTGTTCCTGATCGAGGGCTAAACGGACGCTGCCGGTTTTGTGAAAACCGCCGGGTTGTCCGGTTTCGGCCTCCAAAGCCTGGTAAATCTCGGTGCTCCTGAGATGCAGGGGATTGAGGGCCACGCTTTCAGAGAAATGGGTGCAAAGGCCGGCGGAATGCCATGTCGTTCCCGCCGTCAGCTCGTTCTTCTCAATCAAGACGACGTCCGCCCAGCCCAACTTTGTGAGATGATAAAGGAGACCACAGCCAAGAATGCCGCCGCCGATGACCACCACCCGCGCCTGACTTTTCATCATTTTTTCCCCCTGGCCGCCAAATTATCTTAATGCGCTATCGAGTATCAGATTGTAATGTCGGGCGGTCAATAGAGGGAGACCGTCGACGACTTCCCTGGCGATAGTGAGGCGAGGCCGAAACGGGGGGATAAGCGTTGCAGGGGGGAACCGTGACGCATCGTGACCAAGCCAAGGACGAGAGCGATCCGGGTCTGATTCCCGAGCCGCCGGATTCTGTCTCCGCCCTAATGCGGCCGCGCGGCATCGCCGTCGTCGGTGCCAGCGCCAAGGACTTCACCCTTGGACAGCGCCTGCTGACCAGCCTCGCAACCGGTGGCTACAAGGGCGTCATCTATCCGGTGAACCCGCGCTACGAAACGGTGCAGGACCTGCCCTGTTACGCCAGCGTCAAGGACGTCCCCGGACCGCTCGACTGCGTCGCCTATGCCATCAACGAGCATCGCTTGACCGAAGCCCTGGCCGAGGCCGCCGGCGCCGGCGCCCGGGGCGCCGTCGTTTTCAGCCGTGGATACGTGCCGCCGAACAGCCCGCGGCCGACCGTCGGCGAACAATGGGCAGGGGTTGCCCGTGAACTGGGCATGGCCGTTCTGGGCGACAACTGCATGGGGATGATGAACTTTGTCGACAACTTGCGGATTACCGGGAACCCGCCCAAGACACCCCCCGGCCATGGGACTGTCGGCCTGTTGTCGCACAGCGGCTCCACTTGGTCCGGCCTTGTCGGCAACCAGCGGCAGCTAACCTATAACTTCGCCCTTTCCATCGGCCGCGAAAGCGTCACCGGCCTGCCCCAGTACATGAACTTCCTCCTCAACCAGGAGGAGACGCGGGCCATCGGCCTGGTGCTGGAGGGCGTTCGTGACGCGGAGGGTTTCCGCGCCGCCCTGGACAGGGCCGAGGCCCAGGACGTTCCCGTCGTCGCCCTCAAACTGGGGCGTAGCGAGAAGGGACAGCGTTTTGCCCTGTCGCACTCGGGCGCGGTATCGGGCTCGGATTCGTCCTTTCAGGCGGTCTGCGAGCACCACGCCGTCAGCCGCGTCCATACCCTGGACGAATTCACCGACACCCTTGAGATAATGCGCTGTACGCGCCGGCCGACGACGGACGCCATCGGCGTCGGAACGGACTCGGGCGGCGAGCGGGAACTGATCTCCGACATCGGCACCGATCTCGGCATCCGGTTTGCCGAATTCTCACCCGAGACCACCAAGAAATTGGAAGACACCCTCGATCCCGGCCTGTCGCCGCTTAATCCGGTCGACTACTGGGGCGACGGCCGTCTTTACTGGGAGGACTGCCTAAAGGTCATGGCCGACGATCCGGGCGTCGGCCTGGTGATGATGGCGACCAACATGGTGCCGGGCCGGAAAATTCTCACCATCGCCGGGGAGAACATCGAAAACGTCCACAAATACAGCCCCAAGCCGGCCGTCATGATGGGCAACATCCACAGCACCATCGATCGCGGCGAGGCCGAACGCCTGCGCGGCATCGGCATTCCCGTTCTCATGGGGACCCAGACGGCGCTTACGGCGGTCAAGCATTTCATGGCCTACCATCACAGGCGGCGGACCGACGATACCGTCGCGATGCCAGACGACATCGATCCCATTGTCGTTTCGCGCTGGAAAAAGACCTTGGAATCGAACCCGGGGCGGGCCCTGGATTCTCACACCGCCATGGCCTTGCTGGCCGACTTCGGCTGCCCCGTGGTGGCCGGGCGGAGTGCCCATGGCGAAGAAGAGGCCCTTCGCGCCGCCGATGAGATCGGTTATCCGGTCGTCGTCAAGACGGCGGCACCGGATATCCTTCACAAGTCCGACAGGGGCGGCGTGATCATGAACGTCGGCGACGCAGAGGCGTTGGTCCGGGCCACTCGGCGCCTGGCCGACGCCTTCGGCCCCGCCGTCCAGATACAGGCTCAGGCGCCGCCCGGCGTCGAGATCCTTCTCGGCATGGTCAAGGATGCACAGTTCGGCCCCATGATGACCTTCGGGCTGGGCGGCGTGTTGGTCGAGATATTCGAAGACGTGGCCACGGTCATCCCGCCGATCGGCGCCGAGCGGGCCGGCGCCTGCCTGGCGCGTCTCAAGGGATTTCCTCTGCTACGGGGCGCAAGGGGAAAACCGCCGGTCGACATCGATGCCCTGACGGCGGTCATTTCGCGTTTCAGCATTCTGGCCGGCGCCTTGGGGCCATGGTTGGCGGAAATCGACGTCAATCCGCTGATCGTCCACGCCAAGGGCACCGTCGCCGTCGACGCGCTGGTTGTCCCTGCCGCCGCATCCGATTCCCCCAACGACGAGGACCAAGAGACATGAGCTTCGAGACCATCGAAACACGCATGGATAAGTACGTCGCGGTGATCACCCTCAACCGCCCCGACGTGTTGAACGCCGTCAACGCCAAGTTGACCGAGGAGGTCAAACAGGCGATGGACGGCTTCGGCGCCGATCCCAAGGTGCGGGCCATCGTGCTCAACGGCGCCGGCCGCGCCTTCTCGGCCGGCTTCGACATGAAGGAAACAGCCGAAAAGACGAATGTCGGTATTAACGAATGGCAGGAGATCCTGGAGCGCGACTTCGACTTCATCATGCGGTTCTGGGACTGTCCCAAGCCGACGGTGGCGGCGGTTCATGGCTACTGTCTCGCCGGCGCCTTCGAACTTGCGCTCGCCTGCGACGTCACCGTGGCCGCCGAGGGAACCCGTTTCGGCGAGCCTGAGGTGCGCTTCGGTGCTGGCATCGTCGCCATGCTTCTGCCCTGGATGACGGGGCCGAAGCAGGCCAAGGAACTGCTGCTCACCGGCAACGACCAAATCGACGCGGCAGACGCCCTGGCGATGGGCGTCATCAACCACGTGGTGCCGGCCGGCGAGGAGTTCGACAAGGCGATGTCCATCGCCAAGGACATGTCGGCGGCGGCGGCGGCGGCCGTGCAGGCCACCAAACGGGCGATCAACCGGACCTACGAGATCATGGGCATGCGCCAGGCCCTGTTGGCGGCGCTCGAGTCCGACTTGGTCATCACCGTCGCGGGAGGTCCGGATAAAGACGAATTCAACCGATTGCGCCGCGACAAGGGCTTGAAGGCGGCGCTCGCCTGGCGCGACGCCAAGTTCCGCTGAAGGGGCGTGGGCGAACCCGGTCGGGTGGCCCGGAGATGGCGGGCGCGCATTTGCTCAAACATCTTGCGTATTGACAGGAATTGTATTTCAATATGAATTAGTACTATTCGATAAAAAAATAAACTCGAAGTGGCCAGACAGGAAGGATTTTGCGTCAACCAGCGTCACGGTTGGCAATGCCAAGATGAAAAGCCAGAGCAGCGGTTTAGCGGTCGATATGGCCTGCCTCGGCAGTCGGGGTGGGAAGGCCGGCGCAATCCATTGCTCGGGAAGCGTGAAATGAAGGAACAGGCGCGAGTGGTTGTGATCGGCGGCGGCATCCTCGGCTGCTCTTTGCTCTACTCCTTAACCAAGCAAGGCTGGACCGACGTCGTCCTGGTCGAGAAGAACGAACTGACGTCGGGCACGACGTGGCATGCCCCCGCCCTTGTTGGCCTTTATTCGTCAAGCGCGACCTTCATCCGGTTGCAAGATCGTAGTTCACGGATCTTTCAGGGCTTGGAAGCCGAGACCGGCCATGACGTGGGGTTTCACAAGACCGGCGGCCTCCGTCTGGCCACCCATCGAGACCAGATGACGGACTTCATCCGCAATCAGGCAAAGGCAAACTTTCTCGGCGTGGACATGCGGGCCATCGGCCCGCAAGAGGTCAAAAAACTGTTTCCCCTGGCCAATGTCGACAACGTGTTTGGCGCCTTGTATACGCCCGAGGACGGCTACGTCGATGCCTCCATGTCGACCAATTCCTTCGCCCAGGGCGCGCGTGCCGCCGGGGCCGAGATATACCGTCATACCAAGGTCGAGGGACTGAAGCAAAAGCGCAGCGGCGAGTGGCAGGTCATCACCGATAAAGGCACGATCCGTACCGAGGTCGTGGTCAATGCCACCGGCATGTGGGCGTCCGAAGTGGGCGCCATGGTTGGTGCCGTTTTGCCCATCGTGCCGATGGAACACCAGTATCTGGTAACCGACGACATCCCCGAACTGGACGATCTGGCGGTTGAACTTCCGGTCATGCGCGACCCCACCGGACAGTTTCCCGTGCGTCAGGAAGGCCGTGGCCTGCTGTTTGGGACATACGAGGACGAGGCGCCGTTCTGGTCGGTCGACGGTATTCCCCCGGACTTCAACCAGGATCTACTGCCGGGCGATTTGGACCGCGTGTCCGACGGCATCAAGGCGGCGATCGCCCGCGTGCCCATTCTCGCCTCGGTTGGCATCAAACAGGCGGTCTGCGGCCCGACCAGCCGCACGCCCGACCAAGCCGGCGCCATGGGACCGGTTTGCGGTCTCGACGGTTTCTGGGTCTTTGCCGGTTTTTCGGCCGGCTTCGGCCGCGGACCCGCGGCCGCCGAGCAATTGGCCCAATGGATCATCGAAGGCGAAGCGAGCCTTAATCTGTGGGCGCTCGATATTCGCCGCTACGCGGCCCATGCCACAAAGCGGTTCACTTGCGCCGTGGTCGGCGAGTCCCACACCTTCGCGATGGAAGTCGGCTATCCGAATCGTGTCAAACAGGGCGGCCGGCCGCTAAAGACCAGCCCCATCCATGGCAAGCTGGCCGAGTGCGGAGCCCGCTTCGTGGCCCGCAGCGGTTGGGAATGTCCGGACGTCTTTGTCGCCGACGACGCGCCGGCGGTCGAGCCCCATACGTTCGGCCGGCCGGCGTGGTCCGATTTCGTGGCCGCCGAGTGCCGTGCCGTGCACGAAGGCGTGGGGGTCCTTGATCTGACCAGCATGGCCAAGTACGAGGTGTCGGGGTCCGGGGCGAGGGCGGGCCTGGACCGCCTCATCGCCAATTCTCTGCCGCGCCGGGCGGGGGGCATCAAGGCGGCCCCGATTCTAACCCATCGCGGAGATCTCCTTTGTCACCTGATGTTGACCCGGTTGGCGGCCGACCGGTTCTATCTTACCGCCCCGGCGACGGTTGAAATTCACCATCTGGACTGCCTGCAACGGGGATTGCCCAGGTCCTCTCGCGTCCGCGTGGAAAACGTCACTGGGCGATACGGTGCCTTGCTGGTGACGGGGCCACGGGCCCGCGACGTGATGGCCAAGCTGGCGCATCGCAAGCTGACCGACCGCAATTTCGCCGCCATGACGGCGCAAAGGATTGAATTGGGATTGGCGCCGGTCACGGCCCTCGGCGTCGATGCCACCGGGGGCCAGGGCTGGGAACTCCACCATCCCATCGAGCATCAGGTCGCGCTCTACGACGATCTCATGGTAGCGGGTCAGGAGTTCGGCATCGTGGACTTCGGATACCGGGCGCTCGATTCGCTGCGTTTGGAAAGGGGGCTCCCGGTGTGGGGAAAGGACCTCACGACGGGAACCAGTCCGCCTGATGCCAGCCTCGACGATTGCCTGCAGCCGGACAAAGGGGATTTCGCCGGCCGCCAAGCACTGCTTGAACGCCAGCGCGCCGGTGTGACGCGAAAGCTCGCTTGCCTCACCGTCGATATGGAGGGCTCGGATGCCTGGCTTTGGGGAGGAGAGCCGGTTTCCAACGACGGGCGCACCGTTGCCTTGCTGTGCTCGGCGGGCTATGGCCACGTCGTCGGAAAGAGCATTGGCTTTGCCTATTTGCCGAGCCAACTGGCCGTGCCCGGCACCGCGCTTAAGGTCGAAATCACGAGCCGGCACTGGCCCGCGGCCGTGGTCGCGGCGCCGCTGATTGAACCAACGAACGCAAGGGCGGCGGCGTGAGCCGGCGCAAAGATGACAAGGCGATGTAGCCGCGGCGGCACACCGATTTCCGTCGAGGCAAAAACCGAGGGTTAGAGAGGGTGACAATGAACGGTATAGTCGCCTTCGCGGGAATCTGGTGGGCCATCCGGTTGGATGGATCCGCCGACCTTCCAACAACAATAATCTCACCCATCAGGAAAGCCACGTAACGAGGGAGATCAAGTCCATGGCAAAGAAAATTCTCAAGACACCCACGAAACCAACCCGTCTGACCGGGAAATCCACTCGCCGCCGTTTCCTTGCTGGAACCGCGGCAGCGGGCGCCGGTCTGGCGGTGAGCGGCCCGCTGATTCTGATACCCGGCAAGGCCAAGGCGAGCGAAAAGATCGTCTGGGTCGGCTGGGGCGGCTCGACCCAAGCGGTGCAGCAGGAAATTTTCATCAAACCCTTTACCAAAGAAACCGGCATTGAGGTGATTTCCGCCTCGGGTCCGAACAGGGCCAAGATCAAGGCAATGGTGGATACCGGAAACGTCGAATGGGACCTTGTCAACATGATGGGGGCCACGGCGACGGGACTGGCCAAGGAGGGGTTGTTAGAGACCATTGATTCGGACCTGCTCGCCAAGTGGCGCGGACAGTCGTTGCAACCCGATTGGATCAAGGATTGGGCCGTCGGGTGGTATTATTGGAGCGGCGGCATCGGCTATGACCCCAAGCGCCATCCAATGGGCAAGCACCCGCGCAGTTGGCCTGATTTCTGGAACGCCGATAAGTTTCCCGGACGCCGTGGTCTTCGCCCACGCGTCAACGAGAACCTCGAATTGGCGCTCATGGCGGACGGTGTCAAACCAAAGGATCTTTATCCGCTTGACGTGGAGCGGGCGTTCAAGTCCCTGGATCGCATCAAGCCCCACGTCGCCAAATGGATCAAGGCGACGTCGCAGACCATCACGTTGATTCAGAACAACGAGGTGGATTTCGACCTCACTTACAGTGCCCGCGTGGAAAGTGCGAAGGCCAGCGGTATCTCGATCGAGCTCGTCTACGATTCGTTGCTCTGCGAGTCGGGGCTTATGGGGATTCCCAAGGGCAGCAAGAACAAGTCGGCGGCGATGAAGCTGATCGACTTCTTCATGCGCGAAAAACCGCAGAAGGCCTGGTGCGAAAACAGGATCGGGTATGGGCCGCAGAATACGAAGGCACTAGCCGCGCTTTCACCGGCGTTGAAAGCCAAGCTACCGTCTGCCGACGATCCCTCAACGGCCTGGGTCAACATCGACTGGTGGGGAGACCACTATGGGGCGCTGTCCGAGCGCTTCAAGGAGTGGCTGATTACTTAGCCAGCCGAGACGTATTTGCGGCCCCGCCAAGAAACCGGGGCGTCAAGATGCCCTTGGCATCCTGCCGCCCCGGCTTGGCGGGGAGCTCACCGTCATACCGTGAAACGTTAGCCGGAACGCCGGGGATAATTCATGATCTTCGTGGCACCGTTTTTCCTGTTTATGGGGGCTGTGTTCCTGCTCCCCTTGGCGTTCATCTTCTACA